>Ga0210408_10000197_pt1 | contig 86551 bp, 65 predicted proteins | sample IncBWH4MmetaG_FD_155471 | JGI IMG/M metagenome (GOLD analysis project Ga0210408, IMG submission 155471) | Forest soil microbial communities from Barre Woods Harvard Forest LTER site, Petersham, Massachusetts, United States - Inc-BW-H-4-M | ecosystem: Environmental > Terrestrial > Soil >...
ACGCTTGGCTCGGCCAGTTTCGCCGACTGCTGGTTCGTCATGAACATCTCCTCTGCACCTATCGCGCCTTCTTCTATCTTGCTTGCCTCTGGATTACACTCCGGAGGTATTTATGAAACACGCTCTAATTTGTTGGGGAAGGGTGTTTATTCCGAATCGGTGAAAATCCAGTTCGCTGGCGCAAGCAAAATGCTCGATGTCGCGATTGGCCAGACAGATTTAAGATGGGCCAGAAGCCAGGCTATTTTCTCGGTTCTTGCATACTTTTGGTGGTCAAGCCGTTCAGGAATTTGAGTTTATCTCGCTGGAGCTCTTGACCCATATTCCACATCTTTTTGCAATTTAAAATAAGATTTGCATCTCATTTGTCAAATTGTTCCGATGTGGCTCAAATACTTTAATAAACAGCAGCTTTATTTTTTCTGTGGCATTACGAGGCCACATGATATATGTTCCATGCAGCCCAGGCCCCCAAAATTGGACTGTCGTGCGAAGGAATTCGCGGTCAGTTTGCGTCTATGAACATGTAAGCCAGCCCGAGTGTGACTGGACGAGTTGATTTGTGTTTACCGAGTCGCTGGTCTGCACCACTCGATAGGCTTGCTTTTGCCTGCTAAAGAAAAAATAAGTAGCCAATGGCAAGGCGAGGCCAATGCTGCAAAACCAGGAAAATCAAATAAAGAAATAAAGAAGAGGAAATCCCAAATGCGTACAATGAACTTACTGAAACTTTTAGGAACGGTTCTGCTCGGGACAACGTTAATGAGCGCCCAAGCCAGCCGTACCTGGGTATCGGGCGTCGGCGACGATGCCAATCCTTGTAGCCGCACCGCTCCATGTAAGACTTTTGCCGGCGCCATCTCCAAGACGGCCCCGGGAGGCGAGATTGATGCCCTCGATCCAGGCGGGTTCGGTGCAGTTACCATCACCAAAGCGATTACCCTTGACGGTGGAGGCGGGCAGGTTGCCTCGGTGCTGGTCAACGGAACCAATGGAATTGTTGTCCAAGCTGGAGCAGGCGACGTCGTGACGCTTCGCAATCTCAGGATCAATGGAATCAGGAGCGGGGCAAACGGTGGGATCAACGGTATTCGATGGATCAGCGGTGCCGCTCTGCATATTGAGAATTGCTTTATCTTTGGTTTCACGAACAATGGAATTGACATCGCCACCAGCGGAGGTCAGGTGATCGTCGAGGGCACAACCGTCACCAATAACGGCCAGAGCGGTCTCTCAGTCCAGTCGACCGCTACTACATTCGTAGCTATCGATCGTTCCCATTTCGATCAAAATACGTTCGGTGTACTTGCGGGGAATTTCAGTCAGGTCACCGTCAGCGAGTCCACTGCATCCGGAAATGCCCAGGTGGGCTTCATTGCAGCTACTACTGCTGGGACTGCGGAACTGAATGTTGCGAGCTCCACAGCGGCTAATAATCCTGGCGCGGGCGTTCAGGCTGGTAATTCAGCTACGGCGCGCGTGACCAGTGTCGCACTCAACGGTAATGGCGCTGGGTTTGTGACTGCCGGAACGGGCGTCATTAAGTCGTTCGGTAACAACTACAACTCGGGTGGTGGAACGCCAACAGCACCAAACCTTACACCGCAGTAAGAGCATTTCCCCAACGGACTTGTATCAAAGGCACGATCCGCGCGTTGCGTGGATCGTGCCGCGAGTCTCCTGATGTATTAATCACGGTTCGAACTTCCTTCCTCTCGTCAGGCAGCCTTTTTTAATTTAAGCGAACGCAGTTTGTGATATCGAAATTCTCTCCCCAAGCATAGGCATTAGCCTCCATTCGCGGATGCTATTTTCCTATGGGACTACACGACTATGTTCCTTTGCAGCCAGAACTGCTATATCTTCGGCTTCACAAACAACGGAATCGACATCACTACCCCGGGACAGGTGATCGTCGAGGGCACAACTGTTACCAATAACAGCCAGAGCGGTCTCTCGGTCCAGTCGACCGCTACTACATCCGTAGCCATCGATCGTTCCCACTTCGATCTAAACACATTCGGCGTACTTGCTGGAAGCTTCAGCCTGGTGACCGTTAGCGAGTCTACTGCATCCGGAAATGCCCAGGTGGGCTTCATTGCCTCTGCGGGATCCGGCACTGCTGAGCTGAATGTTTCGAACTCCACAGCAACAACGGTACCGGGCTCGCGATCGGTGCGGCTGGCACAATTAAATCGTTCGGCAACAACTTCAACTCGGGTGGTAGCGCACCAACCCCACCGAACCTCCCACTACAGTAAGAGGATTTCTGGTAGCACAAGAGACTCGATATTAGGGCACGATCCTGTCACTCAGGATCGTGCCCAGGGGTCTTTGATCCGACAACTCAAGATCTCTTCCCCACCTTCAGCAAGCCTTCTTTAAAAATACTTAATCCATTTTCAGTACTTGGGTTACTCCCGATTAAGTCTGGGGCCTTTTGTGAGATATACCATGCCGAAAAATGGTTTAGGATTTGTTATAAGGCAAAACCTCCCAATGGTCGACATTCTGTTGTGATCGACATTAGGTGGAGGATCTTTTGAAGCTCTCCTGGAGAAGGTTGCATGGTGGTCTGGTTGGCTATTTCTTCATATCGGAATGACGAAAAGGTCCTGAGGATCCTCGAGCAGGTGCATGAGTGGCCGACGGCGATATTCGAACGTATTCTTATCGTCGATTCCGAAGGAACCGGTGTCATCCCTAGCATACTGAAAGACAGGGGATGGAGCCACGTGATCTACCGGTCTTATGACTGGAATCTCGGTTCGGGCGCGAATCTGTGCAAGCGGCTGCAGATCGCAGCCGAAGGCGGTGCTGACTATGCTCATGCGGTCAATCATGATGGACATGTTGATCCCATCGTTGTTTCTTGCCTGCTGAAGGCCGCCGGGTCAATTGAAAGGCTCGGAGCCGCATACCCGCTCTGCTATTTTGCGAGGGCCGGACGTTACAACGTGACCGGGGTGCGGGAGCTGTCTTTAAGGGCAAAACTGGTCGATGTTCTGCCCCGTGGTCCCTTACTGGATGTCTTTTGGAGCAGCAGCAATGGCGCCTTGTATTCGACCCATCCTACAAAACACGGCATCGTTCCCTGGGAAACCATGTGGATGGGGTGGGAGGACCTCGAGTACGGATGGCGGCTGACAGACCATGGCTATCGCCAAGTGATTGTATGTGACGCAGTGCTTCGAGACGATTATGAGTATGCACGGACCTGGGTGGGGTGGGTCTCCGATAAGCCAGCCTGGCGAAGCTACTATCACATACGAAATCTCATCCTCGCCATACGGCATTCGCGGAATCGACCGTTCTACTACGCGATTGCGGCATGCAAGCTCTTCGTGGAATGCGGGCTGATCCTGCTGGTGAGAAAGAATAAATGGGAGCGGCTCCATCTGTTGTTTGCGGGAGCAGCGGACGCTCTTAGGGGCACTAAAGGGAAAAAGCGGTCGATTGGCGGACGCATACTATGATTAGATTATGGTGGCGTCAGAGAGAATTCCATGATTTCCAGTTTGCAAAATAGTCAGTCCAACTTTCTGTCTAAACGCTCCAGTGGATATTGCTTGTTGCATCTGCACGGCCTCCAGTCTTAAAAGCCACTTTTGCAGCTTTACTTGGGTCGCTCCGCCTGCAGCGCAAATAGAAGCAGAGGAGCATACCGCCGGTAATGGGCTGTAGCTTTGCTAGCGTCCTTCAAGTCATATCGGCCATCTCGATTTTACAGGCGCTGTTGACTGGCAATAGGGTCATAATGTAACTTGGTCGGGTCAACATCCAACATGGTCTGGAAGAACTCACTGCCTTGATGTCGTTGCGTTTGAGGAGCTGCCTTGTAATTCTGCTATGGTTATAGATTTGGTTTCAATGCAAAGGCACGAATGAAAATTGCTGTTGTTGGTTCAGGATATGTAGGTTTGGTCGCCGCAGCGTGCTTTGCGGAACTCGGCCATCGGGTCATCTGTGTAGACAATGATGAAGATAAAATCGCTGCCTTGAACAGCGGCAGGGTGTTGATTCATGAGGACTATCTTCCGGAACTGCTTGCCCGTCACCGTGGCTCAAATCTTACCTTTTCCTCATCCCTGACCGTTGCTGTTCGCGAGTCCCTAATCATCGTTATTGCGGTGGGAACGCCGGCCTCGTCTGGGGGAGAGGCTGATTTGTCTTACGTTGAATCTGTCATCCGGATCGTTGCGCGTTCAGATGCGGGATACAAGGTAATCGTTGAGAAGAGCACTGTGCCCGTCTACACGAATGCCTGGATACAACGTGCCATGGTGCTGAACGGCGCACGCGCCGATGATTTTGACACAGTCTCCAATCCGGAGTTCCTCAGAGAAGGGAATGCGGTCACAGATTTCTTATATCCCGACCGAATTGTGGTGGGGGCCAGCACCGAGCGTGGCGCAAACATCCTACGGGAAGCGTATCGCTCATTGCTCGACGGCGCCTATGCCCAGCGGACGGGCGCTATCCTGAGACCTTCCGGAGCCAGGATACCGCCCTGTTATATTGAGACTTCCAGCGAGAGCGCGGAACTCATTAAGCATGCCTCCAATGCATTTTTGGCCATGAAGATCTCGTTCATCAACGCTGTGGCCAACATTTGCGAAACAGTTGGGGCTGATATTGAGGACGTCGGAAGAGGCCTGGGTAGCGATACTCGAATAGGTCCATGTTTGTTGCGCGCGGGCATCGGTTATGGGGGGCCGTGCCTACCTAAGGACATTGCTGCGTTTTATTCTGAGACGCAGGACTATGGTTGCAGGTTCGAACTTCTCGATGAGGTGCGGAAAATCAACGAAGAGCAGCGTCAACGGTTCGTAAAAAAAGTTCGTATGGCCCTTTGGACCCTTAAGAACAAGCGGCTGGCAGTCCTCGGTCTGGCGTTCAAAGATCGAACTGACGATGTGCGAGAATCTCCGGCAATTAATATCATCAAGAGCCTTCTGGAAGAAGGCTGTCAGATCAGTGCGTTCGATCCCGTCGCCATGGACAACGCCAGAGGAGTTATTGGTGATGCAATTGACTATGCTGCTGATCCTTATAAAGCTGCCGAAGGGGCCGATGCTTTGCTTATCGTTACCGAATGGAAGGAATTTGCCGATCTTGATCTCGCGCGCCTACGAGAGCTTTTGAAATACCCGATTGTCCTCGATGGGCGCAACCTTTACCACCCGGACGAGATGGCGAAGGCCGGACTTAACTATTACAGCATAGGCCGCCCCGCTGTTGAAACTTCTCGCCCATTGTCGCTCAAGTCTAGAGTTGAGGAATAAAGGCAACTCTTGAAGATGAAGAGAGTACTGCTTACCGGATGTGCTGGATTTATCGGATTTCATGTTGGTCAAAGGCTGCTCCAATCCGATTACGAAGTGCTCGGTTTCGACAATCTGAATGCCTTTTACAACGAAGGACTCAAGAATGCGCGTCTGGCAATCCTGTGTGGCCACACCAAGTTCCAATTTATTCAAGGTGATATAGCGGACATTCGATCTGTCGAGGAGCTTTTTCATCAATGGGAATTCGGTCCAGTGGTGCATCTTGCTGCACAAGCCGGTGTGCGCTATTCTCTGGAGAATCCCCATCTCTATGTGCAGAGCAATTTGGCCGGGTTCGTGAATCTGATCGAGGCAGCGCGCAAGAAACACGTGCCACATTTTGTGTTTGCTTCTTCCAGCTCAGTCTATGGGGCCAATAAGAAGATTCCTTTTTCTGAGCAGGACAATGTAGATCATCCCGTGAGTCTTTATGCCGCCACAAAAAAAAGCAATGAATTGATCGCCCATGTGTACGCCCATCTCTATGATCTCCCCGTAACCGGGCTCCGATTTTTTACCGTCTACGGACCTTGGGGCAGACCGGACATGGCTCTCTTTAAATTCTGTAAGGCGATTTTTGAAAATACGCCCATTCAGGTTTACAACCACGGAAATATGCTTCGTGATTTTACTTATATTGACGACATAGTTGAGGGTGTAGTGCGTACGGTAGAAAATCCACCGGTCTGTAAGGTGAGCAGCAAGGAAATGGAGCCGATTCCGCCCTATCGGATTTACAACATAGGCAATAGCCAGCCAGTCGAACTGAAGGAACTGATTCGACTCCTTGAACAGAAGATTGGCAAAAAAGCAATTATTGAGTGGCACCCCATGCAACCCGGGGACTTGCCTGCGACATATGCCGATATTGATGAACTTTCTCTTGCTGTTGGTTATCACCCCAATACCTCGATAAAAGAGGGTGTTGGCCGATTTGTAGACTGGTATAGGGATTATTATAGGCTGGCGTGATCCTGTATTCCGAATTTGCCACGCTGCAGCTCCTGCGCTTATGTTAAACATCTCTCATTATGCTGTGTTGTATTCCTAAACGGCATTTGCTCACCAAGTTGCGCTAAAATCAAACACTCGTACTTGGGTGCCTTGTACGACAGGTCGAACCTGATTTAGAACTTTTTTTAGACTTTGGGTCTTTGTCAGGGTGCGGTCAAGGAGAGAGGCGTCGTTTGATGGATGAATTAGGGGCATATTTGGCCAACGACGTATTTGCGCCGTCGCTCTGGGCCAGGAATTGGCTGTTGCCGTTGGTCGTTTCGCTAATTTCTTCGATCGCGTTGACGGCATTATTGATAAAAACTGCGCGAGCCAAAGGCTGGGTTGCAACTCCCCGCCCAGATCGGTGGAACATAAGGGAGGTTGCCCAGTTTGGCGGCATGCCCATTCTACTGGCATTTTCAATTGGTTCGCTCCTTTTGCCGCACACCCGGCAGACCTTTGTGCTCCTGCTTCTGACATGGGGAATGGGCCTGGTGGGGTTGGTTGACGATGTTGCTGGACTTGCTCCTAAGGCCAAGCTGTCTGGACAAGCGCTTCTGGCCGGACTAGCGGTGTACGCCGGGATTATTCATCCATTAACCTTGCATCCCTGGCTGAATGCTTTGTTTACGATCTTTTGGATTGTCGGCATCACCAATGCCATCAATTTGCTCGACAACATGGATGGTTTGGCAGCCGGGATTTCCATCGTAGCCCTGGTGCAGATTGTTGTGCTGGCAGGCCCTGGGGCCCCGGTGGCAGTTGTTGCGCTCTGTCTGGTGGCTGCGATTGCAGGTTTTATGATTTTCAATATCAATCCAGCCAAAATATTCATGGGTGATGTTGGAGCTCTTTCCATCGGTTTTTTCCTGGCATGCGCTTCCGTGAAGACCACGGAGCATCTTTCCAGTTTGGCCTCGGTCCTGTTTGTGCCTTGCATGGTCTTCTTCATACCGGTCTTTGACACGTTGTTAGTGAGTGTGACCCGCAGGATGAACGGAAGGGCCATCTCCAAAGGGGCCCGCGACCACACGTCGCACCGTTTGGTGCTGATCGGATTGAGTGAACGCCAGGCGGTTGCGTTGCTATGGGCAATTGCTGTCGGCGCTGGAGTCATGGCTTATTTGTGGAAGTCATCCTGGGCAGATTTGGGGGCCGGTATTGTTGCTCTATTTCTAATTGGATCTGCTTTGTTTTGGATTTATCTGGCTAAATTACAGCTTCCTCAAAGCTGGCTATCACAAGGCGAAGTTGGTTTTCTTGCCATTCCAGAATTTCTTCAGCAGCTTGTGACGCACATCTCTGTCGTGTTGTTAGATACTGTCCTCATCATTTTGGGACTGTATTTTGCCTACCTTAGCCGATTTGAGCGTCTGAGCGAAGCGGTGTTTGGCGGATTTTTATTTGCTGCAGCTCTATCAATCAGCATCAAGCTGACACTACTGCTGGCGTTTGGTGTTTACCAAAAAAGATGGAGCATCAAAAGCAGAAGAGATGTTTATCCGATTCTCAAAGCAGTGTTATTATCCACATTTATTTTGGCCATACTCTCGCTAGCATTGCCTTTGTCGAAGACAATAGGGTCGTCCATACTATTGATCGATGCGGTATTCACTTCATGCTTGCTGCTGCTTTGCCGCTCCTCAACCCGGATTTTTGATGATCTGCTGACTCGATCCGGCTTTCTGCTGGTTGCGGGCAAAGAGGGCTCGAGGGAGAGGCCTTTCCGCGATTCGAATGGCAGTGTCCCTGAAGTTCCGGATCGTGTACAGGCCAGGGAGCAGACCGCGACTATGACCCGCAACAAGGGGAGAACGTTACCCTAACGTATGAATTTGCAGTCCATACCGGCAGAGGCGAAACGGCGCAAGATAGTCCGTATCATTGCACGTCTGAACATAGGTGGACCCGCTCGACAGGCTTGCTTGCTGCACGAAAAACTCTCTGGATATTTTGATACCCGCTTAGTGTTCGGCAGTCTGGCAGCCGGTGAGCATGACATGAGTCATCTGCTGGGCTCGGAGAGCAATGTTTTTCGATTGCCTCAGATGTCGCGCGAAGTTGCTGTGTGGTCGGATGCCTTGGCATTTTGGAGGATTTGGCGCTTCCTGCGCAGGGAACGGCCCGATATTGTCCATACGCATACGGCCAAGGCTGGGGCAATAGGAAGGTTGGCTGCGTGGCTGGCTGGTGTACCCGTCATCGTTCACACTTATCATGGGCACGTATTTGACGGTTATTTCAGCCCTTTGAAGAGCAAGCTCTACCTTGCTATCGAACGCTTCCTTGGCCGGCTAACCACACGGGTGATCGCCATCTCGACGTCCCAAAACAACGACCTTTGCTCGAAGTACCGGATTGTGCCAGCGGAAAAGCTTTCGGTCATTTACAACGGTTTTGAACTTGCTTGCGGGGTGCGTGTAGACCGTGAGGAAATTCGGAAGGAACTCGGAATTGGAAGGGATGATTTTGTTGTAGTTTGGGCGGGAAGACTGGCTCCCATCAAAGATGTTGGATTGTTGGCACAAGTGATCAGGAAGGCGTTTGAAAAACACAGCAGAGCCCGTTTTCTTATTGTAGGAGACGGCACTGAAAAAGCCATATTGGAGTCCATGATTAAGGGTTGCCCGAATGTGCAACTTCTCGGATGGCGGCAAGATATGGCGGCTATTTGGTCTGCGGCAGATCTGGCGCTCCTCACTTCGCGCAACGAAGGCACCCCAACCGCCCTGATTGAGGCCATGGCAGCCGGCCGTCCATTTGTAGCCACGAACGTAGGCGCGGTTCAAGATCTTGCCGTTGCGCCATTGCTCGATCTTCCTGATGGCGTGGGACACAAGGCAGCCAATGGCTTTTTGACCAGCCGAACGGCTGAAGCGCTGCTCTACTGCATTGAACAAACAGCAAAAGATCCCGAAGCTGCAAAACAAATGGCATCGGTGGGACGCGCATTTGTTCTCGATACATTTTCCGCGGACCGGTTGGTTCATGAAATGAGTGTGCTTTATCGTACGCTTCTTCCAAAAGCCAGCGAGATAAGCTCGGCGGCTGTTCAACCGTCCGAAAAAAGCGCATCCCAGGCTGGGGATTAGTCACGCTTTGCCATTTGTTACTGACACTTTTCTCCTGCGTATGATCTCGTGTTTAGAAATGGGGTACATTAGAATATGGAGCAGCTCTAATTGCTGATTTCATATGTGTGGAATTGCCGGATTCTGGCAGAGCAAACGAGGATCTGAACATCCGCTGGAAACGCTGAATCGCATGGGAACGGCCCTGGCGCATCGCGGTCCGGACGATTCCGGACACTTTTGCGATTCCACGACCGGAATAGGCCTGGCATTTCGCCGACTCTCCATTCTTGATTTGTCTCCGCAAGGCCATCAGCCAATGTTCTCTGCTTCTGGCCGATACGTGATCATTTTCAACGGAGAGGTCTATAACTTCGAAGAGATCCGAGAAGAGCTTGGACCGCACCCTTGGAGAGGGCACTCTGATACGGAAGTGATGCTCACGGCCATTGAACGCTGGGGACTGGATGCAGCCGTGCGCCGCTTTGTCGGCATGTTTGCCTTTGCCCTGTGGGACTCCGAGGAAAGAAAGCTGTATCTGGTTCGCGACCGGCTCGGAATCAAGCCGGTCTATTACGGACAAGCCGGCGAGAACTTTGTATTTGCGTCTGAGCTGAAGGCCATTCGACAGCATCCGGACTTCGAAGGTGAATTGGACTGTGATGCCCTCGCGCTCTACATGCGCCATAACTATGTTCCTTCTCCTCATTGCATTTACCAGGGCATGCACAAGTTGCCCCCAGCCTGCATTCTGACGCTGAGTTCTGCTACCAGTATTCCTGCCATGCATTCCTATTGGTCCGGCCGGGAGGTCGCGAAGGAAGGAGTGCAGTCAAGATTGGATGGCTCGGATGCCGAAGCCATTGAGCAACTCGAAGAAACTCTCCTTCAAGCAGTTCGCCTCCGCATGATTGCCGATGTCCCTTTAGGAGCGTTTCTTTCCGGTGGAATTGACTCCAGCGCGGTGGTCGCGCTTATGCAAGCCCAAAGCAGCCGCGCGGTAAAGACCTTTACCATCGGTTTTCATGAAGATGAATTTAATGAAGCAGGCCATGCCAAGAAGGTCGCCGCGCATTTGGGAACCGAACATACCGAGCTTTACGTGACACCCAAAGATGCTTTGGACGTGGTGCCCATGCTGCCTTCCATGTACGACGAACCATTTTCGGATTCTTCCCAGATACCGACGTATCTGGTTTCAAAATTGGCTCGAGGCAGCGTGACCGTAAGCCTCTCCGGCGATGGTGGAGACGAGCTCTTCGGTGGATACAACCGTTATCTTCTTACCCGATCGATTTGGAATTCAATTGAGAGACTTCCCAAGCCTGTCCGCAAGACGGCGGCCAGACTCTTGCTAGCCGTTCCTCCCAACGCAATCGACCATACCTTCCGTTTGCTTCGGCCTGTAATGCCAGGGAAGATGCGACTGTCCACTCCGGGAGATAAAGCCCATAAGTTTGCCAGTCTTTTGTCGCTGGAAAGCCGGGAGGCCATTTATCATCGATTGCTTTCGCATTGGGACTGTCCTTCTGAAATTGTGTTGAACTCGCGCGAGCCGGACACAGTTCTTGGTTCCATTGCAGAATCAGCATGTCTCCCCAACATCGAAGAAGTCATGATGCTAACCGATCTGGTGAATTACCTGCCGGATGACATTCTCACAAAAGTCGACCGGGCCAGCATGGCGGTAAGCCTTGAAGCGCGGGTCCCTCTTCTTGACCACCGGGTGGTTGAGTTTGCCTGGAGACTCCCGCTGCACTTCAAGATTCGGAATAAAACAAGTAAATGGATACTCCGGCAGGTGCTTTACAAGTATGTTCCTAAGGAACTGATGGAGCGTCCGAAGATGGGTTTTGGTGTTCCCATTGGTAGCTGGCTGAGAGGGCCTCTGCGGGACTGGGCTGAAGATCTGCTGTCCGCTGAAAGCTTAGGCCGGCACCAACTTTTGAATATTAAAGAAATCCGCAAGAAGTGGGCGGAACATCTTTCCGGTTCGCAAAACTGGCAGTATTTATTGTGGGATGTCCTGGTCTTCCAGGATTGGTTCTATGCTGTCAATCGCCGTGTGGCCGTCCCGCAGTGAGTGGTCCTTCTGTAATCTTGTGAATTGCTTAAAAACGTGTCACAAAACTAAGCTGGTTTGATCTCCCTTGGATTTCGTTTGCGAGTCATTTCAAAATTTCACATATTCTTTACATTTCGCGGAAACGCAAAGGCATACAGAAAATCTGGTTGCCATTGCTTCCGATAGCAATTATGTTGGGATTCAGTGACTCTGGATACCGTTTGGGTGCGCCCGGGAGAATTGGGCTGGGGGGAACATAGGGCGCAAAAAAACTGCGCAGCAGCGATCTTGTTTGTAGCCAGATGGAACCATCGGGTAAAAGTTTTGTCGGGGGCGCAGCGGGCGGTGTCCATAAATTAATTATTAGGTGAGTTTTTTGTCGAAGTTTAGTAGGGGAGAAGTTATGTTCGTCACGCAGCAAAAGCTGAAGGCTCTGTTCCTGGGATTTGCGCTGGTTGCTCTGGTGTATTCAGCAGCTCCGGCTGTTGGTCAGGGCGTCATAGCTAAGCCGAACGCTCAGTCTGGTCCGCCAATTTCCAATGGTATTCAAATCGTGCGGCATAGTCTGCACCATGATGTCTCTGCGCCATTGCGTACTTTAATCCAAGCTAATCCAGGCGCAGTACTTTCGGAGCCGGATGAAGCCGAACCTGTCCGCCTCATTCCCCTGCCTTCGGGGCTCAAGCCGGCAAATGATCCTGACCCGGTACACCAGGCAATGGCGATTCAAGCTCCTGCGCAACTGGCACCGACAGCAGGTATGGATTTCGAAGGGTTGGGAAGCTCCTTCCTTGGTTTCGCAGTACATGCGGCGCCCCCCGATACCAACGGTGCCGTTGGGCTCTCTCAATATGTCCAATGGGTGAACAGCTCTTTTGCGATTTTCGACAAGTCAACCGGCAATCTCATATCGGGGCCTACTGCCGGAAATGTTCTGTGGACCGGTTTTGGAGGGGGCTGCGAGACCAGTAACGATGGCGACCCGATTGTTACTTACGACAAGCTGGCTGATCGATGGGTCTTCACTCAATTTGTTGTCCGCACGCAGCCTTTTATGCAATGTGTTGCGGTTTCCACCACGCCGGATGCAACCGGATCTTATAACCGTTACTCCTTTACATATCCGAACTTCGATGACTACCCCAAAATGGGCGTTTGGCCGGATGCGTATTACCTTACCTTCAACATGTTTAACGGCAATACATTTGTGGGCGCCGATGCCTGCGCTTACGACCGCACTGCCATGTTAAACGGCCAAGCTGCAACGCAAATATGTTTCCAGCAAGGCTCGTCTGTAGGCGGATTGCTGCCTTCCGATGTTGACGGCCTCACATCTCCACCTGGCGGCTCTCCGAATTACATGGTATTTTTCGGCTCGAATTCGCTGCAACTGTTTAAGTTTCATGTGGATTTTGTTACTCCCGGGAATTCCACGTTCACCGGGCCTACCAGCATCCCGGTAATGCCGTTTACACCGCTGTGTAATGGCGGAAGGTGTGTACCGCAGCCCGGCGTCACCCAGTTATTAGACACTCTTGCCGACCGCCTTATGTACCGGTTGGCCTACCGTAACTTCGGTGATCACGAGTCACTCGTCGTGAACCACTCGGTTACGGCCGGTACCAGTGGAGGCGTTCGCTGGTATGAGCTCCAGAATCCTAATGGAGCTGTGACCGTCGCTCAGCAAAGCACGTTCGCTCCTGATTCTGACTTCCGCTGGATGGGCAGCATCGCGATGGATCAGGCCGGGGACATGGCCCTGGGATACTCTGTTTCCAGCAGTACTACGAATCCGACGATACGGGTCACCGGACGAACGCCGTCCGATCCTGCAAGTACCATGCAGGCTGAAACCACTGTAGTTGCCGGTGGGGGAGTCCAGTTCAGCGCAACTCGGGCGCTTTCGCGCTGGGGCGATTACAGCGCCATGCAGGTTGATCCTTCTGACGATTGCACCTTTTGGCTTACCACCGAGTACATGAAGAGCACGGGTGTTTTCAATTGGAGCACCCATATCTCGAGTTTTAAATTTCCCAACTGTGGTACCGCGCCGCTCTTCTCGCTTTCGCCATCTCAGCCTAAAGTTACTATCACGCCAGGTAACGGTGGATCCAGCACAATTGCAGTAAATCCAGTGAACGGATTCAACGGTGCGGTGAACTTTTCGGCGTCGGGACTTCCCGCCGGTGTAGCGGCGAACTTCAGTCCTACCAGCAGCACCTCGTCCAGTACTGTGACCTTTACGGCCAGCAGCCCTGCAAACCCTGGGATTGTGACGATTACAGGGACTTCAGGTGGCTTGACCCGTACTACCACCGTGGCGCTTAACTTTGGTTTGCGCTTCGTGCCCGTTACTCCGTGCCGCATCGCCGACACCAGGAACCCAAATGGCCCATTTGGCGGGCCATTCGTGAGCGGAAACACCACGAGAGGATTTGCGATTCCGAGCAGCGCTTGCAATATTCCGTCTACAGCACAGGCCTATTCGGTCAATGTCACGGTTGTTCCTCATAGCGCGCCTCTCGGATTTCTGACGGTGTTCCCCTGCGGGCAGACCCAGCCTTTTGTCTCAACATTGAACTCGATTGATGGACGTGTTAAGGCTGCTGCGGCTATCGTGCCAGCGGGCGCGGGCGGAGGTGTTTGTTTCTTCGCGACCAATGACACTGAGCTGGTCCTTGACATCAATGGCTATTTTGACCCTGCAACGAATGCTTCTGCTCTGGCCTTCTATCCTGTAACGCCCTGTCGCTTGGTCGATACGCGCCTGGCAATCGCGCCGCTAGGCGGCCCTTCTCTGGCAGGTGGTGCAGCCCGGACTTTCCCCATTCGTTCGAGTCCTTGCAACGTGCCTGCGGCAGCGCAAGCGTATGCCCTGAATTTCACCTCGGTGCCGAGGGTCGCCTCTTTAGGCTTCCTGACGACATGGCCCGCTGGGCAGTCTCAGCCCCTGGTCTCAACCTTGAATGCCCCGACTGGCGTGGTCACAGCCAACGCCGCAATTGTGCCGGCAGGTACAAATGGTGATGTCTCGGTGTTTGTCACCGATGCATCGGACCTGATTATCGACATCAATGGATATTTTGCACCACCCGCTCCTGGTGGGTTGTCGCTCTATAACCTGTCGCCCTGTCGCGTGCTCGATACGCGAAATCCGTCGGGCACTCCTCCATTCACAGGCACGATGAACGTAAGCGTTCCCACGACGAACTGCAGCGCTCCGGCCTCCGCTCAATCGTATGTGCTGAACGCCACAGTGGTCCCCCCCGGCCTGCTCGGCTTCCTGACATTGTGGCCGCAGGGAGCAACGCAGCCTCTTGTCTCAACCTTGAATGCTGTGGATGGCGCTGTTACTTCGAATATGGCAATCGTCCCTGCCAACAGTGGCTCTATAAGCGCGTTTCCACGAGATCCAACCCATCTGATATTGGATATCTCAGCCTATTTCGCGCCCTGACCGTAGTTTCGATATAGCAAAGGCGGTACGGATGCAACCTGTGCCGCCTTGCCAAGTTTCTTGGCCAAGATTTGCAGAGTTGCCAGTACTACCGTGTGCTTTGAATTCTATTTTTCTCGCAAGTTTTCCGTAGTTTTGGTTTTCCTCCGCTGCCGGAGCCTGCCCTCGAGCGTAGCGAAGGGTTCCTCCGTGTTTCAAAGGTGTTGGTTTTATCAGCGTAAATCCGTGTAAATCAGCGGTAAGAAGTTGGTTTTTCTTTTGCTGGCAGCGTGGTGCCGGAAGCAGTCTTTAATTCGGCCAAATCGTAAAGTCGCGCATCGCCATCCGGACAATTTTTCCATTCATCGCTTGCAATGCTTCATTCAATTCCAGAAGATGGGCGCGGCCAAGTTCCAAAGGGTGCTCCTCAGGTTGATAGACCGTTTGGATCGGATAATCCAGATAAGGCGTCCGTGTCTCTTCGATGTGGTTGCCCAGAATGTGAGTCACGATTTTGCCACGTGTGAAATCCACCAGTCGCTGGACGCTGCGGACGAATGCGGGTGCATCGGCCACATAGAGCCGGCCGGGGTAGAGCGTATCTCCAGTGAAAAGTAGCGCGGTTTGCCGGTCGTAAATGGCAATCGACGAAGCTTCATGACCGGGAATTGCGATTACATCCAGGATGCGTCCGCCAAGGTCGTAGGTGACAGTTTCTTCTGGCCAGTTTCGAAAACCAAAGAAGGTTTGAACAGCGTTCACATTTGGAGCGATAACCGTGGCGCCAGGAAGGGCCTTCAATTGATCGTCGCCGGAGATGTGGTCGCGGTGCGCGTGGGTATGGGCGACGATCAGGGGAATGGTCTCGCGATGGTTACGGACCAGCCAGCGGGTGATGACATCCTTTACTACCTTGGCTACATCTGTCTTACCCGCTCCAGTGTCGAGCATCAAGACTTTTTCTTTGCCGAAAAGCAGGTAGAGAAACGGTTTTTCATAGTTGGAGCAGCCTGACTCGCGAAGAATGTAGAGGTCCGGGTTGTATTCGTGGACCTGGAACTCAGGTTTTGCAGGACATTGTGGGCCGCTCACCCGCCAGGCAGTAGGCAGGACTCCAGGCCTCACGCCTGCGCCATCGGGTTGTGGCGACTGGGCTTTAGCGATACTCCCCATCACCAGCAAAAGACTGGCAACTGCGATCCGACGGAAGGAATAGCTGTTGAGGATACTCGGCATTCTGGGGCCTCCATGGCTGGCGGAACCAAACCATTTGGACGAAGTAATGTATCAAACGACAGGCGGTAATTGTGTGCAGTCCATAATAAATTCTATGGTGTCTATTGATTCAGGCGGGGGCGCAACAGGCTTGAAAGCTTGAATCGTGTGGCAATGGCTTCCAACGATGTTCGCTTGCGTGCCGCCGCGATTGAAACTCGCCTGGCAGTCGAAAACCTTTCCAAGACTTCGGACACTGTCACGCGGTTGATCCATGAAGCCGAATCCGATCACGCCATCAGGCGTCGAAATGCTTTCCTTCTGGGATGCTTGGCCAACCGGGACGTGCAAGCTGACCGGATACGTGAGTGGCTTCTCACTTGGCGTTATGAGGCGGACGATGCCGGCTGTCTCGGGACGGTAGAAGGATTGGCGTTGGTTGGCAGCGATGAAACGCTCGATGACCTGAAACAGATTATCCAGCAGGATCTGTCTTCAGACGTGCGCTCCGCTGCCATCCATGCAATCGCGCGTACTGGAATGTTTACCGAACAGCAGCGCAGACGTACGCTTCCCAGCCTGATTGAACTCGCGGAAGCGGCCATCGATGAGAACACTCGCAAAGCGCTTTTTGAAGCCTTGCGCGAGATTACAGCTCAAAGCATTGGCGATGATGCTGCTGCATGGAGGGAGTGGTATACGGCCCATGCCGGTTCATCCTGAGCTTCTTATCCCTCCGCTGTGGGATGGGCAGAGCGGCCATTTCGCTCCGACCATCGCTTCCACCCAGAGTATCCGAACCACAGGCCATAAAAGAAGAGCAATAAGGCTATTGCACAGCATAAAGACAGGATTGAGGACTGGCTGATTTTGTAGGTCACCACAAAGAAATCACCGGAGAGCCCCAGGCCGAGAAAGAACATGGCAGCCAGCAGGATGTGACCGGCAAAGCGGTGAAAGCGCTCTGAATCTTCTCCGTGCTCTGCGATCCGATGGTAGGCTGCCGGAGTTACCAGCAAAATAGTGCTGATACTTATTGCCAGCAGGCTTCCGAAATGGACCCACTGCATCCTCTTTGGCAACCGGTCAAAATCCTGAACGAGGAAAATCACGATCTGAAACCCCAGCAGTGCCTGCGTGCCTGGAAGCACCATGCGCGTCTCGGTAAGCACTTGCTTGATCTTGTCGGTGAGGGGAGTGCCGCGCCTGAGGGCCTCTTGTTCATCCTGCTGGTCTTTTCTTTGGGCCATGGTCATTCGCAACGCATCGAGTTTCAAGTGTCCAATTCCATACCAGAGAAGAAGAGTGGTTCCACCCACAAGTCCTGCACACATCCAAGCTGCAGCGTTGCCGGCAAGCTTCTGCGCTACCATGTAAAAGCTTACCGCAAGACCAATGGCAAAGGGCATGAGTCCAAAGCTCAATACCACAGTGGTAAGCCTTTTGATGCGAGCTGTGTCCGCTCCTTTTTCCACGATCTGGTGAAATGGGGCAGGAAGCATAAGTGGTCCGAGTCCCAGAAGCATTAAGCCAAGCCCGCAGAGCTGGGCAACTTGTGTGCTAAAAGGCAACCGGGCAAATTCAGGCTGAAACAATGACCGAAACCCGGAGCCAATCAGTACCTGGGCGCCAAGAATCAGGATGCGGACATCGTTCAGGCCGTTTTCTATCTTGTCTTTAAGCTCTGCCATTGATTAACTTGGAATTCTTAACGGCATTCTTGGATCGCCCGCCCTAGACGCTGTACCCAAGTCTTGAGATGCTGGAAAAGCTCGGCGTGCGGAACTACAGGCAAACAAATGAGATCTTGAAAACATGAAGGCGCGGTGTGGATTCCATGTTTTGTCTCTAACCCGCGTGGGTTAAGGCAAATTTGTTTCCATTGTATGATCCCGGTTTTCAACAATTGCGTGAAAAACAATGTGGAAAAAAGCGAAGGAGCTTCAATAACTCCATAAAAATTGCATCGTTTGACTCTTTGCACAAGAACGGGTGCGAGTTATTAAAATCATGTAAATTTGTTTAAGAGTTTTTTACATGCAATTTCAAAACAGGAAAATCTGCCCGTTATGAAATTCAGGCTTGACAGGCTGCTGGTAGACCGCGGATTGGCCGCGTCGCGGGAGCGGGCGCAGGCCATCATACTCGCCGGTCGCGTGCTTGTAAACGGACAAAAAATTGAAAAAGCCGGCAGCAATGTTGAGCAGGGCGCGGAGATTCGGCTGCTCGGCGAAGAAATGAAATATGTAGGCCGAGGAGGACTCAAGCTGGAAGCTGCGCTCCGGCACTGGCAAATCGATTTGAATGGCAGAACCTGCCTGGATGTTGGCGCTTCCACTGGTGGTTTCACGGACTGCATGTTGCAGCATGGCGCCGCTGAAGTAATCGCAGTCGATACCGGATACGGACAAATTGCGGCGCGCCTGCGCTCCGATGCGCGGGTCAAGCTGATGGAAAAGACCAATGCACGTTATTTGACAGCGGAACAACTGCGGCAATCCGGCGCAGATTCCAGCATCAGCTTTATCGCCATGGATGTCTCATTTATCTCTGTTACACTCGTTTTTCCAGCAGTTTTTCGAGCAGCATTTGCCGGACCAGAGCGGAAGCACCGTGATTTAGTGGTGCTGGTAAAACCACAATTTGAAGTGGGACGCGAATTGGTGGGCAAGGGCGGAATCGTAAAGGACCCGCAGGCCCAGGAGATGGCCGTGGAGAAAGTTCGTGAGATCGCGAAAAAGCTGGGGGGAGGGCGGTTGGAAGTGATTGAGTCGCCTATTCTGGGCAGGGAAGGAAATCGGGAATTTCTTTTGCACGCAGAGTTTTGATGAAACGAGCGGCCATCATTTCGAAGCAGGGTAAGCCCGAACTGGGCAGGGTGGTGCATGAAGTCGCAAGCTGGCTTCGTGATCACAAGTACGAAGTTACAGTAGACGCCGTTACCAGCCAGTTTTGCGCCGGTAGTGAGGTGGCGGAGAGGGAAGACCTGGTCCGCAAGAAGCCTGATTTTGTTATTGTGCTGGGCGGAGATGGCACGTTGCTCTCCACCGCGCACAATGTGGCGCGGGCCGACATTCCTATTCTTGGCATCAACCTGGGCTCTTTGGGGTTCCTTACCGAGGTAAAGCAGGAAGAGATTCGGCAGGCGCTGGAAGCAATCGATGCTGGACGTTGCGATGTGAGCGCCCGTTCTATGCTTCATTGCCAGTTGCGGCGCGGCGGGGCGTGCATTGCTAACTATGACGCCCTCAATGATGTGGTAGTGAATCAAAGCGCCCTGGCCCGCATTACCGATTTTGATGTGCATGTGAACGGAATATTTGTCTCCAATTACAAGGCCGACGGCCTCATCGTAGCCACTCCCACCGGATCAACCGCTTATTCCCTGGCTGCCGGAGGGCCAGTCCTCTCTCCCGATGTTCCTGCATTTGTGATTACGCCGGTGGCTTCTCATGCTTTGACCAACAGGTCGCTCGTGGTGCAGGACACCGCGGTCATTGAAGTCGCCATGAAGATCAGCAGGGAATCGGCTTTCCTCACCATCGACGGACAGCAGGGGACTGCTCTGGCCGATGGAGATGTAGTCCAGTGCAGGAAATCGGAGTTCACAGTGAAGCTGCTGAAGCTGGCGGAGAGGTCTTTCTTTGATGTGTTGCGGACCAAACTGAAATGGGGAGAGAGAGCATAAGATCAGGTGATCAGGTGATCAGGGAAATTGGCAGTTTCAAACTCCGAGAGAAGATGAAGGCTTATCTTCGTGCAATTCGATTGTCGCTACCTCAGGCATTTTTGGTTTTTTGGGGCATGTTATTCGCGCATGGGGTCTATGCCCAGGGTAAGCCGGCTGCTGATCTCATCATCACCAACGCCAGGATATGGACCGTTGATAAGGCCCGCCCGCAAGGGGAAGCCCTGGCTGTGCTGGGTGAGCGTATCGTGGCGGTTGGCAGCATCGCTGAAGTGGATGCCTGGCACGGCCCTCAAACTAAGATCATCGATGCACAAGGGAAGCTGTTGCTGCCTGGTTTTAACGATGCACATGTGCACTTTGTAGATGGAGGAGACCATCTCCAGGAAGTACAGTTAAAAGATGCTGCCACTCCCGAAGAGTTCGCCCGGCGGATCGGCGCACGCGCCAAAGTTACGGCCAAAGGTGAATGGGTCACGGGAGGCGATTGGGATGAGCAGAAATGGTCGCCACCCAATTTGCCGGTCAAAGAACTCATTGATCCAGTGGCGCCCGATGTTCCGGTGTGGGTGAACCGTTACGATGGGCACGAATCGCTGGCCAATTCAGTGACGCTGCGGTTGGCGGGAATCACTGCAAAGACCCCGGATCCCGCAGGCGGTGAGATCGTCCGCGATGTTCAGGGAAATCCAACGGGCATTCTTCGGGATGCGGCGCAAGATCTGGTAGCCAAGGTAATGCCACCTATGTCTCACGCGCATCGCATGAGGGCCGTCCATCAGGCCCTGGAGCATGCTGCTTCACTTGGGGTGACTAGCGTACAGGAAATGAACCCCTCGTATGAGGATGTAAAGGCCTACGCTGAATTACTGGAGCAAGGCCGCCTGACCGCCCGAATCTACGTTGCCCCCTTGGAGACTGGCTGGAAGGACCAAGCCAAAATTGGTGTTCGCCACGGCTTTGGAGGCAATGTCTTGCGCATGGGTGCGGTAAAAGGGTATGCCGACGGCTCTCTCGGCTCGGAGACGGCATACTTCTTCGAGCCATTTACCGATGCGCCGGGGAAACGGGGATTGCTGAGTGATGAAATGCACCCGCCTTCGGCCATGTTGCAACGACTCAAAGGAGCGGACGCGGCTGGATTGCAACTTTGTATCCACGCAATTGGCGACCAGGCAATCTCCATGATTTTGGACTTGTTCGAGCAAATTGAAAAAGCCAACGGCAAGCGCGATCGAAGGTGGCGAATTGAACACTCACAGCATCTGGCTGCAAAAGATTTTGTCCGTTATGCGCGTTTGGGCGTGATTGCTTCGGTGCAGCCTTATCATGCCATCGATGATGGACGCTGGGCAGAAGCCCGAATCGGCCCCGACCGCATCAAGCGTACCTATGCCTTCCGTACTTTTCTTGAAAGCGGCGTGAGGCTGGCCTTCGGTACCGACTGGTCGGTGGCCCCGCTAAGTCCCATGTGGAACATCTATGCGGCGGTGACTCGCGCTACCTTGGACGGTAAGAATCCAAATGGCTGGGTGCCGGAGCAGAAACTGACCGTAACTGAAGCTGTGGAAGCCTACACGGTGGGATCGGCTTATGCCGAATTTCAAGAAAAAGAGAAAGGCTCAATCACGCCTGGAAAGCTTGCGGACTTTGTGATCCTCAGCGACGACATCTTCAAGATCCCACCAGCGGCAATCAAAGATGTAAAAGTAGAGGCCACATTTCTAGGTGGAAAGCTCGTTTATGGAGGCCTGGAATAAAGTAAGACGCCGGATGTCCCTTCATGTTTTGACAAATGTCGGTTCATGAAACCTCAAAATTCCTTCAGATTTTTATCTTGCGCTCCTCATGTATTACTATCCATGAAATTCTTGCCCTGCCGCGAAGATCTCCCTTGCTGTTCCTTCGTGTCCTTCGTCTTAACTTCGTGTTCCTTCGTGGTTAAGGGTTTTGGGTTTCCTCTGCTTCCTCTGTTCCTCCGTGTTTCAAAGGTTTTGTTTTGGTTGCGGCTATGCCGCGATGTGGAATCTAAAACGCATAAGTGGTTCTGCGTATTCTCTAGCTGTCCACCCCTCAAGAAAAACCTGAATTGGCCGAAGAATTGTGTTGCCATAAGCTGGTTTCGGATTACAATTTGCCCCATACTTGCGCTATCAAGGGGCCAAAGTGATGTATGGGGAATCACGTTCTGTTGACAGTGACTGCAATGTTAAAATCAACCTCCCCCAAACAGAAATATCGCTCCATGCACTTTTAGTTCGGATCGGTCGCCAGATTTGGTTTTATAGGCCTTGGATTTCATGGGCAAGTAACCGAACGCAGATCTCTGTGCTGACGCAAGTTTGGCGCGATCAGATAAAACAGCCCCACACCAATCGTTTATGGACAAGAAGGTCCGGAAGGCCGGACTTACATGCAGTTATTTCAGGAGGATGAGGACAATGACGAGTTGGAAACGATGTATGGCAACAGCAGCCGTAGTCTGTCTGTTGTTTCTCAATGGCATAAATCTCTTCGGACAAGCGACCGCAAGTTCCAGTCTCCAGGGCACGATCGTGGACAAATTGCAGGCCGCGGTCTCCGGAGCGCAAGTCACGGTCATTAACAAGGCAACAGGCGCCACCCGCAGCACCGGCGCCAATGCGATAGGCGAATATCGCTTTGAGTTGTTGCCGGCAGGTGTCTACACCATAAGAGTGAATACCCCGAGCTTCTCTAGCGCAGAAGCTAAGGATGTGGAACTGCTGGTAGGCGCCACTGCCACCCAGAACTTTACGCTTATTCCTGGCGCGGTCAATGAAACGGTCGAAGTGACCGGCGTTGCTCCACTGGTAGATATGCAGAAGACCGATGTTGGCCTGAACATTACTCCGGAGGAGGTACAAAATCTGCCGCTCAACGGACGCGACTTTGGCAACCTTGCCTATCTTGCTCCTGGGGCGAAGCCGGTGGATTCCTATGATCCGACCAAGAACCGGATCTCCATTTTTGGCATTAACGGCTCCAGTGGCCGTAACGTTAATGTGACTGTGAACGGGGTGGACAACAAGGACAACACAGTTGGCGGTCCAGTCATGCAGCTTCCTCTGGAAGCGGTGCAGGAGTTCTCCATCAGCACCCAACGTTTTTCCGCCGCGAATGGCCGCAGCGAAGGCGCCGCCATCAACGTGATCACCAAGTCTGGGACCAACAGCTATCACGGCGCCCTCTATGGGTTCTTCCGCGACCAGGCCCTGAATGCCAATGATTTCTTTTCCAAACAGGCTGGCTCGGATACGCCGCCTTATAGCCGCCAGCAGTTTGGTGGCTCCTTCGGCGGACCAATCGCCAAGGACAAGTTCTTTGGATTTTTTGCCTATGAACGCCAGCGCGAACACACCAGCCTGCCTGAGAGTCCGCAGACCTTTCAGGAACTCAGTTTGATTACCAATTCGGCTGCCCTGCAAGCGGGAGGACTCGGGACGCCTCAGGTAGCTGCTGTTATTCCTACCCCATATTTTGATACCCGCTATAACGGTCGCCTCGATTACAGATTCAACGACCGGCACAGCGCCTATCTGAGCTACACCTCGCAGGGTAACAACGGCCAGAATGACCAGTCTGCAGGCAAAAGCGACCTGACCGCCGGTAACTTCACCACCAACCAGCTCCAGATTGCGAACCTTACCATCGATTCACTTCTCTCCCACAACGTTGTGAACCAGGCAACATTTGGGTTCCAGTATTGGAACAACCTCATCAGTACCAATACCTTTACACCGACAATTACCTTCAGCAACGTGGCATTCAGCTACGGGACCAACACCAATGTTCCCCAGCAGTCGTTCCAGAGAAAATTTCAATTTAAAGATGATCTTAGCTTCGTCCATGGCCGCCACAGCTTCAAGACCGGCTTCGATTACCTCTGGGAACCGGTATTGGGAGGCTTCTTCGAGTTCAACCCTACGCTGGAAATTGATTTCACGGGCGTACCCAGTCAAATCCTCGCGGACCCGCAAGGATTTTCTAAACCTGGGCTGGTCTCGGGCATGTCGGCTACCGCCGGTGATCCAACTTTCATCATCGGGACGAAGATGTTCGGCGTCTACTTCCAGGACGACTGGAAGCTGACCAACCGACTTACCGTTAATCTGGGGCTTCGCTGGGACAAGGACTTCAATCTGATTGGCGGGACGGCCGTTCAGAATAGCCGCACATTCCAGGAACTACGCACCATCGGGAGCCCGCTTGCTGCGAGCCTTCCGCACGACGACAACCTGGATTTCAGCCCTCGCGTCGGTTTTGCTCTTGATCTTACCGGCTCAGGCAAGCACCTGCTGCGCGGCGGATATGGAATCTATTATGGACAGGTCTTTGAAAATATTCCGCTGTTCATGATTCAGCAGCAGAATGCGACCATATTCCAGACCAGCTTCGCCATCAGCAAGCCAACCGATATCGTGCCTGGCACTGGGATTCAGCTCCAAAACTGGCATGTTGGAAACCCGCTGCCTGTTCTTCCTGGACCGTCTGCTCAACTGAATCCCGGATCAGTGGGTCGCTTGATGGACCCGAATTACCGCAACCCATATTCCGAAACCTGGAACTTCGGCTATAGCTGGCAGCTTAACCGGAATTCGGTCATTGAGGCTGAATACGTGCATGAGCTTGGCGTGCATGAATCCAAGACCATGAACGTAGACCAGGCGTTTGCCGGCGGCCCGAGACCTCTCGACGCTGCCTTCACTGCCGCTGGAGTGCCGGTGCTTAGCCGTATTGACGATGAGCAGTCCATCGGGCGCTCGCGTTACGATGGCATGAATATCAGCTATCGCCAGCGCATGTGGAAGCGCTTCAGCGTGAATGCAAATTACACGCTGGCCCGCGCGGTTGCTTACGCCGGCAATGCTGCGGCTTTCCGCAACCGTCCCACCATTGCTTCGCAGCCCTTCCGCGCTGCCGACTTCGGTCCGGTCCCCAACGATGAGCTTCATCACGTCACCATCAGTGCCATGGCAGAGCTTCCCTTTGGCATCCGCATCGCTCCAATCATGCTCTTCGGTTCAGCGCGCCCTTACAACCCAATTCTCGGATATGACGCGCTGGGTGTCGGCGCTGGTCGTGGCAATGAGAACATCGTTGTAGACAACAACGATCCCACCAACCTTCTTCGATACAAAGGCAAGGCCAATGCTCCGTTAGTCCAAGCTTGCTTAGGTGCTGGAACCTGCCATGAGATCGGGTTCGATGCGTTACGCGGCGACCCGTTCTTCCAGCTTGATACCCGCATCAGCAAGACTTTTAAACTGGGAGAAAAGCCCAGACTGGAATTGCTGACCCAGTTGTTTAACCTTACCAACCGGGCCAACTTCGGCAACAATTTCGATGGCAACGTGAACGACTTCTCCGCGAACCCTGCGAAGAATACCTTCCAGCAGCCAATCGGCTACATCAACCCCAGCAGCACGGTGATTCCACGTGCTTTCTCGGCTGAATTCGGCTTCCGTTTCAGCTTCTGACCAACCTTCATCTTTCATCAAGGGCCGGCTTTTTGCCGGCCCTTTTTCTCTGTGTATTACTATTCGTGAAAGTCTTGTCCTGCCGCAGAGATTTCCTTTGCTTTTCCTTCGTGTCCTTCGTCTTAACTTCGTACTACGAGGTGCAAATTTTCTGCACCTCTCGCGGGGCGAGACTTTGGCAGTTCCGATCCACCGATCACTCGATCATCGGATCTCCCGATTCACGGCTTCCTCTGTTTTCTCTGCTCTTCCGTGTTTCAAAGATTTTTGGTTTATCAGCGTAAATCCGCGTAAATCAGCGGTAAGAAGTTGGTTTTGTTTTTGGTCGCGGCTATGCTGCGCTCTGTTACTTTGGGAATTGGACTAGTTTGGAGCTAAGAATTCTCTCGTCCCGAGTCAAAAGAGGGACCTGATGAACAATGCTGGTTGCAGCGATGATTTCGTCAGCCGGATCGCTTTGAAAATCCAGCTCCATGATTTTGCGACATATCCTCAAGTCCAAGGGCCAGATATGCACTCGCGAAAGCGCGCGGGTAAAGTCCGGCGAGCTGAGATCGATTGTGATCCGTTTTCGTTGTGACAATTTAGCCAACTCCCAAAGCACGATTGCTGAAATGCTCCACGAATGACGGCCCAGTAGGCGACGCTCCGATGCATTCAGATTGCCCTGTAACGCATAAACAAAAATGTGGGTGTCAAGATTGAGCATTCCACTTGAGTCCGGTTGAGAAGATGTCGCCATGAATTTGAATTTTGCCTTTCAGGCTGCCGATGAGGGCAGCGCAGTCGGAACTCGCCGGAATCAGTCGTGCTACCGGTTTGCCGTGTTTCGTAATAACAATACCTTCAGGGTCGAGATTTTCTAACAACGCAAGGCACTGTTCTTTGAACTTTGAGGCATTGATGGTTTGCATGTATCCATTCTATTTATGGACAATAATAATGTCTAGTCATAAATATCGACCAATGTTTCGGAAAGAAGTCAGTCGTTGGTCAAATGCGCAAACACGCAGCACTGATTCAGCAGGAAGAAACAGTGGGGACCTCTACCACTGGCTGAACCAAGCCACAGCATTTGTCCTTATAATGCATCGATGGTGAATCTACGCAGTCTGCTGATTGCCAACCGAGGCGAGATTGCTGTCCGCGTGATGCGCGCGGCTGCTGAGCTTGGCATCCGCACCGTTGCTGTGTTTTCTGAAGATGATGCTCAGTCTCTGCACAATCGAAGAGCGGATGAAGCACGGCCTTTGCACGGCGCGGGAGCTGCGGCCTATCTCGATGGCGAACAGATCATCAGGGCGGCAAAAGAAACAGGATGCGAGGCAATCCACCCCGGCTATGGCTTTCTCAGCGAGAATGCGGGATTCGCGCAAAAGTGCGTCGAAGCTGGCCTTGCCTTTGTTGGGCCACGACCCGAGATACTGGCTCTATTCGGTGACAAAGTGCAGGCCAGGGCATTGGCTACGCGTTGTGGAGTCCCAGTGCTGCGCGGTACCCCAAGCGCAACAAGTCCGGAGCATGCCGTTCGCTTTCTGAAATCACTGGGAGCAGACGGCGCCATGGTCATCAAGGCGGTTTCGGGTGGCGGCGGACGAGGCATGAGATTGGTGCAGGACGAACGCGAAGTTGATGAGGCCTTCGCGCGCTGTCAGTCGGAGGCGAGGGCCGCCTTCGGTAATGGCGATCTTTACGTTGAACAGTTCATGCCCAGGGCCCGCCACATCGAGGTGCAGATTGTTGGCGATGGATCAGGAGAGGTGAGCCATCTCGGGGAGCGCGAATGCAGCATTCAGCGGAGAAATCAGAAGCTTGTCGAAATCGCCCCTAGCCCAGGGTTGTCCTCGGGATTGCGAAATCGGCTGACTGAGGCCGCAGTGCGGCTGGCCCGCGAGGTGCAATATGACAACCTGGGCACGTTTGAGTTCCTGGTGGACACGGAGGCCGGCGAGCACTCGGAGTTTGCATTCATCGAAGCCAACCCACGGCTCCAGGTTGAGCATACCGTTACCGAAGAAGTGCTGGGCCTCGATTTGGTGAAGATTCAATTGCAGCTCTCGGCTGGCCATACACTTACACAACTTGCTCTAAAGCAGGCCCAGATAGACGCACCGCGCGGTTTTGCTGTTCAGGCGCGGATCAACATGGAATCCATGAATCCCGATGGCACGACCCGGCCTTCAGGCGGCACGCTCACTGCGTTTGAAGCTCCGTCCGGCCCCGGAATTCGCGTCGATTCGTTTGCCTATACCGGCTACACAACAAACCCTAACTTTGATTCACTGCTGGCCAAACTCATTGCCTATTCGCCCGCCGAAGATTTTGCCCTGGCCGTTCAGCGGTTATATCGCGCGCTATGCGAGTTCCGCATTGAAGGGGTAGCGACCAATCTTTCATTTCTGCAAAATCTGGTGCAGCATCCTGCATTTGTCGCGGACAAAATCCATACGCGTTTTGTGGAGGAGCACATTGCCGAACTGGCTGCTGGCGCCAGTGCTTCTCACAAGCGTCTGTTCTTCGAGACCGCCGCCACTTCACGACATGCAGGCGCAGGAGCAGGAGCAGGGGCAGGGGCGAAGATAGATGGGATTGACCCGCTCGCCGTCCTCGCCTACGGCAAGGAGGGTGGCAGCACTCCTGCTTCCACCGTAAGGCCCCAGGTGCAGCAGGTCGCTGGGCTGGAAGGTCATGGAGCTGTTGCTATTTCTGCGCCTATGCAGGGCACCATCGTCTCCATTGATGTCAGTGTGGGCCAGCTTATTCACAAAGGCGGTCAGATCGCCGTAATGGAAGCCATGAAGATGGAGCACGTCATCCACGCGCATACCAGTGGGATTGTGCGACGGGTGGAGGTGGTCCGAGGAGACGCAGTATTTGAAGGTCACGCATTGGTTTTTGTCGAAGAAGCCGATGTTGCCGCTGTAACGGCAATGGACACTCGGGTGGTCGACCTCGATTCTATGCGACCTGATCTGGACGAAGTTCAGCAGCGGCACGAGGTGGGGCTGGATGCGGCCCGCCCGGATGCCGTGGAGCGCCGCCGCAAGACAGGCCAGCGCACTGCGCGCGAAAACATCGCCGATCTGTGCGATCCCGGGACCTTTGTCGAATACGGGCCTCTAGTCATCGCAGCACAACGCGGACGCCGCCAACTCGACGACCTGATCAGGAACACGCCTGCCGATGGCCTGGTGGCCGGAATTGGAGCGGTCAACAGTGATCTCTTCGGCGAATCGAACTCGCGATGCGTCCTGATGTCCTACGACTACACCGTGCTCGCCGGCACCCAGGGAAAACAGAATCACTACAAAAAAGACCGGATGTTCGAGCTGGCGGAAAAATCCCGCTTGCCGGTTGTTTTTTTCACCGAGGGAGGCGGCGGACGGCCGGGTGATAGCGATGGCCTGGGGGTCTCCGGGCTGGATTGTTTGGCCTTCGCCTATTGGGCGGAGCTAAGCGGATTGGTCCCGCTGGTGGGAATTGCATCAGGCAGATGTTTTGCCGGGAATGCCGCGTTGCTGGGATGCTGCGATGTCGTCATTGCAACCAAGGGATCCAATATTGGGATGGGCGGCCCTGCCATGATCGAAGGTGGAGGCCTGGGCATCTTCCGTCCTGAAGAAATCGGTCCCTTGGATGTGCAATCGATGAATGGCGTGGTTGATCTCGCGGTTGGCGATGAGGCTGAGGCGGTGCAGATCGCAAAAAAATATCTATCCTACTTTCAAGGTGCTTTGAGCAAGTGGGAGTGTGCCGACCAGCGATTGTTGCGCTCCATCATTCCCGAAAACCGGCTACGCATCTACGACGTCCGCTCTGTGTTGCAGGCCTTGGCCGACACCGGCTCGGTGCTTGAACTTCGCCGTGATTTTGGCCCAGGCATGGTGACTGCCCTGGCCCGCGTTGAGGGACGACCCCTGGGCATAATCGCCAATAATCCCGCGTATCTGGCAGGAGCCATTGATAGTCCGGGGGCCGATAAGGCTGCCCGTTTCATGCAACTCTGTGATGCCTTTGATATTCCCATCTTGTTCCTGTGCGATTGCCCCGGAATCATGGTGGGGCCGGAAGCAGAGAAGACTGCTCTGGTACGTCACGCCTCGCGCATGTTTGTCACGGGCGCAAGCCTCACAGTTCCGTTCTTCACCATCGTTCTGCGCAAGGGCTATGGCCTCGGCGCTCAGGCCATGGCCGGAGGTGGCTTCAAAGCCCCATTCTTCACGGTTGCCTGGCCGACCGGTGAGTTCGGTGGTATGGGATTGGAAGGAGCGGTGAAGCTGGGCTATCGAAAAGAGCTGGCCGCCGTGGAAGATCCAGCCGAGCGCAAGGCTCTGTTCGAAAAAATGGTGGCCCGGATGTACGAGCACGGAAAAGCGGTCAGCGTCGCCTCCTACTTCGAGATCGACGATGTAATCGATCCCTCTGATTCGCGCAAGTGGATCACTACTGCCTTGCAATCCGCGCCCAAGCCGGTGCCGCGGACCGGCAAGAAGAGGCCGTGTATTGATTCCTGGTGATTGATTTTCTTCAATTCACGATTGTCTGATGAACGGGTTAGATTCCAACGTTGAGTTGTGAGAAACAGATGTTCCATTTACTTCCAGTTCAAGCGGGAAGAGTTTCTTCAGCATTGCCACAAACGCTCGAACGTGGAATCCACCTTCAGCATGATTAAGCGAAAATTCGGTGACTGCTTGCGGAGTAAATCGGACGTGGCGATGGTGAACGAATCTCTCTATAAAGTGCTTACCACAATATCGTCGTATTGATTCACGAAATGCATAAGTTAGGAATTGATCCTCTGTTCTGGCAAGAGGCCTCTTGACTACTTTGGCGACTCTGGAAAGTCAAGCGGAGTCGCCATTTCTTTGCTAAAATCCAGTTCACGCACATGGTTTAACGCAAAATTCTGCAAGGCATAAACTTTGGTAAACGAGCCAAAAAGTAACAGAGAGTCCGATGATTCCAAGCCAACTGATCAAAGCACTACGCCACTGAATACGAGTCCTATTGGCGACATAAAAACAGCTAAGAATCCAGAAAATAAGACAAAAAAACGCAGCAAAGCCAGCCAATATGCTCAATACATAGTGGGGCGTTTGGTAGCAGTTTGGCGACTTCTCGGAATGGTAATTCGACTCCTTGACAAATACGACGGGGCTATAACCGCGATTGCTACGGCCGCCATTGTTGTTCTCACCTTCGTTTACGTGAAATATTCCAAACGGCAATGGGAGGTGATGCGCGACCAATTGTCCATCACGCAAGCTGACCTGCGTCCTTGGATTAAGGTTGAAGCCGAATTCTATGGGCCATTGGATACAAAACTTCCTCTTGTGCCACTGCAATTTACCGCAACAAATATTGGCAAATCCCCATCTATCGCAGTACGAATCGGAGTACGCACATTCTTGGTAACCAGTTCTCATAACGGCCTGTACGGAGAAATGAGAAAATACTGTGAAGAGTTCAGAAATACTGGAAGCGTTGAAGCGGGGCGGGGCGCAATATTGTTCCCTACAGAGCACACCATTATCAATAAAGTGCGCGAAGGATACATCATCCCTGGAATTTCTCCCGACGATCTGAAGAATTACACTGTTGATACCGCTATTGGCAAAAGGATTGATCTTTGGGTTTATGGATGTGTTGATTATGTCTACGGAAGCGAACAGCGGCATCATCAAAGCAGGTTCGCTTATAGAATTATGCGCCTCATAAATAGACCACCGCTTCCAGATGGCATAGACATGATTGACCCCAAGGTGGTTGTACCACCCGAAAAATTGATGCTTCTGCCTAGCCAAAGCGCCACTGTGGAAATAGATTAGAAAAAGCAACAGCAAAAACAGCCCTGTCATGGCCCGACTTTGAGGCAACCCCATGTATTTTGAGGCAAAGCCTCTGCCAATTGCTATTTGCTGCTTTATCAGAATAGCGTGAAATCAATATCTTTGATGTGTTAAGCGCTTTCTGTGCTCCATGTGCGCAGGCGGGCCAGACTGTTCAGAAATGGTTTCAAAGAGCTGTAGAGGAGTATTGCTGCAAGCGCGCACGCGACGCAGCTTACCAGGGCCAGTGAGTATTGGATGGCATCATCGCGTTTGAATATATATTGATTGCATAGCGCAACGGCGGTAGGGCCACCGCCCAAGCCGATGAGGTTCACGATTAAGAGATAAATGGCGGAGGCCTGGCCGCGCATGGTTGGTGGCATGATCTCCTGGATCGCTGCCGGAGCGATACCGAAGGGCGCTGCGGCCAGCGTGATGGAGGGGGCCAACATTATGACGGCCAAGGTGGGTGTCCCCAAGTAGGCCAGGCAGTGGACCGGTATCAGCAGGGCTGCAACCGCTGAGCCGACCAGGAGGGTCGCATTGCTTCGTCCACGGGAGCGTAGGTAATCAGCAAGCCTGCCAGCGCCGGTGATGCCAAGGCAGCCAAACAGGGCGACACTGGCTCCAAAAACCATACCGGCGGTTGCTATGTCCCACTGAAAATGGCGGTGCAGAAATTCTGGCACCCACGAGCCCCCTGCATACGAAGACAGCGAGAGCAGGGCGAACCCTAGGTTGTGTAATAAGACTGTCCGCCAATTGTGCTTCATGTAGGAGAAGACCTGTCCTAACGGTACAACGGAACGTTGTGACCGCGTTGCCGGCTCTCGTACCATATAGATCACTGGGGCAAGCACAATGCCCGGCAACCCAACTATCAGGAAGATAAGCTGCCAAGGGCGCACTGAGCCTACTAGAGGCAAGATCCAGGCTGCGTGTGTTGATGCGTAACGGACGACCAGTCCGCCCAGCAGGTACGACAATCCTGAGCCAATGTAAATTCCCATGGAGTACACACTGATAGCGGTGGCCAGACGGTTGCGAGGAAAATAATCGGTAATCAGCGAGTAGGCGGCTGGAGAGAGTGCCGCTTCTCCCGCCCCCACACCCATGCGCAGCAATAGCATTTGTGGGAAGGTATGGGCCAGGCCGCAACCGGCTGTGAACAGGCTCCATGCTGCCAAGCCGAGCGCGATGATCAACCGGCGGCTGTAGATGTCGGTCAGACGTCCGAGGGGAATTCCAAAGAGGCAGAAGAACAGCGCAAAACTGAATCCTAGAAGCAGACTGACTTGTACCTCGCTAATATGCAGATCGCGGCGCAGAGGCCCAATGAGCAGGCTGAAGATCTGCCGGTCAATGAATGAGAATACGTAAACAAACGTGAGAACTCCGACAACGTACCAGGCATAGCGTAACGACTGTGGAGATTCCCGGGTGTGTGCCGGAGCTTCTGCGGACATGGCGCGCAATTCTATAGCATTTTCGACAAACATATCGTGGCAAATCGTTAATCAATCCGCGAACATCCGCGTAGATCCGCGGTAAGGTTGGTTTCATTTCGCGTTTTACAACCCGAGGCAGAAAGCCACGATGGTCTTTCCTCGCGCGCCGGTAGTTTTCTCTAGTTCTTCAACTAAGGCGGGCTCCAGTCCCTCGGGGTCCACTTCCATCTCGCAGGCGGCAATCTCCTCATCGCTCGCGCCGTGGAAGCACAATTCGCAAATGCCCAGGGTTTCGTTGTTTCCTGTCCGCACAGGAGGTCCGAAGGTGCGGCAAGTGAAGGGGCGCGCAGCATAAAGGTCACAGGTCCCAGTCTCGGGATCGAGGACGGGGCAAGGCTCGTCATTGGCAAAGTCAGAGAAACGATCTTCAGCTTCCTGATTTTCATCCAATATGCCGGTGAGCGGGTCGCCAGGAAAAGTCGCTGATAGCTGTTGGACTGCTTGGCTAGCGCGTGATCGAACGCGAGCGGCCCGCTCTGCATCGGTCGCTTCAAGTTCAGCAAGCCCCTGGCGCAATCGGGCAGCATCAAGCTGGTTGATAGGAAAAGGTCCGATACAACACTGAGTACAGCCTGGACGGCACACCAACCATTGCCCGCCTCTGCGCGTGGCATCGGCCAATGCGGAATCCATGATTTGGATCAGCTCACGGTCTCGAGGTGGAGGCACACTATGCACCGCTTACAGAATAGCGCATAAGCTGACTTGCAGACCGCGAATTCAGCCCGAGTCAACGCAGAAGAAATCAGGCAAAACCTTCGAAACACAGCACGGCAAAGCCGCAACTAAACCTTACCGCGGATCTGCGCGGATATTCGCCGATTTCGTACGATTTACCACAACAGGTTTTGTCGGAAAATACTACGGCGCCAAACTAACTGTATACAGAGAGAGAATCGATGTCCTCCTGAGCGCAGCGAAGGTTTCTTGTTGTACTTGTCTCTGGACATCTAACTTTTAGGCTTTTTTAAGTTGATAGACAGCAAGATTGTTAGGCTTAACTTTAGGATCATTGGCTCTCTAGAGTGCGCCGGATTCAGGTACAGAGCGGCAAACCGCAACCAAAGTTTTGCCGCTGATTTGCACGGATGTCGAAGATAGGGAGATTCAGGTACCGGGAATTAGGGGGTCAATTTTCATCCGCTCCTGGAGAGGAATACTCTTACAATGGAAGGGTAGAAACCATCGACGTCATCCGCGAGGACGCTAAAACTCGTGGCCTTACCCCCCTAGCCTGATCCCTGTTCCAAAGAATATGAAAAACCAGAGCTGCCAGCAAATTAGAAATTACCAATTGAAAATTACCAATTCGCCAATACCCCTCCCCCCCCCTTGCAGATACCCCAAGGATACTGTAAGGATATTTTGAGCCGGAAAGAGCTTTGCAATCGCTAATAAAGCACTTGAGCTACTTGCTCTGATGGATCAGCAAAGGCGAGGCCCAAAGAAGGGCAATGACCGTTCTATGCCTTTACTTTTTCGGCAAATTTTTTCTGAAATTTTTGTACCTTGGGTTCGACTACAAACCGGCAGTAAGGCTGGGATGAATTGTTTTCGTAATACTCTTGGTGGTAGGCCTCCGCGACGAAAAACTTCGGCGCCGGCTCTACTGTAGTGACAATCGGATTGGGCCAGGTGCGCGCAGCATTCAGATCGGCAATCACCTGTTCGGCCTCCCGCCGCTGCTCCTCGGAGTTGTAGAAGATCACTGAGCGATATTGAGTGCCGGTATCATTTCCTTGGCGATTCAGGGTTGTGGGATCATGGATGGTAAAGAAGACATCCAGCAGATCGCGGTAGCTTATCTGGCTTGGGTCGAATGTGAGGCGTACCACTTCCACGTGTCCGGTCTTGCCGCTGCAGACTTGCTGATATGTAGGATTGTCGGGCTGTCCGCCCGCGTAGCCCGACTCAACGGACGTGACTCCGGTAAGACGGTCGAATACCGCCTCCAGGCACCAGAAGCAGCCTCCGCCAAGAATTGCAGTTTGCGTATTCGCCATAATCGTTAGATGTGTGGCCGCAGAACAAGTCTCAACCACAATGCAACGATTATATCTGGGCCATTGGGAGTTTTCTTCGGACGTTTCTCCTGCTGCCGCTCATAGGTGTACACAAAAGATTTTGAAACTAAATACTTAAAGTAAAATATTAGATTTTCACCATAAAATTATATTTTTAAGAGCCGAGAAGCATGTTCCGAGGAGCGCGCTTTTCGACGCTGAATAGCGATTCATTTATTTGGATATAATCACCTGCGCCGTTTGAACCAGAATTCTTAGGGAAGAGAGAGATTGAAAATTCATGGGCATTCTTAAAGGTAAGGTCGCGATCGTCACCGGAGCCAGCCGGGGTATCGGGAAATCGATTGCCGAGGTCTTCGCGCGAGAGGGAGCAAAAGTGGTGATCTGCGGACGCAAGCAGGAGACACTGGACGAAGTGGCGCGCGAGATTGGTTCCGGTGTAAAGCCGGTTGCCTGCCACGTTGGCAAGGCCGACCACATTCAACAGTTGGTTGACTCAACGACCAAAGAGTTTGGGCGCATCGACATCCTGGTCAACAACGCAGCCACCAATATTGCGCACGGGCCCTGCCTCGATTTTGACGAGGGCCAGTTCGACAAGATGGTAGAGGTCAACCTCAAGAGCACATTTCGCTTGGTAAAGCTTGTGGCTCCGGGAATGTGCCAGCGCGGCTCCGGCTCTATCATCAACATTGCCTCGGTTTCCGGATTGCGTCCTCAGGCGCATGGTCTGCTCTATAGCATGACCAAAGCGGCGATGATTATGATGACCCAGTGTTATGCCCTCGAACTTGGCCCGCAGGGCGTGCATGTGAATACCATAGCGCCGGGTCTGATCCAGACGGTGCTGAGCGAGTATTACTGGAAAGATGAAAAACGGCAGGCCGAGATCATCGGCAGGCAGCCAATTCGGCACCTGGGACAACCGGAGGAGATCGCAGAAGTGGCGCTGCTGCTGGCCAGCGATCGCGGATCGTACATGACCGGCCAGACCATCGTGGTTGATGGCGGATCAATGTTGAGATAGGAGGCCACTTCTTGGTGAATTCTGAAACCGCCGCCGTCCGTCAGGGCGAAGAGCTGAATCATGCCGCGCTCAGCGACTACTTGATCGGAAAGATCGAAGGCGCGGAGCGCGGTATTGTGGTGGAGCAGTTCGCGAACGGACATTCGAACCTGACCTATCTGCTGCGGAGCGGCGGTCGTGAGTATGTCTTGCGGCGCGCGCCTCTTGGCCCTGTAGCGCCCAAGGCCCACGATATGGCGCGTGAGTATCGAGTGCTCCAGGCGGTGCATCCTTATTTTCCGGAAGCGCCCAAAGCCTATCACCTCTGTGAAGATCCATCTGTTATTGGCGCAGTCTTTTTTCTTATGGAACGCCGGCATGGAATTGTGATTCGCGATGACATTCCTTCGGAAGTCACCTCGGTCCCCAATTATCAGCGACTGGTGAGTGAAGCGGTCATTGACTGCATGGTGCGGATGCATGCCATCGATATTTCCGAGACAGGGCTGGCGACGCTGGGAAAGCCAGAAGGCTTTATGGAACGGCAGGTGCATGGCTGGCGAGATCGATGGGACCGCGCCAAGACGGAAGAATTCCCGGCGATGGAGCGTGTGGTCCGCTGGCTGGCTGAGCGGCTGCCAACCTCCCCAGCGCCAACGCTCGTCCATAATGACTACAAGTTGGACAACCTGATGTTGCGCCTGGGTGCGATAGACCAGGTGGAAGCAGTATTGGATTGGGAGATGGCGACACTGGGCGACCCGCTGGCCGATGTTGGTTTGACCCTATGTTATTGGACATGGGCCACTGCGCCGCAGGTGCGAGTTAGGGCAATACCGGCGATTACCTCTGAGCCCGGGTGGTACACTCGCGACCAGTTCGTTCAGCGCTATGCAGAGCGCACCGGACGCGACCTGACCCATATCGGATATTACGAAGTGCTGGGAATCTTTAAACTGGCAGTGATCCTCCAGCAGATCTATTACCGTTTCTATCGCGGGCAGACGAAGGACACGCGCTTCCAGAATTTCGGTGATCGGGTAAGAGGACTGGTTGAGCTGGCAGACTCGTTATTGGATCGAGTGGTCCACAGCTAGCCGCAATACGGTTCACTAAGGAAATAAGAATCTGTTCGAAGTTCAACGCACCAGCCCCGAAAGGGGCGGAAGATAGTAGCCCAGGCGCGTAAGCCCTGGGTGACGTAGAAGATAGCAACCGAGTCCCGTAGGGACGGCAGAGCTCTTTACACACGGTTCGAGTAGCGTATTGTCCTGAATGGTCCAATGTAAGTCTTAAATGAACCGTATTGCGGCTAGCCGGGACAGGTCCGGTGATCGGGAGCGGGAGATCGGCTGATGAGTTGAATGAAACGCCAAAATGTGAATAAGTGGGATCTTGTACTAGCTAGAGCGTGTTTCATAAATGCTCTTTCTAAGATTTTGGATGGAAGAGCAGGCCTTTAGGCCTGCGTTATGACCCTGAAACAACAGGGCTTTTAGCCCTGGTGGTAGGTTTCAGCTATTTATGAAACACGCTCTAGCCGCCAGTAGCTAGTAGCAAATGGCTAAGTACTAACGGCTAAATACTAATTGCCAATTACTAAATTGCTAAGGAAAACATCATGCACTTTGAATTTTCTGAGAAAGTGAAAGACCTGCAAAAGCAGCTAACAGCGTTCATGGATGAGCACATCTATCCGAATGAGAAACGTTTCTACCAGGAGATTGAGCGCGACCGCTGGACGCCAACCCGGGTGATTGAAGAGCTCAAACCCAAAGCCCGCGCCGCCGGTTTATGGAACCTCTTTCTACCGCATGATGAGAATGGTGCTGGGCTCACGAATCTGGAGTATGCGCCGCTGTGCGAGATCATGGGCCGCAGCACCATGGCCTCGGAGGTGTTCAACTGTTCCGCGCCCGATACCGGCAATATGGAGGTGCTGGCCCGCTATGGCACGCCCGAGCAAAAAGAGCGCTGGCTGAAGCCGTTGCTTGCAGGCGAGATCCGGTCGTGCTTTGCCATGACCGAACCGGCCGTGGCCTCCTCCGATGCTACCAACATCGAATCGAGCATCGTTCGTAATGGCAATGAGTATGTGATCAACGGACGCAAATGGTGGTCGTCGGGAGCGGGTGATCCGCGCTGCAAGATCGCCATCTTCATGGGCAAGACTGATCCCTCAGCGCCCAAGCATAAGCAGCAGTCGATGATCCTGGTCCCCATGGATGCGCCCGGTGTGAAGATCGAGCGATTGCTGACAGTATTTGGCTATGACCATGCGCCCCACGGCCACGGCGAAGTCACCTATAAAGATGTTCGCGTTCCGGCCACCAACATGTTATTGGGCGAAGGCCGGGGATTTGAGATTGCCCAGGGCCGGCTGGGGCCAGGGCGCATTCATCACTGCATGCGCTGCATAGGTGTTGCGGAGCGGGCACTGGAGACCATGTGCAAGCGTGTGCACTCACGCGTGGCCTTCGGCAAGACCCTGGCTGAGCAGGGCACCATCCGCGCGGACATCGCAACCTCGCGCATGGAGATCGAACAGTTACGCTTGTTGGTACTGAAGGCCGCCTACATGATGGATACAGTCGGGAACAAGACCGCCAGGGCCGAGATCGCAATGATCAAAGTGGTAGCGCCGAACGTCACCCTGCGAGTGCTGGATCGCGCCATCCAGGCGCATGGAGGAGGAGGCGTTTCGCAAGACACCTTCCTGGCCGGCGCATGGGCGAGTGTTCGCACCCTGCGGTTGGCCGATGGCCCGGACGAGGTCCACACCGAAGCAATTGCCAAAGTAGAGCTGGAAAAATGCGGGAAGCATCGAGGGCATTCGGCGTAACGGTGGCGCTGGGCCGCGCACCGCCTGGCGTTCTCCGCGGGCTGATTCGCAACAACGCAACCAGTTATTTTCGCAAAACTTTCTGCACATCTCCCGGAGTAGGGTTTGGCAGTTCCGATCCACCGATCACTCAATCATCGGGCCTGTCCCGGCTGGCCGTGGATCTCCCGAATTCCTCTGCGTTCTCCGCTTTTTCTTGCGACCTCTGCGGTAAAGTTTTTGGCTTTGCTTTTGGTTGCGACTAAGACGCGCTGTGTTTCAAAGGTTTTGGTTTATCAGCGTTCATCCGCGCAAATCAGCGGTAAGAAGTTGTTCTTTCTTTTGGTCGCGGGTGGCATACCCATAACCAAATTACTCAATTACCAATTACCCAATTACAAATTCTTTTTGCGTCTTACAAGGAACCCGATAACGATCCAGACCAGAAGGGCAACCCACTCAGCCGACGTGAAGTGTCCGGGGACAAACGGCAGCAGCTTCATGGCAATCAACGCCAGGGAAACAGTTGCGCCGAGCGCTGCGATGATGCGCTGCCGCGCTGAAGGCTGAATGTAGAAGTAGGAAGCGCAAGCGGCGAACCATCCGCATGCGGAAGCCAGGGATCCTACTTCGGTGACCGGGATAAGGATTGAGGTACCCAGGAAGACGCAGGCAGCGGTAAAGATCCCTACGGCCACGACTGCTGACGAAGGGGTTTGGTTGCGGTCATGAATGTGTGCCATTCGTGGATCAATCATCCGTCTTCGGCCCAGGGCAAAGACCAATCGGGTAGATGCCAGGAAGTTTCCGTTGAAGATCTTGAGCAGCGAAAGCAGGGCAGCGATCAGGACCACATTCACGATCCAATGTGCGCCTACGGCGTGTTGCAGGGCGTACGCAGTGGCAAAGCTCTGGTGGGTGAGCTGTTGCCAGGGCCAGGCATAGCCCACGAGAAAAATGATGATGCAATAAAAAGCCGCTCCCACCAGAAGCGCAGCCATGATGGCACGGAAGTAGCCGCGCGTGCGGAACTCTGGATTGGCCTCTTCTGCGCTCTTGGCTACCGACTCAAAGCCGGTCATGAAATAAGGAACAATCTGGAGAACCAGCAGGATGGAAACCCATCCTCCATGGCTGAATGGCGGCATTAGATTGCTTGCATTGCCCTTAGCGAGTCCTCCGGATGCAAAGACCCCAAATAGGAGCAGTAGTCCGAGAGTCGTCCAATTCTGGAAGCGGGCGCTTATCTGTACGCCGCGATAGTTCACCCACATAATCACCGCTGTCAGGCCGAGCCCGACTATCAAGTGTGGAAGATAAACCGGCTGGCCGCCGACACGATACAGTTCGATTGTGTTGAGTTGGGGAAAGATATAAGAGAGAATTCTGCCAACCGCCACCGCCTCCCAGGGACAAACGATGAAATAGGCCAGGATCATCATCCAGCCGGGAATAAAACTGAATTTCTCCGGGACAACTTTGGCGGAGTAGGCGATTTCGCCTCCTGCATCCGGAATGGCCATGACCAACTGTCCGTAGACGTACCCCACGGGCAAGAGTATGGCGCCGCCGATCAGGAAGCCGAGGATCCCTCCCATGGGGCCGCCGCGTTGTAACCAGTCGTCCATCAACACGAGCCAGCCCACTCCAACCATGGCGCCAAAGCCAAGAGTGAAGTAATCCAGGGTACGAAGCTTGCGGGCAAGCTGGTTCATTAGGTCCAGGCTTCCTTTCGGGATTGCTGTTGAATGCTAAAGCATTTTTGCAGTTTGTGTGCTGGAATTTATGCACGTGTTTCAATTGTGCCTACACTTCTGTGACGAAAGAGAGCGTGTAAGCCAAAGCGTTTTTTGAGTTGCAATAGTCGCTACGCGCGAACGCTAATCTCAGTTTTACAAAGATCAAAATGCTCCAGCAGTTGAACGATTCTGTACTAAAGATTTTGCACTTGCCTTGATCAGCGGTCATCAGTCAAATCAGCGTCATCAGCGGTAAGGTTTTGAAGATGGTGGACCTTGGTCGAGATCGAACCGACGACCTCTTCCATGCCATGGAAGATGAGATGAGGGTCGGACTGCCTGGCGGCAGTTATGTGAATCACTTGCGTGGGTTTCCTTTCAGAGGAAATGGAGAGCGTTGTGGTGTGACAGAGAGCTTGCCGGCTGAATTCCAACGTGATCGGACTTCACAGCTCTTGAGTGTCAGACGAATACGACCTATTTTGCGCTGAAATAAGGTCTAACGTTATTTCATTTATTGCATTTAGGATGAAATAACGATATTCTTTGTTTCAGTCGTGAGCACCCAGTCCCATAGTCAATCCCGCAGCCCGGCGGGACGGTGGGTGAAAACCCTGGAAGGCTATCGCGCCTTCCATCCCAATCCGTTGCCTCCGGCTCTCGAATGGACAGAAGCCATTGCAGTGGCATTGGCGAATGCTTCTGCCCTTGTCGGCAGACTCGCTGGCGAAGGTCGGCGCTTACCCAATCCTCATATTCTGCTTCGTCCATTTGTCCGCCGCGAGGCTGTTTTTTCCAGCCGCATTGAAGGCACTCAATCCACACTTGGAGAATTACTCGCAGCCGAAGCCGGCGTTGCCGTAAAACGCAGCCCGGAAGATCTGCGCGAAGTGGGAAATTATGTTGTGGCCCTCGAATACGGCATCCGGAGGCTCAAAGCCCTGCCGCTCTCTCTGCGGCTGGTGCGCGAGCTGCACGAGAAGTTGATGACCGGCGTGCGCGGTCAGCACGCTACCCCTGGCGAATTCCGCCGAACGCAGAACTGGATCGGACCTCCGGGAGCTACTCTGGCGCAAGCGACCTATGTCCCTCCCCCGCCGGACTCCATACTTGAGCACCTCTCTGCCTGGGAGAAATTCCTTCACGACCGAATGCTTCCTCCGCTGATCCATATTGCGCTGGCGCATTATCAATTCGAGGCGATCCACCCGTTTTTGGACGGCAACGGCCGTGTTGGCCGTCTGCTCATCACACTTGAGTTGTGTGAGAGGAATATACTTCCAGCGCCGTTTCTTTACCTTTCGGCATTTTTTGACGCCACCCGCAACGACTACTACCGTGGTCTTCGGAGCATTTCGGAAGAAGGCAATTGGTCAAGCTGGTTGCAATATTTTCTAAACGGCGTTGCTCGCCAGGCCGAAGACGCGCTGAGTCGTGCCGAGCGCGCCAATAAGCTCCTGGAGAGCTGGCGCCGCAAGCTGGCTGGGGATGGTCAGGCAAAAGTAGCATTTCAACTTGTCGATCTGCTCGGCGCGAATCCGTTCCTCACACCGCGCGGTGCCCAAGAGCATCTCGGCGTAGCTTACAACACCGTCATGCGAGCCATCGGTCAACTCCAGGAGCAGGGCATCATTAAAGAGGTCAGCGGAGCAAGACGCGACCGAGTTTACTGCGCCAAGAAACTGCTGCAGATTTTCGAAGAACCTCCTCAGCTCAAACCCGTGGACAAGTTTTGACAGTAGCGGACTCATTTGCTTCCTTGTCGTGCATCAACAGTCGATGCGCCGCACAATATTGCAATCGGATCGAGTGCTGGCTGGTGTGAAGGGTTGAAGAATTTGACCATCTGTTGCCGCACGCATGCCGGCGGCTGCCCGATCTGGAACGTCGTGCCATCCATAAAGTCAGATGGGGTTAGGAAAGTCAGATGGGGCTAGGCCGGCGAGAGGCGCGCCGTATTGTGCCAGGGCGCGAAATACCGCTTGGCCGTTTTCTTCGTCCGAGCGGACAAAAATGTCCAGGTCTTTGGTGGCACGTGGCTCTGCATGAACGCCGAGCGCGTAACCACCCACGATAAGATACTTAACTGCGTGGTCGTTGAACGCGCGTAATAGTTCTTTGAGGTCTTCGGGCATCATCGAGTGGAGCCCCCTTAAAGTCGCGAGCGAAAGAATAAGCGGCTGCGCTAATGTCCCAAACGGCAGAGAGTCGTTCTCCAATGGGCAGGCTTTGCCAGTAACGATACGTTTCCGCTTGCTGCTGCTCAGATTCTGTGGCCCGGCGAATTGTCTTGTCTGTGCTCAAAGTTCGCGCTTCCCGTTGCGGGCGGAGGGCCAAAACTCGGAAAAAGGTTCTGCGTCTTGCCCTCACATTATTATATAGAACTTTTTGGCGCTCACTTTGCAGGATATAAACGGCAGGCATAAAAGGAAATGGTGGACCTGGTCGGGATCTAACCAGACCCGGATCAGACGGCTTCGAGGAAGTTGGCCGGATTAGTAATGGGAAGTCACTTGCAGAACGTGATTTCCGGATTTAATGCCCTGAACCGGCGCGACATGACTTTCCGGGTGTTGCGTCGTGTTCAACGTTGAAGCACCTGTAAGCCTGGTATGTTCTGAAAGTGGCGCACATTGAATGTGGCGACGGCATAGCCTAGGCTAAGCGCCGTCACGCCGATAAACAGGTCTTCAAACCCGCAGCGAATGCCTTGGGCCTCCTGTTGGCCTTGGATTCGTCCTGCTGTTCGAGCGATTTCCAGGCTCACCGGGTACACTGGCACGTCACGGCACAGCTCGTCGATAAAGGTCAGCCGCCGCTTTTGCTGAATATCGGTTCGGGCGCGATACGCTCCATGCATTAGTTCAGCAATTGTTACCACGGAGAGGCCCAGATCGATTTCGCCATGGGCGGCTTGTATCTGCTCTAAGATTTCCCGGACAGTTTTGCCTTCGCGCTCGGCGGTAATTATCACGCTGGAATCAAGAATCAGTCCCACGCAGGCGGGTTCCATGTTTGACGTTGTGCGAGAATTTCTTTCATGTCAGCAGCGAAATCTGGATCTAACACCGGCGCTTGGCCGGTTTCCTCTTCGTGTGCTTTTGCCAACGCAATGCATTCGGAGATGCTCCGGCGTACTGGCGCGGCAGGATGTACTACGGCCAAAGGCCGGGAATCATCTTCAATGACGATTTCCTCCCCCATTCGCAGACGGGCCAGCAGTGCGGCAAAGTGGCTTGATGCTTCTAATTCCGATATGTGGATTACATGCTTGGCCATGGGAGTAATTATACCGCCTCAATGGTCTTATCAATTGTGCATGCTGGTATGCTGGTATTGCACAATTGATGATTGGTTGTTGTGCGTGAAGGGGATTTTAGACTCACCAGGGGAGCGGTGAGAGCGCCACTGGAAATTTTTTCGGCAGTAGATTTGAAGTAGTAGAGCGCCCGACTGCAGGCGCTCCCCTTGTAAAGTTGTGGGCTTGGCCGGCTAATTGCCGGCCCAGTTGGGGAAAGGGACCTCGGGTTGCGTTGCGGAACGCAGTAATGAGGTCGCGGATTTTGGAGCGGCGTTGATATAACGTGTCAATCAAGGCGCCAAAGGTCAGTCGGGAATCTCTTCTCCCACCATTCCCTGGGCATCGGAGACCTGACCATTGGATCTTGTCAAAAGGAGTTGGATTCCACCATTCCTCGGGCATTCCTTGGGCGAGCTTCCAAACAAGAGGAAATTGGTAAGTGGGTAATTTAGTGAGCGGTGTTGACGCCTCAAGAGGGCCCTGACGGCCCCTTCTACCAAACCCAGCGGAAGATGGGAGTTTCTGCCGGAAGACAAGCGTGTATTTGCTTTGGTGGACCTGGTCGGGATCGAACCGACGACCTCTTCCATGCCATGGAAGCGCGCTCCCAAACTGCGCCACAGGCCCACAAGATGCGGTATTTCTATTCTCTATGAGTGGAAGGCATTCGTCAATCGAGACAAATGTGAGACAAATGCGACTCTCCTGGACGATTCAGCGAGCAAATAAGGTTGAACTAAATCTCAGCATTGTCCGTCTATATATAAGCGGGGCTTGAAGTTACGGAGCTTCGCGGCGTCCAGCCTGCTTACAGGGTTGAACTCCTCTGGTTCAGGCTCTATTCTGGTAACAACTCATGGCTGGAAACAGTACTCCACGGAGAGGGATTTCGCTGCGCGAACCAGCGCTGATCGCTCTTGAGACCCTTCGGACCCACAAGCTGCGCTCTTTTCTCACCCTGCTGGGCGTGATCTTGTCTGTCTCCACTCTGATTGTGGTGGTATCCCTGATTGAGGGGACGAACCGTTATATCTCCACCCGGGTTGCTAATTTTGGCGCCAACGTGTATTTGGTGAGGCAGTTCCCAATCATCACCAGTCTCGACGAATTTGTGAAGCTCCAGCGGCGGAACAAGAAGATCACCTGGGAAGATTTTGAATACCTGCGCGACAACATGATCTTGGCCAAGAATGTCGGCCTGGAGCTTCGGCACCAGGGAAAGGTGAAATACGGCAACGAGAGTCTTGAAGATATTGACGTTCGGGGCGTGACCGCCAATATCGGCGAAATGGATGTGGAAGAACCCGCTCTTGGCCGCTATGTCACCGACGGCGACAATGAACACCGGTCGGATGTGACCATGATCGGCAATGATGTGGTCAAGCGTTTTTTTCTCGGTGTAGATCCTTTGGGCAAGACAATCTTCATCGATGGCAAACCTTACCAGGTGATCGGGACGGCCAAGCAGATTGGGTCTACTTTCGGCAATTCACAGGACGCATTTGTCTACATTCCTGTCCAGACTTACAGGAAAGTTTATGGCACACAGGAGAGCGGGAGCATTAACGTCCAGGCGATGAATCCGCAGATGATGCCGTTGGCCGAAGACGAATCGCGGGCGCTCATGCGGGCCCGCCATCACCTGAACCCCAAGGACGAAGATAATTTCGGCATTCTTGAGCCCTCGGCCCTCATGGACCTTTGGAACAACCTGACCGGAACGCTGGCTACAAGCTCAGTGGCAATCGTCCTCGTCTTTCTAGTCATTGGCGGGATTGTGATTATGAACATCATGCTGGCCAGCGTGACCGAGCGCACCCGCGAGATTGGCGTGCGCAAGTCGGTGGGAGCCACTCGCCGCGACATCCTGTTCCAATTCGTGATTGAGGCTTCGGTCATGTCGGCCGTTGGTGGCGCGATTGGCGTGGGTTTTGCTTGGCTCATTGCTTTCATCATTGGTCACACCACCTCGGTTCCGATGGCGGTGCCTATCTTCTGGGTGGTTGTTTCAATCTTGATATCCACTGCGGTTGGCTTGTTTTTTGGCGTCTATCCGGCGCGTAAGGCTTCCAAGCTGGATCCGATTGAAGCGCTGAGGTTTGAGGTTTAACCATGATTCGTTCCAAGTTGATGGCCGAAAACGTGAAGATGGCATTCGAGACCATCCGCACTCATAAAGTCCGGGCGTTTCTCACTGTGCTGGGAGTAGTAATCGGCGTCACCGTGGCGATTACCGTTGCCTCCATACTTTTGGGCTTTGAAAGTGATGTGCAGGCATCGCTCAACGATTTTGGCATCAACAACCTTTTCGTCTTCAAATTCAATCCCGGCTTCCACTTTGGACGGTTGAGTCCCGAAGAGCGCACCCGGAAGCCGCTGAGCTATGAAGACGGAATGGCCATCAAAGAGCAGGTTCCCTCTATCAAAGATGTCAGCATCGAGGTATTTCCACGGATAGGGCAGGGAGCGCCGAGGACCATCTACACGGCGCGCAACAAAGGACATGAACTCACCAACATCAATTACACCGGATCGACCGCCAGCTACACTGAAGTCCAAAACGCCAAGATGAAAGATGGCAGGTTCTTTACCGATACTGAAGACCTGCATCGCGCCGACGTGGTGGTGATCGGATACAACGTCGAAGACACCCTCTTTCCCGGTGAAAGCGCCGTGGGAAAACCTTTGGAAGTGGGCGGCACGCTCTATGAGGTCATCGGGGTCCTGGAAAAGAAGAAGAACACCACCATCGGGGGAGGCGACAACGACATTGTTGTGCCTTACCGCACCTATCGCAAACACCATCCTCAAGATGATGAGCACTTCATTACCGCCATGGCCTATCCGGGCAAGAAAGCGATTGCCGAGGACGAGATTCGCGGGCTGCTGCGGCAGCGCCGGCATGTCTCCTTTGAGAAGCCTGACAATTTCGGTATCAGCAGCGCAGAGCAGGCCGGCAATCAGTTTCGCGACATCATGTCTGGAATTCTTCTGCTCGTTGTAGCTATCGTCTCCATTGGGTTGCTGGTGGGTGGAGTCGGCGTGATGAATATCATGCTCATGGGTGTGACCGAGCGCACCCGCGAGATTGGCGTTAGAAAAGCTATCGGCGCCCGCCGCCGTGACATCAGTTTCCAGTTCATCACCGAGGCCATGGCCTTGACTGGAGCAGGCGGGGTTATCGGAGTGATCCTGTCATTGGGGTTAAGTTTTCTTATCCGTCTTCTTCATGTGCCTTCGTCAATTCCCATTGGGGTGATCTTCCTGGGTGTAGGCGTTGCCAGCAGTGTAGGACTGTTTTTTGGAATCTATCCTGCCATGAAAGCTGCGCGGCTCGATCCGGTGGATGCGCTGAGATACGAGTGAAAGGGAGAGCTACTGGCTGCTAGTCAGGGCAAACAGGAATTGAGAAATCAACACGAGCGGCCGTTGATTTGCTAGCGGCCAGGAGCTAGTCGCTAGCAGCTTTCTTCACAAACCCATAGGGACAATGCCTGCATCCTGACTCGCAGCAGTAACCGCGTTTCAGCAGATAATGGGCGGTAAAGACGTACTTTCCATCTTCCACGTAGTAGTCTTCGCCCTCAATCAATTGAGGCAAATTATCAGTCATTTTCTTATTTGTGGATCCGCATCGAATTCGTGTTATTTGCGCTCATTCGCACTCTGCCCAGGCCGCGAAGGATTTTTGCGAAGATTTCCTCTGCTTCCTCTGTTCCTCCGTGTTTCAAAGGTTTGTTTTTGGTTGCGGCTTGCCGCATCCGCGCCGATCCGCGCAAATCCGCGGTAAGGTTTGGATCTGCTAATTGCCTATTGCGATGGGCTGCAACGCTGGCGTCTCCACCACCGCTCCATCTTGAAAGCTTAAGTGCTTGCCGGAGATGGCGGGAACACGCTCTCCGGGGACCACAATGCCGGCCAGGTTCAGAGGATCAGCGGCTGAAATGGTGATGATCTCGCCGGTAGGCTGAACGCTTCTCATGGCGCGCAGTGATTCGACTGCAATCGGGAGGGCAAACTGCTCACCGATAAAAGTGGTGATGAACCGTCCGCCACGAATCTCTCCTCGATCTTCCAGACGGCGGAAGGCAATCAAGAGTTCACGCCAGCGTGGCAGGATGCTCTCCCGGGCCAGCAGCTCGCGGAAGACCACACCATAACGGGCAAGCAGCATCCGGCAGACACCTTCCACCGCCTGGTTGGTGGCATGTCCGTCAAGCTGGCCTTCAAAATGGTGGAGCAGGGACCAGCGTCCGGCGCTATGCCGTGGGCGGCTGGTTTTTCCCGTGCCATGTCCAGAGCGGCGTTTGGGGTTAATCAGGGCGCGCAAATTGTCGAATCCATCGGCAGTGACCAGACCCGCTGCTACCAGCTCCCACAGTCCGGTCTCAACCTCGGCTTTTAGCTTTCCCGCGCCTCGAACAATGTCAGCAAAGAAAGAAGCGCCACGTGTGCGGAGAAATGCCAGTACCTCATGAGCGCTGGGACTCAGGCCCCGCGCCTCGCGCTCCAGGTCGGAGTGAGTGGAGCGTACGCTGGGCAACGCCAGCCACTCGGCCTCGTCGCGTACGAAGAAAGTGATAGGAGCTACGCTGGTAGGAACCACTCGGCGGCCGCTGCCGGAAGAGTCTTCTAACATAGCGGGATGCGGGGAAAGCCTGCCCCAGCCCACCGCCCCGGTAAGACAGAGTTGGTCAAGGAGCTTGGGATCGTAATTGCTGATGCGGCGCTCCAGCACCTGATGCTCCCAGGCGCTTGCCGGAATTTCAAACCCCTGTAGCTGTCGCAGCACTTCCAAAGTTCCGTGCTCGTCCCGCGTCTGTGATCCGGGCGCAACATGTTGCCAGCGAAACAGCCAGCGCATGAAGATCGCCGCAGTAACCGGCTCAATCTGCTTGCGCAGAGAACCCAGCGTTAAACGATGGATGCGCGCCAGCAGCCGGCGCTCCGACCATTGAATCTCATCACTGCCAATCTTCTCGAAGTTGCCGCGCAATACCAGTCCGGTGGATTCAATGCGCAACAGAGTGTTTTCGATCTCAGGCGTTGGGAGGTGAAGGATTTTTGTGAGCCCAGATGCAGTCACTGGACCAAGATGGGTAAGCCAGCCGGTGATCAGAGCTTTTAAAGCATCTTCACGCGCGGGAGCTTCGGTTTGGATTTCAGGAAGCTGGTTCTCAAGCTGCGCTTCAGGGTAGATGGCCTGAAAGGTCTTGGCTTTTTCTGTAGATATCCAGAAAGTTTCCATCACAGGAGCTTGTGTTGAAGAAACTTTTTTTATCTGCGCCCGTGTTGCTCGATTCGATCCTCTTAGCTCTTCAAATAAGAGCAGCCATTCTCCGCCCAGACTCTCTGGCAACGCGATCAGGCTGTGCAGCGTATCAGCCAGCTCGTCGGCATCACGGACATCCGGCCAGGCATCCGCCCGGACCTCGGCGATGGCGGCAGGATCAAGCGCTCCAACTTCGTTGAGTACCGCGTCCGGCAGCACGCGACGCATCTCCACGGCCCGGGCCCGGCGTTCTTCCAACGGCGCGTCATCGAGATAGGCATAAGGAAAAGTGTTCAGGATTTCGTGGGAAAAAACCGAAGGTACGGGGGTATCTACGGCGATACACTTGAGTTCGCCAGAGTTGATCTGCCGCAGCACTTGCTTGAGGCCATTCAGGTCAAGGGCCTCATGAAAGATATCTTTCATTACCTCGCGGACCAGCGGGTGATCGGGGATCTGGATCGGCCCATCGACATTCTCCTGGCAGGCCGCCACGTCGGGAAAGACTGAGGCCAGCAGATCAGCAGAGCGGGTACGCTGCACTTGCAAGGGAACTTTCTTGCCTCCCCAATAGCGCAGCAGCGCGAGCGAGCGGTTGGCGTCCCAACGCCAGCGGGTCTCAAAGACCGGAGAGAGCAGGGCCGCCTGCTGCAACACCTCTTTGACCGTGTTCTCATGCAAAAAATGAAAGACATCGCCCAAGGGAAAGCTATGCTGCTCGGCCAGCGAGATATTGATCCCATTGTCGGTGGCTGCTGCCTGCAACTCAAAGTTGAAGGAGACACAGAACCGCTTGCGCAGCGAGAGTCCCCAGGCCTTGTTGATGCGTGCCCCAAAAGGCGCATGAAGCACAAGCTGCATCCCGCCGCCTTCATCGAAGAAGCGCTCGGCGATGATGGTGTTCATGGTAGGCACTGCGCCCAGCACCGCTCGCCCAGTCACAATGTATTCAATGGCCTGCTCCGCGCCGGAATCATCCAGCCCGCATTCCCGCTTGAGCCAATCAACGGCGTTAAGGACTTCAGGGGACTTCTGGTTCACAAATCCGGGAACGGTGTTGGTCGTTCGATCGCTGATGGCCTGCCGCAGATCGCCTACCTGACGCCCGAGTTCTTCTGTTCGTCCGGGTGCTTCGCCTAGCCAGAAGGGAATCGAAGGTGGCGCTCCGTGAGCGTCTTCCACCAGGATGCGGCCTGCACTTTCTATCCGGCGAATACGCCAACTGGTATTGCCCAGCAGAACAATGTCGCCCTTCATGCTCTCCACTGCAAAGTCTTCGTGCAGGGTGCCAACCACGGTACCTTCCGGCTCAGCCACCACAGAGTAGAGCGCGGTCTCCGGAATGGCTCCGCCGTTCATGATAGCGATCATGCGCGAGCCGCGTCGCGCTTTGAGCCGCCGGTTGACGCGATCGCGATAGAGATAAGTTCCGAAGCGTCCGCGTTGCGCGGCAATGCCATCGGAGAGCATGGTCAGCAGGTCGTCAAAATCTTTGCGCTCCAGCTTGCGATACGGGTAAGCACGGGTGACCACGGCAAAAAGTTCATCTTCATTCCATTCTTCCGCCGAGCACATGGCCACCATCTGTTGCGCCAGCACATCGAGAGCAGCCTCCGGAATCATGAGCCGGTCAAGGTCGCCCTGATGGATGGCACGCACCAGCGCCGCGCATTCGATCAGTTCGTCGCGCGTAGTAGGGAAGAAGCGTCCTTTGGGAATGGCCCCGCGCCAGTGTCCGGCGCGTCCCACGCGCTGCAGTGCCACGGCAATCGAGCGCGGCGAACTGATGTGGCAGACCAGGTCGACGTGGCCGATGTCGATGCCCAACTCCAACGAAGCCGTGGCCACCAGCACCTTGACCAGGCCTTCTTTCAGCTTACGCTCGGATTCCAGGCGCAGCTTGCGCGCCAGGCTGCCATGGTGCGCTCCCACAGTATCTTCTCCCAGTCGTTCGGCCAGATTGAAGGCCACGCGCTCAGCCATCCTGCGGGTATTTACAAAAACCAGCGTAGAGCGATGCTGACCGACTAATTGGGCGATGCGATCATAGACCTCATCCCATAAATCATTGGTAGCGATGGGGCCGAGCTCCAATCCTGGTATTTCGATGGCCAGATCGAGCTCGCGCTTGTGCCCAACGTTGACGACGATTGGATCGGGGCGTCCATTGCCTGTAAGGAAATGGGCCACGATCTCGATGGGTTTTTGCGTGGCAGACAGGCCAATACGCACAAACCCAGCAGGCCCGCCCACTCTTGCCTGTGAGTTGCACAACTGTTCCAATCTCTCCAATGACAGCGTGAGATGCGCCCCGCGTTTATCGTCAGCTACGGCGTGAATTTCGTCGACGATTACGGTTTTTATATCGCACAGAATCGCCCGGCTTCTTTCCGCGGTGAGCAAAATGTAGAGCGATTCAGGCGTAGTAACCAGGATGTGCGGAGGACGCTTGAGCATCTTCTGGCGCTCATGCATCAAGGTGTCGCCGGTGCGGACGGCCACACGAATCTGCGGCATGAGCAGCCCTTTTTCCCCGGCCAGCGCGGTGATCTCGGCCAGCGGCCCCTCCAGGTTTTTCTGGATGTCGTTCCCCAGGGCCTTTAGGGGCGAGACATAAAGGATCTCAGTGCGGTCTATGAGGTCGCCAGCCAGTGCCTTGCGCACCAGCAAATCGATACAGGTGAGAAATGCCGCCAGGGTCTTGCCTGATCCTGTAGGGGCGGAGATTAAGGTGGTACGTCCAGCGAGGATGTGCGGCCAGCCCTGCTCCTGCGGCTCTGTCGGCGTGCCAAACTTATGGACAAACCACTCCTGCACCAGAGGATGGGCCCAGGCCATGGATTCGGGTAGGGAGGACATCAATCAACATTGTAGCCGATCTTCGCTAAATTTTCGCCATGAAAGTACCGGACCTTTTAAGTCAAGCTATTTTTATTTACGCTTGCTGGGCCGGCGGCTTTTGTCCCTGTCCAGATCCCAATTGCTGGTGTATCATTTGCCCCTCTCGTTGGCAGCCAGTCACTAAAAGCTTTATTTCCGGAGGGAAGCAGTTATGCAGTTCAAATGTTACAGTTTCCTGATCTTGGTCACCCTATTTGTAACATTCCCGGTTTGGGGCCAAATGATCCAAAGCACCCCAACACAGAGTGCCCCTGTCCAGGCTGCTCCCCAGCCTGTTCCGCAGTCCGGACACAAGAGTGGCGGCGATTTTTCCGACGTTACCAACCCCGATCCTAAGAAGGCGGTGCCGAAGGACACGATCATCGTGAAGGGCGCATGGTCGAGTGCCAGCGATTCCACGACTCCTGTGCCGGAGGGCGGCGTCGTGACCAACAACGTCTTCACCAACCGGTATTTTGGCATCACTTATCCCCTGCCCCCCGATTGGATACAGAAGTTCACACCCCCGCCCCCGTCGGAGACTGGAAATTACGTACTGGCGCAGATGAGCCGGACAGCCACCTACAAAGGAGAGGCCAAAGGCAGTATTCAATTCGACGCTCAAGATATGTTTTTTACGCCCGTGGCGTTGGCCAATGCGCGGCAATTCGTGAACTACTCCAAGAACCATCTGCCGGACTACTATCAAGTGGAGCTAAAGCCCTCGCAGACCACGATTGGCGGCCAGCCCTTTACCTTCTTTGCCTATTGGTCTCCGGTGGCGCAATTGCACTGGTACGTGCTGGCCACCCAGATCCGCTGTCACACAGTGGAAATCGTATTGATGAACCGTGATACCAAGGCGCTGGAGGAGCTGGTTCGGGACATGAACAGCAAAATGAAGCTGCCAGCGGAGGCCGGCTCTAATGGAGGTACGGGCGGGGGCAATGTTCCTGTGTGCATCAAGGACTACGCCAGCGGCGAAAACGTGCTTGAGCGAGTTGACCCCGTGCTTACAGAGCGCAGGTATAACGCAATTCCCGTGCGCCTGATTATTGATAAACAAGGCAAGGTCAAGCACATTCATTTTCTGAGTGCATTTCCTGAGCAGGAAAAAGTCATCAGCGATGCCCTGAAACAGTGGAAGTTCAGGCCTTACCAGCGGGATGGACAACGGCTGGAAGTGGAAACCGGCATCATGTTTGGGCGTGCGCCCGTTCCCGTGGCCCCAGGAGCCAATGCGACGACTGATTGACGAAGCTTCGAGTGGCCGGAAAGAAATCTGGTAGTTGGATAAGACCTCAAATCACAACTTTTCCAAGGTCTCAAGCTAATTTGATCAGAGCCATTAGCTGGATATCGATAGTCATGACTATGCTCTGAGTAGTTTCCATTTTCAGGTCACCACAAATTAGACCTTGACATTCATTTATGAAGTGCTAATATTCGCCCGGTTTCAGGTGCTCTGCCCTGCTCTAGTCCTTCTCCGAGCTGTTCCTGAGCAGAGTGCCAAGACTGCAGCGCTTCTCCGTCTTAAGCCGAACCTTTCGTTAGCCGGAATGTGCTGCCACAGATGCGGCTAGTGAAGTTCTTTCAAAACCGTGGTGATTTGCTTTCTCTTGCTGTGAGTGTCTCCCTTCAGCGCATCTGTCGGGCGAAGGGACGGACATATCATCCCTGATCATCACCATCCTCAAAACCGTTCTTCCGGGAACACCGTCCGGCGAAGTCCCCATTTGCCAGGGACATACAAGGGACGCTATCTGCCAGCTAACCAGAGTGTTAGGAAAAGGAAAAATGGGTTGCACCTAGGCGTCAAACCCAAGGAGGATCTCTAGATGAAGCTTCTGAAGTTCGTTTCTATCTCCACATGCTTGTCGGCGCTGTTACTCGTCGGAGCGGCGGTTGCGCAAGTAAATGATCCCGGCGTTCGGAACACGGGAATCAATTCCGGTCAGCCGCTGGCTTCGGTCAGCGCAAATGCGAACGATTTGGCCTTTTTCCAAAACGGACTTTCGCAGTTCGACGAGCATCAAACCGTTACTGGAAATAACCCCGGCCTCGGCCCCCGCTTCAACCTCGATGGATGCGGTGGATGCCATTCACAACCGGCGCCCGGCGGAAGCAGCCCGTCCGCCAACGTCTTCCCCAATGTCGGGCCGAACCCCCAGAGCCAGGTGATTGCCAACGGAGTGGTGAGCGGCAACACCAACACCATCCCATTTTTCGTCGCGGCCAACGGCCCGGTGCGTGAAGCCCGGTTCCCATTCTTCTTTAACGCCAACGGCACAGCCAATCTCAATAATCCCAACGGTGGAGTAGAAGACCTGTTCACCGTGAGCGGCCGCGCCGATGCCGGCGCCTGCAGCCTGCAGCAGCCCAGCTTCAATGCTGCCGCCGCCGCCAACAACCTCATCTTCCGCACTCCCACGCCGCTGTTTGGCTCGGGCCTGATGTCGAACATTGACGACTCCACCCTGTTGAGAAATCAGGCGGCCCAAGCCGGGAACGGTTTTGGAATTAATGGATCATTCAATCACAACGGCAACGATGGCACCATCAGCCGCTTTGGCTGGAAGGCGCAGAACAAGTCGCTGCTGCTCTTTGCCGGTGAGGCTTATAACGTGGAAATGGGCATCACCAACGAGATCTTTCAGCAAGACCGGCCGCTGCCGGGAGAAGACGGCAACGGCGGTAGTGGCGGCCTTGGCCTTCCGGCCAATTGCCTGAACCTCGCCGGGGTCGGTTATCCTGAAGACGTTACTCACTCCGATGGCACCGACGCCTCCAGCTCTGCCAGCGATATCACCCTGTTTAAGGTCTTCATGGAGGATCTCGCCCCGCCCACACCTTCCACCACCGTGCCGGGTGGGTCAGCTTCGATCAGCCGCGGTCGCGCTCTCTTCAGCGCGGTTGGCTGTGCGATCTGCCATACGCCGTCGCTCACCACCCAGCCCTCGCGCCTGACGGCTGGTTTGGGGAACGCTACCGCCAACCTGTTCTCCGATCTTGAGGTCCACCACATGGGCACGGGCCTGGCGGATAACGTATCGCAAGGTGGAGCGGGTGGAGACCAGTTCCGCTCAGCGCCGTTGTGGGGTGTGGGACAGCGCATCTTCTTCCTCCACGATGGCCGCACCAGCAACATCATCACGGCCATCAATGCCCACGGCAGCAATGGATCGGAAGCAAACGCCTCGCTCAACGCGGCCGCTGCTCTGAGCATCGCCGACCAGCAGAACCTGGTGAACTTCCTGCGCTCGTTGTAATTTTTCTTGCTATTGGAATGTTCGGCGAGACACAAGCGTGTCTCGCCGTTTTTACTATTGAGTGGGCTTCAGTATTTTTGGTTGTTGTCTCATTGGAGGGCTCCCTTCATCTGACAAATGTGTATCCTAGGGCTAATTAACTAGGCGCTGAATGCTTCTTATGCTCCTGCATTCTCTGCATCTGGTCGTCAAATTTCTTCTTTTGGTCATCATTCAGTAGTTCACGGATTTTGGAGTGGGCGGTGTCATGCAAGCTTTGCAGCTTGGCCGTCCTATCTTCTTTGGAGAGAGACTTATCTTGCAGCACGGTCTCGGCTTGCTGGTGCTGCTCCTGGAGAATATTCTTCACGCCCGTCTGCTGATCTTCAGTCAGCTCCAGCATCTGAGTAAGATGTTTGACGTGGGCGTCGACGTCAGGCATGTGGCCGCGTCTGCTATGCCTTTTGTCGCCGTGGTCGGATTGCTTAGCTTCGTCCTGTCCCGAAGGCGATGGGCTAGTAGGCGACTGGAGGGAGAAGGCCCCCACGCCAAAGACCAACATATAGAGAAAGATGAATACTCTGCCTGGCTTCATAGATCAAATCTCCTTATTCCTATTTCAAATCTTACCGCAGGTTTACGGAGACAATGTTTACAAAGATCACTATCTGCCAATTGCTATTTGCCATTTGCTGCCTTATTGCGTCCTTTAAGTGGTGAAATTTCAAAATATCTTGGTTAGATTTCTCATTCCCAAAGGGTTTTTTGCGCGGCTTACGTCTTGCTTGAATATGAGGCTTGCCGGGAAGCCGGGTTTTTCGGACTTTTGTCCTGGGCTACCGGATACCGGCAGCCTCTTGTCCTGAGCAAGAAATCGATGATTACTCCCGTGTAACGCTTTGTATGTTCTGTACCAACGAACAACGACATTCTTAAGGAGAAGTGAGATGGCAACCACCAATCGTCCGCAGGCACTTGCCGCCAAAGATATTTCATCTGCCGTAGAAAAAGCAGTGAAGCTGGCGGCTGATAAACACAAGGTAAAGTTTGCGCCTGAATTCCACATCGGCCCCGGAATCATCATGGGCCGTCTGTTGATGCAAGCTGACATCGCGGTGAAGCAGGCCGAGCAGATTGCAAATGACATTACCGAACACGTGAACCAGCAGGGAGCCAGAGGCGCAACCCTGGCACATCCCCGCTTCGAACCTGCCGTCCTGGTGAGAAATGATTTGATCCTGTGCGGCTTCTATCCCGGACCGATTCCGGAAATTCAGCAGCAATTCTAACCAGCAACGTTTGTCCTTGCAGCGCGTTCGCGCTGCAAGGCGACGTATGGACTTTCCGCCCAGGGAAAGGAGATCAGTCGTGGCGTACTACCAGATCATCAGCAAGATTGCCCCGGCCCAGCAGGAAAATACGCTGCTTTGTCCCAGCGCCCAGCCCGACATGGAAGGCAGCAGGATCCTGGGAGTGGTCGGGGGCACTGTGGAGGCTGCCCAAGTTGCCTATCTTAACCAACACCTTCCTGTGACCGAAGAGCTGTTGGCCAGCACCGCTCCGGTAAAGCCTACCGAGGTCTTCCGCTTTGCTGCCCACTGTGAAGAAAAAGCGTGCCGGCACTTCGATGGAACCAATTGCCAGTTGGCGACTCGCATCGTTAAGATCCTGCCCGCCGTCACAGATGCTCTACCAGCCTGTTTGATTCGTTCGGCCTGCCGCTGGTATCAGCAGGAAGGCAGGGAAGCATGCCTGCGCTGCCCTCAGGTGGTCACCGAGAGCTTCGAACCCAGCGAAGAGTTTATACGGGCAGCACTGGGCGGAGGAAGAATGGCAATTGGCACATAGCAGCAACCAAAAGAAGCACTCAGCCAAAGAAAAACCAATACTAAAACCCTCTTCGCCGGGAGGTCGCAACGCGGCAAAGCCACAACCAAACCCTTACGTGGATCTGCGCGGATGTATGCGGATTGATTAACGATTTGCCATGTAGGTTTTTGTCGAAAATGCTATGGTGTCGATCAACCAAGTCCCGGCAGGGACGCAGCGAAAATAGCCCAGCACGCAGTGCTGGGTAGGGTGAATAAGCGAGTTAAGTCCCGTAGGGACGGCTGGAGATCTTCAGGAAGAGAAGACTTTCAAGCATAGTAGCGCAAAGGAAACTTTGACAGAATCAATCTCTTACCGCTGATGATAGTGATTAGCGCTAAGTGATTAGCGCTAATAGACGAGAGGACGCAGAAGAGATCGGGAATCAACGGATCGAAGTCCGCCAAGCCCTCTATCCGGGGAGCGGTACTGAAAAATTTGCGAGAAAAACAGGATTTCAAAGCACCCTAAGATGGGTTTCCCGGCTGGGTTACTTAAGGTATGTACCAAGCGAAACGGCTGTGACGGATAATCATTTCAATGTCCCCTCTGCCCCCAAGGGAACGCAACCAACCTGCCCGGGAGCATCTTAAAAGTGACCACAGGAACCGCGCCAGAACCCGAAGTGCTTGGGATACCATTCGCCAAGAATTCACATCCAATGTGGATTTTTGACCGGGAAACCCTTGCCTTTCTTGACGTAAACGATGCTGCAGTCCAGCAGTATGGGTATTTCCGGCAGCAGTTCCTCACCATGACGATCCTCGATATCCGTCCACCGGAGGACGTAAGTGAACTGCTCCGGCAAACGCCCGTTCCGCGTCCGCTAGGCCAAAGCACAGCGGAGCGGTGGCGCCACCGAACGAAGCACGGAACCATCTTCCCGGTAACGATCACAAGCTGGGAGCTGACTTTTCGCGGCCGTCCGGCCGAACTCGTCCTTGCCAGAAGGGAAAAGCCCGAGTGATTTTGAAAATTTCCACCGCAAAGGGCGCAATGGTCGCAAAGGAAGATCAAAGCTTACCGCTGATGACGCTGATTTGACTGATTAACGCTGATCAACCGCGTTACCCTACTCGGAGGGCACAGGCTTGCCGAAGCGCCAGCAGAGAAAGGCCGCGCTCCACTAACTCGAAGTCCGGGGCTTTCGCGAACGCTAGCATTCGGTCGCTAACCTGCATTGTTATTTCGCCGGTGTGACTGCTGCGGAGCTATTGGGTTTGAGCATGGTCTTGAGTCGCCCTTGGATGCTCTCTCTAAGGGCCCGGTTTCTTACCCGCATCTTGGCTTGCTTCCTGGTACCCCTGTTCTGTCTTGCGTTTGTTTTCGGCATTTCATCTCCTATCACATCTTGAAGTATCTAATGTCATCCTACGCCTTTGGAGAATCGCGTGCCCGAAGGCCCGTCTTGGCGGGAAACTGCCGGCCTGATGCTCCGGAGCTAAAGACAATCAGTTTACTTAAGGATTGGGAGGGTGTCTGGGACTCAATGATCCAACCCCCCAAAGGGGGGAATAGTTCGAGCCCAGCGCGGAAGCGGTGGGAACGCGTGATATTTACAATCGAGCCCCGGGGGGGGCGGCAGATGTTTTTCGATTGCCTCCGCGACATCGCTGCACTCCCCGGACTAAGTCGCCTGAAGACCGCGGCTTTCGCCGTTACGGTATACACCAAGCAGAAAAAACGGTTTGGCGCAAGTTTCTCAATGGTTCTCCCCAAATATTTGCGATCTCTGCCGCCGATTTCCCAAAACGGGAAAGCATTAAGAATATTTCTGTCTCTGATGGTGCATTCAATCTGATTTCGCTTGATAATTTGCTCTCTGACCGACCCACGAACAACGACAAGGCTGGTCGGCATTGCAAAGGAGAACATAAAGATGTTGAGCAACCTAGAAAACAAGAGGGTCCTGGGCCGCATGGGCGCCCGCGTCTTAACGCCGGAGGAAATCAAGCAGGTAAGCGGCGGCAGCACTTGGATCTTTAATACCCCGATTATGACGTTCATTGGCACCAACGACCCGGATGTGAAGACAGATTTCCTGCATGACTAAATAGCCATTTGCCAGTGCAAGTGCCCAACCTGAAACTCCGGCAGTCTGGACAGACAAAACCATCAGCGTAAGCTTTCGATACACCACAACCATGGAACGGCTTGAGACCGTAAGGTGGCCTCAGCCGTTCCTTTATTTGCGAACAGCCGAGGGCAATGCAAGAGCAATCCTGTGCGGGCTGATCACTGGACTGAAGTCCGTCAGTCTCGACGACCCTCGCTGCGGGCTTCAAAGGGCCGTTGCCGGACTGAAATTCGATCTTTTAATTTGATCGGAGATTTATTTGCCTTTACGAAAGGGCAGCAGAGACTGTTTACGTCCTAGATATTGAAAGCAAAAGACTACAACACCATGAAAAACAAATGCCCTCGCAACATGCGATGATTGTGCGCCAGTTTCCCTACAGAGTGCTGTAGCTGCTTGGCTGTATAACTTTGAGAAACGAGGAACATTCAAATGAAGCTCTGTAGTCCCGGGCGCACGCTACGCCAAACTCTGTCAGGATCGTTTACCGCATTTGGCTTGCTGCTGGTCATTTTTGTCGCCAAAGGATGGTGGATCCAAAGACCTCCACATCCCCATGCTGTTGGTGGTGAAGTTCATGGATTTATCTCAGCAGGGATTAGCGGGCAAGACCTGAAGACGACCGTGGCAGTAGCTAAATCGGTGACGATCCGGGTCCCCAACATTACGCTTTTCTTAAAAGACGCGGGCGACGGGCATGTTGCTTCCAAAGCTATTTCTAATGCGCACGGCAGATACATGCTGCCCCGGGTTCCTCCTGGCAAATACCAGTTGTGTTGGGAAGCAGAGGGTTTTCAGCCGGGCTGCGATCACGATGAGATCGTTATCGCCAACGAGACTTTTACCCCAACGCATGACGCCTTGATTCAACCTCTGCCCGGCGTCCTGGTGGGGCGTATACAACTGGCAGATAGCAAGACTTGTTATCAGGAGGATACGCTCTCCGGCATCCTGGCGGTGACAGAAGTCGGGCTTCTGGATACAGCCGGCAACGCGGTTGCACGCCCGGTGTTTGCCAACAGCCTGGGCCAATATGTGCTTCCTAAACTGCCTGCGCCGGGAAAATATCAACTGGTGGTGAAATGCGCAGATTCAAAGGCTCAAGATGTTGTGAACTTAACCAGCGCCAATCTGGCCGGAGTTGCTCCCGTCAACCTTACTCTAAAAAACCACTCGCCCGAAATTTTCGGAGTGTCGGCCACCAAGGCAGGCGCATTTGTGACTAAGGCAAGTCCCGGGGATACAGTTGATGTCAAAGTTGAGGCCCATGATGTCGATGGAGATGCGCTTCATTACCAGTGGGACGACAGTTCGGGAAGCCTGATCTCGCAGGACTCCGCCTCCATCCAGTGGAAGCTGCCCAACAGTCCTGCCAATAACCTTCTATTTGTGAGGGTCACCGACAATAAGGGCGGGTTTGCGCGCGGCCATTTCCGCATCACGACCAGTAAGACTGGGACCCTATTTACCGGAATTGTTACAGAAGCATTGAACGGTGTTCCAATCACTGGAGCCACCGTGAATGTAAACGGGGCGACGGTTACCAGCAATGCTGATCCCACCAAGGGTGTGTTGGGGGCCTTCCAGATCGAAGTGCCGGACAAGAACCGCTACGTGTTGAATGTGAGAAAAGTGGGATACGCCCTGCTTTCGCAGGTTTTTGCTGTGGGCACCACAGGTCTTGACCTGCGCCTGGACCGGGCGACCCATAAGATCTGCGATCCTTCGACGAATTGCCTGATTGAAATTTTTTGTCCGCCATCGCGGCAGGATTCGACCAAAGCAGCTTCAACGGCTGCGGGTGTCCCAATCCAGGGGTGTACCAAAGAGCCGGCCCAGGTTCAGATTCCGGCCAACAGCCTGATCAACGTAAAAACCGGATTGCCTGCCAAGACCCCTGTAGACGTTTATGGCTATCGCTATGACATTGCCCGGCCCAATGCTCTGCCGGGTTCAGGCGAACTCAGTGCAACTACCAGCAGCGGCAAAGATGTGAGCATGGTGACTTTCGGAGCGCTTGGAATCGATATTACCGATGCTGCCGGAACTCACTACAATTTGAAATCATGTCCGCGCTGCGCCCAGGCCTCGCTCTCAATGCCGGTTGTGCCGATTCAGACCGGCGTTGCCCCCAAAGCCATTCCGCTTTGGGAATACGATGAAGCTACCGGCTTCTGGAAACAAAGATCGAGCGCCACATTGATTGCCAGCCGCTATGTAGGCAAGGTACCTGGCTTCTCGGTTTGGAACACCGACATCGAAAAGGTAACGGGTTCGTGTGTGAGGATTGATGTTGCCGAGAACAATATTCCATTTCCTTTCAAGGTACATCTGGTCATCCCTAATCCTCCGAATCCGGTGCCGGAGCAGCGAGATTTTCCGGCAACCGAGGAGTTCAATGTCCTCCGTAGAGTACCGGTCAACCAGCGGATCACTCTGGAGATCCATCCCAATAGCGGCCCAGATGTAGTGCTGAAGACAGTGCATATCAACACCGGAAATGCGGCGACATTGTTTCCACCTCCACCATGGACGGCATGCCAAGGGTTTGAACAACCGAACCCGGGTGACCCGCCCCCAGCCGGTCCGCGCAAGGTGGTTTTGAGCCTTGATCTGCCAACCCACAATATCCCATACCTGACCATTGGTACCAAGGGCGGCCAGATCATTGATCCTGCGGCGGGAGTCAGCCTGACCACACGAACTCAGGTGGATGCCGAGACCAGCGCCTACTACGTCACCAGCGATCCTACAGCCGCCAATGGCGCAGGCACTGTTTCCAGTGTTGCCGCCAGCGTGACAGTCACCGGAAGCGGTACATCTTTCACTACATTCTTTCATCCTGGGGACATCATCCGCGCGGGAGGCGCAGGAGGGCAGGTCCGTACCGTAGATGCTATTGCCTCGGACATTTCATTGTCGACTTCTACGCCCTTTGATCCTCCTATCGCTGCTGGAACCAGCTTTGAGAGGGTGGGAATCAAGACCAATCTCCATGATTGGAAAGTCCAGAATGGTTTTCCTGACCCGAATCCGGCCGGGGATGAGGTATCAACAATCTATTACAACAATGGCGATCTGCAACTGGGCAGGGAAATGCACTGTCGGCCCTACCCTCCGGCGCCTGGCCAGAGTGTTGCTTGTTACGTGACCAACTATGGCGCGCCGGGAGGGGACTCCGTTTCCTCTTTGCACGATGCGGTGAACGGCAACAATCCTGTGGCCACGGTGGCCATGGAATACTCTCCCGCCGGAGGAACGGAGGGGGTGAAGTTTTACGTGTTCTTGCAGGCCGGCGGCGCAGGCGGAAAACGCATTAGCTTTGCCATTCTCGACAGTGAAGGAAAAAAGAGCATTCCGCAAATCTGCCTGGTCTGCCATGGTGGCTCCTATAACGCGACCGCTGTCATGGGCGGACCTCCAGCCCACACGGTGACTGGCGCCAGCTTCCGGGAATTCGACGTGGTGACCTTCCTGTATGACACCGGCTTGTTCAAGCGCTCCAACCAGGAAGACCAATTCCGGCAACTGAACCAGATCGTTAAAAATACCAACCCCAATGCACTGAACGCCAATCATCCGATTACCCAGGTGATCGATAATTTGTATGGTGGGCATGTGGATACTCCGGGAACAGCAGCGCCGGCGGACTTTGCTTCCGACGCGTTCTTCCCGACCGGGGCTGACAGTTGGGATGGACATGGCCCGCTGTATCGGACGATTCCACGGGTATATTGCCGGGCGTGCCATGTGGCCCAATCCAACTACGAGGACTGGACGAAGTTCAGCCAGTTCCACAACTATAGCCAGCCTGTCCCTGGAATTGGATCGACGTTAGGGACGCGCGTGTGTGCCGACCGGAACATGCCTCATGCTGAGGTGCCGTTCAAGAAGTTCTGGTTCAGTACAGATCCACATGGTCCTGCGTATCTTGCTGATCCGGGAACGGGAGTTGGCTTTGGCGCCGGAGCCTGTCCTCCGTAAGACGAAGACGAAGAAGTGCGAAAAAAGGCGCTGCCCGCAGCGCCTTCTTTTCTTGAACTCTCAGCTTACATAGGAGACAACTCGAAGTTGTCTGAATCCTGACGGGTCAGGCCCAATCTTACTTCGGGGCTGCCGCTGGTTTCACGATCTCCGTATCAATAGTGATAGCGACGTCATCGCCGATCATTTGTGGGTAGCTGGTCACTCCAAAGTCTTTTCGGCTGATGGTTACGCTTGCTGCAGCTCCCATATGTGCGTTGCCTCGCGGGTCCTTCGTGGGGCCGGCCGGGCCGTCAACATCGAGAACGACCTCCTTGGTCACTCCATGAATAGTCAGATCGCCGATAACTTTGAGTTTGCCCTTGCCGGCCGCCTCCACATGTTTGGATTTGAAAGTGATGGTTGGATATTTCTGCACGTCAAAAAATTTATCGCTGCGCAGGTCGTTGTCCCGCATCTCAACATGGCTATCCAAAGAAGCCGAGTCGATGGTGACATTAATGACGGTCTTGGTTGGGTCGGCGGGGTCGTATTGGACCGTGCCGCTCACTTTGGTAAAGGCGCCTCGAACTGTAGAAATTCCCATGTGGCGCACCGCAAATTGTGCGGAAGAGTGGGCTGGATCTATCTGCCAGGTTTCCATTTGAGCAACGGCTGCAATTGATAGAAGAAGCGCTCCAACAAAACCCAATGCGAATCGAAACATCGTGGATTCCTTCCTTTCGAGATCGTTCAATACCGAGGATGGGTATGATTGTAACGCTTATGCGGGAAGAACAGGTATTCACGCGAAAGCCTTCAAGGTGGATTTATGCAATGGGTTTTTGATCTGCAAGCAGGCTGGCTTTTTGCGCTCTGTGTGGTAAAAGTACTCTTAGGCTTTTCTTAAGTGCCCTTTTGAGAGAAGGTCAACGGAGGAATTTCTGAGCCGTCATTTTCGAGTTCCTGCGCTATTTCTGATTTGCTGTTGCGCGCTGGCTGCGCCGGCAGCCGAGTTGCAGCAAAAGACTATTGATGCTTTTAACCATTACGTGCAGCTTACCGAAGCCCGCATAGCCAGCGAGATGGGCGATGCCAACAATTTTCTTTGGGTAGACCGCCAGTCGGAGCAGCGCCGCAAGCAGCTACTGGCTGAGCTATCACAGGGACATGTAGTGGTGGAGCGCATGGAAACCCGCGACAGCGGGAAAGAGCTTCCGATTCCGGATGGCCTGGTCCATCACTGGATGGCAACCGTCTTTGTCCCCGGAGTTACGCTCCAGAAAACTGTAACGTTGATGCAGGACTTCCAGCACCATCCGGACATTTACAAGCCCGATGTGGTGCGTTCCAAAGTGCTCAATCACACTGGAGACAACTTTAAAGTTTACCTTCGGTTGTATCGAAAGACGATTGTTACTGTGGTCTATAACACCCAGTTCGATATCCGTTTCTTTTCGGTGGATAAGGCTCGTGGCTACAGCCGCCACGTTTCTGAAAAAATCGCCGAGGTGGAGAATCCAGATAAATCGAACGAGCGTGAAGATCCGGCTGGCAATGACCGAGGGTTTCTCTGGCGGCTGAATACCTATTGGCGCTATCAGGAAAAGAACGGTGGAGTTTATCTTCAGATCGAGTTCATTACCCTGAGCCGCAGCGTTCCAGCCATCATTGCCTGGCTGGTGAATCCATACCTGCGGAGCATTCCCCAGGAATACCTGACACATCTTCTTGGGACCACACGCGACGCACTGACAAAAAAATAAAGTCGTCAACCCCTGGCTCACTGCAAAAGATACAGCGCAGCCGAGCCATAACCAAATCTTGCCACAGATTTGCGCGAATTTCGCATGATTTACCACAATTAGGGTGGCACAGCCGCCCCCGGCTGTGATGAAGACGGTCTACGGCGAAACTAACCGCATGCACAGAGTGGATCGATCTCATCTTGAGCGTAGCGTGGTAGAAGCAAAATCATTCTGTCATGCTGAGCAAGCACGAACGACGCACCGGGGTCCCCGGCAACCGCCGCTTTTGCGGTTGCTGGGGTGGGAGGAGTGAGGGCGCGCCGAAGCACCCCTGAGATGTGTCCTCGAGCATAACGGGACAAGGCATTTTCACGAAGATCTCTGAACAAAGCTATAGGGAGTTCAGGACCGAGAATTTGGGGGTGAATTTTTCTCCGCTTCTAGGGAGGAATACTCTTACAATGAAAGGGCAGAGAACCTGACGTCATCCGCGATGACTCTAACTTGAGGCGATTAGGAGGCGTGAGCGGAGCGGGAGCCTCCTGCCGAAATCCTGAGCGGTAGCGAAGGATCTGTTCAACAATCCGTGTCATCCGCGATGACTCTAACTTGAGGCGATTAGGAGGCGTGAGCGGAGCGGGAGCCTCCTGCCGAAATCCTGAGCGGTAGCGAAGGATCTCTTCAACAATCCGTGTCATCCACGATGACTCTAACTTGAGGCGATTAGGAGGCGTGAGCGGAGCGGGAGCCTCCTGCCGAAATCCTGAGCGGTAGCGAAGGATCTGTTCAACAATCCGTGTCATCCACGATGACTCTAACTTGAGGCGATTAGGAGGCGTGAGCGGAGCGGGAGCCTCCTGCCGAAATCCTGAGCGGTAGCGAAGGATCTGTTCAACAATCCGTGTCATCCACGATGACTCTAACTTGAGGCGATTAGGAGGCGTGAGCGGAGCGGGAGCCTCCTGCCGAAATCCTGAGCGGTAGCGAAGGATCTGTTCAACAATCCGTGTCATCCACGATGACTCTAACTTGAGGCGATTAGGAGGCGTGAGCGGAGCGGGAGCCTCCTGCCGAAATCCTGAGCGGTAGCGAAGGATCTGTTCAACAATCCGTGTCATCCGCGATGACTCTAACTTGAGGCGATTAGGAGGCGTGACCCTGAGCTTGTCGAAGGGGAGAGCCTCCTGCCGAAATCCTGAGCGGTAGCGAAGGATCTCTTCAACAATCCGTGTCATCCACGATGACTCTAACTTTCGTGGCCTTTTAGCCCCTAGCCTGATCTCTATTCCAAAAAGAATATGAAAAACCAGAGCCGCCAACAAATTAGAAATTGCAAATTTAAAATTACCAATTCGTTAATACCCTGTTACTACCCCCGCCCCCTTGTGGGTACTCCAAGGATACTGTAAGGATATTTTGAGTCGGAAAGAGCTTTGCAATCGCTAATAAAGCACTGATAGTAAATACAATGGAAACTGCCAATCACGTCATCTTGTTTGGGTCAGGCCACTTGGTGTTTCAAGTAGGGCGAAGGCTTCATGACCAGAATGTCGCTGTCACTCATATCAGCTCGGAGCGCTTCCAGGTTGCCAGCAAGCCGTTGCGTGAGTCGCTGATTGAGCACTTTCGAAATGCCTTGCAAGAGGCTGGAATACAGAATGCCAGGGCCGTTTACGTATTGGACGAAGAGGACCGCTACAACATTCAATTTGCTCTGATCGCAATTTCCCTCAACGATTCGGTCCCAATTATTGTTTCTCTTTTCAATGCAGAATTGGCAGGACATCTGCAGGATTGCCGCTCTGGGATCATTGTTCTGAATCCGGCGCAGGTGGCAACCAACCTCTTTGTAGAGGCGCTTCGTGCTCCCTTGATGCGCAGAATCAGGCGCCATGGATCAGGGCAGCCGTTGTTTCCGAAGATGTCGGAAATTCGCAGCAATCCTTGGCTCTACCTTCTTGTCCTGATGTTTGTTTTCCTGCTCGGTGGAGGTACGGTCCTCTTCCACTTTACTGAAAAGCTCTCATGGCTCGATGCGGCTTACTTTACCGTGACCGTGATGACCACCACGGGATTTGGTGATATTACTTTGCGTAACTCCTCAGGTGCCGTAAAGATCTTCGGAATTTGTTTGATGCTGGGGGCCGTCGTGCTTGCTTCGTTGACGTTCTCATTCATCACTGATCGTCTGCTCAAGAAGCGCTCGGAGATGGCGCTGGGGAGGAAGCGATATCGATTGAGCGATCACGTCATTGTGTGCGGGCTGGGAAAGAGTGGATATCAGGTTGCCAGCGAGCTGCTGAAGCGCAAGGAAAAGATCTTGGTGATTGAAAAAGATGCGGACAACCGCTTTCTCGAATCGATACGGTCGCAAGGCGCGCGGATCTTTGTGGGCGATGCCAGCCTGTCGACGGTTCTAAATGATGCCGGCGTTTACAAGGCTTGTGGGTTGTTCTCGATGATCAATGATGATTTGAAGAACCTGGAGATTGGCCTGAATGCCCGGTCTTTGCGGCCCGACCTGCGCCTGATCCTGCGCGTCTTCGACAAAGAAATCGCGGAGCAGTTGAGGGACCGGCTCGACATACACTTTGCTATGAGCACCTCAGCCATCGCCGCCGAAGAGTTTGTAATGCTGCTCGATAAATGTCCTGTCGAAAGACTCTCAGGAACGGACGTGTAAACAAGGGAAATACACCTGCTTGTGCCAGAAGCACAACGTCATGTAAGAATAAAACGATATCGGCCAGGAGGAAGCACTTATGCAGGAGACGCCACAGCAATATACCCAGCGTATGTTAAGTCATACTGAAGGTAAAGACCCGCTACGCATCCAACGGGAGACACCCAAGAAGCTGGCTGCCCTGGTCAGGAGGCTGGATAAAAAACGGCTTACGCGACGTCCTGGGCCGGGAAAGTGGTCGATTGCCGAGATCGTGGCCCATCTGGTGGATACGGAAATAGTGGGGGCATGGCGACTGCGCCACATTCTAAGCAGCAATGGCGCTCCAATTCAGCCTTTCGACCAGGACGTATGGGCGACTACCTTCAACTACATCCGTCGAGACACTAAACAGTCGTTGGAGAGCTTCCGGGTGTTGCGCGAGAACAATTTGGCCCTGCTTAAATCCGTGCCGAAACAGTTGTGGGACAACTACGGTATGCATCAGGAACGAGGCCAGGAAACCGTGACTCACATCGTGCGAATGTATGCCGGACACGATGTGAACCATCTACAGCAGGTGGAGAAGATCGTGAAGGAAGGTCGGCGATAGGCACAGCTCTGCACTGTAAAATAAACTTTACCGCGGGTTTGCGCGGATGCAGGCGGATTTTACCTCGCTATTCATGATGTGTCATCGATCATCGAATCTCCCGTTTCCCGACTTCCTCCGTGTTTCAAAGGTTTTGGGTTATCAGCGTTCATCCGCGCAAATCAGCGGTAAGAAGTTGGTTTTCTTTGGTTGTGGCTATACCGCGCTGTGTAGATCAGCGTAAATCAGCGGCCAAATTGGTTTTATGGTCCACGTTTGATTTGATTTACGGGCCGGCCGCGACGACCCTCAGTACAATGCTCTGGTGCTGACCTTGCGCAAGTACAATCCGGATGATTTTGAGCGGCTGCTGGAGATCGATCAGGCCTGTTTCGCTGAAGGCATCGCCTATTCTAAAGAAGAGATGCGGTACTTCTTGCGCCGGCCTTCTGCCATTGCTTTGGTAGGGGAGGGAGGGCCTGGGAGTGGCGTTGAGGGATTCATTATCGCCGATCATTTCCGGCCTCGCCGTTCGCAGCAATCCATGGGGAGGATCATTACCATCGACGTGCTCCCTAAAGCGCGTCGCAGTGGCCTTGGCAGTCGTCTTCTGGATGCGGTCGAAGAAGAACTCCAGGCAGTCGGTTGTGCCTATGTTTCTCTGGAAGTGGCCGTTGACAACCAGGCTGCTATGCGTTTCTACAAGAAACATGGGTATTCGGGACTGAAGATACTGCCACGCTACTACCTTGACTCAATCGATGCGTTGCTGATGGGCAAAAAACTCTCGCAGCGCACATGTTAGAATCGCAAGTTTGATTTCACCCGCATGATTGCTCTCTGTTATCGCAGCGCTACTCACAAGTGTAGGAAGACCTGGGACGATTGATGCCGGCCAATAAACCTCTAAGAATTGCCATTGACAGCGGCGGGACCTTTACCGATTGTGTCTGGCTGAAAGATTCCACGGTTCAGATCTTAAAAGTTTTTTCCACGCCGGCTGATCCTTCCCAGGCCATTGCGGAAGCGGTCGGCAGCATCGCGCCGCCCGATGCTGAGGTATTGATATTGCACGGCACCACCGTGGGCACCAATACTTTGCTACAGCGTAAGGGCGCCCAGGTGGCCTTTGTCACCACCGCTGGGTTTGAAGATTCGATTGAAATAGGCCGCCAACATCGTCCAAAACTTTATGATTTCTTTTTTGAAAAAGAACCATCGCTGGCGTCTTCAGAGATGCGTTTTGGAGTTGAAGAGCGCACCTCCGCCGAGGGAACAATACTTCAGGCCCCGAACCAAATAGCGCTCAATGAACTCGTAGACCGTATCGTAGTCCAAGGTCCACAGGCTATCGCTATTTCCTTGCTGTTCTCTTTTGCCAATCCCCAAAATGAACAGGAGGTAGCCAAGGCCCTGGAGCAGACCGGAATTCCCCTCTCGGTTTCACACAAGATACTTCCTGAGTTTAGGGAATATGAGCGGGCAAGCACCGTCCTGGTGAATGCTTATCTGCAGCCCGTGATGCAGCAATACTTGCAAGGTCTGCAACGGCGCGCCGGGCAGAGGAACCGCGCGCAGATTTTTGTGATGCAGTCCAGCGGTGGCATCACGGCCTTGGAGACAGCCGCGGAGCAACCGGTGCGCACCGTGCTTTCCGGCCCGGCGGGTGGAGTGGTAGGTGCTTCTGCAGTGGCTCGGCGCAGCGGTTTTGAGCGAATCATTACCTTCGATATGGGCGGGACCTCAACCGACGTGGCCCTGGTTGATGGCATCGTTTCAACTACCAATGAAGCCGAGGTAGCTGGGTTGCCGGTGCGTGTTCCTATTCTCGACATCCACACCGTGGGCGCAGGCGGCGGATCACTGGCACGCTTTGATGCTGGAGGAGCCTTGCGCGTTGGGCCGGAATCTGCCGGCGCTGACCCTGGGCCGATCTGCTATGGACGAGGCGACAGGCCTACAGTGACCGACGCCAACTTGCTTCTTGGCCGTCTGCCTGCCGACCAGTTTCTGGGTGGCGAGTTCAAGCTGGATCTGCCGAGGACGCAAAAAATTGTTCAGCAGTGGCTTAAAACTCAGGGCAGCAGATTATCAGTGGAAGAACTGGCCGAGGGTATGGTCAAGGTAGTAAATGCCAACATGGAAAAGGCCATCCGCGTGGTTTCCATCGAGCGTGGCTATGATCCGAGGCAGTTTGCCCTGGTGGCCTTCGGCGGAGCCGGCGCTATGCATGCATGTGAATTGGCCCAGGCGCTGCGCATTCCTAAGATAATTGTTCCTGCTTGTCCGGGCGCACTCTCGGCGCTGGGCATTCTGATCAGCGATGTGGTGAAAGACCACTCTCGCACCGTGCTGATGCGGGTCCGTGAGCTTCCAGCAAAAGAGCTGGAGAGACTCTATACAGAGTTACAGCAGAACATCGGCGGCGAATTGCACAAGGAAGGCTGGAAGGGAAGAGCTGTTTTTGAACGAAGTTGTGATCTGCGCTATCGAGGCCAGGGATACGAATTGAACTTACCTTTCAGTGCCAGCTTGATCGAGCGCTTTCATGTCGAGCATAAAAGGCGCTATGGCTACAGCAGTCCGGAAAGGGAAGTTGAGATTGTTACTGTGCGCCTTCGGGGGCGCGTGATGTCACCGGAAAAGCTCTCAACCCTGAAAACGAATACGCCGGCGAGGACGCTCGAAGCGTCGGCAGCTATAGTCTCATTTGGCGGAAAGAAGACTAAGAGTCAAATCCTGCCAAGAGACCAATTGGTCAAAGGAAAGCGTTATCGAGGACCGGCCATCATAACTGAATACAGTGCAACCACGGTTGTTCCTCCGGAACATCAATTTCATAGCGACAAGGCTGGGAACTTGGTGGTTGAAATCAGGTCAGGGACAAAGCGAATGCCAAGTTAATACCGGCCAAACAGAAAAAGCGCTCTTTTTGCTGAGCGCCTTTTCTGCTTCCCTGGAGGTAGCAGGTTATGCAGCGTCTTCCCTCTCCCGGACAGTCTTGTCTTTGCGATTAATTTTTTTCTCGGCGTCATGAGCTACATCGCGGGCCGCATCTTTTACTTGGCCCACTGCGTTGCGGAGCTTGCCTTTTACCTGATGGGCTGCTCCTTCAACTTGCGTTTTTTCGTCACCAGTCCATTCACCGGCCTGGCGTTGAATGCCTCCGCCGATATCTTCCATTTTGCCTTTGATACGATCTTTATCCATTTTGAGTACCTCCTGAGGATCTTTTTAGAAATCCCGGTTCAGATTCGGTATTGCTAAACAACGCTCCTTCTGCCGGTTATGAGCTGGAAAATCAACGCGATCAGTGCTAACACCAACAACAGGTGAATGAAACCTCCCATGGTGTAGCTGCTCACAACACCCAACAGCCAGAGCACCAACAGAATTACAAACAATGTCCAAAGCATGTCACCAACCTCGGGTTACGTTAACTGACTAGTTAATAGATTTGGAAGGCTATTCCAGGGTGGCGGTTGCTAGGAAATCGTGAGCTGTTGGCGGGCGGCAACTCTACTTCCGGCGAATCACGCGCACGCCCGAGTTGCCGTTTGCTGACCGGCGTATAGTGGAGAGATGAAAGTTGCCATCCAGGGAGAGAGAGGAGCATTCAGTCATCAGGCAGCTCTGGAACTTGTACCGAAGGCAAGGGTGGTTCCTTGCAGCCGATCGGTGGAAGTTTTTGATGCGCTGGATTCCGCTCAAGCGGACTGTGCTGTCGTCCCAGTGGAAAATACGCTGGCTGGCCCAGTTGGCGAGCATCTGGATTTGTTGCTGGAGCGCGACGTTTTTATCCACCAGGAACTTCGATTACGAATTGAACATAACCTTATTGTTGCTCCGGGAACCAAACTGAAGGAGCTGCGGCAGGTGCTTTCTCATCCTGTGGCGCTGGACCAATGCCGCAATTTTTTTCGCAAGCATCGGAAGATTTCTCCTGTGGCCTTCTATGACACTGCCGGAAGCGTGAAGCACGTAGTCACCAATAGACTCCAGGATGCGGGAGCAATTGCCAGCCATCAGGCGGCCAGCGAATACGGAGGGGAAATTGTTTTGCAGGGATTGGAAGATAAAAAAGAAAACTATACCCGCTTTTTTCTTATCCAGAAAAAAAAGAAGATCTCCGCCGATGCCAACAAGACATCATTGGTCTTTACACTCAAGAACGTTGCCGGCGCGCTGTTCAAGTCGCTCAGTGTCTTTGCCTTGCGTGAATTGGATTTGAGTAAAATCGAGTCCCGCCCAGTGCGCGGAAGGCCCTGGGAGTACATGTTTTTCGTGGACATACTGCGTGGTCAGGATCAAGCCATGCATAACGCGCTCCAGCATCTGGGAGAGATCGCCGGTTTTGTCAAGGTACTGGGGGTATACCCGCAAGCCAAATAGAAATTGCCAGTGCTGGACTTGCAACGTACAATCCACCCTCGCCATTTCGAAAAATGGGCAATTGCAAGGAATTCTTGGTGTGTTTAGGAGCGTGGGGGGTGGATCTATTCAAGGCTGCGGAAAATCTCGATAGAAGGGGTGCCTGGGATTGAAGACGCAGTTTTAGATTTACTGTAAGTAATTGAAAATAAAACAGGTTTAAGATTTTGATGTCTAGAGGTAAAGAAGCTTCGTCCTAATCCTGAACGTGGGAATATTTGCTTGGCTGCATCGTTTCTTATAGTAAAATCATCAATATTGTTGAGCGTAATTATATCAAGGAAGAACCATTATGGCGTCTGAAACACGTAACACCGGCGCAGTATCAAATCCGGTAACTGAAAGCCAGCCATTGACTGAGACAGATAAGAAAGGCTTACCAGTTCTCCCTGTGCGGGACACTGTGCTTTTTCCGCATGCTGTTTTGCCGCTGACTGTAGGCCGGGAGAGTTCTATCCAACTCATCAATTCTCTGGGTGAGGAAAAGACGATTCTGGTAGTGGCCCAGCGTGAAGCGCGTGTGGATTCTCCGCAGCCAACTGATTTGTATAACTTGGGCACATTGGCAACTGTGCACAAAGTCGTGAAGATGCCGAACCAGAGTCTGTTCGTTTTTACTGAAGGGTTGCAGCGGGCCAAGCTGAGGGACTTCTCCCAACTTACACCCTTTCTGCGCGCTGATGTAGAGACCGTTCCCGATCAGGAGCCTGAACATTCACCTGAAATTGAAGCGTTACAACGCAATGTGCTTACGCTGTTTCAGCAGATTGTTGCGGGATCGCCAACTCTTTCTGATGAATTGCAGACCGTGGCCATCAATATTGACGAGCCAGGCCGGTTGGTGGACTTTGTGGCGTCTTCGTTGCCATTTCTTTCTACCAAAGACAAGCAGGAGATCCTGGAGACGGCTGACGTCCACAGACGCTTGCAAGCCGTGAATAAACACCTGGCAAAGGAGCTGGAGGTGCAGCAATTGCGCACCAAGATCCAGACCGAAGTTCAAGACCAGGTGCAACAGTCACAGCGCGAGTACTACCTGCGGGAGCAGATGAAGGCCATCCAGAAAGAATTGGGCGAACAGGATGAGGCGCAACGCGATGTGGAAGACTTGCGGCAAAAGATTGAAGCTGCAGGTATGCCGGAAGAGGTCAAGAAAGAGGCGCTGAAGGAACTCACTCGCCTGGGTCGCATGTCGCCCATGGCTGCGGACTATTCGGTGACACGCAATTACATTGAATGGCTGGCTGTGCTGCCCTGGTCGAAATCCAGCGGTACGACGGTGGACATCAAGAAAGCGTGGGAAGTGCTGGATGCCGACCACTACGACTTGAAAAAGGTAAAAGACCGCATCCTCGATTACCTTTCTGTGCGGCGGCTGAAGCCCAGTATGAAGGGGCCAATTCTGTGCTTTGTGGGCCCTCCAGGTGTGGGCAAGACTTCCTTGGGACGCAGCATCGCCCGAGCGCTGGACCGCAAGTTTGTGCGCCTGTCGTTGGGTGGCGTGCACGATGAGGCTGAGATTCGTGGCCATCGCCGCACCTACATCGGAGCCTTGCCGGGACAGATCATTCAGGGTATACGGCGCGCAGAGACTAACGATCCGGTGTTTGTATTGGACGAAGTGGACAAACTGGGACGAGACTTCCGTGGTGATCCATCTTCGGCCTTGCTGGAGGCACTTGATCCGGAGCAGAACTCCACATTCCGCGACAACTATTTGGATGTGCCGTTTGATCTCTCCAAAGTCTTGTTCATCTGCACGGCGAACATGCTGGATACCATTCCGGAACCGTTACGGGACCGCATGGAGATCATCGATCTGCAGGGATACACCGAAGATGACAAGGTACATATTGCCAATAAGTATTTGATACCCAAGCAGATTGATGAAAACGGTCTGAAACCGGAGCAGATTGAGATTTCAGAAGATTCGGTGCGTTTTCTGGTGCGGCATTACACCCGTGAAGCGGGAGTCCGCAACCTGGAGAGGGGCATCGGCACGATGTGCCGCAAACAGGCGCGACGGCTGGCCGAAGGCGCGACCGAGAAGTTGGTGGTTACGCCAGAGATGATTCAGTCGCAGGAGTTTCTGGGTGGCATCAAGATTCGCCTGGACACAGAAATTGCGGAACGTACCAAGCGTCCCGGAGTGGCGGTTGGGCTAGCGTGGACTCCTGCGGGTGGCGACATCCTCTTTATCGAGGCCAACAAGATGAAAGGCAAGGGTGGCTTCACCATGACCGGCCAGATCGGGCAGGTGATGCAGGAGTCCATGCAGGCAGCGCTGACCTGGGTCCGCTCCAACGCCACGAAGCTGGGCGTGGAGGAGGAATTCTTTAAGGATAATGATATTCATATTCACGTACCTGCCGGAGCGATCCCGAAAGATGGTCCTTCAGCGGGCGTAACGATGGCGACTGCGCTGGTTTCGTTGCTGACCGATAAACAGGTGCGACCCTTGACTGCTATGACTGGGGAGATCACCTTGAGTGGGAACGTGCTGCCAGTGGGCGGTATCAAGGAAAAATTCCTGGCTGCGAAACGCTCTGGAGTAAAAAATGTGCTGCTGCCGGCAGACAACCGAATGAATGTGGATGAGGACCTGACCAAGGAGCAGATTGAGGGTATCGAAATACACTACATGACGACCATCGAAGAGGTGCTGGAGCAGGCGTTGCCAAGTTCACACCGGGAGGAACGCCAGGACGCTGAAACCCGCGAACGAGTCCTTAGCACCGTTCAATAAAAACTGCTTCGTTTTCAAGAGCCGGACTACGGTCCGGCTTTTGCTTTGATTGCCGGGATTCTTCGCTGGAGCCGGGCGGGAATGCTTCAAAGATTTGCTGGGACACATCTTTAACCGTTTTCAGATTTTTCTGAATATTTCGCCAATCGGGATTAGCCAGCTTGGAGACCACCTCTCGCTGGATCCTCCTCCAATAAGGCAGGGCTTTGCGCAGGACTTGGCGGCCTTTTGTGGTGAGGCTGGCAAGACGCTCTCTGCGATCTACACCGGGAACAAGAGTTATGTGGCCCACGCCTGCCAAGTTGCGCAGGCTTCGGCTAAGCGTAGTTTGATCTATGCCCAGCAGCTCGCCCATCTCCGAAATGTTGATGGTTTCTTTCTTGGCAATGGCCACGAGCAACGCAAACTGTGTGGAGCGGATGCCAGAGGGCTGAAGCGCCGTGTCATAGAGCTGCGTGATGGAGCGAGATGTCCTTCGCAGGTGGTAACAGATACAGAACTCCGTTCCCGAAAGCGGTAATTTATTTTCTTTCTGCATTGGTGACTTTTAAGATTTATAATCGTCCATACAATATATGTATATACATGTTTTGAGGGGGAAGTGTCAATCAGAACACTGGAAGTTCTGATGCGCGCATTGACACAGCAAGGGAAAGATTCAATGGAGTCTGGCCATGCAAAAATTCGATCTGGCAGTATTTGAATTTGAGCACTTCTCGCTTAATCCGCAATCACGCGTTCTGCTCCGGAGTGGTAACCGGATCAACCTGTCTCCCAAACTGTTCGAAGTCCTGCGAGTGCTTGTTGAAAACCACGGGCACACTGTAAGTCGGACCAGTCTAATCCAGCAGGTATGGCCGCGCATCGCGGTCAGCGAAGCCAATCTTACTCAGAGTATTTTCGTGCTGCGCAAGCTTCTGGAAAACAAGTCGGCGCGCAAGCGGCTTATCCTGACAGTTCCCGGAGAAGGCTATCGTTTTGTCGCCAGCGTCCAACGGGTCAAACTCGCGTTGTCCCAAGAAGCCCATGGAAGCGCTTCGTTAACAACGGCTCGAGAAGCGAACATCTCCAAAGTGGAAGGTGCAGGGGTTTCCAAGCCTGGAAAGATCCTGAATTTTCTACCATCGTTGGAGGGATTCTCTCCCTGGAAGGGCACAGCCTTTGGGCAGTTCGGAGCGTGTTTCTGGCCAGACAGCTTTTCCATTTTGGTGCGATGGAGACCGTCTTGATTGCCCTAACAAAAAGTGAGAGCCAAATTCAAGTCTTTTGAAACTGTTTCAAGCTCCTTTCCTCAGTTCTATCACCGGAATTTTAGATGGCTTGATATAAATCTCATTCTTGCGCTCTAGGTAATGGGGAATGATTTTTGTTTTTGGCTAATTACTAAGTGCTGATTGCTAGTTGCTAATTCTTTGACAGTCGGTTTCAGCGGCTGGTACTATCAAAGTCGTTCTGAAAAGGATTCCCACCATCTGTAAGGGAGCTGCGCTACAGCCGTTGTGCTACAGATTTCATTCTGACGAGCGGCGCCAGCGCGAGAGAGAATCTGAAGAGCTCACCTTATTGGAAGCGTCCCCGTCGTCTAGCCCGGCCTAGGACATCGCCCTTTCACGGCGGTAACACGGGTTCAAATCCCGTCGGGGACGCCAAATGTTTTCAAGCAGTTACGCCGGATTCCCCTCTGGAGTCGTGGTACACCGAAGGTACACTGAGTTTCGGACGAATCATGCTCACTACCTTGCTCTGGGCGGCCCGCTTCTGCGGACTGAGGGCCTGAGAGTAAATGTCGAGCGTGATTCTGGCGGACGCGTGACGCAGCAGCTCCTGCACTACTTTGACGTCTTCACCATTCGCCTTGAGTAAGGTCGAGTAGGTGTGGCGGAAGGTATGCCAGGAGACATGCTTCTTGATTCCCAACTTCCGTGCAACGGGCTGAATGTGATAGCGCATGACGGTGCTCAGCCACAAGGGTTGCTTTCCGCGTTGCGCTCCTGCCCGATTGCTGCTCGAGGCGAAGATCCAGTCAGTAGGCTACTTGAATGGTGTTTCTCGATGCCATTCAAGCAAGTCTTGAGCGATGTACTGGTCGATGGGAACGGGTTTTTTGGATGCTTCGGTCTTGCATTTTCCAACTTGCTGGTCAACTACGGAACGGGTGACATTGAGAGAAAGCTTTTCAAAATCAGCGTCCTCCCATTTCAATCCCGCCAGCTCCCCTCTGCGCAATCCCGTCACCATATCGAGAAATACCAGCACTCGTTCTCGCAGTTGGAGGGACACAACAAGCTGTTGCATCTCTTCAATCTCAAGAATATCTGGGATGCGTTCTCGTTTGGCACTCTGGCGGACACCTGATCCCCTCACGGGACCGGTGACAGGATTCCGTGTTGCAAACTCCCAACGGATCGCGTGATTGTAGAGAGCGCTCATAATGTTTCGGATTTTGGCTTTGGTACCATTCGCCAAAGGTTTGCCGATTCTTGCCTTAACGGTGTTGAGGGTCTTGAGCCATTGTTCGATGGCAACAGTCTTGATCCCCGCCAGGTCGTACTTGCCCCAGTAAGGCAAAATCCATTTGTCGAGGTAGCATTTCAGCCGGTTTCGAGTTGAGTGTGCTTTTCCTTCATCACCGCTGATAGCCAACTCATGGATTCTGTAGTGCTCCACGAGAGCGGCCATGGTGATCGAAGTCAAAGCGGTTGGCCCATCACTGTTTATCATGAGACGAAGACCAGCAAGTTTGTCTTGCAGTTTCTTGCTGTTCGCCGGCAACTCCTGAACCGTTCCGATGACCTTCTTGCGCTCGCGTAAAGTGTCGTCCGCAGCTCTTTCTCGCCAGCGCAGCTGCCATCGTTCGATTCCATCGTCGCGCACTACCTTAGTCAAACAACCGTTTTGATATCGTGCCTGCAATTCATTTCCTCCCTAAATTGCGGCACGGGTCGCAAATTGAATTTACCTTACTGCGCGCCCAAGCGTCTAGCTCAGAAAGCAGGAAAACCCACTTTTTTCTCTTATTTCCCATAATGGGATGTGCTGGAATCAGGCCCTTCCGCGCAAATCGCAGAAGAGTCTTTCGGTTAGTTTGATAAATTCGGCAGCGATATCTGGATCAACAAATGCTTCGGTTTGATGCATACTTCACCCTGAATTTTTACTCCCCAATTGCTTGGCCCTGGTCTTCACCTGGAACCTGGTTATGGACGTAGCCTTCTTCGTCGTACTCTTGGGACTCCTGAGCTTGATACTCTTGGCTCACCGCGTATGGCTCGGTTTCATGTGCCGCACCATAACAGTGTTCGTGACCTTGATCTGACTGATGGCCCTGTTCCGATTCCACGTTCACAGAGGCCGACCCAACCTCTTGTTCCGTGGCTTGATTGTGTTCATGGTGGTGCTCGTGACCTGTTTCGATTGCGGTGGTGTGCGAATGTTCGCGGCTTAAGTGCTCTGCTAATTCTTCTTTGTTGTCGGTGTAGATTTGCGCGTCATAGCGTGCGCGTGAGACGGCAACATAGGCCATGCGGGTGTTGATCAATAGCTCGCCTTTTTCGGTGTCAGCGTGGATCAATACACGATCGGTTGTCTGTCCCTGGCTGCTGTGGCTGGTCATGGCATAGCCATAGTCCAAGTGGGGATGCTGGTTGATATCGAATTCGACCAGTTTGCCGGAATCACTCTGGATGGCAATATGGCCTTTGCTGTCAATTTGGGAAATGGTTCCCAACTCTCGGTTGGCTACTTTCAATTCGTGGGAAGGCGCGGTGAACTGTACCCGGTCGCCTTCGGCGAATTCCCGCTGGCCTCGCGGTATACGGAAACACCTTGCAGCCGGCGCGGATCGTAGGTCAACTCACTTCCGTCCTGGCGCGCAACCGTCAATTGGTTTTCGCTGCCATTGATGCGGGCTACGGTAGCGTATTCGCCGGCTTCGATTCCTATTACCTTGCTGCCTCGGGAGTAACGCAACACATCCCCGGCCTGATATTGCTCAGCCCAGGCGCGGTCAGCTCCGGTCAGGCTTTGCCGTGGTTCCAATACCCTGACAGGGTGCTCCTCGGCCTGAACTTGACCCTTTTCCTGCAAGGCATCATGAATGAGCCGATTTAATTCGCGACGGGATTGGTTGTCGGGCGATACAACCAAGGTGCCTTGCGGCTGGCGTGCGTACTCGTGGGCAATGGCTTCTAGGCGCTCCTCGCGGTTCGTGATCTCCTGTATTCGTCCCTGGCGCTCTAAGTTGCGAATGCCTTCCCGAACCTCGCCCCGAGATAGCTGCACCACGACTTCTTTGAGTTCGAGGTCTTTCTGGCGGATGATTTCATCCAGGCGGGCGGTACGCATCCCGGCTTCCTGCAATTGGTGATAGGGCCGTCCGGCATCGACTCCCTCATGCTGGCGCACATCGCCCACCAGTAATACGCGGTCCTGCTGCTGCAAGCGGCTCAAGAATTCATTCACTTGGAGGGTGCTGGCTAAACTCGACTCATCGAGCACGTAAAAGTGTTTTTGGCCGGGACCTGGCTGCTGATTTTGGGTCAGGTGATGCTGCAAGGTGGAAGCATCAATACCTGCTTCGCCCAGCTTATGCGCAGCTCCCGAAGTGGGAGCGAAGCCTTTGACCTGGTAGCCTTCGCGCTCGGCTGCATCGCGAACGGCGGTGAGCGATGTAGTCTTGCCCGCTCCGGCTGCGCCCTCTAAGGCGGTAATCTGATCTTTGCCGCTGAGCACTTGATTGACTGCCGCTTGCTGGCTGTTACTCAGATGGGAATACTCCTGCTGAATCGTCTGACGCGTTTGCTCACTCGCAATTTCTTGATATTGATCCTGGCCAGCGCGCATGAGGCGAATATTTTCGCGTTCCAGGTCGATCATCTCCTGGCTGGTGAAAGATCGGCTTGGCCCGGCGTGCTCGTGCTCTTTCTCGATCAGTCTGCCGGATGCGGCTTCCTGCTCAAACTCCTGGCGGATTCTTTCTGCGGAGATTTCCCCCATAGATCGCCTGAGGGCGTCGCGCATGAGGTCGCGTTCATCGGCTACTGCTTCCCGCTCAAAGCTCTTTTCCATAGCGTATCCAATGGACTGCCGAGCCGTTTGCTGTTCTCGCTGTTCATCGGCTTTTTCGATGTGCTGGGCGCGGGCGCCTGCTTCGTGCACGATACGTTCCGGCTGGTTGCCGAATTGCTCGGCCATCTCCTGATGGCGGCGCTGCATTTCCTCATGGGAGACGTCCAGCTTATCGTCACGTGTGCGATGGGCTGCGATCTGCGCGGCTGCGGCACCGATCTTACCTTGTTCTTCCAGATGGTTCTTGATCTGTTCGCGTCGCGGGCTGGAAGCTTCGATGTATCCCTGGCTATAGCCTTTAATTTCCGGCGCTCCATGAATGCTAGGCTCAATCTGGTACCCCAACTCTTTTAAGCGCAAGGCCAGTTCGGAGCGATAGACAGCCGTTGCGTACTGCTGGGAGCGATACAGTTCGCGGGGCTGCAAAGCTCGCGTTTCTCCGTTTTCGCGTTCGGTGACATTGAAGAGCACGACATGGGTATGAAGCTGGGGCGCGGCATACCCATTCACGGGCCGGCTGCTGTCGTGCTGAAATTTCGCGGCCGCCCATTTGCCCGAAGTCTCCGGGGCATGATTGCCGCCGATTCGGGCTTGCACGTATTTTTCTAATTCGTTGAGAGCGATATTTACGCTCTCGCGGTGGGCGATCCGTACTTGTTCGTCACCTCCTACTAGCGCGGTGATGCTCACGCTCTTGGGTGCGGAGAACGTTGCATCCCATCCGGCGCGGTGTTCCATAGTCTTCACTTTTTCACCGTGGACCAAATGGGTTCGCACGCTGCTGCTGTACTAAAAGGTCCTCTTGGGGAAAAACTGGGTACCGTGGTAATTCAAGCTAAACATCCCTGGTGGTTTTATAAATTTCACTTGCGCTGCCTCGAGGCGTTCGCTGACCGGATGCGCACAGTGGTGGAGCATCTCGAAAGTACGTTGTCGGCTGATTTCCTCCTGCAAATCGGTGCTGACTTGCCAGCTTCGGCCCACTCACGTAACTTAAATCATGCTCTCAAGATCGTAGCACAAAACTTTCAAAAAGCTTGCGATGCACAGATTGTCAGCCTGTATCTGTTGGAGGCCAGCTTTAACCGGTTCTTGTTGTACGCGGAGGTGGGTTGGAAACAGGCTGGTTGGGAACTCTCAGCATATTTCGCAAAGCACGAGGGATGGATGGGTAGTGTGGCCCTTGAGGATGCGCCGCGTTACGAAAAGGATCTCCGTGAATACAAACAGGCAATTGGGAATTCGAGTGAGGAACCTTACGAGTACGCAATGTTTGGAGCTCCTGATGCTACCGACGATTCGCTAGCAACAGAGAGCTTGGCATTGCCCCTTTATGTTGGAGGAAAGCACCTTGGTGTATTGGTGGCTTTTCGTCGTTATGATAGGGAAAAGAAAGAGAGAGGTTTGTCGCAACGGGTCAAGACGTGCTTATCCAAGGGGCGGATCGGATTGCTGGTTATATAAGTGGTCTCCTGTTGCAAGATTCCGAGCGACTTGAGAGGGAAAAGACAGGACGGCAAAGCGCCATCTACAGAGCCATGTTGGCTTGCGAAGACACTGAACCAGAGTCGGCGCTGTGCCGAGAGCTTTTGGAACAATATCGGGCTGAACAAATTGTTTTTTTCGTTTCTCGTGGTAAAAGACTAGAATGCTTAACATCCGAACCCAGTCCAGCGGTGCCGCCCGATGAGGCGGTAGAACGCGTCGGTCGAAACCTTGCCCCCGAGTTCGCATTTTTTGATCTGGATGAATCTCAGAGGTTTGACCGTAACTTGGCCGCCAGCCATGGCTTGCTTCAACGGGCTTGCATCCCCTTGTGGATCAATTCGCTGCTCGGAGTCATTGACATTCGGTGGCGCAAAGATATCCGAAGATCAGAACACGTTCTGCGCCATGGATATGAAGAACTGCTCAATCTCCGGGTGAACCTCGCCTCACTCTATCAGCGATATCTCATTGGAGCCGAACTCAAGGAAGCAACAAACAAGGCGGAAGCTCTTGAAACCCGTGCCGCATACATTGCGGATGCTATGGTAGCGCCAGCAAAACAGGCATTACATAGATGCAATAACATCGACGCACTTTTGGAGGGGCTGGAGAATGCGGTTGCCGCTGGGAGAGATCAACAACAGATCATAAGCCGAATCCATGAGTTACGGTCAAAGGCACGGCAGCTTCCGCGTGCAATGCGGTTCCTAAAGGCGGGAGTTGAGCCTTCCCGATTCATAGAACCGGTCGATAGTTTGGTGCGGGAGGCTATTTCCGAATTCAATGAGGATCCCGAAATTAAATTTGTGCTCGCTTTATGTCCTGGGTTGGACGTGAATGTGAATCGTGCCTGGATTGTGGAAGCGTTCTTCAATATTATCGATAATGGTATTCGTGCTATGCACGATAAGGGGGAGTCTGGAATCTTTACGATCTCGACCACTGCGGTGAACGGAAAAGCTCGCGTTGTTTTCAAGGATACGGGCATTGGCACGACGAGGGAACAGATCGAGATGTTGCTGAAGGGATCCGATAGACCGGCGAAAGCTTATCGCACAGGCGTAGGTGGGCCACTGACCCGGATTCTGCTCGCAGAACAAGGTGGGGATATCAGTATTGTTAGCCAAAAGGGCTTTGGAACTGGCCCCATGGCGGGTCGCCATGACGCGAAGTGGGCCCAGAAATTTGGGGAACATTAAGGGAATAATAAGAATGCCTTTGTGTTCTTTCCGATGTCTTTGGGCACTATCCGTGCCTTGCAAGTTGTTGAAATTCCGTGTTTTGCTGCACTCATAACTCAAAGGTCGTAACAAGTTCGTTTTTGGGCGAAAGCACGGAGACATCCGAAAGAGTTGGCGCGAAAAATCGACCCTCGCCGCATTCTAATGCTTGGTGCGAACATACACTCCGTACCGTCCATAACATTGATACCCTTGTCGATTCTTGTGAGCATTGAGCGCCCCGTCCATCGTTCTCTTGTTAAACGTCTTCGCGCAAACAGTGCAGCGATATACATAAGTCGGCCCTTGATGCTTGGTTTTCGCCGAGCGGCGCAACCGCGGCAGTGCGGCAGACGGCTCAACTTTGAGCGGTCTCGTCGAAGTCAGTTCAACTGCATAGCGCGGCGCAAAGAGCTGCGATGTGACTTTGGCACCCTGCATCCGGTCTACACGGTAGGAACGATGCTCGCCTGAATCAATGCGGATCGCGTGTAGTACAAAATATCCTTCCTGCGTCTGCCGCAACGAATAGGGTTCGATGCGACGCACGCTGTTGTCATACGTGAGATCGACGCAAAGATAGTTCGCTGCGGCGAAGCGGATGGTTTCCAGAGTCGAGCGCGAGCGAAGCGAAACTCCCATGGGCAGCACACGTGTGTTGATGGCAATTTCGTTGGGACCGTGCTGGATTAGGGCGCGCTGTGGGACCGGCGCACCATTTGTGATCCAGTTAAAGACTTCAGGCAGCGCATCCCAGAAGTCACCGAGCGGCGGAAGAACAGGGAGCTGGTGCGACAGCATGTCCGACCACATCCCCTCAAGAGCCTGGCGATGAGGAAGCAATGCCTGGAAGGTGGGCACTGGAATTGCCTTGTATTCGCATTTCTGGCGAAGTACGTCCATAAGCACTGTGTTAGCTGGGCGGCTGTCCGTGTGGCGATAAAGGTTCACAACGTCGTACAGATCGCGGGGCCGCGTCCGCTCTCCGAGCGCGCGCAGTTTTTCCCCGAAGGCTTCTTCGTAAGAGTAGCAATTGGCCCAAATTCCTCCTTCGGGACGATCGGTGTATGGATGAAATACCTCGCGGCGGACCGATGGGAGAACGAGCCTTTCATCCGCCGTCAGGTCGAGCTTAATCTTTGGCCAGCCCCCCGAATTCGGCGAGACCGGACCACGGTAAGCGATCTTGCCCTGACAGTTTGGACGACCACGCGGATTATCGTAGATGTCGAATTCGAGTTGATCAGCGGGAATGGCGAGACCCGATTGCTCGGTTACCCAGGCGATGACTTCCTCGAACACGGGCAAGAGGAATTCCTCGTCAAGATGATCCTCATTACGAAGCGTAAAATCCAGGTCTTCGGAAAACCTATATGTCTCGAAGTAACACTTTTTGAGACAGGTGCCACCCTTGAAGACCCACATGTCCGATAGCTCGTCATGCGCATTGACGCTGGCGAGTATCCAGCCGAGGACGTAATCCTTCTCGATGATATTGGGCAGCAGCGAAAACGACGAAGCGGCTTCCAGGATTTCGCGTTTGTCGATCATGAGACTGTTTGTGTCCTAAGCGGCTGGCACCCAGAGCCGCCAGGCAGTGTTGAGTTTCGTTGGAGGAAGCGATGGATCGAGCTTTGCGTAACCGTGCGTCAGACGGGAACGGCATTCTACCGCGAGCTTATCGTCGTGCAGCCTCATCGCAGCAAGGTATCCAAGGCGCTTGAAGATGACACCGTTATCGAACTCTTGCGCATAGCGGATTAACAGATCACGATCGGCGCTCTTGCTGGTGAGATATGCGCTCAAGCAATCAGCCACGTGATCGATGCCGCCACCCACTACCGGCGCCGCGATCATATCGACCAGTGTGCGCGCTGCATCCGATATCGAGACTTTGACAGAGCCGCGCCACAATGTCTTCAACCCGAAAAGGCGCTTCGCCTTTACGTTATGCAGCAGGAAAACTGTGCCCTGCGCCATTACACGCTTCCTGGTAATGCGGCGCGTAGTAAAGATGATGGTTTCATTGAAGAGCTGCTCAGTGAGTTCCCAATGATGGGCGGCCGTCCAGCCTCCAATGTAGCAGTTCCCGAAAAGCGCAGGCACGAGCACCCAGGGATCTGCAACCACCTGTTCACTGTCAACCAAGTCCAACGGTACGGAAACATAGAGCCCATGCCCTATCCTGCGTAGCCAGCCTTGCCCCTTCCACCGTGACAGAAGCTTGGCGGCGGTGCCTCTGTCAATCGCGAGAGTATGAGACACAAGATCGACCGATACCACTTCTCTAGTGGCGCGTAATACCGCTGCAAGCCGCGCCCTGGAGGTCGGCAATGAGCTTTTTGCGGACGTCATGACTATATAATAACACTTTAAATTCACATTTTATGGTAATTTAATGCAGTAGAATATAGCGTTGTTTGGCCCTGTTCCTTTGAAAAAATCATCAGTTCAAACCTATTGGCAGACAGCCATTGGTTGCATGCATGCCGGCTTGGAGCACCAAATTACTCCAGTTTCGATGTTCCTCTGAACACCCTTTTGCTTCACATGTAGAGGTAGCGTTTTCTGTCCAAGAATTCCATGCCAGTTAGGGCGGGTAGGGGTATCCCGTTAAATCCCGTCATTTCCCGCGAAATCCCGCCACTGGGAAGAAACGCAAAATGACCGCAGTGACCCTCGATTGTAAATCCTTGATTTCAACTGGCGGAGTCTCAGGAGCTTAATCGCCATCGCGAAGTGAGAATGCCTGTCGGCCCATTTCATAGCTGTGAACAAGAAAATGATGGCCACTTCTGAACCAGGAGAATTAGTTGAACGAAATGCTCACATCACACGATAGTATTTAAGGGTATGAGTAATGGACTTGACCACGGTGCAAAGCTAAAGAAGTTGTCGGACTACATACTCAACGTGCTAAGAGAGAGTCAGGAATACTTGCAACTTGAGGCTCTAAAGGCAGCGCTGCCGGAATTTGTCGAAATATCAGACGGCGACTGGTACTCAGTTTTAAAAGATTTGGAATCTGATGCACTCATAAATGCGCGTTTCATAACTACTGGAATCGACAATGCGATTCGGGGAGCATTTAATATCGCAATCACGGCGAGAGGCAGACAATTGACACCTGAACTGCCATTGCGTGGAAGAAGGGGGAATTTGGAAGAAGGAAATTCCGTACAAGTCGTAACTCTGACCGGAGAGTGTTTTCGAGCGACGTTTAAGAGAACTGAGGTAGCCAGTGATCGCGACGGAGTCTATTATCTTTTTGATATCGAAGACTTGATCAAAAACAGAGGACATCGGCTCGTGTCGCTATTTCGAAGCGGCCAAAACAAGGAACTACGCTCGAATTTCGATGCTATCATTGCTAATGTTCGCATAAATGCTATCCGTCATGCAGTTGATTCGAGAATAATTAACTTCGATGCTCCATTTGAGGAATACCAGTATCAGCAGATCAAACTTAGACCAGAAGACTTTGGATGTGGTACTGCCGCAACCGACGCCCAAGTTAGAGAGTTCATCAGTCACAAGGCATATTGGTTAGGGTTTCGATATAATTCACATCAATTACCACCAGCACCCATACAATTCGATATTTCAACAGATTTAGATTATCTGATAGTTTCTAGAGCGTGTTTCAAAAATACCTCCTGAGGGTAATCCACAGGCAGGCAATATAGAAGAAGGCGCGGTAGGTGGAGAGCAAGAACTCATGACGAACCAGCAATCGACGAAACTGTCCCAGCCAAGAAT
>Ga0210408_10000199_pt1 | contig 86308 bp, 77 predicted proteins | sample IncBWH4MmetaG_FD_155471 | JGI IMG/M metagenome (GOLD analysis project Ga0210408, IMG submission 155471) | Forest soil microbial communities from Barre Woods Harvard Forest LTER site, Petersham, Massachusetts, United States - Inc-BW-H-4-M | ecosystem: Environmental > Terrestrial > Soil >...
ATCGTGTTGGTGCAGCAACGTGAAATCCAGTCCAGGCACCATCACGTTGTAGACGTGCACGAAATCATTTTGCAGGACCAGGCGGTGATGCGGCTCCTCGGTGATGGGCACCGGCCCGGGCGGCGTCGCGGGATTCTGCGCGGGAAGATACGATGGCGCCCCCGGCTGCGGATTGGACGCGGGTGCTTGCGGAGGAATGGATGGCGCCTGCGCGGTTATTGCACAGCAGCACAGCAGCATACCGATGAGGACAAGGGCTGATTTCATGGAGTCGGCATCCTACGATGTGGCAGGGCGCATGACAAGTTAAACGCGGCGAAGCAGCGAAGCGTTGCAGGCGCGCAGCGCGCCGACCAATCTTGTACGAATTTATGGTTTGCGTCGCGGCTTCACGCAATGCGCTCGAAGATGCCGGCGGCGCCCATGCCTCCGCCAATGCACATGGTCACCATGCCGTAGCGAGCGTTTTTGCGTTGCAGGTCGCGGATCAAGGTGGCGGTAAGTTTCGCTCCGGTGCAGCCGAGCGGATGGCCCAGGGCGATCGCGCCACCGTTAGGGTTCACGCGGGCTGCATCGAGCCCGGCTTGCTGGATTACGGCGAGAGATTGCGCGCCGAAAGCTTCGTTGAGTTCGATTACGGCGATGTCGTTCAGGGATAGGCCAGCGAGCTTTAACGCCTTGGGAATAGCGAAGACGGGGCCGATGCCGAATTCCTCGGGAGGGCAGCCAGCTGTGGCGTAGGCGACGAAGCGTGCGAGCGGCTTGAGGCCGAGAGCTTTGGCGCGCGCATCGCTCATTATCACGGTGGCGGCGGCGCCGTCGCTCATAGGGGAACTGTTTCCGGCGGTGACGGTGCCTTTGGCGTGAAATGCGGGCTTTAGTTTCGCGAGGACTTCGAGAGAAGTGTCGGCGCGAGGAAGCTCGTCGGTATCGAAGACGAAAGTTTGTGTTGTGGGCTTCGGTGAGGATTTGGACTTGGACGAAGCGCCGTTACCATTACCGTTCAGCAGCGACGTGATCTTCACTTCGACGGGAATGGTTTCGTCCTTGAAGTTTCCGGCGGCGACGGCGGCGATAGCTTTCTTGTGGGAATTGGCGGAGAACGCGTCGGCTTGTTCGCGAGTGATGCCGAATTTGCGTGCGATATTTTCCGTGCCCAGGCCCATGTTGATGTAAGCGTCGGGATAGTGGTCGACGAGCCAGGGGTTGGGAGAGATTTTGTTGCCGCCCATGGGCACGAGAGACATGGACTCGGTTCCGCCGGCGACGATGATTTCCGCGGAACCGCCGCGAATGCGCTCGGCAGCCAGCGCGATGGCTTGCAGTCCCGAGGAACAGAAGCGATTGATGGTCATCGCGGAAGTTTCCACCGGGAGACCGGCGCGAAGCGCGGCGATGCGCGCGACGTTCATGCCCTGCTCGCCTTCGGGCATAGCGCAGCCGAGGATGACGTCGTCGATCTGCTTAGGGTCGAGACCGGGCACGCGCGCGAGCGCCTCCTTGATGGCGAGGGCGGCAAGATCGTCGGGGCGCGTAGCGCGTAGCGAGCCTTTGTAGGCGCGGCCGACCGGAGTGCGTACTGCGGAAACGATTACGGCTTCGGGCACGGGATCACCTCGCGGTGCGAAACAGACGACTGCTACCGCAATGACATTGTTGGCCTCGCGACGGGAAATTGCAAACCAAGGTCGTTATTCGACGTCGGCGCGAATTGTGAGGCAGGCGTCGGTGCTCTTAGCCCCCTTCCTCTTTTCTAGGATCTGTTCTTCGTTTTGGAATAAGTTGAGAACCCGCGCGGGTGTTTTCCGCCAGACTTGGACGGGAACGGGGTCAACTGGCGACCACTCAGGTCGACCGTTGTACCTGCTGATGATCGAAATCGAGTAGGGGTCTCGCCGTTTTACCGAGCAAGTTTGGTTCCTCCGCGATTCGCTAGGCCTGGGCGATAGGGGCGCAGCAGTGCTGCGCCCCTACAAGATTTTTAGAGGCGCTTGGTTTTGCCTTGTGTGTTCGAGAATTGAATTACGATTTTTGTTTGAGCGTAAGCCTCCGAAGCACTACCTGGGATTTGTAACACGAGGATCGAGCCTTCCGGCTTTTTCTTGAGCTGGGCACCGTCGATGTGATCGATTTGGGCCGCGTTCGATACATTCAGTTCGTAGTGCGCGCCAGCCATCCCCGAAACGTCCAGTGTGAGTTGGTCGTGGGATGACGACCAACGCTGCGAAAGTATGCGCACGCCGGTGCTTGTGCTGCCAAGCGGAGGCAATCCTGGCGCTGCGGTGACGGCGAAATCGTTGGTGACGATGATACGGAGGAACTTTTGGCCTTCGGCGACGGGGAAGCGCACGAACACGTGCTGGTCTTCGTCATTCGATTCGACCCGGAAGGGAAGGGGCTTGCCGTTCAGTTCGGCCTTTTGCGCGGTCGCGCGCAAGCTGATGGCCGGGTGGAATTCGATGGTGGACTCGCCGGTGCCCGCGGTGCGTGCCGCCTCCAGGAAGACGCCCTCTTCGGTCTTCTTGAAATTCAGCTCTAGCTTGTTTTCGCCGACGCGCAGGTTGCTAATGCCGAGCGAATTCCAATCCGCGGGCAAATGCGGAGCAAAGGTGAGCGTGGCGGCTTTTGCGTCGGTCGATAAACCCAACATGCCGCGGAGCAGCGGGCTGACGACCATGGCAGCGGACCAGATTTGGTGCGGCGAACTTGTCGATAAAGGTTGGTAGTAATCGCCGGACAGAACTTCGGTGACGTGGCCGAGCGAGCCATCTAACGCAAGCAACGCATTGGCGCGGAGATTCTCATAAGCGGGTTGCGGACGATGATAGCGGTACTCGCCGACGCTGGCCCATCCGGTGAACAGCGGCCAGACGGAGCCGTAGTGATATCCGCCGCCGCTGAATTTCGGCGAGCGGCTAGAAATGATGCGCATGCCCCAGTCGGTCTGATGATCGCCGCCGGCAAGCTGGGTGATCATGGCGCTGGCGTTTTTCTGGTCGGGCAAGCCGAACCACATGGGAACGGTGGCGAGCACGCTGGGTTCATCGACCGGCTTGCCGTCGGTGCCTAGAGCGAAGGCGTAGCGCTGTTTATCGGGTAGCCAAAATGCGTCATTCAGCTTGCGCGCTTGTTTTTCGAAGGCTCGGGCAAGTTCGGCGCCGCGCGCGTCCTGGCCGGTCAGGCGCGCCAAGTTGGAGAGGGCGCGCAAGGCTTCCGCGCCGAGGCCGCTGTGGTAGAACTCGGATTTAACGGGCAGCAGCGGGCCGCCTTCCACCCAGCCATGTCCCACGCCGAAATTCTTAGGGAAATCCTGGTCGTCATAGGTGGAGCGCAGGAATTGGTAGGCCTTCCAGACACTGTCCCACTTTTCTTTTGCGAAGGCGACGTCTCCGCTTTCAGTCACATAGTCGTTCATGGTGATGATGTAGAGCGGAGTGGCGTCCGCGGAAGCGTAGCCGTAGGGAAAATCCTTGAACCAGGGAACAAAGTTCGCGGCCTGGGCGATTTCGTGCGGCATCTTGCCATCTTCGCGTTGATATTTGCTGATGAATTGCAGCGCGGTGCGCGTGGTCGGGAAATCTCCCTCGGCGTCGAGGGCGAGGGAAGTCCACATGGAATCGCGCCCGAAGAACCATGCGAAGCCGGGTCGCTGGCTTTCGCCGGAGGTGCGGTAGCCAGCGACCAAGCCTGTGCCTAGATAAGGGTTGCTTACAATTCCCTGCACCATGCTTACCCGGGACCAGTCGTAGGCTTGCCGGATTTGCGCGTCGGGCAGTTCCAGCGAGACTGTATCGTTCAAGTATTTTTTGTAGTAGTCGGCGGAGGATCGCAGCAGGTCCGCGTAACCGGCAGCCAATTTCTTGTAGGCGGCTTCGGCTTGCGGACGGCCGTCGAGAGAGGCCGCGATGACAATCAGCTTGGTGTTTTTGCCTTTGTTTGTGACGCCGAGACGGAACGAATTCACGGGCGATTCAGAGTAGTTGGTCTGGTATTCGCCGCGCTCTTCGGTTGCGGTAGGGGAGCCGACCAGCGCGGCAAATTTCTTGGTTTCCTCGCCGAGATAAAACGCACGCTGGTCTTTGTCCCAGAAAGAGTAGGTGCCACCGAGGGCGCCGGGCCATTCGAGCTGAAAATCGCGCAGGAACCTGGCTTCGATTTCGAGCGGGAATTCGGTTTCCACCTCGAGCGAGATAATGGCGCCCGGCTCGTTCACCGGAACGAAGAGTGTTTCGCGAACGGAAAAAGTGTCGCCGGTGTAGACGATGGTGCTGGACTCCGGGCGGGTGATGAGCGTGCGGGCGAGAGATTCCGCGGGGAGGACGCGCCCCTCGGTATGAAACTGCAGGCAAAAGTCGCGCAACAATTTCAGCGGATAGACCCAGGCTTCCATGCGGCCGGCTTCATTGCCGAGAAGACTGGCGCGGGTGCCTACGGCGCTGAGAAATTCCCAGGTGCGCACGGGGCGGGACAATTCCAGGGAGCGACCGTTTTTGTCGGCGGGACTTGCCAGCGACGCAGAAGCAATCGAAGAGGCGGCTAGCAGGCACAAGACGCGAGAGCTTCGATGGTAGAAAAATAGCCGAGTGGCCATGCTTTTAGTGCTACGCGAAGACAAAATCGTTCCACTGAGATGCTTTGATATGCAGAATCGCGACGCGCTTACGTTAAGATTGAGGCGCGGATTTTAGCACGCCCAGTGCGGGAAGGCATCACGTTTGTTCTCTTCGCGGCGGACATTCCTCAAATCGCTGAGTCGATCGGCGCTGGTGCTCTCGCTGCAAGAGATTCTATCGTTAGCGCGACCGGTTTGGGGCAAATGGGCGCGTTCTTCGCGATGGCGATCGCCAAGTCCGGCTAGCGCTCGGGAGGCCGCGACGCCTGCAGCTAACGGGTTGGGCGTTAGGTTTGTCAATGTGGCGCGGGAATCCGGCCTAAACGTCAAGACGATCTTCGGCGGCGAGCACAAGAACAAGTATTTGCTGGAGACGACCGGCTGCGGTGTCGCTTTCTACGATTACGACAACGACGGCTGGCTGGATATTTTCCTGGTGAATGGATCTCGCTTGGAAGGGTTTCCCGCCGGGCGAGCTCCGTCTTCGCATCTGTTCAAGAACAACCGCGACGGCACATTCACGGACGTCACCGCGCAAGCGGGCTTGCTACATTCCGGTTGGGGCCAGGGCGTATGCATCGGAGATTACGACAACGATGGGTATGAAGATTTGTTCGTGACGTATTTCGGGAAAAATGTTTTGTACCACAACAATGGAAACGGGACATTCACGGACGTGACGGAAAAGGCCGGAGTGGGCGGCAGCGGCAAGCGTTGGAATACGGGTTGCGCGTTTGTCGACTATGATCGCGACGGTCATTTGGATCTTTTTGTTGCCAACTACATCGATCTCGACCTGGCGACAGCGCCCGTGCCGGAATCGGGACCTTGTCTTTACAAAGGTGTGATGGTGGCTTGCGGGCCGCCGGGATTGAATGGCGGCAAGAATATTCTTTATCACAACAATGGCGATGGGACGTTCACCGATGTCACAGAGAAAGCCGGCATTCTGGACGCGAACGGGACGTACGGCCTCGGCGTCCTGACCGCCGATTTTGACAATGACGGCTGGCCCGATATTTACGTGGCCAACGATTCGACGGCCAGCGCGCTCTATCAAAATAAGAAGAACGGAAAATTTGTGGACATCGCAATGGAAGCGGGCTGCGCGCTGAGCGCCGATGGCAAGCCGCAAGCGGGAATGGGGATTTCCGCCGCCGATTACGACCTCGACGGAAATCTGGACATCGTCAAAACTAATTTCGCGGGCGACACGCCATCACTCTACCACAACGTCGGCAACGCCACCTTCGAGGACGCGACCTTCGCCGCCGGGCTCGGCCGCCACACGCAATTCCTCGGCTGGGGCTGCGGATTTTTCGATATGGACAATGACGGTTGGCCGGACATTTTAATTTGCAATGGGCACGTCTACCCGGAGGTCGAGCAGCTTAAGACGGAGGCAGGCTACGCGCAGCAAAAGCTGCTATATAAAAATTTGCGCAATGGCCGCTTCGACGATGTGTCGCAGCAGGCGGGGCCCGGAATCGTGGTTCCAGTCGCGTCACGCGGCTGTGCCTTCGGTGATTTCGACAACGATGGCGACATCGACGTCGTCGTAAACACCGTCAACGACTATCCGCAGTTGCTGCGCTGCGATTCTTCCCACGGCCATAACTGGATCAAGGTCCGCACCATCGGCACAAAATCCAATCGCAGTGGCATTGGCGCGCGGCTGCGCTGCGTTACGCATCCTCCCGATGAGCCCAAGCCGCACCAGCAGATCGACGAAGTGCGCAGCGGCGGCAGCTACATCTCGCAAAATGATCTCCGTGTTCACTTCGGACTGGGCAAGGCGGAGAAAGTTGAGATGTTGGAGATTCGCTGGCCAAGCGGGCGGATCGACACGCTGAAAGATCTGAAGGTCAATCAACTTCTCTACGTGAAGGAAGGCGAGGGCGTTGTGCGATCGGTACGCTTCGACGAAAGGCAAGGAAGCAAGAAGGCGAAGGGGTAAGGAAACACAGAACAGGACGTGAGCCTATGAGGAGCAAGATCGCTGTCACGCTGTTCCTTCTTGCCGCCGCTGCAGGCGCAGCTGCGGAGAAATGGCCGTTCGGCTCTTGGCAGCGGGCATCGGATGCGCCGATTCTTTCTCCGCGTGGTGCGGGGTGGGAGTCCGCTGGCACGTTCAATCCAGCCGTCATCAAGCGCGGCGAAGAACTTGTGATGCTTTATCGCGCGCAGGATGCGGCGGGAACTTCGCGGCTGGGTTATGGGGAAAGCATAGACGGGGTTCATTTCACGCGCAGAGCGGAGCCGGTTCTTTCGCCGGAAACGGAGTATGAGAAAGATGGTGGAGTGGAAGATCCGCGATTGCAAAAATTCGGCGACACCTACTATCTCACCTATACGGGCTACAACAAAAAAGACGCGCAGCTTTGCCTGGCCACTTCTCACGACCTTATTCATTGGGAGCGCAAAGGCGTGATCCTTCCCGCCTACAAAGGAAACTGGAACAAGGGCTGGACCAAGTCAGGCGCCATCGTTCCGGAAGAGATTGACGGCAAGTACTGGATGTATTGGCTTGGGACAAGCGCCGACAAAACGGACCAGATGGGAATTTCATACTCGACCGATCTGTTGCACTGGACGGAAGCCACCGAATCTCCCGTGCTACCGCGAAGGCCTGGAAAGTTCGATTCGCGTGTAGTCGAACCGGGGCCCCCGCCGATTCTTACGGAAACAGGAATCGTCCTGATCTACAACGGCGCGGACGACAAACTGATTTACCGCGCCGGAGTGGCCGTGTTCGACCGCAAGAATCCGCGCAAGCTGCTCTCGCGCACCGATGAACCGATCTTCGCTCCGGAAAAAGAATGGGAGAAAGTCGGCCAGGTCCCTAACGTAGTATTCGTTGAAGGTATGGCGCGTCGCGGCGACCATTGGCTTTTTTACTACGGCGGAGCGGACAAATACGTGGGTGTGGCCGAGGCGCCCGTGCAGTGAACGCAATCGAGAGGAACGCAAAACATCGAGTAGGCGGCTGCTTCTCGTCTTACCGCGCTAGATCTATCTTGAGACAGCTACGCGGTCGCCGATTTCACCGTTGCTTTGCGGCGCGCTTTGCCGTTTTCCACAACCGGCTTTCCGTTTTCCGGAGCCGCCTTGCCGTTTTTTCCAAGCAACTCGCGCTCCGCTTGAATCCAATCCTCAAATTCATTTCCCGGCGTGGCGCCGCGTTCGAGGTAGATTTGATAGGCGCGAAAGGCAATCTCTTCCGAGGTTAGCTGCTTCGTTCCCATTCGCGGTTTTTGCGCTGCAGGCGAAATGCTTTCCATCGTCTTGGCCATTCGTTCTCCTTTCGGCTGGACCCTCATTCTACTTTGTAGAAAACACATCGCGAAACGAAGATTTAAATGGAATGTATCTCGTTTACAAATGCATGGAGTCTTTGTCGGTCATCAAACATGTCAACGCAAGCGGACAAACTATTCGGGCGTTTCGTCTCTTGACGAGTTTCGTTCGGCTCGTGCAGAAGCTTCCTCAAGAGTCTTCTCGATGCGGCGCGCGCGGGCTTCGGGAGCGCGATAGTAGAAAATCCCGAACAGGTGACGGCGCCGCTGCGAAGGAGACATGCTGTGCCAGCCCTTGAACGCGCGTGCATCGCGAGCGAACGCGACTTGCAACACAGGAGGTAGCTCGTGCTCGGCGTCCATGACCGCGAGCAGCCGCTCGGCCATTTGCTCGGCGCGCCGGACGCGGGCCTCCGCGCTCTTGCCCTGCAAAATCCATTTTCCAATTTCGCTGCGGGTGGAATGGTTCATTTGCTTGAACCACTTGTGGAGGGAAGAGTCTTCCTTCAGAAATCGCTTGAGCTCAACCGGAACAATGGCGACGCGTGCCTCGAGATCAGGTTCGAGGCGAAACTGCGCCGCCATGCCCTGGTACACATCGCCACCTTTCTGCATGCGTTTGTTCACGAGCAGAATGTGCCCGCCGCCACGAGCAGGAAACAGCGAAGTGCGAAACGCGAAGCCATTGATTTGGCCTTTGACGCGCAACTGGCCGCGCGTTCCCCAGACCTTAGCGACGTCGAAAGGGATGCGAATAATGGTCCAACCGAGCCGCGATTGGATGCGCTCGAGAGTCGCCCGAAACGCCTTTGCAACGAGTTTTGCGCCGCGCTTCACAACTCGCTCCAGGCGAGCGATTCTACTATGCGGGGGAGATTAGTTCTTCTTCGCGACGGATTTTACTGGCACGCCGCTTCCTTCCTTCATTGTGTGAATGGCATCGACGGCGACGTTCTCGAATTTCTCGAGTAGCCCGCTGGGCCAACGCACTTCCACCCAGTCGATTTTTGTGGCTGCTCCCAAGCCAAAGTGCACGCGCATGTCGTTGTTGGAGTCGAAACTAGAGCCGCTGCGCACTTCGTCGATCAATGTGCGGGAACCCGCTTTTATTCGGATTCGCGCGCCGATTCCGTCGCGATTGGATTTCGTGCCAATGGCACGAAACGCCACCCAGTGATTTGCGGTACGCGCCTGATTCACGAGAAGGCTGGGCGGCGCATTCATATTGCTCACCACCGCCGACATGCGTCCATCGTTCCAAAGATCGCCGATCGCAAGACCGCGCGAGGATATTGCCTTGGTGATTCCCGGGCCTGCGCTTGCTGAGATATCGGTAAATTTTCCGCCCCCATTGTTGTGATACAGAATGCGCGGCTCTTGAAAGTTGCTGCCGAGATGCTGGCTGTCCACTTCCGGATAAACGTGTCCATTGACGAGCAGCAGATCGGGCCAGCCATCGTTATCAAAATCGAGGAACATCGTGCCCCAACCCAGATACTGCGTACTCAAGCCAAGTCCGGCCTGGTAGGTAACGTCGTCAAACGTGCCGTCCCCATTGTTGCGATACAACGTCGCAGTATCGTCGGAAAAATTTGTCTTGAAAATGTCGAGCCTGCCATCGCCGTTGTAGTCCGCCACTGTCGAACCCATGCCTGCTTGCGCGCGCCCGTCTTCGTTGAACGCTGCTCCGGCGGTGATGGCCACGTCCGTGAACGTGCCATCGCGATTGTTGTGATACAGGATGCTCGGCGTACTGTCGCAAGCCACAAAAATGTCCGGCCAGCCGTCATCGTCAAAATCGAGCGTGGTCACGCTGAAGGAATAGTGCCCGGTGGTCTGATCGATGTGCGTCTTGGCCGAGACGTCCTCAAACGTGCCGTCTCCACGATTGTGATAAAGAATATTCTTCGACGCGGGCAAACCTTGCGGGCCGCACATCACGGGCACGCCTTTCCAGAGACACGTAGAGCGTTCGCCAGGCGCGGGCGCTGAGGACAAATCCAAATCGACGTAGTTCGCGACCATGAGGTCCAGGTGACCATCACGATCGTAATCGACAAACGCACAACCCGTTCCCCATGCTTTGCCAGAGCCACCAACGCCGGTTTTGTCGCTCACATCGGTGAAAGTCCCGTTCCCATTGTTGTGATACAGCACGTTTTTGCCGTAATAGGTGACGTACAGATCTTCCCAGCCGTCATTGTCATAATCGCCCACGCAAACTCCCTGCCCCCATCCGGTGCGTGCCAACTCTGCTTTCTGCGTAACGTCGGTAAACGTTCCATCATGGTTGTTGTGATACAGGTGATTGGTGGGACCCTTGCCGGCGGGAAATCCTTCCAGCTTCGTTCCGTTTACAATGAAAATGTCCGGCCATCCATCGTTGTCGTAATCGAGAATTGCGACTCCGGTGCCGGTGGTCTCAATGATGTATTTCTTCGAGTCTACGCCACCGAAGACGTTCATCATCGTCAGGCCGGCCTCCTGCGCTATATCCGTGAAGTACGCCAGAGGCTGAGATGGTCGAGAACTTATAACAGTGGGCGCGCCGGCCAGCAGGAAGAGCGTGGCAAGCGGCATAAATCGTGCGCAAACACGCAAGGCGAAAATGAGGCCGCGTGAATAAGAAGGCTTTCGGAAAAGCATGTCCCTTCGGGATAGTAGGTTGAGGCCGCATGCCGGTCAAGGCATAGAGGCGAGCAAAGCGATGTCGCGCGCGTGCTACTATTTTCGTTCGGAACGATCATGGATTTTGTGCTTACAGCTCGAAGTCCCGGGCGTTCTCGGGGCTGTTTCCAAGCAATTGCCTCCGTTGCGCTGGTCACCGTGCTGGCGACGCTCGGAGCGCATCCTCTGGCGGGCGGTCCGCATGCTCAGAAAACGAAAGCGCCTGCGCAGGCTGAGGAAATCTACGCTCAAGGAATGAAAGCCGTGCAACGCGGAGACCTCTCGACGGCCGAGGCGGCGTTCCACAAAGTTCTAGACCTCGCGCCGGACAGTGCCGAAGCACACAACTCTTTGGGATGGGTGCTGCTGGCACAGGAGAAAATCGATCCCGCGATTCGCGAACTTGAGTTTGCGGTTAAGCTCAAGCCCGATTTTCGGCAAGCACGCGTCAACCTCACAAACGCCTTGCTGCGGAAGGGAGATCGGGAAGCCGCAACACGCGAGTCAAGGGAAGCAGTCCGATTGGGTCCGTCCGATTCTGAGGCGCATCGCACGCTTGCGCGAGCGCTCGAATCTTCTGGTGAACTCGCGCCAGCCATCGAGGAAATGCGTCGTGCCATCGCCCTTGAGCCGAATCGCGCCGATCTGCACGACGACTTGGGAGTACTCCTGACGCAGCAGGGCGCGACCCCGGAAGCTATGAGCGAATTTGCCGCCGCTCTTGGATTGCAGCCCGGCTTAGGATCTGCCCACTTGCACATGGGAGTCCTCCGCTACCAGGACAAATCCTACGACCAAGCAATAGCGGAACTCAGGGCGGCCGTCAGTGCAAATGCCGGACCGCCGCAGGCGCACTACTACCTTGGCCAAGCGCTTCATGACACCGGAGACATCGACGCTGCGATCCGCGAATTCCAGCTCGCCGTCCAGTTGCAACCGGATTTTCCAGACGCGGAGAACGCGCTGGGCATTCTATTGCAGCGTTCGGGCAAAGTGGACGACGCGATCGCATCGTTTCAGCGGGTCTTGCAAAGACAGCCGGACAATGCCGAAGCTCACGATAATCTCGGTCTGGCTCGCTTGCAGCTCGGAGACGCGGACAATGCCATTCGCGAATTTCAGATCGCTTTGCATCTGCGTCCGCAAGATACCGGCTTTCAAACCAATCTCGGCGTGGCCTACCTTCAGAAAACGGATTTCGACGCGGCGGCTGCGCAGTTTCAATCGGCGCTTCAGAATTCCCCGCGCAATCCCACGCTCCACTACGATCTCGGACTCACGCTAAAGCTCAAGGACAAACTCACCGAGGCTGTGGCGGAATTTCGCACGGCGGAGCAGCTGGACCCGCGGCAAGCGGATGTTCACTACACGCTCGGCGTTACGCTGTGGCAACAGGGCGAGTTCGCGGCCGCAGCTGACGAGTTGCAAGCGGCGATTGACGCTAAACCAGACTACGCCGAGGCTTTTTACACGCTCGGAACGGTTCGAAAGCAGCAGGGCAAGTTACCGCAAGCGGCAGACGCCTTGCGCCAGGCCATCCGCTTGCAACCCGATTTTGCGGGCGCGCACACCACATTGGCGGCGGTGCTTCGCCAGCTCGGCGACACGGAAGGAGCCGCAGCCGAATCCAAAGCCGGCGCGGAAATTGGCAAGGAAAAAAACAATCAGCAAGCGGCGCTGTTCGCCACTAATTCGGGCAAGCGGCTCTTAAGCGCCGGAGATTTGGAAGGCGCCATTGCGCAGTTCAAATCGGCAATTCAGGCGGTGCCTGGAGATGCGCAAGCGCATTTTCAATTGGGTTTGGCGTTGCAGCGAAAGGGTGAAAAAGCCGAATCGGTGCGCGAATTTCAGAAAGCTCGGGAGCTTGACCCGCGGCTCACTCCGCCATCGTAGGATCCCTACGATGTCCCGCTGCGCAAGGCCACCAGCTCCGTTCCTACTGGCACACCTCGCGTCACCTTCACGCGAATTACCGCTTCAAACGGTTTGAGTTGCCCGGACTGAGAAACCGGCAGCCGCAGCAGGAGTTCCTCAACCGAACTTTGCCGGCAAACGTATTCGACCGCCGCTTGCGTGCCGATAGTCGTGGTGCCCGCCAGGATCAGCACGGCCTGGCCGGGATTCAGACCCCTGACCAATCCGACTACAGCATAGTCTTCCGTAAGCGGCGCGTTTCCCGGGCTCGGGAAGTATTCTTTCGGCTCGCCAGGCTGAGGGTGGTTATTAAGAATTGCCTCGTCGCCCTTGCGCGATCCGGAAGCCATGCGGCGGAAGACGAACTCCTCCGTTCCTGGAATCTCCAGCAGCGTAAGGTTCTCGAAAGGCGAGCCGATGAAGATCAGATTGTTATTCTTCGCATCGTCCAACGAAAACAGACTGCCGCGCTTTACTCTAATCTGTCGATGCAACAGTCCGAAAACGCGGTCCAGCTCATGTACGGCCAAAACCTCGCCCACACCGGTGTAGTGGTCCAAAATAAAGCTGCCCTTGTCTTTCGTAGTATCGTAATACCGCATTCCCGTTTCGGGCCGCCCCACGAATGCGGCGTTGCTGAAGATTACCCACGGTTCCTCTTGTCCAGATACAAAGCTGTTCCAGAACACGCGGAACGCCGCCGGTGCAAGCTCGGGGGATCCCGCCTGCGCGGAGTTTCTGCTCCAGAGTATCCCCAGAATGACGGCCGCCGAGGTCAAGAGGAGGACACCCACCGAAAGGCCTGCCGCGATGATCCATTTGCGCTGGTTGTAGCCTGCTCTCGGACTCTGCCATTCCGTTTCCGTAGGTGGGTTGACGTGCGCTCTGCGGCCTGCGGCGTGGTGATGAAATGCAAGAACGTAGGTGCCCTTTGGGAGCTCGACCGTGATCCCATCATCGGTGCCGTTCGTGCTGTAGTACTCGGCGAGCTTCCCGCGTAGCCTTCCGGCCTGCACCCGCACCATGGAATCAAGCTGTGGATCGAAATCAGAGGAGCGGCCGAAAACCTCCGTCGCAATCTGATATTCCTTGATGGGTACTCCTGGATGGTCCAGCGCATGTTTCGCTAAATAACGGAGGAGCTTGCAGAGAGACTCTGAGCCGTGCAGCACTTGACTGCCGACCAATTTCTCGATCTGCGCGAGGCAGTGTTCCCGTTCGGACAGAGTAACCCCCGGTTACATCAATGTAACAGGAGTGTAACAACGTGCCCATCTCCATGCAAGTGCAGCCCCTTACCTGCCGTAACGGTATCAGACCGGCTGAGACTTCTATGGGCCCCACAAAAGAAACTAATACTAACCATCATTTTTTCCGTTCGTATCGGTGCGTAGTCGGGGTGTACCGCTGGTGACGCGCGTCTCTCTGGTTTTGCGGATTACCCAGCGACTACTGAGATTTGTTTGGAGTGCGTTTTCACGTCGAGGGTGACCGAGGGTGGATGGGGTGCCTGCAGACGTAACTTTTCGTCGGCGCTTTTCTTCCAAAACGCTCCGGTCTCTTTACTTCACAACAAGGGTGCTTACGAGTGGGTCCGGGCAACCGATTCATTCATAACAGGTTGACAGAATTTCGCTGCTTCTGTTTCTCGAAGGAGGATGTAATGGTGAGGCGATCGATTTGGGTAGGGCTCGTAGTTCTGTGTCTTCTCTGCGGTCTTAAGACGTCAACGACTTTGGCGCAGGCCGTTTTTGGAAGCATTTTAGGAACGGTAACCGACCCTCAGGGCAGCGCCGTCTCTGGCGCCAAAGTGACGGTGACTTCGGTGACTAAGAACACCGCGGTCGAGACCACAACCAATGAGAGCGGCAACTACGAAGTCACCCACTTGATTCCGGATACGTACAAGATTCGGATTGAGGCGCCCGGCTTCAAAGTGACGGACATCCCCAGCGTGCAGGTGTCGGCAGATTCCTCGGCGCACGTCGATGCCGCGATGCAAGTCGGTGCGGTGACGCAGTCCGTGGAAGTAACCGGCGAAATTCCGCAACTGGAGACGGACCGCGCGGACGTCGACGTCCAGTTCAGTCAGAAGTACGTGGAAGATCTGCCCGTACTGAATCGCAACTTCACCAGTTTCGAATTGCTATCGCCTGGCACTCAGAAATTACCTGGCTTCAACCACGCGGCCACGGAAAACCCTCAGGGTGGCGGTCAGATTCAAGTCAATGGACAGCACTTCTCGGGCACCAACTTTGAACTCGACGGCACCGACAACCAGGATCCCATTCTGGGCATCATCGTGGTGAACCCGAACCTCGACGCCATCGCCGAAACGAAAATCGCTCTTCAGGATTACGATGCAGAATCCGGCAAGGCAACCTCCGGCGTAATCAGCGTGCAGACCAAATCCGGATCGAACGAATTCCACGGGAGCGGCTTTTACTTCTACCGCAGCAGCGACCAGCAGGCACGCGATCCCTTTACGAACAAGCCTGGTGTCCCACTCGCCTCCGCGAACTGGAAGCAGTTTGGCGGCTCTGTTGGAGGTCCGATCTTCAAGGATAAACTCTTCTTCTTTGGCGATTACCAAGGCACGAAGACGCAACAAGGCATCACTAACCAATACACCATTCCCACCGCAGAGGCAGTCAGTACCTGCAATCCCGCCACGAACGCCACCAGTGCGACTCCTGGTTTCTGCGACTTGAGCCAATACACAAAGTTAACCGGTGGTGGTCTGATTTTCGACCCGAAAACAGGAAACCCCCTCGACGGTTCGGGTCGCGCGCAATTCTGTGGACCTGCCGGATGCGCAACAGAGCCAAACTGGATTCCAATTGGCCGCATAAATCAGAATGTGGGCAACATCCTAGCCAAGTTTCCAGCTCCCGGTGTGACCGATCCGAATTCTGCCAACTTCCTGCAAAATAACTTCGTGAACAGCGGTTCTGGACCTTTTGACCAGAAATCGTTTGATACTCGAATTGATTACAGCGCTCCGCATAACTACCAAGTTTTCGGACGCTTCAGCCTTGACTACTTCTCCTTGTCCGGAACGGGTGGACTCGGCGTATTGGGCGGCACTGGTTTTGGCCCGGGCGGTTTGAGCGGCAGTTCCAACGTTCATAACTACAGCTTGGCCACCGGTTTCACCAAAACCATCGGTGCCAAGTGGCTCACTGACTTCCGTTTCGGATATTTCAAGTACAATCCGCAGACTGCGTACCCCGACCAAAATACAGCACCGATGGACGCTCTGGGGTTTCCGTGCCTGAACACCAAAAGCACTCTTCCGAACACAAATTGCGCGTCGGGGATCAATGGCTTGCCTACCACTGGCGGATTATCGGGCTTTCTGTTCAGCTCGGGGGGTGATACCGGCAAGGGCATATTTTCGAGCTTCGGCAATGGTCTCAACATTGCCCGTTGCAATTGCCCGCTGACGGAAAGCGAACAGCAGTTCCAGTTCGTCAATAATTGGACGCGTACCCAAGGCAACCACACCATCAAGTTCGGTGCCGACATTCGCTATGCCGAGAACCTGCGTGTGCCCAGCGATCAAAGCCGTAGCGGCCTATTGTATTTCGATGCTGGCGGTACTTCCAACGCAGGGGTCCAAGGCCTCTCGTTTGCCACTTTCCTTCTCGGCGACGTCAACCAATTCCAGCGCTATGTCAGCACCAGCACGAATGCCGCCGAGCGCCAGAAGCGCTGGTTCTTCTACGGTCAGGACTCCTGGCGCATCAGCCCCAAATTCACCATGACCTACGGTCTCCGATGGGAAATCTACTTCCCCGAATCGGTTAACGCCAAAGGGAACGGTGGTTTTGCGAACTTGGACCAGGGTGTAACCAGAGTCGCCGGTTTCGGTCCTATCGGATCTAGCGGGAATGTTGACAATACCTACAAAGCTTTCGCGCCTCGTCTGAGCGTTGCCTATCAGTTCGATCCCAAGACCGTCGTTCGGCTGGGCTACGGCCGTGGCTTCGATATCGGCGTGTTCGGCTCTAACTTCGGCCATGTGGTAACTCAGAACCTTCCGGTGCTCGCGAAGCAGGATCTTGCGGATTCCAACTACAATTCAGCCGCAAGCAACAATCGCAGTGCCATTTTCACCCTTAACCCTAATAACGCAGGTGTGCCTTTGGGTATTCAACCGGCCCAGACCACGACGCTTGGCCCCCCGGCTTTTAACTTTACGCCAATCGTGGGATCCATTTCGTCCAGCGGGACGTTGCCCATTGACGGCATAGATGGTACGACCCAGGGCAATGCTCGCCCGCGGGTTCAGCGGCTTCCCACCATTGACCAGTGGAATGCCACCATTCAGCGGCAACTCACTCCGACCATCAACATTACCGCCAGTTATATCGGTAACAAGGGAACTCACGTTTTCGCCGGCGGCGGACCGTCTTACAACTCGAACCAACCGGCGGTGGGTGCAGGCACCTTCGCCTATCAGTGCACGCCCAACAAAGCACCTAATCTGGGAACGTTTGATTGCAAGCAAACCTTCCAAGCGTTTCAATCCCAGGCTGCACGCCGACCATTGTTCCTGAATAACGTACCCGCCTTCACCTATCCGGGGTTTACTTACGTTAACCCATCTGGTGTAGTCACTCCCACACCCTCTTGTTGCGCGGTGGATACCAACTATTACGGAAACGACGCCGACAACAAATACAACGCTTTGCAGGTAAAGGTTGAAAAGCGCACCAGCTACGGACTCCAATTCCTGGCGCACTACACTTTCTCTCACGCCTACGCTTATGACTCTACCTACTTCAATATAAATAAGAGGATTGCTTGGGGGCCGAACCAGAACAATCGCAATCAAGTATTTGTCGCCAACACAATTTACGAGCTGCCGGTTGGCAGGGGTAAGACCTTCATGAGCGGCGCTGGGCGGCTCACTGACTTACTCGTCGGTGGCTGGCAAGTATCCAACACTCTCACCTATGGCACTGGTCTTCCTTGGACTCCTAGTCTCCAGAATTGCGGGCAGGTTTCTGACACCGGTCCTTGCCGCCCCAACGCCGTCGGCGGAAATCTTAAAACGGGTCTTACTCATGCCAACGGTGCTACTTTCTGGTTCACCCCGATAGCAACGTTAAGTCAGGCGAGCCCGGAGATTCCGCTATCACCCACTAACATTAGCGGCACCAACGACGCCTGCTTGACGTCTCGGCCGTCCGGCGGGCCGTTCGCTCTTCCCGCGTGCGGCCAGATTGGTAACGTAGGAATTTATTCCTACCGGGGTCCGCATGCCTTCTACGACGACATGGCGATGTCGAAGAACTTCACCATCACTGAGCGTGTCAGGGCGCAGTTCCGCTTCGACGCCTACAACCTGTTCAACCATCCCGTGCTCGCCCTGCCCAACAGCTGCGTAGATTGTGGCGGCCAGTCCGGCCAGATCACAGACATCGAAGCCGATTCCGCCCCGGGCGCTCCGATTGGAATGCGTCAACTCCAGTTCGGCGTTCGAGTCACTTTTTAACTTATCACCCCAAATCAAAACGGGGAGTCCCTCGCGGGCTCCCCGTTTTTTATGCTCTAATCAATTTTTGGAGTGTCCCAGGCTGCCAGTCTGCTTTTACGGTTTATGCGCCTAAAACGATTCAGAATTCACGCACTCTCTTCACCTCTCGCCCTCTTATTTCTTTTCCACCTTTCACTGCAGGCGCAATCCGGACCGGACGCGCCGGCCTCTTACGAGCAAGTTCACCGCCTGACGGAACAGGGCAAATTCGACGAAGCGCTCTCCTCTCTCAACGAAATCTCCCAGTCCAAGCCCGCCGCAAAAAATCTCGCTCACGAATTCGGCGTCATCTACTACCGCAAGGGTGATTACGCCAACGCCGTAATATCTCTTCAACGCGCAATCGCCGAAAATCCGAGCGATACGGAAGCCACGCAGCTCACCGGCCTCTCCTTGTATCTCTCCGGAAAGCCAGCGGAAGCCATCCCGTATCTCGAAAAAGTCCAGTCCTGGTATCCCAGCGCCAGCGTCGACGCCTCCTACATTCTCGGCGTCGCCTACATTCAGACCAAGAACTACGCCAACGCGCGCGCGGCATTCGCCAAGATGTTCCAGGTTCCGCCGGATTCCGCGGCCGCGTACCTTTTCACTGCGCGCCTGCTGCTCCGCTTCGATTTCGGCCCCATCGCTGAGGAATACGGCAAGAAAGCCGTCGCGCTCGATCCCAAGCTCCCGCTCGCTCATCAACTTCTCGGCGAACTCTATCTCTACCAATCCAAAATCCCCGAGGCCGCTGCGCAATTCGAACAGGAACTCGCCGTCAATCCCGGCAATCCGGTCGCCTATTACAAACTCGCCGACACCAATTTTCGCCTCCAGAAATTCGACGAAGCAGAAAAACTCCTGCAGCGCTCCATCTGGCTCGACGCCACTTCCACCGGCCCGTACATCTTGATGGGGAAAGTTCTTGCGAAAAAGGGCGAACCCGAGCTTGCCGCCCGCAGTTTGCAGCGCGCCTTGGCCATGGACCCCAACAATCCGGTCCCGCATCATTTGCTCGGCCAAGCCTATCGCGACCTGGGCAGGAGCGAGGACGCCGAGCGCGAGCTAAAACTCGCGGCGCAGCTCGAGGAACGCCAGACTTCGAAACCGTAGAATGTTTTGCCGTAGAATGATGTCGCCAACATGCAGCCGCCAAATCCTATAAGGCACCCTTGCCTCCGTCATGCCTGACAAGAACTACCTCACCGTCGGCTTAGGCGAACTCCTCTGGGACATGTTCCCCGAGGGCAAACAACTCGGCGGCGCGCCCGCAAACTTCGCCTATATGACCAGCTTGCTGGGTGACGACGGAATTGTCGCCAGCCGCGTCGGCAGTGATGCTCTGGGCCGCGGCGCAGGTCGCCGCCTCGAACGTCTCGGTGTCCGCGCCTCTCATATCCAGCTTGATCCCGATCATCCCACCGGCACGGTGAAGGTCAGCGTCGACCCCGCCGGCCAGCCCACGTTCGAGATTGCGGAGTCCGTCGCCTGGGATTTCTTCGCATGGACCCCGGAGTGGCGCGCCCTTGCGCAACGCACCGATGCCGTCTGCTTCGGTACCCTGGCGCAGCGCGCTCCGCAGTCTCGCGCCACTATTCGGACGTTTCTCGGCGCGCTCCGCCCCGGAGCCACGCGCGTCTTCGACGTCAATCTCCGCCAATCCTTTTACGATGCCGAAGCTCTCTCCGAATCCGCGAAACTCGCCGACATCATGAAAGTGAATAACGACGAGCTTGCCATCGTCGCAAAACTCTTGCGCATTCCTTTTATCTATGACGAGTTGCGCGCCGCGCATTGGCTTCGCGACGTTCTTGGATTGAAGCTAGTGTGCATCACGCGCGGCGCCAAAGGCAGTATCCTCGTCAGCGCCGACGAAACCAGCGAGCATCCCGGCTACCGCATTCACGTCGCGGACACCGTCGGAGCCGGCGATGCCTTTACCGCCGCTCTCGTCTACCATTACTTGCGCCACGCTTCCGTGCCCACCTTGAACGAAGCCGCCAATCGCATGGGATCGTGGGTCGCCAGCCAGATCGGCGCCACGCCACCACGCGACGACTTTCATCTGGATAAAGTTCGCTCCGCGGTTACTGTCGAGGAAATTTAGCGCCCGGATCCGGCTTTGCCGGACTGTTCCTTCGCCAGCCGCGTCACCGAATCCTGCGGCAGCTCGCGCAGCAGCACCAGAAACACTCCGTTGGTCCAGCCAAATCCCACGATGTTCATGTGATACCCCGCGGTCACCTGCGTCTCCGACGAGCGCGTCACCGCGTTGTATTTCTCGCGAATGGTGCCGTCCCGCCGAAAATTTTCCGCCACCGCGGAAAGAAATTCATACGACACGCGATTCGCTTCCTGGTCAAATCCGTATCGCCGGATTCCTTCATCCGCCACCAACTGGTCCGGAGCCCACGCGTAAGGAAAATCCCACTGCGCGCCCGTTTCCTTCGGGCTCATCACCAGCCCGCCGGGCTTCTCGAAAGTCGCGAGATGCTGCAGCAGCGCCTTCGCCTGCTCCTGCGAAGGGATCCCCGCCCACAGCGGAAAAAATGTCGTGACGTATTCATAGCTTGAGCGCGTCTGATTCTCGAAGTCATAATCGAAATACATTCCGCGCTCGCTGTCCCACAAATATTTCTGGATGCGTTCCTTGCGATCCGCGGCACGCTTTTTCCATTCTTCTGATTCTTCATCGCGCCGCAGGAGTCCACTGATCACTTCCAGGTCCTTCTCCGTTTTGTACAGCAAGCTGTTCAGGCAAACGGGAGCGAAATGGTGCGTCCGTACGCCATGCGGACCGAAGCGAAACGAAACGTCATAGCCCGATTCGCGCATCGCGCGATCGCCCTTGTAGTATTCGTCGCTGAGCGCAATATCCTCGACCGCGTCACACGCCGGATTGCCGATTGTTCGCGCCACTTCGCAAACCTGCAGAGAGTACGTCGGCCCTACTGTGAGCGGAGATGTCTGACCGCTTGGTTTCCGAATAAGGAGCGTCCTTTCAAGATCAGGCTGGCCCAGAAAAAACGCCGCCACTTGCCGGTAATGCCCCGTCTCATCCTTCACGCTCTCCGGCGCCGGACCGCTTCCAAAATCGTAGTAACGCGAAAGCCCGGTCGAGCCTGCCAGGTGCGGCTCGTGCGTCCACAACGTGTAGTCACGTTTGGCGTATTCGTACGCGCGCGCCAGCCACGCGCGATCTTGTTCGGCCTCCGCTTTTTCCTTTAACGCCGAAGTGTGCAGCGACGTGGGCCGCGCGTTATACACCGCCAAAATCATCGACGTAAGAAAGGGCGGCTGCGAGCGCGTCAGGTAATACGTGCGATTCGCGTTCAGCACCGCGCCGTAATGCTCGATCTCAAAGAAGAAATTCTCCACCATGCCGCGCGCCAGCTCCACCCGTTTGTCGTCCACTAGTCCGCGCACGATGAAGTAGCTGTCCCAGCCATACATCTCGTTGAATCTTCCGCCCGGCACCACATATTTGTTGTCCAGGTACAGCAAACCCGGCGGCTCCAGGTTGCTCGTGTCCACCTCGCCCAGTTTGTGAATCACTTGCGGCAAGTGCTTCACTTGCACGTTGCACCGTTTTTGCATCTCCTGCACCGCCGCTGGCGCATCGAAATCCGCGGGAAGGTAGAGCACTGAAGCTGCCGCCAATTTCGGATCGACCACCGTCTTGCAATCCACCATCGACCGCGTCAGGGTGTCCCACCCCGCCGCTATGTAGCTGCGAATTTGCCCCAGGCCCGCTTCCTTGCCGCCCGCATCTTGGGCAAAACTCGCCGGAGCAAACGCGCAGAAAATAACCGCGGCGAGCGTGACTTTTTGGCAGAAATTTTGGCACTGAAAGATGGCGCGGTTGGTCCTCAACAAGGCTCGGCAACCTGAGTTTTTCATGGTCCCAAGAGCATATTCTCTTGCCCCTCGCAGGGCAATATCTCTTTTGTAAAGAATACGATACGGGTTTTGGCGCCGGCGTTAGGGGCGGCGTTCCAGGGGCTGTTGTATTGCTCGCTTTAGTCTACCCTGAGCCGCGAAGGGCGCAACCCAGCGCCCTTCAGGCGCCCGCCCCGTCGATCGGGATAGTCGCTCCTGTCACATGCCCAGCCCGTTCATCCGCCAGCCAAAGAATGAGATCGGCTACATCCGCGGGCTGCAACCACTTCGAGAAATCTGCGCCCGGCATCGCTTTGCGGTTCGCACGCGTGTCCATCGTGCCGGGAAGAACCACGTTCGCCGTCAATCCCGCGTCCTTGTTCTCCAGCGCCACGGTGCGCACCAGGCTGACCAGCGCGGATTTGAAAGTGACGTACGCTCCGAGGCCAGCGTGAGGCTCAACGGCCGCTAGGCTGCCGATCGCCACAATGCGCCCGGAGCCGGATTTTCGCAGGTATGGAATCGCTGCGCGCAAGACGCAAAACGCGGCCGTGAGATTCAGCTCCTGCATCTGCTCCCAAGTGGCATCGTCCGTCTCCGCCACGGATTTGCCGCCCGCAAAAGCGCCCACCACATGGACCAGCACATCGAGTCTGCGGTAGCGCTCGACAATCGTATCGATCGCTTTCGTAGTCGCGCGGGAATCCGTAAGGTCCGCCGCCAGCGCAAAGAAATTCGCAGCCGGGAAATCGGGTTGCGCGATGCTGCGCCCCGCCCCCACAACCGTCGCCCCCGTCCCCAGGAATCGTTGCGTCACATACGTGCCCAGCCCGCCCTTTGCTCCGGTAATCAGCACCACTCTGTCGCTCATAATTCCACCATTCATTCGGCAAGGCTTTGCCGATCCAGTAGCGCCCGCTTTCCGAAGCGGGCCAGTTTGCTCCCAAGCCCAAACGCCAGTATTGCACTACCCCTCTCGATTCGTTAACTTTGTACTGCCAGCGCCCGGGTGGCGGAATGGCAGACGCTGAGGACTTAAAATCCTCCGGGGATTTTTCCTCATGGGGGTTCGACTCCCCCCCCGGGCACCATTCTTTCATCCGCCGAGAGTCAGCAACTAAACCATTCTTTATTTCGGCGCTAGAACTTCCGCCATCGAAACGCAAGGAGAACCAGCATGCCTCTCGTCCGGATTTCGCTCCGCCAGGGTACGACCCCCGCGTATCGCCAAGCCGTCGCCGACGGCGTCCATCGCGCCATGATCGAATCGCTCGCCATTCCGCCCGATGATCGCTTCCAGGTCATCGACGAGTATGCCCCGGAGAATCTGCTCTACGACCCGGCCTATCTCGGTGTCCGACGCTCGGACCGCGTCGTCTTTGTGCAAATCACCATGAGCGCCGGTCGCAAGCCGCAGCAGAAGCGCAAGCTTTTCAAGCGCATGGCGGAAATCCTCGCCGAGTCGCCCGGCCTTCGTCCGCAAGACCTCCTCGTCAATCTCGTCGAAGTTTCTTGGGAGAACTGGTCCTTCGGCAATGGAGACGCGCAGTACATGGACGCGTAATCGCTTTCGGGCGGTTCACCGCTACTTTCCCTCGCTCCTGGTGTACATTCAACCCATGCGGCGCGCCGGCTTCGTAACCCTTCTCCTTTTTGCCTTATCTGCTCTATCGGTCCTCTCGCCCCTCGTCAGCTTCCGAGCGTCTCAGCCTCAAAATATGCCCCAGCCTGGCAGCTCGGCATACTTTGGCTTCGACCTCAACAACTATCCGGGCGACGCTGCACTATCAATACTCCGCAAGACTTTCTCGTTCGGCGGCTTCTGGCTCAACCCCCCTCCAGGCGCGAAAGAAAACACTTGGGTCGGCAAACGCCCGGTCATGCTCCAGCAAAAATTTGGTTTTTTGATTCTTTATAACGGACCACTAATCAGAGAAGTGAAATCGGGCGCTCAAGCGACCGGTCGGGGAGCCGTTGACGCCGAGAAGGCCGCTGCCGCGGCGAAAAAGGAAGGCTTCCCGGCGCACTCCATCATTTTTCTCGATATCGAGGAAGGCGGCCGCTTACCGGCCAATTATCACGCGTACCTGCGAGCCTGGGTCGATGGACTCGTGCGCGGCGGTTATCGCGCCGGCGTTTATTGCTCCGGCATGCCCGTAGACGAGGGACAGGGCGTGACCATCATCACCGCCGATGACATTCGCAACAATCTGGGCAAGCGCGACGTCACCTACTTCGTTTACAACGACGCCTGCCCCCCGGCGCCCGGCTGCGTCGTCTCTCACCGTCCGCCGCCACCGTCTGCGAGCGGGATCCCGTACGCCGCAATCTGGCAGTTCGCGCAGTCTCCGAGACGCAAAGAGTTCGCCGCCCGCTGCGCCGCCACCTACAATGCCGACGGCAACTGCTACGCTCCCGGCGACACCAAGCACGCCTGGTTTCTCGACCTCAACTCCGCCACCACGCCAGATCCCTCGAGCCCTCACGACCGCAAAGCCAGCGTCTTGCTTACACTAAGCCGCGAAGGGCCAGCGAGCCGCTAACGCCAAGGCTAAGCGAAGAGCACGCTCGCGGCCTCTCCGCCCAGCCGCAGCCTTAGATTTGCCCGAACCCACCGTCAACCGGAATCTCCGCACCGGTAATGAACGACGCGTCCGATGACGCTAGAAACGCTACCGTTCCCGCGATCTCGGACGGTTCACCCATCCGCTTCATCGGCACCTGGCTCACGATCTGGTTCGCAAACTCTTCCATCGCCTCTTTCGAGAGCCCCGTTCGCGCAAATCCCTCCGGGGTATTGATCGGTCCCGGGCTCACGGCGTTGACGCGAATTCCGCGGCCAACCAGCTCAGCCGCGATCGACCTTGTAAATGACCGCAGTGCCGCCTTCGTTGCGGCGTAGACCGTTGCGTTGACCATCCCGGATTCACCTGCCACCGAAGTGTTCAAGATGATCGATGCGCCATCGTTTAGAAACGGCAGCGCCTTCTGAATCGTGAAGTACGCTCCCTTGGTGTTGATGTCAAAAATCTCGTCGTAAAACTTTTCGTCCGACGACGCCAACGGCGCAAACTTGTAAATCCCAGCGTTCACGAACAGCACATCGATCTTCCCGAACTTCTTGGAGACTGCCGCGTATAGCTTGTCTAGGTCCGCCGCTTTTGACACGTCGGACTGCACCGCCAGAACGCCGTTCCCAATCGCCTTCACCGCATTCTCTAGCGTCTTTGCGTTGCGCCCAGAAATGGCTACCTTCGCGCCCTCTTCCTGCAGCCGCTGTGCCGCCGCCAGCCCGATTCCGCTATTTCCTCCGGTTACTACCGCCACTTTTCCTTCGAGCCTCTTCATTGGTGTTCTCTCCTCTTCGCTTGTTTTCTGAATTGGCCCCGGCCAATTTCGATAGTTAGATGAGCGTCTAACTGTTCCGTTGCATCAAATCCCTAACGAGACCGAGCCTGGTTACGTATACCCGCCGTCTCCGGACTCGGTTAAACTGATACCAGCGACCATGAAACGCGCCCGTATCGAGAAGATTTCAAAGGCTTTGTCCGACGCCACCCGCCTCATGATTTTTGAGGCCATCTCCGCCAAAAAAGAGATGGTCTGTGGCGAACTCGTCGCCATGCGCGGCGTCACCCCCGCCACTGTTTCCCATCATCTGAAAATCCTCGCCGATGCCGGCCTAATCGAATGCCGCCGCAAAGGCCAATTCGTCCACAACCGCGCCGTCCCAGAAACCATCGCGGAGTACTCTCGAGCCTTGTCCCGCATCGCCGGCAAAACTCGTCGCAATCGTCGGTAATCTCCCTCGTGCCGGATTCGGCAACATCTGCGCGTATAGGCAATAGCGACGCGATGCACTTTGGTGCGAAACTATAGGAAACCGAATCGACTGGTCGTGACGAAACTTTTTGGAGGTGAAATATGTCCGATGCTTCTCAAGTTCTACAAGCAACGCACCTGACCGAGGGCAAGGGCTTCTTCGAGCGTTTGCTGGATTTTTCGTTTCAATACTTCATCACGCAGAAGTACGCGAAGCTTCTCTACGGCATCCACCTGCTGCTGGGGTTGATCGTCGGCACTTGGTTCGTCTTCAACGGCTTTCAGACTTCCACGTCCCAGGGACTCCTGACCCTGCTGCTTGCGTTGGTCGGTTATTTCTTGTGGATTCTGTACGTGCGCGTAACGCTCGAGTTTCTCGTCGCCATGTTCCGAACGGCAGAAAACATCGCGCGGGCAAGCGGCGGCGGCCGAGACTCCTAGCCGCAACGCCACAAGTCCCGGCAACTCGGTCAAACAATCCAGCGCGGCCAACTTATAGCGCCTTTTGGCCGATCCGGATGGTATCCTTTTGTCTCCCTGGGCAATCCAACCTGTTACCCGTCGGATGTACTCGTGTCCGCCGAAATCACGCAGGCAGAAGGCCCACTACTTTCTGTTCGAGGAGACAATTCATGGCCAAAAATCATCGCTCCAGCCACAAGAGTGAGCAGCAACTCGAAGCGGGATCCGACCGCGCCAGTCCCATACTCCATCAGAAAGCGCGCGAGATTCAGCCCTACGGAAAATTGACGCGCATGCCTATCGCCCTCGATGAAAACGTACGCGCCGAAAGCGTTGGCAATCTAAATCAAATCCTTGCGGACACCATGACGCTCCGCGACATGTATAAGAAACATCATTGGCAAGTGGCGGGGCACACGTTTTACCAACTGCATCTGCTTTTTGACAAGCATCACGGCGAGCAGGATGAATTGGTGGACACCATCGCCGAGCGCATCCAGCTTCTCGGTGGCATCAGCCTGGCCATGGCCGCGGACGTTGCCGAGACCACCATGATTCCCCGGCCCCCGCGTGGCCGCGAGGAAGCGCCCGTGCAAATTTCCCGCTTGCTCGAGGCTCACGAGCTCATCCTCAAAGAGGCGCGCACCATGGCCAAGCAAGCAGTTGAAGCCGGGGACGACGGCACAAACGATCTGCTGGTCAGCGACGTGATTCGCACCAACGAGTTGCAAGTATGGTTCGTCGCTGAGCACGTTGTGGACGTTCCGCTCGTGCGCGCGGCTAACGCCTAGTTCCGCCAGTACGCGCGGCGGGCGCCAGCGACTAGATACAATCAAAGTTCGATTTTCGTCCCGAGCACCACAAGAAATTTCGCCAGCCACGCGGGATGAGCAGGCCACGCCGGCGCCGTCACAAGATTGCCATCGACAAACGCCTCGCTGATGCCGATCTCAGCGAACGTGCCGCCTGCATTCGTCACCTCAGGTCCCACGGCGGGATAGGCGCTGCACTTTCGTCCCTTCAACACGCCAGCCGCGGCCAAAATCTGCGCCGCGTGGCAAATGGCCGCGATGGGTTTCTTGGCGTTGGCGAAGTGTCGCACAATTTCCAGGACCCGCGGATTCAGCCGAATGTATTCCGGCGCGCGACCGCCAGGAAGCACCAGTGCGTCGTAGTCTTCAGCCTTGATCTGATCGAAGGTGGCGTTCAGCGAAAAATTGTGGCCGCGCTTTTCGGAATAGGTCTGGTCGCCTTCAAAATCGTGAATGGCCGTGCGCACGAATTCGCCGGATTTCTTGCCGGGGCAGACCGCATGAACTGTGTGGCCGACCATCAGCAAGGCCTGGAAAGGGACCATCACCTCATAGTCTTCGACGTAGTCGCCAACAAGCATCAAGATCGATTTCTTAGCCATAGCTAGTCTCCGGAAACAGATGTGACGTTGGATGCGTGTGCCTGCCGCGCGTTGACAAAGGCTGCCGCGGCGGGCAAAATAAATTTGCCTCGTAGTGCTGGCTGGCTTGCCTGCGAGCTAGCTCAACACCGCAAAAAGTGCCCGAATGGCGGAACTGGCAGACGCGCTAGATTCAGGTTCTAGTTCTCGCAAGGGAGTGGAGGTTCGAGTCCTCTTTCGGGCACCAATTTTTCCATCTTTCCAGCAACCGCTTAGTTCTTCGCTGCTGACAGCACGTTTTCTGCGTGCAACGCGCCTTCCGGCGTGTCCTCATGCTTGAAATAAATGTAGACGTCGCCGGCGTTGCCGAGCCTCGCGATTCTTTGCTCCAACTCTTTGCGCTCTTTCGCTGAATATTCTTCCTTGCGCAAGCGTAGGTAAGAGAAGTCAGCCGTTTGCACGTCCGGGGTTTCCAGTTTTTCGCTTTCGGCATTGCAAAGCGCCGCGTTCGCGTCACGCAGTACACCGTAAATTTCCTCGCTGAACCACGAGGCATGGCGAAATTCAAAAGCAGCGCGCAATGATTTGGGCAGTCCGGCCAAAAAATCCTTCAGCAAAGCGACATCACATTTCAAGAACGGCGGCAACTGAAACAGCACTGGGCCGAGTTTCTTTTCTTCATCGAGCGGCTGCAGTGAGCGCAGAAAATCCGAAGTGAACTCGGCCACGTCGCGCAACCGGGCGACGTGCGTGATTTTCTGATGCGCTTTGATCGCAAACTGAAAGTTAGCCGGCGTGGCCGCAATCCACCCGCGCAAGAGTTTTTCCGTCGGGAAGCGGCGAAACGTGTAGTTCACTTCCACGGTGTTCAGCCGCGTCGCATAATGATTCAGAAATTTCGCCGACGCTAGCTTCGCCGGATAAAACCCGGGCTTCCAGCTCGGATACGCCCACCCCGATGTCCCCGCGAGAATCATAGTAATTGGTTGCGGCCGTCCTCATTTTGCCAGGAGGATTTTCCAACGCGCCCAGGCTTCGGTGCGGGCTTTGCGATTTCCTTCGCTCGCGTCCGGCGCTTCGCCGGCGCGCATGAAGCCGTGCCCGGCGCCTTCATAGGTTACCGGCTCGAATGTTTTGCCGGCGGCTTTCATGCTTTGAATCGCTTCGGGAAGAGTGGCGCCGATGCGCGCGTCGTCACCGGCATAGAAGCCATAGACCGGAGCTTTGATGCGCGCCATCGCTTCTTTGTCCGGCGGCGGTCCGTAGAAAACGAACGCGGCGGCCAGGTCGTCGCGATTGGTAGCGAAGCGGAAGGATTGCCCGCCACCCCAGCAATATCCGGTGACGAACAATTTGCCGTTGCTTGCCGGCAGCTTCTGCCCGTAGCCTGCGGCGGCGTTGAGATCGGCGGTAACTTGATCCGGATTGAGATGGCTCACCGCCTCGGTGGCTTTGCCCTGGGGAAAATCAGAGCTACGGCCGCCATTCGGCGCCATGCCGGAAAGCAAGTCGGGCGCGACGGCGATGTAACCAGCTTCGGCGACCTGATCGGCAAGATCCTGCACCCAGTCGGTCATGCCAAAAATTTCGTGGATGATGAGGACAACTGGCGCTTTGCTCTTCGATTCCGGGTACACAACAAATGTTTCGACGGAGCGCCCGTCGTGCTTGATGGTGACCCATTCGCGATGCCGAGGCGATTTCTCAACCTTGGCTTTGGCCCAGTCTTGTGCCGAAGCGACTTGCGCGGTGAAGAGAAGAACAATCAGTGCGAGGTATTTCATAGCTGTGCTGCCTCCCAATAGCAGAGGCTGGAATTTAGCACAGAGTGCGTGAAGTTGCGGCCTCTACTCGGAGGTTTTCACCCTGGCCTGCTCTGGGGCGGCGTTGTGGCAGACTCCTGCGCCGGAATCGTGAAAGGTCTTGCCCTCTTCCGCAAGGAACTCCCAGGTATAGCCTTGCGCCGAAAGGGTCAGCTTCAGGACCCCGTAGGTGCCGACATTTCGCGCTTCGCTATTGGGCATCGCCAGTCCGAGCGGATCATGGCTGCGGCCGCCGGTGCCTACGACAATCTCGCGAATGCCATGCCGCGGATCGGCTCGTCCGTCCGGGTCCTGGGGAGCAAACCGTTCATAGGAATGCTCGTGGCCGGCAAGCATCAGGTCGGCGTGCACGGCGTACAAGTCGTCCCACAGCGGCTTCAGCTCAGGATGGACCGCATGGCTTCGGAAGAAGCCACTGCTGAACAGCGCGTGATGTCCGTAAGCAACGATGCAAGCACCCTGATGCTCACGTAAGTCTTGCCGCAACCAGATTTCTTGCGGCGAACCGGCCGCACAGCCTCCCAAGCCGGCCGCTGCGCAGTTGGTGTTGAGCACCACCACATGCCAGGCGCCAAGCTCATAGCTGTAATAGCCTTTGCCAGCCGGCCCAGCCTGCGCTCCCCAATATTGAAAATAAGGAGTGGCGTGGGGCTCCTGATACTCGTGGTTTCCCAGCGCAGGTCTAGTGCGTTCCTTGAATTTGCCCCACGACGAGCCATAGCACTTCTGGAATTGAGACAACGTAGTGGCGTCGTAGACGAGGTCTCCCACCGCAAAGACCGTACCGGGAACCTCCGCGATGAGCTTGGCGGTGGCCAGCGCGCCCTGTGGGTTCCCGCAGCCGACGATGTCTCCGGCTCCCACCAGGACGGCTGTCTGGCCGGCAGGCTCGACCTTTGCCCCGCTATCGGACTGCGGTCCTGCCTGGGAGGTCGCACTCCTCCACACCAGAGCGCTGATTAGTAGGCTGACCGCAATGCAAAATCGTCGAAACACCGCTCGCTGTTGCCTCACCGTGCTCTCCGCCAAGGGCCCTCCGCGAAGCAAATAGCCTAGCACGTCGTAACTCTCCAGCACGACCGTTCAACCCCCAATAAACGCAGTTCAATGTCGTTTTGGACGCATTCGATGAAAAAGAGTAGCAAAATCCGACCAAACAAGTCGTAATCTAAAGTGAAGCAAATAAGGACTTTGCCGGACTGACTTGAGGGCAGTGCGTTTGACTTTCCTGCCGCGATAGAGTATCTTCGATTTACGACTAAATCAGTCGTATATGGATTTTAGTTGGCTTCGAGGGCGGGAAGCCGAACGATGTTCAAGCTGTCTAAAAAGGCCGACTACGGATTAATAGCCGTGAAGCATCTGGCGACACATCGCGGGGTTCACGCGTGCAGCGCGAATGAAATTTCCGAGGAATACGGGATTTCTTCCACGCTGATGGCCAAGGTGCTGCAAAAACTGGCACGCCACGGTGTCGTAGCCGCGAAGCACGGCTCCAGCGGCGGCTATCAGTTGGCCAAAGACCCCGGGCAAATCAGCGCGCTGGATGTGATTTCGGCGATTGACGGCCCGGTGCTGATCACTTCCTGCGTGACCAGCCACGGAAATTGCGACGCGACCGACCGCTGCTCGGTGCGCGAGCCGCTGCGCCGGGTGAACGAAAGCATTTTGCAGGTGCTGGGTACGGTGACGATTTCTCAGATGAGCGAAGAGCTGCAAGAACCGGCGCTCGTCGAATTGCGGACTTTAGGAGACTAGAGATGGCTGTCAAGCTGCCGATTTACATGGACAATCACGCGACTACGCCGGTCGATCCCCGGGTAGTGGATGCCATGCTGCCGTATTTCACGGAGCGATTCGGGAACGCCGCGAGCCGCAACCACTCGTTCGGTTGGGCGGGAGAAGAAGCGGTCGAAAACGCGCGCGCACAAGTGGCTTCGCTGATCGGCGCCACGCCTAAAGAGATCATTTTCACCAGCGGCGCGACGGAATCCGACAACCTGATGATTAAGGGCGTCGCGGAGATGTATCGCGAAAAGGGCAACCACATCATCACCCAGGCCATTGAGCACAAAGCGGTGCTGGACACCTGCAAGCGCTTGGAAAAGTACGGATATGAAGTGACGTACTTGCCGGTGCAGCGCGATGGGCGCGTCAATCCGGAAGATGTGCGCAAAGCGATTACGCCGAAGACGATTTTGATCACCATCATGTATGCCAACAATGAGATTGGCATCATCAATCCCATAGCGGAAATCGGCAAGATTGCCAAGGAGCACGGTATTATCTTTGCCGTCGATGGCGTTCAGGCCGTCGGCAAGATTCCGGTGGACGTCCAGAAGGACAACATCGACCTGCTAGCCATCTCCGGGCACAAGATTTATGGTCCTAAGGGTGTCGGCGCTTTGTACGTCCGCCGGCGCAATCCGCGCGTGCAGCTTTCCGCCATTATCGATGGCGGGGGACATGAGCGCGGCATGCGTTCCGGCACGCTCAATGTCACCGGCATCATCGGCCTCGGCAAGGCCTGCGAGCTAGCGCAGCAGGAAATGGCTGAGGAGTCCAAGAAGATGCGGGCATTGCGCGACCGGCTGCGCGCCGGCCTCGAAGCCAAGCTCGACGAGGTGTATATCAATGGTTCCATGGAGCATCGCCTGCCCAACAATCTCAATATGAGCTTTGCCTACGTGGAAGGCGAATCGCTGCTGATGGGCATCAACGATGTAGCGGTTTCGAGCGGTTCCGCCTGCACTTCGGCAACCCTGGAACCCAGTTATGTACTCAAAGCTTTAGGTGTAGGCGAAGATCTGGCGCACACTTCCATCCGTTTCGGCCTCGGTCGTTTCAACACCGAAGAAGAGGTCGATTACGTCACGGACAAGATGGTGCAGGTGGTCACCAAGCTCCGGGAGCTTTCGCCGCTTTACGAAATGGCCAAGGAAGGCATCGACATTTCCAAAGTGAAGTGGCAAACGGCCTAAGAAAACTACGAATAGAAGGACACAAAATGGCTATCGAAGGAACAATTCGGATTCACCGCTCGATCGGAGGCACCGGCGCCGCGTTTCGCGTCTCTTTTGTGCCCTACGATGCGGATGGCGAAAGCACCGCTTCCGTGCGGTCCTTTCATGAAGTCCAGCAAGTGCGTGCATTCCTGAAAGGTCTGGGCGTACCCACACAGATTTCCGCGGATGCTTTGCGGCAATTGGCCGCGGGGCGTTCCGCGTCCATCCCTAGCGTTTCGCTTGAGGAAGAAGATGTGAAAGACGCAGGTTTGGTCAGCACCGCCAATCTTGCAAAAAAGGCCAGCTAAGATTTAAGGAGCAGCAATGGCATACAGCGATAAAGTCGTAGATCACTACAATAACCCGCGCAACGTGGGCAGCTTGCCGAAGGAAGATCCCAATGTCGGCACCGGCTTGGTTGGCGCGCCGGAATGCGGCGACGTGATGAAGCTGCAGATGAAAATCAATCCCGATACCAAGGTCATTGAAGAAGCCAAGTTCAAGACTTTCGGCTGCGGTTCGGCGATTGCCAGTTCATCGCTGGCCACCGAATGGGTGAAGGGCAAGACCGTCGAAGAGGCCCTGAGCATCAAGAATACCGACATCGTGCGCGAGCTGTCGCTTCCGCCGGTGAAGATTCACTGCTCGGTGCTGGCGGAGGACGCTATCAAGGCGGCCATCGTTGACTGGAAGAAGAAGCACGGCGTCGAAGTGCCTGTAGCCGAAAAGGTCGCGCACTAATTCGGTTGAGAAGCGCCGGTGCCCTTTCCGTAACTACAGGGCACTTTTTCCGCGCTGTCATCCTGAAGTTACCCGACAAGGGTAGCTGAAGGACCTCAACGCAAGAATTGGCGCAGGCGCTAAATAGGTTCCAAAATGGCTACGGAAACACTAAGCCCAAATATCGCGAAAATTCACCTGACCGAGCGCGCGGCGCAAAAGATCCGCGCCCTGCTCGAGAAGGACGGGGTGTCGCCGGAAGAAGGCGGGCTGCGCGTTGGCGTGCAAGGCGGCGGCTGCTCTGGCCTTTCCTACGCTATGCGGCTGGATACCAAGGCACGTGACCGCGACAAAGTTTTCGAGGAGCATGGCGCGCGCATTTTCGTCGACCCGAAGAGCTTGTTGTATCTCAATGGCACAACGCTCGAGTACGAAGAGACGCTGATGCGTCAGGGATTCGTGTTTCAGAATCCGAATGCGGCGCGTAATTGCGGTTGTGGCAGCTCTTTTACGGCTTAAAGCCAGTCGCGCTCGGCCCGGCTTGTAAGTGGCTTTAGAATGAACACTTGTGAAAGTGTATGAAAACAAGCCACTTTAAGTCCCTTTAGAAGCAACACTTATGCAAAACCAGGGGGGAGGGGGTGCCTGGGTCCCTCGCCGCCCGCTGCCTCAATACTGGAAAGATTTTTCGATGAGCGCTCCTTCAATAGTCCGGCAACAAGGCGACCATTTCTCGCTCTTCGGCCTGCCCCGCAAGCTGTGGGTCGAGATGTCCGCACTCGAGAAGAAGTTCCTCGAACTGAGCTGGAAGCTACATCCCGATAAATTCGTGAACGCCAGCGCGGCCGAGCAGGAGCGTTCCTTAAAGGGCAGCTCCGAGCTGAACGACGCCTATCGCGTGCTGCGCGACCCAGTAGCTCGCGTCGAATACCTCCTCGAGCTGGAAGGCACACGCAAGGAAGGCGAGCACAAGCAGCAAGCCCCTCCGGAGCTGTTAGAAGAAGTATTTGGGCTGAATGAATCGCTCGACGAATTACGCGAAGCAAAAGCCTCCGGAGGCGATTTGGCTTCGCTGAAGTCGCGCCTGAAAGCGGAAGAGAAGAATTTCCAAGAAAAGCTCGACGAAGTGGATGCGCAGCTCCAAGAAGCGGCGAAGCAGTGGGACGCCGCCATCGACGCAAACGCGAGCGACACCGACCGCAAAGCAATCATGGTGCGGCTAAACGAGCTGCTGAATCGCCGCTCTTATATAAGAAATCTGGTAACCAACGTCCAAAAGGAACTGTTGTAGCTCAGGTTTACCCTGAGCCCCGAAGGGTCCGCTTTTTGGACGTGAGGCCTTTCGCGTTGGATCCAGCAAGGTCTTAGCAAATGGCACGAACCGTAGGAATCGACCTAGGCACGACAAACAGTCTCGTCGCGTACGTGGACCCACTGACGGGAGCGCCGAAGTGTATTCCAGGGCCAAATGGCTCGACGCTTTGTCCATCAGTGGTTAGCCTCGATCCGGACGGCAGCATTATCGTGGGCGAGCCAGCACGGCGGCGTCTGCTTACGCAGACGGAGCGCACGATTTATTCGGTGAAACGCCTGATGGGTCGCGGCGTTGCGGATATTCAGGATGAGCTGAAGCTTTTCCCGTTCCGCATCGATTCCTCGAGCAAAAGTGTTATCCGCGTGAAGCTCGGCGACCGGTTTTTCACTCCGCCGGAGATTTCATCGTTCATCTTGCGCGAACTGAAGAACTGGGCGGAAGCCTACTTCGGCGAAAGCATCGACCGCGCGGTCATCACCGTACCCGCCTACTTCAACGATGCGCAGCGCCAAGCCAGCAAGGACGCCGGCAAACTCGCCGGCCTCGAAGTCCTGCGCCTCGTCAACGAGCCGACCGCGGCGGCGCTTGCCTACGGTTTGCATGAAAAGCGCCGCGGACACGTAGCCGTCTACGACTTGGGCGGCGGGACTTTCGATATTTCGATTCTCAAGCTCATCTCCACCACGGAAGGAGACATCTATCAAGTTCTCGCCACGAACGGCGACACGCACCTCGGCGGCGACGATATCGACAACCTTCTGCTGGCGTTCGTGCACGAAAGAATCCGGCAGCAACATAGCCTGGACATTTCGCCGCAATCTGAACTCGCGCAGGAGCTGCGCAAAGAATTGATCGACATCAAGCATCAGCTTTCCGAAAAAGAATCCGCCACGCTGCGCTTTACACTGCCGAACGGCGCGGTTTTCGTTCATGGATTTGACTGCATTGCATTTGAAGCGATGATTCGCCCAATCGTCGATCGCACCATGGGCCCGGTCCGGCAGGCACTCGCTGACGCGAAGCTGAATCCTGGCGAAATCAACGAAGTCGTTCTGGTGGGCGGCACCACGCGCACGCCGATCATTCGCCGCACCGTGCAGGAATTCTTCGATCGCAAGCCGCATATGGAACTGAACCCGGACGAAGTCGTCGCGCTCGGAGCGGCTGTACAGGCTAACATTCTCGAACGCGGCGTAAGCAACATGCTGCTTCTCGACGTGACTCCGCTGTCGCTAGGCATCGAAACCTACGGCGGAGCAGTCGCCAAGGTTATCCCGCGTAATTCGACGATTCCCGCGAGCGCGCAGGAGATGTACACCACCGGCGTCGACAATCAAACCGGCATCGACATTCACGTGCTGCAAGGCGAGCGCGAACTGGCCAAAGATTGCCGTTCCCTCGCGCGCTTCACGCTGAAGACGCCGCCTGCTCCTGCCGGCCTTCCGCGCATCGAAGTGAAATTTCTTATCGACGCGAACGGCATCCTGCAAGTCGGCGCAAAAGACACGCGCACGGGAGAGCAGCGCACCATTGAGGTGCAGCCCAGCTACGGCATCAGCGATACCGAAATCGAGCGCATGCTGGAAGAGTCTATCGAGTACGCCGAGCAGGATTTCGCAGAGCGTCAGACCATCGAGGCGCGCACCGAAGCCGAAACCATTCTGTCCGCGACGGCAAAGGCGTTGAGCACTCCGCAGGCCGGAAGCCTCTCTCACGAAGAGCGCGCGGCTATTGACGAGGCAGTTGCGGCGTTGAAAGAATCTGTGAGTGGCAGCGACTATAAGTTGATCCGCAAGCGTATCGACGACCTCAACAACGCCACGATGCACCTCGCGGAACTGGTGATGAATAGCGCGGTTTCCACGGCGCTAGAGGGGCGCAAGCTGGCCGAAGTCTAAGAGTTTGCAGTTGTTGCGAGGAGAAACAAATGGGCGGCAGTAACCCCTATATCGAAGAAGTCAAGTACAAGCCGGCCACGAAGAAATATAAGGTCACATTTCTTCCGAGCGGCAAGACCATCGAGGTCGATCCGGGAAAAATCCCGTACGGCCACAACGGCATTCCTGGCAGCATCCTCGACATCTCCGAGGGCATCAAAGCCGGACTCGATCATGCCTGCGGAGGCGTGTGCGCTTGCTCCACGTGCCACGTCATCGTGAAAGAAGGCCTCGAATCCTGCAACGAAGCCACCGATGCCGAGCTCGACGAACTCGATGAAGCGCCGGGCATCACGCCGAAGTCACGCCTCGGCTGCCAGACGGTTCCCGACGGCACCACCGATATAGTGGTGGAAATCCCGGAGTGGAACAAGAACTACGCGAAGGAACTGGATCACTAAAATCTATGCAGGCTTCTTCTTGAGGAGCAACATGCCCGCAACCTTCGACTGGGACAACACGGAAGACATCGCCATCGCGCTGACCGACAAATATCCTGAGACTGATCCGCTCACGGTTCGCTTCACGGATATGCACAAATGGATTACCCAGCTTCCTGGTTTTTCCGGCGATCCCGCTGCTTCCAACGAAGGCAAGCTCGAAGCCATCCAGATGGCCTGGCACGAAGAATTTCAGGATCGCCAAAGCTAAGCTGTTCCGAATTTAGCGGCGGAAATTAGAGAAGAGCCAGAACAAGAGTGACAGCACGACGCTGATCACCAGGCACGTGACAATCGGAAAATAAAACGTGGTGTGCTCGCCGCGATGAATAATATCGCCGGGCATTCGGCCAAGCCGGAACGGCAGCCGCGCTCCGAAGAAAAACAAACCTCCAACGATAACGCTTACGGCGCCGAGGATCAGCAGGGACCGTCCGAGCTCGCGGAGTGGGTCCATAAGTCCAGTTTGAAACTTCTAAGTTGTGAAGTCAAAGCAGAGCGAATCAGCGCAGTCGCGGATTTCCGGCGGCGGCGACTGGTTTAAATGAGGTTGTGGCCTGGGTTAAATTAGTTCGCGGCCGGCGAAGAAGTAGCTGATCTCGAAGGCCGCGGTATCGGGCGCATCGGAACCGTGCGTGACATTGTTGCCGATGCTGGTGCCCAGGTCGTGGCGAATGGAGCCAGGCTCAGCTTTCTTGGGGTCGGTGGCCCCCATGGCATCGCGCCATTTAGCAATCGCTCCCTCCGCTTCGAGGACCATCGCGAATATCTTTCCGGAGCTCATAAAATCCGTCAGCTCGCCAAAAAATGGCCGCTCGCGATGCACGGCATAGAAACCACCCGCTTCATCCTTGGTCAGTCGCATGGATTTGATCGCGACAATTCGGAAGCCGGCCTTATGGATGCGGCCTAGAATTTCACCTTGCAGTCCGCGACCAACCGCGTCCGGCTTGATAATTGCAAAAGTCTGCTCGAGAGCCAAAAGCTAATCCCTCCAAAGACTCAGAAAGTCGCCGCTAGATGCCGGCGCTACTTCAACGCTGCTGCGACCGTGGAGCCCAGGTCGGCCGGGGTTTCGACGCAACGGATACCGGCCGCGCTCATGGCTGCGTATTTATCTTTCGCGGTACCTTGGCCGCCGCTGATGATGGCGCCGGCGTGCCCCATGCGGCGTCCCGGAGGGGCGGTTTGCCCGGCGATAAAACCGACCACCGGCTTCTTCACATTGGATTTGATGAACTGTGCGGCAGTCTCTTCCGCGTTGCCGCCGATTTCACCAATCAGGATGATGGCGTGCGTTTGCGGATCGTCGTTGAACATTTTGACCGCATCAAGAAAAGAAGTACCGATGATAGGGTCACCGCCAATGCCGATGCAGGTGGATTGGCCAATGCCCAAGCGGGTGAGTTGGTCTACCGCCTCGTAGGTGAGCGTGCCGCTACGGCTGACTACGCCAACGTTGCCTTCTTTGTGAATGCGCCCCGGCATGATGCCGATTTTGCACTTGCCCGGAGAAATGACGCCGGGGCAGTTGGGACCGATGAGTCGCGTTTTGTCGCGGTCGACAGCCAGCGAGACACGAATCATGTCGAGAACGGGAATGCCTTCGGTGATGCAAATCACCAAGGGAATTTCCGACTCCGCGGCCTCGAGAATGGCGTCGGCCGCAAACGGCGGCGGCACAAAAATTACCGAGGCGTTCGCGCCGGTACCTTTCACCGCGTCAGAGACAGTATTGAAGACCGGACGCTCGAGATGTTTTGTGCCACCTTTTCCTGGCGTCACGCCGCCGACAACATTGGTTCCGTACTCAATCATCTGTTGCGCGTGGAAGGTGCCCTCGCGGCCAGTGAAGCCTTGCACGATCACTTTCGTTTTTTCGTTTACGAGCACGCTCATCGCGCTCCTCCCGCGAGAGCGACCACTTTTTGTGCTCCGTCTTTCATGCCGTCGGCAATTGTGAAGTTCAAGCCGGATTCGCGAAGAATCTTTTGCCCCAACTCGACATTGGTGCCTTCCATCCGGACAACAACGGGAACTTTAAGTTGTAAATCTTTCGCAGCGGACACCACTCCAGTGGCCAGGACGTCACAGCGCAAAATGCCTCCAAAAATGTTTATGAAAACAGCGCGAACGCTGGGATCGCTCATCAAAATGCGAAACGCATTCTTGACTTGTTCGGAGGAAGCGCCCCCGCCGACGTCGAGGAAATTAGCGGGCGAGCCGCCTGCGTATTTAATGATGTCCATGGTGGCCATGGCCAGCCCGGCGCCATTGACCATGCAGGCAACGCTGCCATCGAGCTTGATGTAATTCAACCCGTACTTGGAGGCTTCGACTTCCAGGGGATCTTCTTCATCAAGATCGCGCAATTCGCGCAGATTGGGGTGGCGAAACAGGGAATTATCGTCGAAGGTCATTTTGGCGTCGAGCGCGACGAGCTTGCCGTCGCCGGTAAGCACGCAGGGATTAATCTCGAGCAGCGAAGCATCGGTATCAATGAAAGCGCGATAGAGCGCCTGGAAAAAAGGAGTGGCGTGCGTGGCGATTTCGCCGGGAAGGCCCAACCCGAAGGCGATTTTCCGCGCTTGATAAGGCTGCAAGCCGACCACGGGCTGAATGGGCTCGCGCAGAATGGCCTCCGGATTCTCCTTGGCCACCTCCTCGATCTCCATGCCGCCAGCGGCGCTGGCCATAAAAACAGGAAGTCCGCTGGCACGGTCAACCAGCAAGCCAAGATAAAGCTCGCGCTTAATATCGAGGCCTTCCTCGATCAGAACCCGCTTGACGATGCGCCCAGCGGGGCCAGTTTGCGGCGTAACCAGCGTCATGCCCAGAATCCGCCCAGCAATGTCCTCGGCTTCGTCTCCAGAGCGGGCTAGCTTAACGCCTCCGCCTTTACCGCGCCCACCGGCGTGAATTTGCGCTTTCACCACCACCACATTGGACTTCAGGCGCTGTGCGGCCTCACGCGCCTCTTCCTTGGTATAAGCGACCTCTCCCCGTGGCGTGGTCACGCCGTAGCGGGTGAGAATCGCTTTGGCCTGGTACTCGTGAATCTTCATCGCGCTTCCATCGGTGCTAGAATTTGTGCATCCGCAAAACAAAGAAGTCTACTCGGAAGGCGCAAGAGGAGCAAGGACGCCGCCAAATGGCCGCAAGCACCGCAGTTTTGATGATCGAGCAATTGGAAGCGGGGCGGCTGCTTTCGCGCGTCTCGGCCGACGCGGTGATGGAAGAGTTGCTTTCCGGCCGCGTGGAAACGGCCGACATCGTTAGGTTCTTGCGGGCACTGAATAGCAGGCCGATTCTGGTCGCCGAACTGGCCGGATTTGCGTCGGCAATGCGGCGTCATGCGGCTTGTGTATTCGCGGACGGGGAAGAACCCCCGGCGTCCATGATCGATACCTGCGGGACGGGCGGGGACGGTTTCGACGCGTTCAACATTTCGACGGCAGCGGCGATTGTGGCCGCCGCCGCGGGAGCGCGCGTGGCGAAGCACGGAAACCGCGCAGCTAGCTCGCGTAGCGGGTCGGCGGACGTGCTGGAAGCGCTGGGCGTACGTGTGGATTTGCCGTGCTTGCGTGTAGGGGCGGCCATACGTGAAGTGGGGATCGGGTTTTTATTCGCCCAGATGGCGCATACGGCGGCGCGCCACGCGGCTCCGGCACGCAAGCTGATCGGTTTGCGAACGGTATTTAATCTCCTGGGGCCGTTGACCAATCCAGCGGGAGCGCAAGTACAGGTGCTTGGCGTTTTCTCGGCCGAGGTGATCGATCTCATGGCGGCGACGCTTGCGGAGCTGGAGGTCGAGCGTGCATTCGTGGTGCACGGCGCCGGGGGCCTGGATGAGATTTCGTTGGCGGGCGAAACGCAGGTGGCGGAGGTGCGCGAAGGAGAGATCAGGCGCTACGCCATAACACCCGAAGACTTCGGTGTTTCCAGGGCATCGCTGGAGGGTGTGCGCGGCGGCTCGCCACCGGAGAACGCCGCAATCCTGCGGAGCATCTTTGACGGAGAGGTTGGACCGAAGCGCGACATCGTGGTTATCAACACAGCCGCGGCTCTCGTGGCCGCTGGCGTGGCCGGCAACTTCAAGGCGGGCGCGGAGTTAGCTGCAAGAGCGCTTTCCTCCGGGGCCGCAGCGGAAAAACTGTCCGAGCTGAAGGACTTCACGAACAGAGTTGCTAATTAGAATTAGTGCTGTTTGTGGTGATGCCGGCCCGGTTTATCGGGGCTTTCAAATTCATGGGCAAGTAATGGAATTCCGACTCCGCCGGCAATGCCAATTGCAGATAGAACGAATGTAGCATGATTTTTCGTTCGCTTTTTGTCGCCATGGTCTGATTCCGATGCTGAAGCCGCTGGGGTATCTGGATCAAGGATCACCCTGTACGCCGCCCCTTCCGGTATCGCTTCAGTCTCGCCGCGGTAGGAGAATTCCAAAGCTCCACGCTGCGCGTATATCCGCAGTTCCCTTGGATTCACGACGCGGACGTGGCCCACAGCAGGGACGTTAGTCATCGGGCATATCGTGGCATCGTCCGCCGCCACATGAAAATTGCTGTTCGAGCTCACCGAGAATACGAGGGTACCGGAGGCAAGCTCGGCTACGACGTCGGCTTGCGGACTGGCGGTTTGACGGAGCGTAAGGGTGGACTGCGCATCGAGCTGCAATCGCAAAGCGGGACCGTTGATATGCATGAGGCCGCCAGACTCGGTGGAGAGCCGGTCCCCTTCATAGACCGTGCTGCCCTCGGAAGCGACAGCTTCACCTATGCGGGCGCGCTCGGCGTGCGTGAGGATGCCTAACGAAATGGGGTTTGCAGGCGGCGAGCCGAGCGCCAGGAGGGATGCGGTCCATACCACGACAAGTTGGCGATGAAAGAACGTAAGAGCCTCGCGCGCCGGATTCGGGCTGTTTCACAAGATAATTGTTAGATAAATATAAATTGTATATTACCGAACAATATACATGCCGCGGAGAGATGTCAATGAAAAAAGGAAACCGCAACAGGGGCGACTCTTGCCGCATACCACATCGTTGTTTGCATGCGTTTTTGCCCAGGCACGCGCGGCGGTATATAGTGGCAAATGGGCCTTTTGCGCAGCGGCGCAGGGCTTAAACTTCGTTGTTTCAAGGGCACCGCAAAGGCAAACCCAAGGGATGGCCGCAGACGTCAGCAAACATCTGGATCGCGCCAAGCGATTCCTCGAGAAGAACCGCGTCGAGGATGCGATTGGGGCTTATAAGGCTGTGCTGGATGAGGCTCCACAGCACCAGGAAGCGACACAAGCTTTAGGGGACCTGTACGCGCGGACGGATCAGCCGGAGCGCGCCTCCCAATATTACGGCCTGCTGTTCGACATGCTGGTCGAGCCGCGCGACGAGACCAAGGCTCTGGCCATTTACAACCGTTTTTTGCGGAGTGCCGCGTCGCCGCAACCTCCGGAGCGCATTGCGCGTTACGCCTTCCTGCAGCAAAAGCAAAACCGCAACGATGAGGCGCTGGAGCAGTATGCGAAGGCCGCGGAGCTTTTTAGCCAAGCCGGCCGGCAAGAAGACGCGCTGTTTTGTCTGGAGCGCACCGCGCAACTCGATCCAGAAAATCTGACCCGGCAGCTCGGGGTAGCGGAAACGGCGGAGCGATTGGGTAAGGGCGCGCTAGCGGCAAAAGCATTTCTGCGCGCAGGGCAATTGGCGACGGCTGGTGGCACGCCCGAAGAGGCCATGCGCCTATTCGGTCGCGCGTACAAACTGGCCCCGCAAGAGCGCAGCGTCGCGCTGCTGTACGCCGAGGCCACCTTGCGGGCCGGCGACGCCAAGCAAGCAGCCGCGCTGCTGGAACCATTCGTGGCCGCGGACAGCGACGCAACCTTTTTGGAAACGTTCTCGGATGCCTTGATGCGCAGCGGCAACCTGGACCGCGCCCGGGAGATCCTGGAGCGCCTGCTGAAAGAGAAGAATCAAGGTCTGGCGCGGCTCTTTGATTTGGTCGATGTTTACGGAAAATCGGGGCAGGATTCCAAGGCAGTGGAACTGCTGAAGTTACTTAAAGGCCGAATGTATGCGGACCGCAAACAAGAAGATTTCATCGCACAACTGGATACCATCGGAGGAAAACACCCGAATTCCCCGGCGATCCTGGAATTTTGCGGAGCGTTCTACAACGAAGCGAATCGTGAGACGCAGTACTTCGAGACGGTGATTCGACTTTTTGACGTTTATTTTAAGGCGGGTAACGTTCACAAAGCTTGCGACGCGCTTGAGAAGCTGATGGACATCGATCCGTACGATCACCGCAATCAGGAACGGCTGGAAAAATTGCAGGGGCGCGCGGATGAATCGTTGTTGAAACGCTTCGCCGCGCGCCTGAGCAAATCCGGAACGGCGGGGCCGCCGCGGTCGGTGCAGAGCAAATCCTCGACAGCGGATAGCGTGAGCACATCGGGATCGGCCGGTGGCGACGGAAGGCAGATGCAGGCGCTGGAAGACCTCATCGTGCAGACGGAAATTTTCTTGCAGTACTCGCTGCAGAACAAGGCGCTGGAGCGCCTGCAAAAAATCGCGGCCACGTTCCCCGGCGAAGAGGAGCGCAATACGCGCCTGCGGAATCTGTATCAAACGGCGAATTGGTGGCCGGCGGGCTCATCGCAGCGCAAACGGGAACCGGTGGTAGCGGCGCGTCCTGTCGAGGCGGTGCCTGAAGCTCCAGGATCGGGGGTCACGCAGAAGACCGGTGTATACACGGCGGAGACGCTGCGCGACCTGGCGAAAATTTCCGAGATCAACCAGAAGATTTTCCGCCAGCAGACGCCGCGGGCCATGCTTAACACCGCAGTCAATGAGGTGGGCGCTTATTTGCATTGCTCACGCGCTATCGCCGTGTTTGGGGCGCAAGGACGCCCGCCGGAAATGGCCGCGGAATTCTGCTCGGGAGGCTTGAAGGCGACGCCTGGCGCGCAATTGGTTTTGTTGCTGGCGCAATTGGAGAAGGCGCAGCCGGATGAATTAGGGGGCTTGACCTTAAGAGTCAGTGAAGGCTCGATTTTGAAAGATATGGGCATCAGCACCGCTCTGGGGGTGAGCATCAACGACAAAGAAACGCAGAGCCCCGCGGGAATGCTCATCGTCGGCCATTCCGAAGCGTACAAGTGGAAGCCGAACGAAGCGTACTTCTTGCAAGCCATCGGCGATCAGATGCTGATGAGCGTCAGCCACACGCGCTTGCGCTCGCTGGTGCGGCGCATGGGCGTCTCCGACGAGCGCACGGGCTTGCTTAGCCGCAGCTCCTATCAGAGCTGCCTGCTTACAGAGGCGGATCGCTCGCGTACGCAGGGCACGCCGCTTTCGTTGGCAATTCTTCAAATTGATCGCGGCGCGGAGATTCTGCGCCAGCAAGGCGAATCGCCCGTCGAGCGTTTTCTGGAGCAGCTGGCGCGCTCCTTGCAGCCTATCGTGCGCCAGAACGATGTCGCGGTAAAATATACGTCGTGGTCGTTGGCGTTCATTTTGCCGGACACTAGCTTGGCCGGTGCGCAGAATTTGGCCGACAAGCTGCGGCGCGCGGCGTCTGGGCTGAGGCCGCCGTGGGATTCCACGCAGGTTACGCTCAGCGCGGGCATCGTGGAAGCCGTGGCCAAGTCGGAATACGAGAGCGAGGACATTGTCACGGACCTGATCAATCGCGCCGAGTTTAGCGTCGAAGAGGCGCGCAAACGGGGCGGCGACACTGTCGTCGCGCTGGAAAGCCCCAAGACCTAGCCGCAAAATAAGAGAGGAAAATTATGTTCCCGACCGATGTAGTGATTGTTGCCGGAGCACGCACGCCCATGGCGCGCTACCCGGGATCCTTTTCCGATGTTTCCGCGATCGATTTGGCCGCGCACGCGTCGAAGGAGGCCATTCGCCGTTCCGGCGCCGATCCTGCGGAGATTGATCACGCAATTTTCGGCAACGTGATGCAGACCAGCGCCGATGCGCTTTACGGAGCGCGCCACGTTGGGCTAAAAGCTGGACTGAGAACGGAAACTCCCGCGGTCACGGTAAATCGTTTGTGTGGCTCCGGCATTGAAGCCATCGCGCAAGCCGCGCAGCGCCTGCTGCTTGGTGAAGCAAAGACGGTTCTGGCTGGGGGCATGGAGAATATGACGCAAGCGCCCTTTGTAATTCGCGGCGCACGCGGCGGCCTGAAGCTAGGCGGCGGCGCACTGGAAGATTCGCTGATGGCCGGCTTGACGGATTCCTATTGCGGACTCCCTATGGCCCTCACCGCCGAGAAATTGGCGGAGCAGCACGGAATCACGCGCAAGGAGGCGGACGCCTACGCCTTGCGCAGCCAGCAAGCAGCCGACGCGGCGTACAAGGCGTGCCGCATTCGCGAAGAGCTGGTTCCTGTGGAAGTGAAGCAGGGGAAAAAGACCATCACGGTCAGCGAGGACGATCATCGCCGGCCCGATACCACCATGGAGATCCTGGAAAAATTGCCGCCGTCCTTCAAGAAGGACGGAATCGTTACCGCGGGAAATGCCAGCGGCATCGTCGACGGAGCTGCGGCGGTAGTCGTGACACGAGAGAAAATCGCGAAGGAGCAGGGCTTGAAGCCGGCCGGAAGAATTATTTCCTGGGCCGTAGCCGGAGTGGACCCCAGCATCATGGGCATCGGACCGGTGCCGTCATCGCAAAGAGCACTGAAGCTGGCGGGCTTGAGGCTTGATCAAATGGACCGCGTCGAGGTCAACGAGGCCTTCGCCGCGCAATATCTGGCAGTGGAAAAAGTTTTGGGATTGAATCGCGACAAGACCAACGTAAACGGCGGCGCCATCGCGCTAGGCCACCCTTTGGGCGCGTCCGGTACGCGCTTGGTCATCACTATTCTGAATGAGCTGCGCCGCAACAATTTACGTTATGGACTGGCGACGGCGTGCATCGGCGGCGGCCAGGGCATCGCCATGATTGTCGAGGTGCTGTACAACTAGTTCGCGGCGTTTCTGCTACACTTTTCCGTGCTGACGGGCAGTGTCCCTGCGGACGTTTTGCCGCTCTTCGGCGACTAACCGCGGTATCTCCACAGAGGAACAGAATGGCGATTCAAAAAGTTGGCGTCGTCGGGTGTGGCTTGATGGGTTCGGGAATCGCACAGGTTTCGGCGCAAGCCGGCTTTCCTACGGTCGTGCGCGAAGTCAGCCAGGAGATCGTGGATAAAGGACTCAAGAGCATCGAGAAAAATCTCGCTCGCCTGGTGGAGAAAGCCACGATCAGCGAAGCGCAAAGAAATGAGGCGCGCAGGCGGCTGAAGGGCACGACCTCGCTGGACGACCTGAAGGATTGCGACGTAATTGTCGAAGCCATCATCGAGCAGCTTCCCGCGAAACGCGAGCTGTTCAGTGCACTCGATGCGATCTGCCCGCCTTCCACAATTTTCGCGAGCAATACTTCGTCGTTAACAATTACGGAAATCGCCACCGCCACCAAGCGCCCGCAGCGGTTTGTTGGTTTGCACTTCTTCAATCCTGTGCCGGTGATGAAGCTGGTCGAAGTTGTAAAGACGATTGCCACGGAGCCTGCGGTTTACGAAGAAATGGTTGCGTTCGGCGCCAAGCTCGGCAAGACGCCGGTGCGCGCCCACGACAGCACCGGTTTCATCGTCAACCGCCTTCTCGTGCCATACCTGCTCGACGCTATACGCGCCCTCGAAGAGGGCGTCGGCTCCATCGAAGACATCGACAATTCCATGAAGCTTGGCTGCGGGCATCCCATGGGGCCGCTCACGCTGCTCGATTTTGTCGGCCTGGACACCACCTATTACATTGCGAATATCATGTTCGACGAATTCCGCGAGCGCCGCTTTGCCGCGCCTCCCCTGCTCAGGCGCATGGTGCTTGCGGGATGGAATGGCCGCAAGGCTGGGCGCGGATTCTACGACTACTCCGACCCGCAAAAGCCCAAGGCAATGAAATTCTGAAACTGACATCAGCATGGTCTAACAACGTCATGGCTTACGAAAATATTCTGTTTGAAAAAAAAGAAAGCATCGCCTATATCACCTTCAATCGCCCCAAGGTGCTGAACGCGCTGAATCGCAAGACGCTGGAAGAATTGCGCGACGCATTGTTGGACGCGCGCGACGATTCTTCCGTTCGCGTTCTGATTCTCACTGGTTCTGGCGAGAAGTCTTTCGTCGCCGGTGCGGATATCGCCGAACTTGCCCAGCGCACTCCGGTCGACGGCAAGGAGTTTTCTCTCTTTGGCCAAAGCGTATTTCATCTCTTGGAGACGCTTGGAAAGCCATCCATCTGCGCCATTAACGGGTTTGCGCTTGGCGGCGGTTGCGAGATGGCGCTTTGCTGCACCATCCGTCTGGCCAGCAAGACCGCCAAGGTCGGCCAGCCGGAGGTGAAGCTCGGCATCATTCCCGGCTACGGTGGCTCGCAACGCCTCGCGCGACTCTGCGGCAAAGGCGCTGCGCACGAGCTTTGCCTCAGCGGCGAAATGATTACCGCCGAAGAGGCGCAGCGCATCGGGTTAGTCAATCATATTTACGAGCCTGCGGACCTTCTGCCTGCCGCGGAAGCCTTGGCAAAAAAGATCATCGCCAACGCGCCCATCGCCGTGAAGTACACGATGGAAGCCATTGAGCGCGGCGTCGAAATGCCGCAAGAAGAAGGGCTGTTTCTGGAAGCAACCTTGTTTGGGCTTTCTTGCGCGACCGAAGACATGCGCGAAGGCACGAAAGCGTTTCTCGAAAAAAGGAAAGCAGATTTCAAGAGTCGATAAAGAAAATCGCGATGACGACCAAATTCCAACCCAGCTCGACGAGCGGCGACCTGAAGGCGTCCGGCCTGCGCTTTGCAATTGTTGTTAGCCGCTTCAACAGCTTTATTACCGAGCGTCTGTTGAGCGCGGCCGTCGACGCTTTGCAGCGCGCCGGAGCCGCTGAAAAAGATGTCGAAGTCGTTCGCGTTCCAGGAGCCTTCGAGTTGCCACTCGCGGCGAAAAAGCTGGCCGCCACCGGCCGTTACGATTCGCTCATCGCCATTGGCTGCGTGCTACGCGGCGAGACGACTCATTACGATTACGTTTGCTCCGAAACCGCGCGCGGGTTGCAGCTCGCGCAAATGGATACCGGTCTGCCGATCATTTTCTGTGTGCTTACCTGCGATACGCTTGAGCAAGCCATCGACCGCGCCGGCCTCAAGGGCGGCAATAAAGGGTTTGAAGCCGGTCTCGCCGCAATAGAGATGGCTCAGCTCTCGCGAAAACTGGGGGGCGCTAAGACATCTTCCGGCCACGCAAAAACTTCCTCTGCTCGAAAGACCCGGCGCAAATAACATGTCCCTCCGCACCAAATCCCGTGAATTCGCCATGCAGATGCTCTTCCAGTGGGACATGAGCCAGCAGGACCCGGCCAAGTTGGAAGCAAAATTTTGGCGCGGTGCCAAAGCTGCCGGCACGACACGCGAATTCGCCAATCGGCTCTTCGAGGGCGCCGCAAAAGAAGTCACTGTGCTGGACGAAATCATCGTCAAGCATGTTGAAAATTGGCGCTTCGAGCGTCTTGCCGCCATCGACCGCGCCATTCTGCGCCTGGCCATGCACGAACTCCGTTCTTCAGACACCCCACCCAAAGTCGTCTTAAACGAAGCCGTGGACCTGGCCAAAAAATTCTCCGGGGAAGATTCCGGCGCGTTCGTGAATGGCATTCTAGATGGCTTCCGTAAATCACTGAATCCACAGTAGTTATCTGCGGCGCGGGCAGATTTGCCGGTTCGCCTCCCTGTACCAAACCTGTACGAAACTTTATGCGCGTCCCTGTGTTTTTTCAGCAGAATCCGAAACAGGTCTCGGAACATTCTCAAAGGAGAGAGATGATGAACGCTCAATCAGTACTGAGGAGAAGCTTGCTCATGCTCGGCGTTGCCGGATTCCTCGTCGTCGGCGCCTACGCTCAAAGCCCGGATCCGACCCCGCAGCAGCAGGACATCCACAGCGACAAGAAGGACATTCGGCAGGACAAGCGAGACCTGGCGAACGATCGCGCGGACCGCAACGCCGATCAGCGCGACATCAACCACGACCGCCGTGACTTGACCAAGGATCGCGTGGATCGCAATCAGGATCAGCGCGATATCAACAAAGACAAGCGGGATCTGCGCAAGGACGACGCGAAATACGGCGTCAACAGCACACAGGCCCAGGCCGACCGCAAGGATCTGCACAACGACCGTGTCGACCGCAACAAAGACCAGCGCGACATCAACAAAGACAAGAACAACTTGACCGCGGACCGCAAAGATCGCAACCAAGACCAGAAAGACATCAACAAGGATAAGCGCGACCTGCACAAAGACCGCAAGGACTTGCGCAAAGATCGCAAAGGCAAATAACTCTGGGCCGAGTCAAAATACCCTTCGCGCGGGAGGTGGCGGCGTCACGCAGCACTGGCGAGCCCTCTCCCGCGTGTTCTTTTGGTTTGCGGCAAATCGCACGCCGTACAAGGGCTTTTTTCACTTCTGAACGTTCAGCGTCAGACTTATTCGAAAAACATGTCCGTTTAAAGGATCGGTAGCGCTCAGCACTTCCAAGCTCTGGCCGTCTTTTACCGTCACCAGCAGGGATTGCGCGCGTAGCGTCGGAATGTATGGCTGCCCCGTTTCCGCCGTTTTTATCGTGCCCTTTTCCTCGCCGCGACCTTGGAAGTAGAGCGAGGAGCGCTCGAAATTCAACCGTACTATAAAACGGCCATCCTCTTCTGCCTGTACGCCGCAATCGATGTTCGAGCCAACATCCACGAACGTAGCCTGCCCTTCTTTTCCACCCCCGGGCACAGGAACACGCACTCCGACCCGCGTGAAAGTTGAATACGTCGCATGGCTTCCCGGGCCGGCGGGGTCTGGATTGAGGAGAATTGAATAAGGAAGGCTCGCCACTTTCCTTTCGCCGTCATTTTCGGTCAAGACCACCGTGAGCTTTACAGGGATGCTGGGCTTCGCTTTCTCGGAGGGATTGGTCTTGTCCTGTGCGTGCCCCAGCAGGCAGCAGAAGAGCAGAGCCACAACCGCAAGTATCCTTATCAGCTTCTTCATCACGACCCTCCTGGTTTTCTGAATAGGCGCGTTAGTTGGAACTCAGATCCGACAACGGGGTCACAACCAGTTCTGAAATCTCGATCGCCGGAACCTCCACCGCCTTCGTGCTTTCCTCTTGTTGCAAACCAGCACTAAGTGTCACTCGCGGCCTACGGGTTGCCATTCCTTGCATATATTTCGCGAGCAGCTCCTCCTGCCCGTGCGGGACCAAAACTTCCGGCTCATCGTGTAGACGAACCGAGGCCTTTGGCTGCCGAGAGATCCGCAAACTACTACCACGGGAATACGGCCTCGCGGGCATATCCAGCCCCACGCTGTTGCTGCTATGAACTGGTGCCTGCTGCGAGGTCAAGAGTTTGCTTTCCGCGACATAGGTTGCTCCAGCCTCCTTTCCACCGTGCTTTAGGTTCAGGATCAACACAATCGCCATCAGCATGGCCGCCGCGAGTGAACACCAAGCCGGCACTGCAGGGCCACGTTTGCGATCTTGGGCAGCTTCCGATTCCAAGGCAGCGCGAACCCTATGCTCAAAATTCCCCGGAACAATGGCGTTAGCTCGCGAGCGAAGTCCGGTGTCCACCAACGCGAACACGGACTGCTGCGCGGCAAACAATTCGCGGCAGTGCACACAGGAGCTCATATGCTGGCTAACTCCGCTCGGCAGAGGTGCGCTGCTCGCGGCCGCCTCGCTCAACGCGTCTTTGTATTTGTCACATAGCATTGCAACTTCTCCGCTAACTTCTTTCTGCCAGCGAACAACCGAGATTTCACCGTGCCCACCGGCAGGTTCAGCATCGCCGCTACTTCTTCCAACGTGTGGCCCTCCATCGCCGCAAGCAGCAGCGCCAGCCGCAACTTTTCCGGCAGCTCCTCCAGCGCGCGGTCAAAAAGCGCTTGGAATTCGCTGGAAGCTGCAAGTTCCTCCGCCGTCGGCGGCGAAGCTCGCCTTGCTGGCTGCGCCCATTCCGTCTCGCGCCGCTCGCGCCGCTTCACTGAGCGCGCGCGGTCCAGTGCCAGCCGAAACACGATGCGCACCAGCCATCCGCGGAACCGCTGTGCATCGCGCAAGCGGTCAAACCGCCGGTACGCTCGCAGGAGCGCCTCTTGTGCCACATCCTCGGCATCAGCGTCATTGCGTAACACTCCGCGCGCCACGCGATAGGCGAGCGATCCACATTCCGCGAGCCGCTCTTCAAACTCGCGTCGCTTCGCCGCGTGCGCCGCTTCCCGGCTCCACTCGTCCTCGGCAGCGCGAATTGGCTGGATCAGAACCAGCTCCTGCATTCGTTGTCACGCGCGAGCCAAACGCGCTCGCCCTCCCGGTACACTTACTAGACGCCGCGGCACATTCCACGGTTCGCCCGCAAAGAGTCTTTAGCACAAATCGTCAACGCAAACCCGGCTTCCCTTGTGCAACGCAGTTCGCGAATGGAACCGTGCTTCTCGGAGCAGTTCCGAAATGGAGCCACGCCAGGTCGCGCTGTCGGCCTTCCGCCTTCCGTCAACACAGCCGCTTCGCGACAACCCGTTCGATCCTTAAACCTAATGCTCCTGTTTCGAGTAGCTTACGGCGCCGCCGTTCATGCTCTCGAGCAAAAGCCACGGCCGAGTGCAACTCGCTTCCGCTGGCCCTTCGCCTGCATTTCGCCCCACGATGCGGGCCCTCTCCCAAGACGTTGACACGCTCTCTCCCAAAAGACCGCAGAGGCGTTTTCCAACGGAGCTAACTCTCGCTCTTCTGTTCGTCAGCACTGGATGCTCCCTGGGCTGTGGCAGCATCGTTACAAGCTCCCCGGTCGTCCCGCCACCTCCACCTACGCTGATACCGACTTCGGTCAACGTCAGCGTAATGCCCCTGACCGCGTCGCTTCTGCTTGGCACAACGCAAGCGTTTATGCCTACGGTCACGGGCGCCGTTGATACCGGCGTGTCTTGGAGTGTCAACGGCGTGACGGGAGGCAATTCTCTTACCGGAACCATCGCGGCAAACGGTGTTTACACCGCACCTGAAGTTCTGCCGACAATCGCGACCGTGACCGTAACTGCTCAGAGTATCGCCGACGCAACGAAGCGTGCTTCTGCCACCATAACGATCCTAAGCGACATCAGCATCTCGCTTACGCCTCGCGCCATCAGCGTCGAGCTTGGCGCTCTTCAGCCATTCCGCGCGGCAATCACCAGCGTTGGCCAGCCAAGCGCCGCCATTCGTTGGAGTATCTCAGGCGCGGCGTGCCCTTCGGCGTGCGGCTCCCTCGACGCAAACGGCAACTACACAGCGCCGCAAATCCTGCCTGCGGCGGCCACGGTCACGCTCACCGCGCAAAGCCTCGCCGACCCTTCCAAGCAAGCTTCCGCGGCAATCGCCATCACCAGCAATTTTTCTTTGCAGCTTTCCGCGCCTTCGAGCATTGCCTCTGGCGGTTCCAGCCTCATCGCCGCCACGCTTACGCCGCTCGCTGGGTCGAGCCCCGCCACCGCGCTTTCGTGGGCCGTCTCTGGTCCAGGATGCATTGGCACAAATTGCGGGACACTCGCGATTTTAACTACGCAAACCCTGGGCGGAGGCGCAATGTCGATCTCTGCCACATATACGGCCCCAGTCTCGCCGCCAAGTCCCAACACCATCACGATCACCGTCACACCCCAAGCAGATCCCGCGAAAAAAGCGCAAGCCGCTATAGGCATCCAACCCGGTGTCGGCGTGACGCTCGCGCCGCGTACGGCCACGCTAGCCGGCAATCACCGCATAACCCTCACCGCCCAAGTCTTCGGCACAACCAACAGCGCTGTGACCTGGACCGTGGACGGCATCGCCAACGGAACTGGCACGGTGGGCCAGATTTGTGTCGTCGCCAGCACACCTTGCCAACCGCTAATCGCGGGAAACAATCTTCAGGTCGACTATCAATCCCCTGGCGCAATTCCCACGCCCAATCCCGTCATTGTTCACGTCAGCAGCGTTGCGGACGCAACCCGCAGCGCCACCGCGCAGATTACCGTCATCAATCACGACGTCGTAACCGTTCTGCCGTCGACCGTGACGCTCGCGCCACTCGCCGTGCAGCAATTTTCGGCCACCGTTCTAGGCGCCAGCAATCAGAGCGTCACCTGGCAGATTCAAGGCGCTGCGTGTTCCGTGGCAGGCGCATGCGGCGCCATTGATGCGAACGGCATCTACACGGCTCCCGGCTCGGCTCCGTCTCCAACCGCATTCACCGTGGTGGCCGTCGCCGCTGACGATCCGTCGCAGTCCGGCATAGCGAACCTCACTATCGCGACCGGCGCGAATATCCTCGCGCTGCATCCCGCCAGTGTCTATGCCGGGGCGGCTGACGGCTTCACCTTGCGTGTCAACGGCAGCAATTTCACAAACTCGTCTCCCGGTCCCGGCTCCACGTTGCTCATTGCCGGCACCGCGCGCACCACCACGTGCAACTCCGTTACAGAATGCACCGCGCCCGTCACCGCCGCGGATGTCTCAAATCCAGGCAATCTCTCCGTGCAGGTTCGCAATCCCGATAACACCACTTCCAACAGCGTTTCCCTAATCGTCGTCGCGCCAAACGATTCCAATGAAGTGATCCTTCCCACCAGCGATGCGTCCGTCGCCACAGCCAAGGACATCGTCGTAGTCGATCCCACCACCGCTGGCGTCTCTGTTCCCAACGCCGACGTAGACCTAAACGTCGCCGCCTTAGGCGCGTTCTCCACCACCACCAACTCCTGCTCGCTCGCCGGAAATCCGGTCCCGTTGCAGCGGCCCGCCAGCGGATTTGCCGCCTCGGACATCTGCCTCTTTTCCGCGAGCGGCCTCGACACCGGCATGGCCTACACCGTCACGGGCCCCGGCGACGTCACCGTAATCGCCAAGCAACCCGCCGGCCTGGGCATCATCCATCTCACGCTGCAAATCTCCGCCGCCGCGATTCCCGGCGCGCGCACGCTCTTCATTCAAAACACAAATTTGGACAAAACCGCCGCCACCGGCGCTCTGGAGGTGCAGTGATGAGTTTCGTCGAACGCAGACGATTTCTTTGGCTCTGTTTGCTGGGCAGCCTTATTTTGCTGGCATTGACCGCGGCAGCTTTCGCCAATGGCACGACCTTCGCGCGCTTGCGCTTCGAAGACCTGGCGCAGCAATCCACCGCGGTAGCCCGGCTGCGCTGCCTCGGCTCCGAATTTCTGTGGGATCGCGGCGAGCTCTGGACCGAAACCCGCTTTGAAGTCCTCGAACGCAACAAGGGCCTGCTCTCCGGAATCGTCACCGTACGCACCATCGGCGGGATCTCCGGCCATCTGCATTCGCGCGTCGACAGTGTGCCAATATTCCGCGCGGGCGAAGAAGTCTATCTATTCTTGTGGCAACGCCCGGGCGAGCCCTATCGCGTCTTAGGCTGGGCGCAAGGCACGTTTCGCATCGCGCGCAACGCGGATTCCGGCAACGAAACCGTCACGCAAGATTCCGCCATGGCCCCGATTTTCGACCCGCGCACGCGAACATTTCGTCACGGCGGTATCCGCAATCTACCTGTGGGAATTTTTCAGTTGAAGCTGCGCCGCGCCCTCGAAGGAAAAAACTAACGCGAAGCCAGAGCAGAAAATGCCAGCGGCTTCCGGAGAAAATCCTTGAAGAACAAAAATAAGGTAACGCAGAAAAGAATGGTCTCTAGTCTGCTCACGGCCGTGTACATCGCTTGGACCGCCCAAGCCGCCGCAGGCTACGCCTTCAACCAAGTTGTGCCCGATGTCCGCCAGCCTGTAAGTTTATCCGGCGGCTCTGCCTGCCCCGTCCGAGCCCATCGACGAACCGCTCCCTCCAGCATCGCCGTGCGCTGGAGCACCACTCTCGGCACAAATCCAGTCTCCATCCTCACGCAAAACCAGACCGCGACCGGTCGTCTCACCGAAATCGAGCAAGTCATCACGCAATCGCTCGCCGTCTGGACCGGCGTCACCGGCACGACCCTGCTGCCCGCCAGCATCACCACGCCGTTGCGCACCGCCACCCAAAACGCCTGCGGCTCCGACGGCCTGAACTCCATCTGCTTCGATCAAGCCGACACCGCTTTCACCCCCGGCATCCTTGCCTTCACGCGCGTCATCACCTCAGACGCGCTCGGCGAACAAGTCGGCGCCAGTCCCGCGGCCACCGAGCTTGGCCAGATTCTCGATGCCGACATTTATTTCGATCCCTCCGACGCGCAAGTCTCCTTCGCCACGCCCGCCGCGTTGCCCACTTCTCCCCAAGCCTACGACCTCCAGTCCGTCCTCACTCACGAACTCGGCCATTTCCTCGGCTTCAGCCACTCCGCCATCTGGAGCGCCATGATGTACCCCTACGCGCCCGCTCCTGGAACGTTCAACGGCACGCGCCCCACCCAGCAGCAGCCCGACGCGCCGCTCGGCGACGACGACCGCACCGGCCTCCGCATTCTCTATCCCGATCCCACCGACGCCGCAAACGTCGGCACAATCAGCGGCCGCATTCTCCCCGCCAATCCGCTCTCGTTGCCGCTATCCCCGCCAGGAGTCACCGGGACTTTCGGCGCGCACGTGGTCGCGGTCGACCAAGCCAGCGGCGCGATCATCGCCGCCACCATTGCCGGCTGGAGCTGCGCCGCCCCCGGCCCCGCCCAATTCGACGGCGCCTACGAGCTCGATCATCTCCCCATCAACCACAGTTACACCGTGTACGCCGAGCCGCTCGACGGCGTCGTTTCCCCCGCCCAGATCGCCCCTGCAATCGCCACCCTCTGCCGCAATCCCACCACCGACCCCGGCTGGCCGCCATTGCAAGCCTGCGTAGTGCCGGCCGTCAACACCAGCTTCACCACCCGCTCCCGTTGATCGATCAACATTTATGGAAGCAGACGACAAGACCAGACGCGAGCGTAGAGACTCACGCAAGGGAACAACGTGTCATCCTGAGGTCCCGGCGCTTTTGCGCCGGGCCGAAGGATCTCAACCGATCGACAATTTGCAGATTTAAATTTGGTGAGTAACTACCGCCGCCGCGAATTCGCCAGCAGTCGCAAAATTTCCAAATACAGCCAGATCAGCGTGACCATCAACCCAAACGCCCCGTACCATTCCATATACTTCGGTGCACCCACGCGCACGCCTGTCTCGATCATGTCGAAATCCAGCACCAGATTCAGCGCCGCGATAATCACCACGAACACGCTGAAGCCAATGGCCCAGGGACTGCCGCTGTACAAAATCCCGACGTTGACGTGAAACAGATTCAGCGCCATCGCCACAAGATAAAAAATCGCGATGCCCCCGGTTGCCGCGATTACGCCGAGCTTAAAGCGCTCCGTAGCGCGAATGACGCCCGTCTTATACGCAATAAGCATCACAAACAGCACAGCGAACGTCAGGCCCACTGCCTCCGCTGCTATGCCATGGTAAGACCGCTCAAAGAAAGCGGAAATCCCGCCGAGCGCGAGTCCTTCCAGCAGCGCGTAGAGCGGCGCGGTAATCGGCGCCCAACTTCTCTTGAAGATGGTCACCAGCGCGGCGATGAAGCCACCCACGATCCCGCCGATCATCCACGGCATCGCCGCTTCCGGCGTTTCGGAATGCGCCATTCCCCAGGTCCACGCCGCCGTCACCACCACACACAGCAGCAGCAAGCCGGTCTTATTGACCGTGCCCTGCAAGGTCATCGTTTCGCCGCCGAGTGCCACCTCGCCGCGAAAGGCCTTCTCGTTCAAAGCAGGATTGGACGTACGCAATGGTGCAGCCATGTTAGGTTCCTCATAGTTACACGCCCAGTTTATGCCCGCCGCCATCGTGTAGCAAATCGCGCTCGGAGGTCGCATGAGCAAAGCTCACGCAGCGGAAAGTTTGCGGATCTCTAGCAGAAGAGTGATGACCAGCAGAAGAATGGTAGCGCTAACGGGAATCGAACCCGTATTTTAGCCTTGAAAGGGCTACGTGCTAACCGTTGCACCATAGCGCCACTGCGCGACTTACATCTTAGCATGCAGTCCGCGCCAAATCTCTGTCAAGCCAATCCGCCCGACGCACCTTTCCGCCGCTGCCGGAAAGGTCACTGTCGTCGGGCAGTTCGAGTGAGATGTGGGCACGACCGTTCTGAGATAAACTCTCCGCCGGCGAAAATGATCGCCAGTATTTTAGGAACTTCATTGGAAAACGGAGGAACCGGTGAAACTTTTGCTGGTGGCAACATTCCTCGCATCGGCTTGTTTTTCTCCTGCTTCGGAGGCGCAAAGTCTTTCCGCCCGCGTTCCAGCTCCGCGGCCCGACGACGTAAAATCCCTCGACTCCATCCTCAAAGCCATCTACGACGTCATCTCCGGCCCCGCCGGCGATCGCGACTGGAATCGTTTCCGCTCTCTCTTCGTCCCGGAAGCCCGCCTCACTTCCGCCACCAGAAGAGACAATGGTCCGGTCCTGCTTTTTAGTGTGGAAGATTACGTGCGCGGCGCAGGCGGTTATTTCAAGACCCATCCTTTCTTCGAAAGCGCCATCGCCAATCGCATCCAAAAATTCGGCAATATCGCCCAGGTTTTCAGCAGCTACGCGTCGCGTATCGCTCCCAATGAACAGCCCTTTGCCCGCGGCGTCAACAGCATCCAGCTCTTCAATGACGGCAACCGCTGGTGGGTCATCAGCATCCTCTGGGACGAAGAATCCCCCGGCAATCCGTTACCGCTAGATCTGGCCACACCAGTCAAGAGGCCCTAAGGGCGATGACATAACGAGCCCCCAAATGAATATGGAGTGCGGCGGTCTTGCCGCCGCTTTCACGGTTGAAGCAGCGACGCGAGTTCCACAACGTCGTAATGTCGCATGGAATGAAACCTATTGCCAGCGCAGCGCCACCGCCGGGTCCACGCGCAGCGCGCGCCAGGCCGGAATCGCCGCCGACGCCAGCGTGATCAGCACCGTGAACCCCGTAGCCGCGGCATACACCGCTGGATCGGCCGGGCCCACTCCCACCAACGTCGCCGCCACAACGCGCGCAAGCGCAGCGGCCGTCAGCGATCCCACCACCAGTCCCACCAGCGCGAAACCGATTCCTTGCCGCACGACTAGCCGCATAATGTCCCTCGGCTGCGCGCCCAGTGTCACGCGAATCCCGATCTCGCCGGTCCGCTGCGCCACCGCATAGGCCATCACGCTGTACAGGCCAATCGCCGCTAACAGCAACCCCAGCCCGCTCAGCACGCTCAAGAGGCTCGCCGCGACCTTCGCGCCGAAAAGCGATGCGGCAACGTATTCCGTCATCGGCTCAGCATCGAAGATGGTCAGCGCCGGATCGATTGCCGTAGCCTCGCGGCGTAGCCCCGCGATCGCTTCGTTCACCGATCCGGAGGTCCGCACGTCGAACGTCAAACCATACTCCGGCCGGAAAATCTGCCGGATCGAAATGTAAAAGTACGGCTCCGGACTCTCTGTTACCCGGTGATACTTACTATCCTTGGCTACCCCCACGATCGTGAACCATTCGCCCCATCCATGCACTTTGCGCCCGATCACACTGCGATTGGCCAGAAACCGCCGCACGAACTCCTGGTTGACGATCATCACCTTCAGCGACTTGGCCTCATCCCGCAAATCGAAATCTCGACCCTCTACAATCGGAATTTTCATCGTCTCGAAATACCCGGGCGATACCAAATCCCGGTAAATCTTCATATTCTCGTTCGGCCCAGGGACGTAGCCCTCCACTTCCAGCGTTTCCCAGTTTCCTCCGCTAAATCCCAACGGCGGGGAATCGTCATAACTGACCGCGGTCACTCCAGGTTGTTCCTCCAGCCGCTCGCGAAGCCGTTGGCAGAAACCGTCCGTTTGCTGCGCGTTATAGCCCGCCGTGGAAAAGTCGAACCGCCCCAGCGCCACACCCTCCGGTGTGAAGCCGGGATTCATGGCCCGCGCCGTCTCAAAACTCTTCAGAAATAATCCCGCGCCCACCAGCGCGACCACCGCCAGCGCTACCTCGGAAACCACCAGCAGACCGCGCAAACGGTGCGAATGAGCACCCGAACTCCCGCTGCGGCCGCCCTCCTTCAGCATCTCGTTGACGCTGCCTCGTGACGCGTGCAGCGCCGGAGCCAGTCCCGCAAGTATCGCCACGCCAAAGGCCAGCGCCGTGGTAAACGCCAGCACTTGCCCATCGAGCGGCGGTTGCAACATCACCGGCCTAGCCACTCCGGGAAGCAGCCAGCGCAGTGCACCGCCCAGCAAGTTTGCCAGCATTAAGCCGCACACCGCACCGGACACCGCCATCAGCAGCGTCTCGGTCAGAAGCTGCTGGATCAGTCGCAGCGGACGCGCGCCCATCGCGAGTCGTACGCTAAACTCCTTCAAACGCCCGGTCGCTCGCGCCAGCAGTAGGTTGGCTAGGTTCGCGCAAACAATCAGCAGCACTACGCCGCTCGCGCCCATCAGGATTGCAATCGGCGTCAGAAGTATCGACTGCGTGCTGAAGTGTGATTGCCAGACCGGCAATATCGTTGCGCCGATCCCCTGATTCGAGTCCGCGTCGGACACCGCCATACGATTCGCCAGCGCTTGCGCTTCCCCGCGCGCCTGCTCTATCGTCACGCTTGGTGCAAGCCGCGCCATCAGCATGAAATTGCGCGTGTTTCGGTCCCGCAACATCCAAGTTCCCGTGTGCGTCAGCTGCCCATACATTGTGATGGGCATCCACATCTCGAAATCGAGTCCCGCCCGGGTGCCATGGAAACCTTCTGGAGCCACGCCGATAATCGTGAATGGCGTTCGATTGATGCGCAGGGTCGCCCCAACCGCCGACCGGTCCAAATGATAGTGGCTCTTCCAATAGCTGTGGCTGATGACCACTACCGCGTGCGCGTTCTGCGCGTCATCGCGTTCCGCGCCGGAGAAGAATCGCCCCGCCTCCGGCTGAATGCCAAGCATGTCGAAAAACCCGCCCGACACCAATTCACCCCAAATCTGAGTCGTGCGCGGGGCATCGCCCACCGAGAATACATTCATGTTTCGCGCCGTAACAAAGTTCACCAGTTTCAGGTTGTCCCGGAAATCTCGGAAGTCCAGGTAGGATGACGTCAGTGGCGCGCCGTCCGGTGCCGTGTTCTCAATGACCACGATGCGCTCCGGTTGCGCGGCCCCCGGCAGCGGATTCAGCAGCATCGAGCGCATCCAACTGAAAATAGTCGTGCTAGCGCCGATTCCAATCCCAATCGTCAGAATTGCTACCACCGCAAAGCCAGGATTCCGTGTCAGCGTCCGCCAGCCATAACGAAGATCGCGCAGGAAGTTGTTCATAAGCTGAGAGAAGGGACGCAAGCAGCTTACCATCGCAACTAACTGAAAAAACAGGCGCTAAGCTTCGTTCCGTCGTTCCAAGCGTCCGTTTGTGGGATAACCCGTCCCGCAGCAGGACAAAGTCCCCGGAACGCCAATCTCCGAATTGGCGTCCGCCCGCGAGGTAACATGATAAAAACCCCCGAGGGTAGTCATTTAACTGCCTTTTCGCGTTCATACCGCCCGCGCCGAGTATTCCACCCGTGATCGGCCAGATTCCTTGTGCGCACCGCATCCCTAACAAATCAAACAGCTTAAAATAATCTATTGACAACTAGTAATCAGTGTGTTATCATCAGATTCTTATGTCGGCGCATCTGTTCCTCCATCGCCGCAGTCCGGCCTCCGCGACCCGAATTCCCGCAACTCCTTTAGAATCCGCACTTGCGACAAGAACTGCCCATAAGTCCTTTAGAATCCGCACTTACGATAAACCCCGGGGGGAGGGGGTGGAGTAGTGAGCCAGCTTCAATTCAACCTTATGCCCGAGCGCCGCGCCTTCACGGTCACCGAGCTGACCGCCAGGATTCGCGACCTCTTCGCTCGCAACTTCACCGATATCTGGGTGACCGGCGAAATCTCCAACTGCCATGAAGCCCAGTCCGGTCATATCTACTGCACGCTGAAAGATGAACGTTCGCAGGTGAAGTGCGTCTGCTTCAAAAATCAGCTGCGCACCATGAAGTTCCGCCCCGAAGACGGCCTCCACGTCACCGTGCGCGGCTCCATCAGCGTCTACGAATCGCGTGGTGAGTACCAAATCTATGTCGAGAACATCGAGCCTGTCGGACTCGGGGCCCTGCAACTGGCTTTCGAGCAACTCAAAAGGCGCCTCGAAGCCGAGGGCCTGTTCAACGCCAGCCGCAAAAAGCCTCTGCCGCTGCTCCCCAGCCGTATCGGCCTGATCACTTCGCCGAGCGGCGCCGCCGTTCGCGACGTCGTGCGCATCTTGCGTCGTCGCTTCCGCAATGTGCACCTCACCGTGTATCCCGTGCGCGTGCAAGGTGACGGCGCTTCCACCGAGATCGTTCGCGCCGTACGATTCTTCAATCGCCAAAAAATAGTTGACGTGCTGATCCTCGCGCGCGGCGGCGGCTCGCTCGAAGACCTCTGGGCCTTCAACGAAGAAGAAGTCGCGCGCGCCATCTCCGACTCCGAAATTCCTGTAATCTCCGGCGTAGGCCACGAAACCGATTTCACCATCGCCGATTTCGTAGCCGACGTGCGCGCTTCCACACCCTCCGCAGCGGCGGAGTTAGTCGTGCAAACGCGCCGCGAATTCGATAAGCACATCGCCGACCTGCGCAGCGCCCTCACCGAGCAGATGCGTTACCGCATCCTCGTCCTGATCCGTCGCGTTCACGAACTCGGAAGCCGCCGCGGCTTCCGCCGCCCGCTCGACCTCCTCCGCCAGCAGCGCCAGCGCGCCGATGAACTCACCTCGCGCCTGGCCCACGGCCTCCGCGCCAATGTGCACCATTCGCGGCGCCGCTTCACCACCGCGCACATGCGCATAGTCTCCTTCGATTTTCGTATGAAGATTGCAACGCTGCGTCTGCGCCTAGAAAAGCGCAGCACCGATCTCGGCGCACGAGCCGAGCGCTTACTCCGCACAAAGCGCGAACGCCTGGACCGCCTGCGCCTCCAACTGGAAGAGCGCAGCCCCCTCCGCGTCCTGGAACGCGGTTACGCCATAGCCACCAACGCCGCCGGCCAAGTCCTCCGCGACACCACGCAAGTAGCCGTAGGCGACACCGTAAACGTCCACCTCCACCGCGGAAAATTAATCACGGAAGTAGGAAAGAAGGAGAGTTGAAGCAAACGAGAAGATAGAGAAAAGATAGTTGAACGCTATTCTTCGTCGCCCGCAGAGGTGACTTTGAGGACGGCAAGGAAGGCTTCTTGCGGGATGTCGACTTGGCCTACACGCTTCATACGCTTTTTGCCTTCTTTTTGTTTTTCGAGGAGCTTGCGTTTGCGGGTGATGTCTCCGCCGTAGCATTTGGCCAGAACGTTTTTGCGAATCGCGGCGACGGTTTCACGGGCGATCACGCGGCTCCCGATCGCGGCTTGAATGGGCACCTCGAACATTTGCCGCGGAATCAATTTGCGCAGGCGCGTCACCAGATCGCGGCCGCGATCGTAGGACTGCTCGCGATGACAAATCATGGACAGTGCGTCCACCGGCTCGCCACCGACAAGCACGTCGAGCTTCACCAAGTCCGATTCGACGTAACCCGCGAGGTGATAATCGAGAGAAGCGTAGCCACGTGAAACGCTTTTCAGGCGATCGTAAAAATCGAGCACGATTTCGTTCAGCGGCAATTCGTAAGTGAGCATGACGCGCGTCGGCGACAAATATTCGAAACCCTTTTGCGTGCCGCGCTTGTCCTGGCAAAGCTGCAAGATGCCGCCGACGGACTCGTCGTTGGTGATGATCATGGCCTTGATAATCGGCTCTTCGATCTTGCTGATGTCGCTGGGAGTGGGAAATTTCGCCGGGCTGTCCACTTCCATAACGGTCCCATCGGTGCGTGTGATGCGGTAACGCACGCTGGGCGCCGTGGTGATCAGGTTGAGGCCGAACTCGCGCTCCAGCCGCTCCTGCACAATTTCCATGTGCAGCAAGCCGAGGAAGCCGCAGCGAAAGCCGAAGCCGAGCGCGACGGAATTTTCCGGCTCGTAGAAAAACGCCGCGTCATTTAGTTTCAGTTTGCCGAGCGCATCGCGCAGCGGCTCGTAATCATCGGCCAGCACCGGAAATAATCCGGCGAAGACCATCGGTTTGATGGCTTCAAACCCCGGCAGCGCCGGAGCAGGCCGATCCGCATCGGTGATGGTGTCGCCCATGCGCGCGTCGGCGACGTCCTTGATGTTGGCAACAACGAAGCCGACGTCGCCGGCGGCGAGTTCATCGAGTGCAATGGGTTTCGGCGTGAGCGTGCCCAGCGTTTCGACTTCGTAGACCTGGTTGTTGTACACCAGGCGAATTTTCATGTGCGGCGTGATGCGGCCTTCCATCACACGCACGAGTACGACGGCGCCGCGATAAATGTCGAACCAGGAATCGAAAATCAGGGCTTGCAACGGATTTTCCGCGCTGCCTTTTGGAGGCGGAACACGCTGCACAATGGCTTCGAGCACGTCTTCCACGCCAAGGCCGCTTTTCGCGCTGATCATCAGAGCGTCGTGTGCGGGAATGGCCAAAACGTTTTCGATCTGTTCTTTCACGAAGTCGGGTTGCGCGGCGGGGAGATCGATTTTGTTGATGACTGGAAGAATGGTGAGATTGTGGCCGGCGGCGAGAAAGGTGTTCGCGACGGTTTGCGCCTCGACACCTTGACTGGCGTCGACGACCAGCAGCGCGCCTTCGCAAGCGGAAAGCGCGCGCGAGACTTCGTAGGAAAAATCGACGTGACCGGGCGTGTCGATCAAATTGAGTTGGTAGGTGTTCCCGTCTTTGGCTTTGTAATGGAGGCGAATGCTTTTAGCTTTGATGGTGATGCCGCGCTCGCGCTCCAGATCCATGGAGTCGAGCACTTGCTCGTGCATTTCGCGCTGCGACAATGCGCCAGTCATCTCGAGCAAGCGATCGGCGAGCGTAGATTTGCCGTGATCGATGTGCGCGATGATACAAAAATTGCGGATGAACTTTGGGTCCATTTACCTTATGGCCGGAAGGGGCTCTCTTCTTGTGATGTCACATGCGGCGCAAAACCGTGCCGTGTAATCATTCAGTGTGCCACAACGGAGCGAAGCGGTCGACCGTCGGCAGTTGAAAGTCGATAGAATGCGAGAAAAGATTTAACACAGAGGTCACGGAGATAGGACACAAAGGGCACAGAGAAGAAGCGCGCGAAATCGGCTAGAATGCGTTCGCTGTGACTGGGGGAACAAGGTGAGAACTGCTGCGCTAGCTACAGTGTTCTTGGTGTGCGGCGCGCCTTGTCTGGCGCAGAAAAAGGCGACGATTCCCGCGGCGCAAGTTGCCGAGGAGGTGCGGAATTATCGCGTGGCCAACGAGGATCGCATTATTCGCGAATTGGAAGAGTTTCTGGCCATACCGAACGTGGCGAGCGATACGGAAAATATCCAGAAAAACGCCGCGCACCTGGTGGAAATGCTGGAGGCGCGCGGGATCGAGACGCATTTGCTGCCGATTTCCGGGCGCGGTCCGGTGGTCTTCGGAAAATTGAATGCGCCGGATGCCAAGCGCACGGTGATTTTTTACGCGCACTACGATGGACAACCAGTGGATCCCGCGGCGTGGACAGATGGGAAGCCGTTCGAGCCGGTATTACGCAGCGATTCGATTGAGGCCGGAGGCAAGCGCATTCCACTTCCAGACAAGCATCCCGGCGCGTACAACGACAATTGGCGAATTTATGCGCGGTCCGCCTCGGACGACAAGGGGTCGATTGTAGCGCTGCTGGCGGCGCTCGATGCATTGCGCGCACAGCGGATTCCGCTAAGCGTTAACCTGAAAGTGATTTTCGAGGGAGAAGAAGAAGCGGGTTCAACAAATCTGGAGCGCACGCTGCAGCTACACAAGAATTTGCTGGGCGGAGACCTGCTCGCCATGGCGGACGGCCCGGTGCACCAGTCTGGTAGGCCGCTAGTATTCTTCGGCAATCGCGGCGACATTGGCCTGGACATTACGGTGTATGGAGCGGTGCGGGCGCTGCATAGCGGCCATTACGGGAATTGGGCGCCAAACCCGGCCATGGAGCTGTCGCGCCTGCTGGCATCCATGCGCGACGAGAACGGCCGCGTGTTGATTGACGGCTACTACGACGACATCGTACCGCTAAGCCCGATTGAAAAAGAGGCTCTGAGCAAGATGCCGGAAAACGATGCGGAACTTGAGCGTGAAATGGGAATCGCCAAACCCGAAGGCGGCGGCAAGAAGTTAGTGGAGTTGATCCACGAACCGTCGCTCAACGTCCGGGGATTGCGCAGCGCATACGTCGGCGAGGGCGCGCAAAACGTTGTGCCAGAGAAGGCGGAAGCGTCCATCGATGCCCGGCTGGTGAAAGGCGAGGACCCGCGCAGGAAATACGAGCAGATTGTCGGGTTTATCCGCAAGCAGGGCTTTTATGTAATCGATCACGCCCCGACGATGGACGAACGCCGCGAACACGCGCAAATCGCCAAAATCGTGGACGAAGGAGGGTACCGCGCTTCGCGCACGGCCATGGACTTGCCGGTCTCCAAAGCGCTGGTGCAAGTGGTGCAAGACGCCACTGGAGGTAATGCAGTGATTGCGCCGACGCTGGGCGGGAGCGTGCCGATGTACATCTTCGAGGATTTGGGATTGCCGTGGATTGGAGTACCGATCGCGAATTACGACAACCACCAGCATAGCTCCGATGAGAATCTACGGTTGAAGGAGTTCTGGCGCGGGATTGAGGAGTACGGGGCGATACTCGCGGACTTAAATTGGTAAGAGAAAATGGTAACCCAGAGGCGCAGAGAGCGCGGAGATACGCCGAGAAGCTGCTCGCACTTAGGAATCGATCCTATTCGTGACGTAACGCCACCATCGGATCAACGCGCGTGGCTCGGCGCGCCGGAATCCAGCAGGCGGCCTGCGCTACGATGATAAGTAGGGTAGCGATCGCCCCAAACGTGGCCGGGTCAGATGCAGCCACCTCAAACAGCGAACTGGCGATCAACTTCGTGGCAGCTAAAGCGCCTGCGACGCCGAGAATCAAGCCGGCGAGGATGAGTTGCATGCCGTTCTTCAGCACGAGCCAAGATATATTTTGCCGATCGGCGCCAAGTGCCATGCGAATGCCAATTTCGGAGGTTCGCTGTTTGACCCAGTAGGAAATTGTGCCGTAAATTCCAACCGCTGCGAGAAGCAGCGCGATGGATGCAAATCCGCCGAGTAGCAAAGCATCAAATCTTCGCTGCGATTCGCGCTGAGATAGCAGGAAGCCGACGGCATTTACATTGTCGATCGCGAGGTTCGAATTTACAGTGTGAATTTGTTGACGCACAGCGGAAATAAGAGTTCGTGGATCCTGGTTGCTGCTAAGGACCAGATCGTCGACCCAATCGCCTTGCGTAGGAACGTACGCCATGAGACCTGCGGGCCTCTCGAGCCCTTCCTGGCGCACGTCGCCGACGACACCTACAATTGTGAACCAGGGGCTCTTGAAATTCGGGTCGTCGAATTTCAGGTGCCTGCCGATGGGGTCTTGGTCAGGCCAATAACGCTTCGCCACGGTTTCGTTGATGATGATCACTGGTGGCGCGTTACCAACGGCGTCCGCTTGGCCGAATACGCGGCCTCGCAAAAGAGGAATGCCCATGGTCCGGAAATAACCTGGCGTTGCTTCGCTATGAGGAAGGAAGGGTCGTTGGCCCGCGGGTCGCTCGGGTTGGCCTTCGACTACGAAAGGGACTTTATACATTTCGTCAGGAAAGAGAACATTCGAAGTTGCGCTGACGGAGGTTACACCGGGCAGAGCGCGCAAGCGCCTCATCATTTCCCCATATAGAGAGTTTCTTTGGTTCTCCGCTGCGGCGTTGGCGGGAGTATTGGGCCAGTAGACGTGAAGAGTGAGAACGTGCTCGGCGTCGAAGCCGGGAGGCACGGCAAAAATGCGCCACAAGCTTTTTACGAGCAGACCCGAACCAACGAGCAGAATGAAAGCGAGCGAGACCTGGGCGACGATGAATAATTTTCGAAGCGCATGCGCTCTCGGTGCCAACTGACCGGAACTTGTCTCACGCAATGCTCGATTCAAATCCAACTGCGGAGCGGAGAGTGCAGGAAGCAATCCGCAGACGAGCGCGGTGAATGCGGCGATCGCAACGGTATAACCGAGCACGCGCGCGTCAAGCACGAAACCATTGAGCTTGGCAAGATCGGGATTCAGCGTGGAGACAAAACTCACAATCCAAACGGCAAAAATAACGCCAGCTACGGCGGCAATGAACGCAAGTAAGAAACTTTCACACAAGAACTGTTTGACGATTCTGCCGCGCGTCGCCCCCAGAGAATATCGGATGCAGATTTCTTTCTCGCGCCCGGTAGCCCGTGAAAGAAAGAGATTCGCCGCGTTCAAGCAAGCGATCAACAGCACGCCGCCAATCGCGCCCCAGAGAACGATCAGTCCCTGCCGCACTCTTGCTGAGAGTTGCTCACGCAACGGAACGATACGCACCCCCACGCCGCCATCAATGGCGGGATACTCCTTGGCTAGCTGTCCAGCGATGGTGTTCAGTTCCGCTTGCGCTTGCGTCCAAGTCACGCCGGGATTCAAGCGGCCAATGACATGCTGGTTTGGATATTGCCTTGCCTTCGTTTTTAAGAACTCGCCGACTTCACGCGGAATCCAGATATCCGCATTATCCGGAAACGCAAATCCGGCGGGCATTACGCCAACGATGGTGTGTTTGTCTCCGCTGCCAGGCACCAGGTCGCGACCAAGAATCAGCGGATCGCCCGCAAATCTGGTGCGCCACAAGCGGTAGCTGATGACGGCAACGTTTGCTTGCCCGGGAAACTGTTCCTCCGAAGAAAAGCTGCGGCCGAGGATTGGATTTACCCCGAGGATGGAAAAGAAATTGACGGACACGAGAGCGCCCGGCGTTCGCTCGGCGTCACCATTCCCGGAAAGGATGGACTTGCCGCTCATGAAAAACGCCATTTCGGAAAAGCTATGGCTTTGCGAGCGCCAGTCAGCAAAATTCGGATAGGAGACGAGGCCTTCCGATTGTCCGGTACGCTCGTTGTTCTGCCAGAGAGACGCCAGGCGCTCCGCATTCGGATAAGGAAGCGGCCGAAAGAATGCGGCATTCGCAAGACTGAAAATCGCAGTGTTCGCGCTAATGCCGATGGCCAGAGTGAGTATGGCTAGTGCAACGAAACCAGGGCTTTTGCGGAATAGGCGCAAGGCGATTCGCAAATCTTCGAGCAGAATCTCCACACCTGACAGTGCTCGCATAGGCGATCCGATGCGTATACCTTCTCACCCGGGCACATGTTCGTCCAGAATTGACCTGCAGCAAAGTGCTATTCGCGAGCATGCGCGCTTTGCGAAGGTCATTAACAGGCGGCGACGGGTAAATCGAAGTTCTGAGTTACTTAAGCGTATCACTCTAAGAGTTGCGCTTGACGCAAGGTCGCAACCGGCCTAGATTGGCTAGGCAGTCGCTTTTCCCCCTTCTGTTGTCCTTAGGCACTTCTAACTGGGACAAGTCCGTTCCGGCTTCTTCTATCGAACCGCGTAGACGCATATGAGTGCAAACTTAGGCGCGCAGAAACAAGGCGAAGTGTCTCAGGACAGCCAGCAAATCCTGGAGGCTTTATTCGAGTCTGTCCCGGAAGCGGTTGTGATTTCCGACGAGAATGGGCGCATTGTGCGGGTCAACGCACAAGTGGAGAAGCTCTTCGGCTACAGCCGTGACGAATTGCGCGGCCAACCCATCGAGATACTGCTCCCAGAGCAATTCCGCGATGTGCATCTGGGACTCGGCGAGCACCAGGACCAGCGGCGCGGAGCACTGGATATGGGGCTCGAACGGTGCGGCAAACACAAAGACGGCAAAGAGTTTCTCATTGACGTTATGCGCAGCCCGCTGCAGACAGAACAGGGAAACCTGCTCCTGAGTCTGATCCGCGACGTCTCTAACCGCGAGCCCGGCGCTGGCCTAAGGTTTCATCTGGCCGCTCTTGTGGACTCATCGAGGGACGCCATCATCGGCGAGACGACGGAGGGCGTTATTACGAGTTGGAACCGAAGCGCAGAGCGAATCTTCGGTTATTCCGCGAAGGAAGCTATAGGTAAACCGATCGCCATGCTGCTCCCTCCCGCTGGAGCGGATGCGGGATTGGATATCTGGGAGCCTCTGAAACGAGGGGAAACGATCAATGCCTACGACGCGGTGCGAACACGGAAGGATGGCGGAAGCGTCGAGGTGTCGGTAACGATGTCGCCGATATTCGATCCGTTGGGCAATCTGGTCGGGGCGTCGAAGGTGGCCCGAGATATCGGCGACCGCAAGCTGCTGGAGACGGAGTTGGAAGTGCGCCGAGCGCAGGCAGTGGCTTCGGCGCGCCTCTCGGCATTGGGCATGATGGCGGCAGGCATAGCGCACGAGATCAACAACCCCCTGGCGGTCATCCACGCTTCCGCGAGCGACCTGATGGACATGGCCGAGGCAGGCGATGTGCCAATGAAGGCACTGCAGGCCGCCAGCAGTCGCATCCAGCAGACTGCCAATCGTATCAGCAAGATCGTGAAGAGCCTGCGGCAGACGGCTCGCGAGGGCAGCACCGATCCCTTTCAGCGCGCAAGCATCGCCGAGATTGTCGAGCAGGCGCTGGAACTGTGCAAGGAGCGTTTCCGAGTGCATTCCGTACGCCTGGAGACACCTAAGATCGATCCAACGCTTTATATTGATTGCCGTGAAGTACAGATTGCTCAAGTGCTGCTCAATCTCCTGCAGAATGCATTTGACGCGGTGGCCGAGAATGAAGGAGATCGTTGGGTGCGGCTGGAAGTAACGAGCGACGAGCAGTCCGTTTTTTTCGCGGTCATCGATAGTGGAGCGGGCATACCGCTGGATATCAGGGCGCGAATCATGGAGCCTTTCTTTACTACCAAGCCTGTCGGGAAGGGAACGGGATTAGGACTGAGCTTGTCGAAAGGCATTGTGGACGAACATGGAGGAGAGCTGAAGCTGAGCGACAGAGATAATCACACTTGTTTTTCTCTTGTTCTGCCGCTTTTTCAAGGAGCCCGAAAATGCAACTGAAGGACGCCACAGTATTGCTTGTCGATGACGAGCCGGACCTGCGTAGCATCATCGCGGAATGGTTTAGACGCGAAGGGTGCCATGTACTGGTCGCCGAGGATGGTACACAGGCTCTCAGTATGATTTCGGCGAATCCGATTGACGTGGTCGTATCTGACGTGCGCATGCCGGTGATGGACGGGATCACGCTGTTAAAAAAGGTTAAAGCAAACGGCTACAAGTCCAGCGTAATGTTCCTGAGCGGCTTTACCGACGTTATTAAGCCGCGCGAATCCTATGATCTGGGCATCGAGGCGGTGATGTCGAAGCCCGTCGAACGCAGACGTTTAATATCGGCAGTAACTCGAATCTTGGCCGAACGGGACGAACTTTGGCGGTTTCCTCCGAGCGAAAAAGCGGAGGCAATTCTCGATGCCACGTTTGAGAGCCTTGCCGGCGCGTTGAGTCAGGGGCTACTGGCATTGGGGCGCGGGGGCTTTTGTATCAGCTCGACACAAAGGTTGGCAGAGGGGCCCGTCGATTTGTTACTTGAGTTTAAAGTGGATAAGCGCAGGGTCAACGGTCAGGGCGTCGTTCGCTGGACGGCTTCCGTAGAAGCGCAAATCGGTGTGGAAATCACCTACATAGACGAGCACAATCGTGCGTGGATTCTGAGCATAACCGAACCGAATACGTCCATTTCTTTTATTCCGCGAACATGCACGGCCGCAAATGCGCCCGCCTTGCTGGCCGGTGACTGAAGCCCACAGCCACCTCGGTGCGGTTGCGAGAAAAGTGGCGGCTAAAGATTCAGAAAATTTTGCAGAAGTTGCTTGCCGGATTGGGTTAGGACGGATTCGGGGTGGAATTGCACGCCTTCGAGTTTGTGGCGGCGGTGGCGGAGGCCCATGATGGTGCCGTCATCGGTCTCGGCGGTGATCGCCAACTCGCGCGGCAGTGATTTGCGCTCGACGATGAGGGAATGGTAGCGCGTGGCGGTGAATGGATCGGAGAGCTTGCGGAAAATGTTTTTGCCGTCGTGATGGACCTGGCTGGTTTTGCCGTGAAAGATTTTCGGTGCGCGAATCACTTTTCCGCCAAACGCGGCGCCAATGGCTTGATGGCCGAGGCAAACGCCGAGAATCGGAAATTTCCCAGCGAGTCGGCGAATCAGGTCGATGCAAATTCCGGCGTCCTGCGGTGTGCGGGGGCCCGGTGAAATCACGATATGTTCGGGCTTGCGGCGGGTGATTTCTTCAACGGAGATTTTGTCGTTGCGATGCACTTCGACATTGCAGCCCAATTCGCCGAGATACTGCGCCAGGTTATAGGTGAACGAATCGTAGTTGTCGAGAAGCAGAACCATATTGCTTCCTTCAGCGGCGCCCGCGATGCGTGGATTCGAGGGCGGTCAAGAGCGCGCGCGACTTGTTTACGGTCTCCTGATACTCGCCTTCGGGGGTGGAATCGGCGACGATTCCTCCGCCGGCCTGCACGTGGGCGACACCATTTTTCACGACCATGGTGCGCAGCGCGATGCAGGAATCCAGATTACCAGCAAAATCCATGTAGAGCACGCCGCCGGCGTAAATGCCGCGGCGAGTGCGTTCCAGCTCTTCGATGATTTCCATGGCGCGCACCTTGGGCGCGCCGGAAACCGTTCCGGCGGGAAAGCAAGCCATGAGCGCATCGAAGCAATCCACATCTTCGCGCAAACGGCCATGCAAACTGGAAACGATGTGCATCACGTGGGAGAAGCGTTCGACGGTCATTAACTGCTCGACTTTCACGCTGCCGTATTCGCAGACGCGGCCAAGATCGTTGCGGCCAAGATCGACGAGCATGATGTGCTCGGCGCGCTCTTTTTCGCTGGCCAGCAATTGTTTCTCGAGGCGCTGGTCTTCGGCTTCGTCTTTGCCGCGCGGCAGGGTGCCGGCGATGGGCCGGTAGAAAACGTCGCGGCCTTGCACTTTTACGAGCATTTCGGGAGAGCTGCCAACGATGGCCACGTCGTTCATTTGCAGGAAGAAAAGATATGGCGAGGGGTTGACCGCGCGGAGTTCGCGGTAGATTTCGAACGGGTCCGCCTTGGTTTTCGCGGAAAAGCGCTGGCTGAGGACGACCTGGAAGATATCGCCGGCGCGAATATATTGCTTGGCCTTGCGCACGGCGGCGAGATATTCGGGACGGCGAAAATTGGAAGTGATTCGCAACTTGCCGGGCTTGCCGCGCGATTCCTTGCGCGGGCGTTCGGCGGCAACGGGCTGCTCGAGGAGCTTGCGCGTTTGACGAATCTCGCGCACCGCAGCGTTGTACCGAGAGCGAAGGCTGCCGCCACTTGGGCCGGCGGTGAAAACGTTGCGGACGATCCAGAGGCGATGCTGCACGTGGTCGAAGGCGATTAGCCCGTGATAAAAGGCGAGCATGGCATCGTACAGGCCGATTTCGTCGCGCAAGCGCTTGGGCAGGCGCTCGATAAGCCGCACCATGTCGTAAGAAAAATAGCCGATGGCGCCGGCCACGAGCGGCGGCAGGCCTGGCACGCGAACAGGCTTAAAGCGTTCAACGCGCTCGCGGAGGAACGAGACGGGATCGCGCTCTTCCCAAACGATGCGGTCGGGGCTTTCCATCACACAGGCCCCGGCGTTGAAGCGAAAAACTTCCTCGGGATGAGCGCCGGCGAAGGTGTAGCGCGCGATTTTCTCGCCGCCCTCGACGCTCTCGAGCAAGAAGGAGTAGCGCGCGCCTTGGGCGATGCGCAAATAAGCGCTGACGGGCGTAAGCAAGTCCGCCGAAAAGACTTCGTAGACAGGAATGAGGTTGCCTTGTTTGGCGAGGCGTTGAAATTCGCGGAAATCCGGGCGGATCATGGCGAACTCCGCCGGCGTTCCTTTGCACGCAAGGCGGCAAGAACAGCTTGCCGCATGGATTTCTGCGGAGCACGGCGCTTCATCCAGAGTTCCCACTGGGCGATGCCTTGCGCGAGAAACATTTCCACGCCGGAAACGGTGGCGATGCCCTTTTTTGCCGCGAGCTTCAGCAATTGGGTTCTCTCAGGCCGGTAAATGAGGTCCATGACAATCCGACAGTGTAACTCGCTAGGCTGCAGGGGAGAAATTCCGATTTGCGGGTGCATACCGACCGGAGTGGCATTCAGAATTACATCGAAATGCTCGGTTTTCAGCGCGCGCCGCGGGACAACCTCACCCCCCACCGCGCGAGCTAACTCGCGCGCCGCGGCAGTGCGCCGCGCGCAGATGGCAACCGCGGCTCCGGCGCGAGCTAAGGCAAACGCGGCGGCGCGAGCCGAGCCCCCGGCGCCGAGAATCAGCACACGGCTCTTCGCCAGGGACAACTTTTTTTCGAGCGCGCGCAAGACACCGACGTAATCCGTATTGCAGCCATACAGAGAGCCATCGCGGCGCACCACCACGGTGTTGACCGCGCCGATGTCCGCGGACAACGCGTCGCAGTCCTGCAAGTGGCGAAGGATGCTTTGCTTGTGCGGCAGTGTGACGCTGAAGCCGCGCAAGCCAAAATCGGGCACGGCCTTCAGAAAATCGCGCAGGTCCTTGACTAAGAATGGCAGGTATGTGGCGTTGATTCGCAGTTTGGCAAAGGCAGTGTTGTGCAAAAGAGGCGAAAGAGAATGCGTAATGGGGTTACCAATCACGCCGAAGACCTGCGTTTGGCGGTTCAGCGTGTGGGCGCGATAGAGATATTTCATTTCGTGAAGCGAAACCTGCCCGGGAGCGGTTGCCGCGGACACGGGCGCATACGCGAGCGCGCTGCCTTCGCGCAATGCGATTAGGCGTGTCGGAAGACCGACCTCGCCCATAGGGACAGCAACACAGTTGCGCGATGCGGCCGCGAATCGAAGGAGCCGCGTGCTGTCCGCGATGTTACGCGCCATCCCCGCGACCTTGATGGCATCGGCTTCGCCAGGCCAGTGAGCGAGGAGAGCAGGCGTGAGGGCCGGCATGCGCCGGAAGTCGTGGAAAGAGAGCAGGATGCGCGGTGGCAAGGAATACTGGCGAAGTGAGCGGCGCGGAAGCTTGCGCATGGTTTCTACTTCGAGATCGCACCACAAACAGCCCGCTTGCGCGGCCTGGGCCAGCCAGTCGAGCTCGGACTGGACACTGCCAGCGAACAGGCCGCCACCTTCGCGCCTGCGGCAAGTGGCGAGCAGCACGGCGCGCCTCGGACGATTGCGGCGCAGCCAAGCTAGAAAGCGGCGGCGTTCTGAGTCGCTGCGCAACCAGTCCAAGCGCAATTCCGCGGTGGGGGTTTCGCGCAGGGCAGTGCGAAGCTGCGCGGCCATCTCGCGTGCCGACGCTGCCGCCACTACGGCGCAAATGCGCGCCACACCGGTGCCAAATAGACCCATGCTTAACCCTTTGCCGTGGCGCTCTTTCCGCGATTTAGCGGCAACTGATTGAAAATACGGCTTGTAACATGCCGTATCCAAAGTGTAAAGCCGACCCCGTCAATTTGTTGACGTACCCCGGTGCGCTTGTTAATTTGACCATGGAACTTCTTTCGCACCGCCCTCAGGGCGTGATTTCAAGGAGCATTTTCAATGCGCGCTAATTTAGCAGCGTTGTGCCTGGCTGGCCTCGCCGGCGCGGGCGTTTGCCACGGCCAATCGGCCCCGGCGACAACGGCAACCACGGCTCAGCCCGGCTACAGCACGATGTACTGCTCGGGTTTCATGAAGGACACGAAATTGCCTCGGGATCTCTACCTGATCTCCGGCGAGCAGTCAGGTTATAGGATCCTTTTTGCGCAACGCGAGAATGTGTACATCAATCGCGGCAGCGAAAATGGCGTCAGAATCGGCGACCGCTTCATGGTCGTGCGCGAAGAGGAGGATGCCAATCGCGTTGATTGGTTCAAGGGGCAATCGAAGATCGCCAAGGCCATGGGCATTCTGTATGCCGATTTGGGACATTTGCGGGTGATCGACGTACAGCCGAAAACTTCCATCGCGGAAGTAGTCTTTTCTTGCGGCTTCATGCAGCGCGGCGACATTGTGCGTCCGTTCGAGGAGCGTGCGGCGCCGCCGTATAAAGAGATTGGCACGTTTGACCATTTCGCACCGGTGAGCGGAAAGCCGGTAGGAATGGTGGTGAGTTCGTCGTCGTTCCAGCAAAGTCAAGGGCAAGGGATTACGACGTACGTAAATCTGGGCGCGGCGCAAGGGGTGAAGGTCGGCGACTACATGCGCATTTTCCGTTATCAGGGCAAGGAGATTGAAACAGTCGCGCAAAGCAAAGGATACGCTTATCAGATATACGGGTTTGGAAGCACACCGGTGCGCTATGAATGGAAAGACCTGCCCCGTGAAGTGCTAGGCGAAGGAATTGTGTTGAACGCCAGCCGGAATGCGGCGACGGTCTTCATCACCTACAGTTCCTCGGAGATTTTTCCGGGCGACAACGTGGAGATCGAATAGCCAGGGAAGCCTGCCCATGCAAGCCCGTTTAGCGCCCGTTGAGTTAAGGCTCAGCGGGCTTTTTCTTGCAATTTCAGGGGATTTCGGGAGCTTGCGCCTTCCAGCGAGCGGCCGTCGCTGGAAAAAATCTCGCAGGTAAAGGCGAAGAGATTTGTCCCAGGTTCGCGCCAGACGTCTGGCGAAAGTTGCGCCTTGCGACAAGTTTCGGCGAGGAATTGCTCGGCGCTGAGCCCGTGCTTGACGGCGACTTGAGGTAGCAACAGGCCGCGCTGAAGTCCCCGAGAAATAAGCAAGCCGTGAGTGCCAATTTCGATTTGGTCCGGGCGAACGGCACAGGGCGGGGAGAGCAACGATATTTCAATCTGCAAGTTGCTGAGCTCCTCAACGCGCATGGCCGGAAAACGCGGATCGCGCTGCGCTGCGGTTGAGGCGCAACGTATGACGCTATCGCCAAGGTGCACATCCGGTTCCACGACTCCAATGCAGCCGCGCAAGCGCTTGCCCACGTGAAGGCTGACAAACACACCAAACTGGCGCGAAAAAACTCCACCCACCGGAATCTCGGCCAGGATTTGGCCGCTGATTACGACCTCGGTGACGGCTTGGCGCGCCAGATCCAGAAGGGACTGCCCGTCGCTCTCAGATGTGTACAACATCTTCGGCTTTTTTTTGGCTTTCGAGCAGGCGCAACTTGCGCCGCTGCTTGATGCGGTCGTCGACATGGCCCCAGAAACGGTGGAAATACTGAGCGGCGGAGACCAAAGCACTGATCACGACGAGCCAAAGGAGAAACAGCGCTAGCGGCTTTAGCGAGGGATGACGCGCCCCGGCGATGAGCACAGCCACGGCGCAAACCTGCAAGACCATCTTGGTTTTGCCGAGCACGGATGCTTCGATGGTGAAGCCTTCGGCGGAGGCGATATTGCGCAGGCCGAGAACGGTGAATTCGCGGCCGATGATAATAACCACCATCCAGGCGGGAACCAAGTGCATGTCCACCAGGGAAACGAAAGCGGCGGAGATGAGGAGTTTGTCCGCGATGGGGTCGAGCAAAATGCCCAGAGTGGTAACCTGCAACCGGCGACGCGCGAAGTAACCATCGGCCCAATCCGTGGCCGCGGCTAGCAAAAGTATCAAGACGCCCCAAAACTCAAAATGCATGGGGAAGCCCCATAACTCGACGTTGGGGCTGCGGGTAAGCAGAACGACAATCAGGACAGGGACGAAAAAAATGCGCAGCAACGTGAGTGTATTCGGGAGATTCATCAGGGCTTAGCAGCCAGAAACGCCACGCCTTGCGGTCAAAAACGAGCCGCGACTCACTATAGACTTGGCGTTGGCAGGCGTCAACGGGTCGAATTTGGGGCGGAACGCGCCGGGTGTATACGTTGTGATTAATAGGGCGGCGCAGGGAAAAGTGGTTGAAATGAGCTTCGGCGTTGTAACGGACCTGCTGCAAAGCTGTGCAAATGTGGGATTGAAGTCCGGCAGGTCGGAATAGCGCAAGGCCGGCTCAAGGATGCGAACTAAAGCCTCTAAGTGCTTCTATATGTTTGGTTTACGGTATAACGTTAACAAAATGGCCGTAAATATCACAGATGCTTGGAAATCTCACATTTTGCAGGACTTTTGGTTTCCACAGAGATTTCCACAGGGTGAGGTGAACGCGCAGGCCAGGACTCCGGCTGAAGGCAGACTTACTTTTTTCTCCAAAACAGAGATTTGGGCGTTTTTAACTCCCAAGTTACCCCAGCGGCGTGGCCTGGGGGCATTAAATGGCGCGAGGGCCGCGCAGTAGGCGCACGGGCAGGAAAAACAGTGCGGCGAGCAAAGCAAAAACGCCATGCACCGCGATGCCAAGAATGCGAAACGGCAGCGTTATGAGCCAAACGATCGGGAACAGCACGATGGCCAGCAAAGCTACGGGCCAGCAGAGGATAAACAAGATGCACCAGAGGAAAAAGGCGGCCATGTTTTACCTCCTCCCAAGATTTACGCACGCGGAGGACGAAAAGTTCCACCGGCATACTGACTCAAACGCAAACGCTTGGCAATAGAGGCGGGAACTTCGGCATCCATAGTCATATGCGAGTCTTCCACCTCGGAATGGAGCACGCGGCCAAGCGCATGAATAAGTGCCAGGGTGCGGCCTTCAGCGAGCGGCAAGCGCAAGGATAACGTGACCACGGGATCGAGGGGGAGAGCAGCGTCAATGTGCCGGAGGAGCTCTTCAATGCCTTGTCCGGTCATGGCGGATACGAGGACGGGGCCGGTTTCTCCAGCTTTGGCCACACTGTGACCTAGTGTTTCGCGCTGGTCCGGCGTGAGAAGGTCTACTTTGTTTAATACACGCAGTTTGGGCCGATTCGCGACGCCAAGCTCTTGCAAAATTTTGTCGACCTCTTCATCCAGCTCATCGTGGTGCGGATTAGAGATGTCGCTGACGTGAAGAATCAGTGCGGCCTCTTGCACCTCTTCCAGCGTTGCGCGAAAGGCGGTCAGCAGGCCTTTGGGCAGATCGCGGATGAACCCCACTGTATCCGAAACCAGGACTCGGCGATTCGATGGAAGTCGAACGGCGCGAATGGTGGGATCGAGCGTGGCAAACATGCGCGAGGAGACCAGCACTTCGGCCTGGCTGAGCGCATTGAACAACGTAGACTTCCCGGCGTTGGTGTAGCCAACCAGGGCAATCGTGCCGAGCGGAACGGCATTGCGCGCTTCGCGGCGCAGAGCGCGTTGCTTACGCACATCTTCGATGCTGGCCTGAATTTTGCTGACGCGATCGCGGATGCGGCGGCGATCCGTTTCCAGCTTCTTTTCGCCAGGCCCGCGTACGCCGATACGCCCCGCGCCTCCACCTGCGCCGCCTGAACCGCCGACGCCGCTTTTGCCACCGAGGCGAGACATCGAAGTGCCGCGGCCGGTTAGGCGCGGCAGAAGATAGTTCAACTGCGCAAGCTCCACCTGGAGCTGGCCTTCGCGGCTACGCGCGTGACGGGCAAAAATGTCCAGAATCAGTTGTGTGCGATCGATGACGCGGCGGTCCGTGGCTTCTTCGATGTTGCGCTGCTGCATGGGAGACAGATTGCCATCGAAAATAATCAGTGGCGCTTTGTGCGCGGTGGCTTCCGCGCGAATCTCGTCTAGTTTGCCGCGGCCGACAAGGGTCGCTGGATCAGCGGATTCACGCACCTGGTACATGGTGGCAGCGACTTCCGCGCCGGCGCTGCGCGCTAGTTCCACCAATTCAGCGAGCGATTCGCGTCCTTGCTCGCCCGCGGGCATGCCGGGGATGCGCCGCGCACGCTTCCACGTCACGCCGACGAGCAGGGCGCGTTCCAGAGCCGAAGTGACGTGCTGTGTTTTCATACCTGCGAGATACCAAGCGTCATAGTGCGGGACGGGCGACTCTTGCGAAGGCAGACATCGTACCGGAAGGGTGAGGACCCAGGCACCAATTATACACTCCTTGGCCATGCACCGCGACCGACAAGCAGGTCCTGCTCGAACAACCATTGCAGCGCCCGTTTCTGCAAGAGTGGATCGTCCCCGAATCCAGCGAGCCAGTGCACCGCGGGTTCGCGGCGGAACCAAGTGAGTTGCCGCTTGGCATAGCGGCGCGTGGCTTGCTGAATCGCAGCGCGCGCTTCGTCCATGCGCAGCCGACCTTGCAAGACCGCGCGCAATTCGCGGTAGCCGATAAAGTCCAAGGGTTTGGCGTTTTCGGGCAGGCCGGCATTAAGCAAAGAACGCACCTCTTCGAGCCAGCCGTTTGCGAGCATGGCTTGGGTTCTTGCATCAATTCGCGCGTACAAAGCTTCACGGTCAGGTGCCAGCCCGATCTTGAGCACGCTCCACCCTTCCAATGGTGCGCGCCCACTTTTGTGCAATTCGCTTAACGGTTTTTTAGCGATGAGACAGACTTCGATCGCGCGAATCAGTTTTTGCTCGTCCGCAGCGGAAATCTTTCGCGCAGCATGGCCATCGAGGCGCGCTAAAATCCGGTGCAGGTACCCGGGACCATGCACGCGCGTACTGTTCCGCAATCTTTCGCGAAGTTCTTCGGACCGCTGCGGCACGTCCGCAAGTCCTTCCAGCAGCGCGCGGATGTACAGACCGGTGCCAACGGTGAAAACCGGGAGTCGAGAGCGGCGGCGAAGATCGGCGAGGACAGCCAGAGCGAACTGCCGATAGCCTCCGGCGGTTGCGGCTTCTTGTGGATTGAGAACGTCAATCAGGTGGTGCGGCACAGCGCGGCGCTCGGCCGCGGTTGGTTTGGCAGTGCCGATGTCGAAGCCTCGATAGAGCTGCGTGGAATCGCAGGCAGCTACTTCTCCGCCGAGCTGCTCAGCCAACCAAACGCCCAGCGCTGATTTTCCCGAAGCCGTGGGTCCGACAACGGCAACGAGCGGCAAGTTCGCATTTTCTGAATTCATCGAAAGAGCAGATGACGCGCGCGCACGAAGAGAAAGATAAGCACAAACAGCGCGAGAAGAATACTGCCCAAGATCTGTTGGCGCGGCGGTTTCACTAGTGGGCGTAGTCCGGCTGCAAATTATAGTAGTACGTAAACCGTAGCTCGATGTAAGGGCCGCTGAAAGCCGGGGGCAAGGGCTCAAACGGGTTCGACGCGCGAATCGACGAAATCGCGGCGCGGTCGAGCGGGTCTTTGCCCGAGCCAAATACTTTGACGGGCTCCCCGTCCGGCACGCCGCCGTCTTTCATGATTCGGAACTGCAACGAGACTACCCCCTGGTCGCCCAGCTCCACCGAAGAGGGCATCACCGCGAACCAATTGCGCTTAACGCTCTGGTACACGCGCGCAAGGTAGTCGTTGAAATCGACGCCTTCGGTCGGCGTGAGCATTTGAATGCCGGCAGCCGCACTACCCCGTCCTCCGCCTCCCGGCGCCGGGCGCGTAGGAATTTGCCCACCGCCACCGATGGGACGTGGAGCGTTCATTTTGGCGGAATCGCGTATCGAATCCTGAAGCGAGCGTCCAGGCGAACTTTTCGGCAGTAGCAAACTGTTTGGCTTCGGCTGTTCGTCGGGAGTTTCCAGCTTCAGCGGCGGCTTTGGCGTATCAGTTTTTGGCGCGGTGGTGTCCGGCGTGGGCACGAGGTTGGGTTTCGGCACCGGTGCGCTAGGCAACTCTTTCACAACACGCTCGGGTTCCTTAGGAGCAGGCGGGGTGGGCTGCGGCACCGGTGGCGCGACCTTGCGGAGTATGCGCGGATCCACCTTCATGGGCGGCGCCGGCGGCTCGCGACGCGGCGTTGGCCGCGGCGTTTCAAACGCGCCGGGCGGCAGCAGGAGCGTCATTTGCCTGCGCGCGAGATCGAGGTCGGCCTGGGTCTTCTGGCGCGGCGGAAAAACTTTTGGCTCAACGATGATGGCGAAAATCAAGAGAATGTGAAACACCACCGACGAAATGTTTCTGGCGACGTCCGACTTGGCGCGCTCCTCAGTGCGCTCTTTGGTGAGAAGATTGACCTCGCCGGTCATGAAAATATCGGGTTCGACGATCTCCGCCGGCAAAATATTTTCGGAGGGAGCGATGATCTCGGGCGGCGACGCGCCTTGCGGGACGGTAACGCGCTCGTCCATGTCCGTCGGTTGCAGCGGCAAAGTACTTGGTTCTTCGACGGCGAAGTCTTCGCGGCGTATACCGCGCGGAACAACCGTGCGCGCCGCTATGGATTCGAGCGGCAAAGATGAAGGAATCTTGCTTTGACCATCCAAAGGCACAATCGGCAGCATCGCCGGGACGAGCGTGCGCTCATCCAGCGTGGAGGGACGCCGCCGCGTGGTCGGAGCGTCCGCGGCAGGCGGACGGGCATTGAAGGGAACGAGTAACCGGGGAATCATTTTTGTGTTTTCTGTGCCGCGGCGAACGCTGTAAGTTGGACGCGCTCACCATGCTCCTGGATGCTTGCCATTACGCGCACCGCTAATTCCAGGGCGGCGCGGCCGGCGGCGCCGTCGACGCGTGGCTCGGTGCGCGTGCGCACCGCGTGCACAAAGGATTCCAGCTCCGCGCGCAGCGGCTCGACCGCGGGCGCAGTCAACTTTTCAAACGCGAATTCCGGCTGCGGGCCGGCCTTCTTGACGCCGACGCGCAGGGCATCTCGCCGCGCGTAATCCAGCGAAATGTACTCGTGCTGCTGAAAAAATCGCACCTTGCGGACACGCTCGGTCGATACGCGGCTCGCCGTCACATTCGCCACCGCCCCTCCCTCAAATTCCAGGCGGGCGTGCGCGATATCCACTTTGTCCGTGAGCACGGGAATGCCGACCGCTTTCACTTCGGTCACCGGTTGCTTCACCAGAGCCAGCAGGATATCGAGGTCATGGATCATCAGGTCAAAAATGACGTCGACGTCCAGGCTGCGCGGCGTGAATACTCCCAACCGGTGTACCTCGAAGAAAAGCGGATGATTCAGAATCGGCTCAACCGCCAGCACCGCCGGGTTGAAGCGCTCAACATGGCCGACCTGCAGCAAGCGATGATGCCGTTTGGCTGCCTCCAGCAGCGCGTCCGCCTCTGCAAGAGTTTTCGCCATGGGCTTCTCGACGAGAACGTCGAGTCCCATTTCCATCAAGCGACAACCGACTTCGGCGTGCTCGGCGGTGGGAACTGCCACGCTGACGGCATCGGCCCGGCCGCGCAGGTCGTCTAGCGCAGTAAAGGCGTGCGTCCGGAATTCGCTTGCCGCAGACTGAGCGCGTTCGTTGTTCTTGTCGAGAACCCCTACCAGTTCGGCATCCTGAATTTCGCGGTAAACGCGCGCGTGATTCCGCCCGAATTCCCCTGTCCCCACAACGGCGATGCGCACCTTCCCCATTTGCGTAACCGCCGTCATTCGCTATTCATTCCCGCCAAAGTCTCTTTCGGTTCCGCGGGGGACACCGGGGCGACCGCCTGAATGGCGATTCCCGCGGCATCCGCCAACTCGATCAATTTTGTGCGATCAAACAGCAAGGTTCGCCCGGCGTCCACCGCCAAAGCCGTGGCTTGGGCCTTCTTCATGCATTCGATGGTGGGCAGACCAATCACGGGTACATCGAAGCGCATGTCTTGCCCCGGCTTGCTAACTTTCACCACCACCAGCGGTTTGCCGCCGGCGATGCGTGCGGCGCGTGCGATGGTATCGTCGGTGCCCTCCATGGCCTCGACGGCCACGCACGCGCGATCGGAAATCACCACGGTTTGCCCAATGTCGATGCCGGAAATATGCCGTGCCACGCCGAGCCCATAAGCAATATCAGCGGCCTCACGCGCGTCCGGCGCGCGACGGGTCAAAACGCCGAGCTCCGGCACCAGCGGCTTCAGAAACAGAGTCGAATCCACAAGCCTGATTCCTTCGTCTTCTAGCACGCGCGCCACTGCTCCGATCAACGCGTCCGTATTCTTGCGCGGCAGCGAAAACAGCAGCTTGGCCAGCTTCCAGTCCGGCCGAATCGCGCTGAAGATTTTGTTGTGCTTCACTTGCCCGGCCATCACCGCTTGCGTCACCCCTTCCTGATGCATCAAGTCGATCGCCTTGCTCAATTCGCCGAGACTCACCCAGTGCAGCCGTTTCGCGGAGCGCTCCAGCTCCGGCGCGGCTTCTTCCTTCAGCGCGATCACCGCCATCTCGATTCCCTGGCTCCGCGCGCCTTCCAGCACTAGAAACGGAAATCGCCCATTGCCCGCGATCAAGCCCCATCCCGCCGTGCTGTTGTCCGCGTTGGCCATAACGTGTGTGTCGACGTCGCTCTACTTAACAATTCCGCGTTCCGCCGCCTCGATGAAGCGAATCAGTTCCTGCACATCTTCGGAATCGCCAAACGATTTGCGCATTTCCGCCAGCGCCTGGGTGGTGTTCATCTTGGAGCGCGACAGCAAACGAAACGCCTTTGCTAAGACCTTCAACCGCTCCTCGGAAAATCCTTTGCGCTCCAGGCCAATCGTGTTGACGCCATAACTTTTCGTCTCGCGTTCAGTGACCACGCGCGAAAACGGCGGCACATCCTGGGTAATTACGGTCGACGCGCCGATATATGCATACCGCCCCACCCGGCAAAATTGATGCACCGGCGACTGAAATCCGATCGTGGCAAAGTCCTCCACGGTCACGTGGCCGGCCAGCGTCGCTCCGTTCACAAACAACGTATGGTCGCCGACGTGGCAATCGTGCCCCACATGCGACGACGCCAGAAACAAGCTCCCGCTGCCAATGGTAGTCTTTCCCCCGCCGCCCGCCGTACCGCGCGTGATGGTCACGTATTCGCGAAACGTGTTTCCATCTCCAACCGTGAGCTCCGTCCGCTCGCCCTTGAAGCGCAGATCTTGCGGGTTGCCGCCGACAACGCAAAACGGATAAAACACATTGTTGCGGCCAATTTTCGACGGACCCTGCACCATGGCATGCTCGTGCAACACGCAGCCTTCGCCAAGCTCAACGTCCTCGCCAATCACCGCGTATGCGCCAACGCGAACGCTTGCGGCTACTTTCGCGCTAGCCGCGATGATCGCTTGCTCATGGACTTGCGACGGACTCATTTCGCCGATACTTCCTCTTTAGCAGCCGCGGGCACCCGATCCACCATCTTGCACATCAGTGTGGCCTCCGCGGCGAGCTGGCCATCTACCGTGGCGCGCCCCTCCAGCTTGCAAAAATCTCCGCGCCAGGAAATCACCTTCATCTCCACTCTTAATTGATCGCCCGGAACCACGGGTCGACGGAAGCGCGCCCCATCCACGGCGACAAAGTACAAGAGCTTGCTCTCGCGATCGGGCACTTCCTGCAACAGAAGCAATCCGCCGGTTTGCGCCATCGACTCGATGATGAGTACGCCGGGCATAATCGGCTGGCCGGGAAAATGCCCCTGAAAGTGCGATTCGTTGATGGTCACATTCTTGATGCCCACCACGCGCTTCAGCCGCTCCATCTCCACAATGGCGTCTACGAACAGAAACGGATAGCGGTGCGGCAGAATCTTCTGAATCTCATTTACGTCCAGTATCATCGGTGCTCCCCATGGCCGCACACACCTGCAGCCTCCTTAGTTCCCCGGCAAACCTACAATTATATGCGAAGCAGGGCGGTTGCTGGCGAGTCTTTGCACTACCGGCAAGGCGCTGCTAGCATGTCCCGGCCATGATCCAATCGAGGACCCAAGCGAACTTGCCCGCGGCTTTGTTGCGGCTCCTGACACCCCGCTTGCCGCAAATGCTCTCCGCGCTACACGCCTTTATCTTGGCCGAATCGCCCAGCGTGGAAAAATCCGCCGTCGATCGCTGCTGTGCAATCGTCGCCAAAGAGTGGCGCAAACGCGGCCCGCGTGTCGAGCGCCTCGCGCAGAAGCATCGCGGCGATCATCTGCGCATCACGTGGCAGTCGCAGGAGGCGCGCCCCGCAGGGCAGCTCCTTGTCCTCGGCCACTACGACACCGTGTACGCCACCGGCACGCTTAGGAGCATGCCCTTTCGAGTATCCGCGGGCAAACTCTACGGCCCGGGCACGTTCGACATGAAAGCCGGCATCGTGCAAGCGCTGTTCGCTCTCGAAGCGCTCCAGCAACTCCAAACGCCGCTTCGCAAACGCATCATCTTTCTGTGGACCTCCGATGAGGAAATCGGCAGCGAGTCCTCACGCAAACTAATCGAGGCAGAAGCGCGTCGCAGCGACGCAGTGTTTGTGCTCGAGCCTGCATTCGGCCCGCGCGGCTTGCTGAAAACGGCCCGTAAGGGCGTCGGCGAAGCGGAAATTATCGTACACGGGCGCGCCTCGCACGCCGGCCTCGCGCCGCAAGAAGGCATGAACGCCATTCACGAGCTCGCCCAACAAATCACGCGTCTTCAGCAATGGAACAATCTGCGCGCCGGCATCACCGTGAACGCCGACATCATCGAGGGCGGCACGCGCGTAAACGTAATCGCCGAACGTGCCCGCGCCGTGATCGACTTGCGCGCTCTGCGGCTAGCGGACATGCGCCAGCTCGAGAAACGCTTGCGCGCCCTGCGACCTGTCACACTCGGCGCGCGCCTGGAGATTCGCGGCGGCTTCAATCGCGCTCCCATGGAGCGTAGAGTTAGCGCCGCGCTTTTCGTCCGCGCAAAATCGTTGGCCGCGCAAATGGGCTTGGTGCTAGGTGAATGCGTGGCAGGCGGCGGCTCCGACGGCAACCTCACCGCCGCTCTCGGCATTCCGACGCTTGACGGTTTGGGAGCCGTCGGCGATGGCGCCCACTCCGCGCACGAGCACGTCATCGCCAAAACCATGCCGCAACGTGCCGCGTTGCTCGCCGCCCTGCTGGCCGAAAGCTGACCAGCGTCAATCTCGCACGCGATCCTGACTTCTAATTCCCGTACGTCTTGCGCAAATATTCCGCCGTCGATTGCATCAGGTCGTTGTAATCGCTGTGCAACACCTCGCGCACCGCCGTTTCTGTAGTGCTCCCCGCTGCCAAGTGCTCCAGAATACGCTCCACGTCGCTCATTCCATTGACCTGCACAATGTACTCCATGTTGGCCAGCGCCCAAGCGTACGCATAGCCCGCTACCTCATTTGGCAAACGCATCCAGGATCCTTCTAGGTCGCCCAAAGACATGGCCTGCTTCGCATCATAGATCCGCAACAGAAACGCCGCGTTTGCGCCGCTGCGCTTCCCCTCCATCCACTGCGCCAGACCCTCTTGCACCCACGTGGGCGCTGCTGCCCGCGTCTTTTGCCGCACAAAGCTGTGCGTCAGCTCATGCTTGAGCACACGCGACAGTTCGGGCGTAAGCTGCGTCAAGCCCTGCACCGGCACGCGGATGCGTCCGTCATTCAATGCTCCCACCCAACCCGGTGCGCGCGTGATGTCCGCGAAAGCTTGCTGCGTGTATAGGATC
>Ga0210408_10000201_pt1 | contig 86065 bp, 83 predicted proteins | sample IncBWH4MmetaG_FD_155471 | JGI IMG/M metagenome (GOLD analysis project Ga0210408, IMG submission 155471) | Forest soil microbial communities from Barre Woods Harvard Forest LTER site, Petersham, Massachusetts, United States - Inc-BW-H-4-M | ecosystem: Environmental > Terrestrial > Soil >...
GGTGCTGAATGGACGAGATGTGAAGAATGACACCTGATTTGCGTTCGATCATACCGGGCAGGAATGCTCGGTCGAGACGAACGGATGCCAGCAAGTTGACGTTGAGCGCCTTCTGCCAGTCGTCGTCGGAGAGGGCTTTATATCCGCCGTTCGGAGCATCTGATCCCCCCACATTGTTCACCAGGATGTCGAGTCCACCCCACTCCTGCTGAATGCGGCTGATTGCTTCTCCCACGCCTGCCGCCGTACCGATATCCGTCTGCACGAAGAGAGCAACTGCCTGCCCTTCGCGCAGCGGCGAGCGTGCAGTCGTTGCGACGGCAGCGCCGCCCAGAGTAAAACGGCGCACCATCGCTTGTCCCATGCCTTTTGTACCGCCGGTTATCAGAACCCGCTTGCCCTTAAATTCATCTCCTGAAACTGGGAAAGGATATGGCATCGTCATGATCGAATCTCCAGTGAAACAAATTTGTTATTGGAAAGTTTGAAGATATGGTCTAGTTCAACGGGGCTCCCAGGAAACTCACCGGTCAGTCGGGCACGTACCGTCACCAAGTCTCCGAGATTTTGGACGTGAACCGTCTGCAGGACGTATCGGTGTTTTGCGTCCGCCGCTTGCTTCCATTGGCGGATCGAGTCACGACCGTGATATTCCTGCCCCTCGTCGTGGACAATGCCATCTTCGGAGAAGCAACGCGAAAGCGCATCGGCGTCCTTCACCTCTTCGGCGGCCAGGTATTCGGCGCCTGGTTTGGGCACATCAAGAGCCACGCTCTTCTCCTCCGTGCGGTTGCACAACCAGAAGTTTCGCAGCATACTGGCGAAATAGGAAGTACGCACGAAAAAGTGCGTTAGGAGAAACATGTATGCGGAAACGCTACACGCCCACATCCGCCGCCGCAGACGTAGAAGCAGCGCTCCGCCTCTTGGAAGGAAGATGGAAACTCGTGATTCTGTTTCATCTATTCGGAGGCAAGGTGATGCGCTTTTCCGATCTGGAACGGGTGATACCCAACATCACTCAGAAAATGCTGGGGCAGCAACTCCGCAGTTTGGCAGCTGACGGAATCGTCGTGCGTACAGCGTATCCTCAGGTGCCACCGAAGGTTGAATACTGTCTGACAGCATGGGGCCAGTCCCTTTGTCCTACGCTAGACTCCATCCTAAAGTGGGCCGATCGACGGCCAACAGAGCGAAGAAAACGCAAGTCGCGGAGACAGTTTGCTACTCCTGAATAACGCTAGTGCTTTTTCGAACGCGACGCCCCACACTTCTTGCAGCCTTGAGCACTCATCCCGGCGTCGCGTCCGAAAAAGCACTAGCGTCATCCGCCCGCAATCGCGGATTTGGCCGGCCATTCTAGGGGCAAATACAACGGGACATTTTAGAAACAGTCCTGTGCCTCCCGGAGTCATATCCGGTCTATAGAGTTGTTTCTCCTCGGCTGCGCCCGATCTCGATTCAGAGACAAGCGTCAGTGGTGTCGCTTCCGACAAAAGTGGACCGCGGGTTGTCTCACATCGGCAACGTTCGCAGCGCCATCTCGACTACACGCTGTAATTTACTTCGGCTTGCGCCGCCCGCTGCCTGAACTGCCATTCCGTAGAGGACCGCCGCGATGTAGCGAGCAAGATCAGCAGGGTTCACATTGGCCGGTAGGTCACCTTCTGATTTCGCACGGTCGAAACGCCGGCGCATCGCAACTTCACCCGCCGCGCGGCAGGCGGTCAGTTCCTGCCGGATGGAATCGGCCGCCTCGCCACACGCAAGCGCACCTTGCACCATGAGGCACCCACCGGGATTGCGCCGGGCTGTGTTCAAATCGGCCGCACCCAGCAACAATCGGTCCACGACCGCGCGGGCGGTCGGCTCCCTCAATGCTTCTTGGGTGTACGCCGCCGGCCCCTTCAAGTACCGGTCGAGCGCCTTGCGGAACAGCGCTTCTTTGTCGCCAAAGGCGGCATATAGACTCGGACGATTGACGCCCACAGCTTTGGTCAGGTCCGACAGAGACGCGCCCTCATATCCCTTTCGCCAGAACACCAGCAGCGCGCGGTCCAACGCTCGGTCGATATCGAAGGAGCGGGGACGTCCCATTTGTTTTGACGATCTGTTCCGTTCCATACCTATCTATGATGCCTCTTTCATACCTATCGGTACAAATGTTGCATCTATTCAGTCGCCGGTGACATCTGTCCTATCCGGTACGGAAATTCGACATCAGAAATAGGAAAGCAAACAGGAGAAAGCTCATGAGCAAGCTGGAAGGAAAAGTAGCAGTCATCACCGGAGGCAATAGCGGAATCGGTCTTGCTACGGCACAACGCTTCGTCGCGGAGGGCGCGTACGTGTTTATCACGGGCCGCCGTCAGAGCGAACTCGACGCAGCAGTGAAGCAGATCGGTAAGAGTGTTACTGCAGTGCAGGGCGACGTCTCAAATCTTGCCGATCTCGATCGCTTGTACGCCACTGTCAAGCAGCAGAAGGGGCACATCGACACTCTATTCGCCAACGCCGGCACCGGACAATTCGCCCCGCTCGTCGCAATCACCGAAGAGCACTTCGACAACACTTTCAACGCGAACGTCAAGGGTCTACTATTCACCGTGCAAAAGGCGCTTCCGCTCCTTAAGGATGGAAGCTCCGTCATTCTGAATGCGTCGATCGTTGCCAGTACCGGAGCGCCCGCGATGAGTGTCTACAGCGCATCCAAAGCCGCCGTGCGTTCTTTCGCGCGTACCTTCACCACGGATCTTAAAGACCGCAAAATCCGCGTAAACGCTGTTAGTCCTGGCGTAATTCCCTCGCCGGGCTATCGCAATTCGCTGGGGATGACGGAAGAACAAGTCAAGCAGTACGCAGACAGCGTCGTGGGCAATATACCGCTCGGTCGCACCGGAACCTTGGACGAAATTGCCAAAGTGGTGTCGTTTCTCGCTTCTGACGAAAGTAGCTATATCACCGGCATCGAACTGGTCGTCGATGGCGGCATGACCCAGATCTGACCAGCATGACCACCGGCGCCTTGACGCAATTTTCGGGGCACACGACGCTTTCATGACGGGTTGTTTCCGCGCTCCGTCCGGTTGGTCGGCAAGCTTACCTTACCGGATTATGGAAGGTTTGCCCGTTGCTGGGGCACAATTCCACGACGCAGCAGTACAGCAGCTGTCGTGGGGCCACTTCGACGATGCACCGACGCTTCGACAAGGGTGAGTTCCTTTATTTGCGTTTCGATCACGCGAGCGATCTCAAAACTAGGTCTGCACCAGAACCAAACTGCAAAGCCCCTCCAACCGCTCACTCGCTCCTCTAAACAGTGGCAGTTTCGCCCCTTTCCGGCTTAAAGTAGTGTCTGACGCGGCCCGAAGTCGGCGCTAGGAAATCGGCCTGCGATAGGACATACCTCGACTTCTCGAATCTAGTAGGCCGGGAAGGACAATTCATGGAGAGAGCAATACAGTTTCCCGCAAAAGTCCTATCGCGGGACGCACCGTCGGAACAAGAATTGGGGCTGTTTTCGACTGAGTCTGTCCTCAACCTGCAAAAATTGATTTTTGCGGGCTCTCCTCTGTCCGAGGTTCTAGCGAACATTGCTCAGTTGGTTGAATCGCAAGCCGAGGGCATGTCTTGCACGATTTGGCTTCCCGACGAAGATGGAAAGGAACTCCATTGTGCCGCTGCGCCCAGCCTTCCTGGATTCATCGCTCACGTAGGAGTCATGGCTGTTGGTCCGAAAGGCGGATCTTGCGGCACAGCCATTTATCGGAAGGAACCGGTGTATGTAACCGACATCCTGACCGATCCCGTCTGGGAGCACTATCGCAACCGCATGCTGCCTTATGGAATTCGTTCCGTTTGGTCACGCCCGTTGTTCACGAGCGAAGGCAAAGCTCTCGGCACATTTTCTATCAACTATCGTGAACCACGCAGGCCCAGTACCAACGAACTCCAGTTGATCGAGAATGCCAGCCACATCACTGGGATCGCGATTGAGCGCCACATGAACGAACAAGCACTGCAGCGCGAACGCGATCGGCTGCGATTGCTTCTGGAAATCACAAGCAGCGTCACGTCGAGGTTGGATCTCCGGCAAATGGTTGAGGCGCTGTCGACGAATCTATTCAGGGTAATGCAGTGTGACGTGTCCGCTCTGCTGGCACCCGACTCCGAGAGCGGCGCGTTGCGTGTCACTATCTTGCACAATCCGGATGCGAAAGGACCCTTCCGTGAGGGATCGTTGGTGCCGATGAATGGTTCGATCTCGGGTCAGGTATTGCGGAAAGGCAAGAGCATCCGGATCGATAGCTTCGAACAGGTCCGCGACGATCCTGAAATCTTTGGGAATCCTGACGGCCGGCTTCTTTATGAGCGCGTGATCGAGGAAGGCCTCAGGACGGGATGCTATCTTCCGCTCATAGGCCGTGATCGCGTGGTTGGCGTTTTGATGCTCTGTAGGCGTTCGGACAATCATTTTGCGAAAGACGACGTCATCTTGCTCGAACAGGTGGCCTGTCAGGTAGCGATTGCCGTTGAGAACACATTGGAGTACGAACAGGCGACAAAGGATCGAGACAAGGAGACGAAACAGAGACGCTATCTGGAGGAAGAAATTCGCGCCGAGCTGGGAGAAATCGTGGGAGAGAGCCCGGCGTTGAAGACCGCGTTGAGCATGGTATCGGTCGTTGCGCCTACGGATTCCGGCGTGCTGATTCTCGGAGAGACGGGCACCGGCAAAGAACTGTTTGCGCGTGCAATACATAAGCTGGGCAATCGCAGCGAAAAGGCATTCGTGAAACTGAATTGCGCCGCAATACCCCTTGGACTTCTTGAGAGCGAGCTTTTCGGCACGAAAAAGGAGCATTTACCAGCGCCATCGCGCAACGCCTTCCGCAGCTTCATACCGCCATCACCGAGAATCGAAAATCGCAGAATCCCGTCATCCTGGGCTTTCAGGGGCGCAGTCAGATGCAAGCGCGTTACGGTGAAGACGCCGAGGCGATGCTCTCACAACCAGCCACGGCGATTTGGCTTCAACCTAGATTCGAGGAGTGCAGATTTCGCGAATGCTGCCTCATTCAGTTCGCAATGCCTGCATCGGATCGATTCGCGACGCCCTCCATGCCGGAACCAAGCAGGCGAATACCGCCACCACCACCAGGGTTGCAGCTACAGACGCAAAGATCGCCGGATCGAGCGGCCGCGTCTCATAGAGCATCGACTGGACCAATCGTACCGCTCCGATGCTGCCGACGACGCCAAGCGTCAGCCCATAAAGCGCTGGACGAAGGCCGTCTCCCAGCATCAAGCGCAGAACCTCCCCGCGTGGTGCACCGAGCGCCATGCGAACGCCGATCTCTCCAGTGCGCTGTGTCGTGAGGTAAGAAAGGACTCCGTACATCCCTACTGACGCCAATATCAGGGACAGCACTGCGAAGCCGAGCATGAGACTGACACTCAGGGTGGCGTTACCCAATGATCGTTCAATGATCTGCTGAATGGTAAACACGTCGGAGACCGGCAACTCCGGATCGAGCTCCGCAATCTGCTTTTGGATCGGAACGGAAAATGCCAGTGGATCGGACGCCGTCACTACCGCCAGAGTAAACCCACCCGGATTGTTATCGCCATTGAGCACGGGGAAATACATGGCCGCCTTGGCTGGCTGACCCACCTGATATAGCGTGTCGGCGACAACCCCGACGATTTCGTGATCGGCGTTGCCGTACGGAACCATGTGGAGGTGCTTGCCCAGTGGATCTTCGCCAAGGAAATACTCTTGCGCCAGCTGACGGCTGATGATGACCGTCTTTGGGCGGCCAGCGCGATCCCCGCTGGTAAAAAACCGCCCTTTCAGCAGCGGTATTTGCAACGCACTGAAATATTCAGGATCGGCCGTCCTATAGAGCGCGTCGGGCAGCGCGGTGCCGGGCGCGATCGGTGGATGCTCGGGAATAGTAAACGCATCATCCTCTCCGGCTCCCGCTCCGGGCACCGTCGACCCCAGCGACGCGGCGCGAATACCTGGCAGCGCGCGTACCTGCTCCAGCATCGCTCCGTTGAATGCATTCACCTTCTCTGGACTCTGATACCTCTTTGCGGCAAGGCTGTAGCTCATCGTCAGCACATTGTCGGTCGCGCAGCCCACGTCTGTTGTGCGGAGGCGCCAGAAGCTCTTGAGCAGAAGACCGGCGGCAACCAACAGAACAACCGTCGCAGCAATCTCTACCGTGAGCAGTGTCTTGCGCAACGCCGTGCGCGCATGACTGCCCGCCGCGTTCCGTGACGAAGCCTGCAGAGCCGCGATCGCCCCCTTGCTTGTCGATGAAATCGCCGGCAGCAAACCCGCCAGCAGCGCCGAAGCAAAGACGAGCACACAAGCAAACACCAGCACTACGCCGTCGGCGCGGATACTCTGCACGTTGGGAAGGTCCGTCCACGTGCTGACGAGCCAGTTCGTTGCCGCCAACGACAACAGCACTCCGGTAACGCCGCCTGCAATCGAGATCAGCAGGGTTTCCATCGGCTGTTCACGAATCAGCGTCGTCCTTCGTGCCCCCAACGCGCTCCGGACTCCGATCTCCCTCTGCCGCGCCGCGGATCGAGCCACTAGCAGGTTAGCCACGTTGAGGCAGCCGATCAGCAGCATGCAGCCGACAGCCCACAACAGCAGGACCAATGGTCTCTTCACATCGTGCGCGAGATCTTCACTGAGGGTCTTTGGTGCCACGTCTTCGGCTACGGGAGCATTCAGGTTCTGCATGTGCAGGCGGTACTGCACTGCTCCGACCTGGCTCAGGGCACTGCCCAGACTGGCGTCCGGCTTCAAGCGGGCGATCACACGGGTAAAGTGAAAGTCATGATGCTGCAGAATCTCTGTTGGCAGCCCCGACTTGTAAGGAACCCATACCTGGACTTTTGCATCGGGGTAGCTGAACCACTTCGGGAGCACGCCGACCACGGTGTAGGGCTTCCCGTCGAGATGGATTTGCCTGCCGACAATCGACGGATCTCCGCCGAACCGCCGCTCGAAGAGACTCCATGTAAGCATGATGGCGTCTCCGTCCAAGCGATCTTCGCTCTCGGTAAAAGTGCGCCCGATAACCGCATTCACCCCTAGCAGCGGAAACAGGTTCCAGCTCCCGCCACGGGCGCTCACCAGTTCCGGTAATTCCGCATGTTCTCCTGTGAGACTGAACTGCCAGTAGCGCCACGCAGCCATGTCTTCAAAGCCGTGGGTCCGCGCCCGCCAGTCGTAATAGTCGGCAGGAGCAACGGCGTTGTAGTTAAACTGCTGCGCGTTCATGCTCGGGTCGCGGAAATGCTCATAAATCATCACCAGCTGATCCGGATCACGGAAAGGAAGCGGCTTGAGCAGGACCGAACGCACAACGGTGAATAGCGACGTCGTAGCGCCGATGCACAACGCCATTACGAGAACGGCAATGATTGAAAACCCGGGTGACCGTAAGAGAGTGCGAACGCTGATCCTTAGATCGCGAAGAAGACTCTCCAGCCCGTTCCAACTCCAGACAGCGCGAGTTTGCTCGCCAATAAGAGTAGGGTTGCCGAAAGAACGCAGGGCGGCACGGCGAGCCTCTTCTGGTGGCACGCCGTGTTCCCGCTGCTCTTCTTCCTCCAGTTCGAGATCCGATTGCAGTTCCCGCTCCACGTCGGCATCTCGTTTCCTAATCTGCCACCACGTCATCTCAGCTCTCCTCAGCCGCGGGCCACATTATGCGTGCGACAGCTTCCGCCATCTGCTTCCATTGCGATTCTTCGACCACGAGTTGTTTTCTGCCCTTATCCGTAAGTCGGTAATACTTGAATTCCCGATTGCGATCCGGAGCCATTTCCCATTTGGAGACAACCCATCCCCGCTTCTCCAGACGATGCAAGGCGGGATACAGTGACCCGTGCTGCATCTGCAGAAAGTCATTCGTGCTCCGCTGAATGTGCTTGCCGATCTGGTGACCATGAGAAGGCCCGTAGAGAAGTGTCCGTAGGATGAGCATGTCTAACGTGCCTTGAAGAAGACCGGCGCGCTGTTTTGGATTCGCCATGGAAGACAGTCTACCCTCGATGGCAATGATGGTAGACGCTCGACCATCGCTTCGTCAAGGGAAACAACCATCGCAACGTTGATCAACCACAAAGGTCCTCTGATGGTCACAGTCGATAGCTATCCGACTTCAGGACGCCCGTTCTATAGCGGCGGCGACGTCATCCTCCGCTCTCTGCAACGCTCCCTTGATCCTGACAATTTCCATCTCGCGGGCCGCAATCTGTCCGGCAGGTTCGCTGTGACCTCGCGCAGTCGCCAGGCTGCGCTCGTGGCTGGTAAGCATGCGCCGAAAGATCGACACCGCGCTTTTCTTCGGCTGCGGATGCGCACAGCCAAGGCAGATCAATCCCTTCGGGCAATGCTCTCCAGTGGGCAAGGCACAGAGGTGTGTGCCCATATCGCGCAGGTTGCAACTCGCTGCGAAGGCAGCCCATTCCTCCGCGGTCGGCTTTTTCACGACGGCAGTCTTTGACTTGGCCCCATGTTGCTCCAACCACTGCGATACGAACTCCTTTATATAGGCCTTGCAGGAAGCAACATCTTTGCAGCCTTTCTTTTGTGCGAACTCAGCAAAGTGAAAAAGCAGCGGCAACCGGCGATACACAACGAGGCGAGAGTAGCGGTGCGATTCCAGCCATTCCAGATAGCTCTCTATTTGCGGCGCCAGCAAGCTGGCACGAACCCTGTCAACGGTTGCAGGCTTAACGTAATAATCTTCGAGCATGAAGCCCTCCATTCGGAAATCTCCGATGGAGGTCCATGATCCGCCTAACCACACCCGCTATTGTGAACTGGTCTGTCCTTCGGCTGCCGGACGGATTGAATTTCTCTCGTTTAGTCCGGCGACCTGCTTGCACAAGCTCAACTTCAGAGTCGCCGACAAACCACACATGATGTGGTGGCGTTCCATAGGCTGGTCGTGGCGAGTTCCGCATGAAGCCAAGCGCAGGACGACACAATGTTGGCGCAACGTGTAAGAGGTGGGATCCAATCCAAAAGAAAGCTCCACGCAAGTCAGTGGCCTCTGCATCGGTTTGTGCGATGTGACCTTCCGTGCCTGCTGCCATATTCGTCGGTCATGAGTTATGGGCGCGCCCAGGTCTCGTTTACCAGGAGAGGTAGGTCGTGGACCCAATCGGCTTCACTGACTCCGCCCGGGTAGATAACGTGGCCGAAGTTGTCTTTGGTATACGCGACAACGAAATTTGCGTGAGTAACCGAATAGTTGCCGCTGCGCGGGTCCGTCTTCTGTGCTAGAGGAACTCCGGCAGCTTTCTGAGCTGCATCGAGTGCATCAGCAGTTCCGGTGAGGCCAACAAACCGCTTATCGAAATGGTCAAGCCAGCGGCGCAGGTCCAGGCGGGTATCCCGTGCGGGATCGGTCGTGACAAAGACGAGCTTGACCTGACTGGCTGTACCAGGAGGCAGTCTCTTCAAGGCCGCACCGAGATTCGCCATGTGCATGGGACACTCGTCAGGACAATAGGTATAGCCAAAAAAAAGGAGCGTGATCGATCCCAGGGTCCGGTTAAAGAAATCGAACCGCCCACCAGATGTATCAGTGAGAACGAAATGTGGTTTCGGTAGGGGCGGCGTAACCAATCCGCCCATGTATGTTGCTTGCGGAACCCCCACACCCGTTGCGGCACGTTTCACTTCTTGCCCCAACACCACAGAGGCATGCTCAATCAACAAAAGCGCCGCCATACACCAACAGAGAAATCTCTTCATGACACGCCCTATGGGTGAACGATGACTGTCCCTTTCATGTCGAGCTGATCATGAACAGCACAGATGTAGTTGAAGATTCCTGGTGACGTGAAGGTTACCCGAAAGCGCGTTACACCAGGATTCGACTGGGCGAGGTTCGCCCGATCCTGGGGCGCAGGAGACAGGAATCCCGAGTTGATGCTGTCGGTGGTCGAGCTTATCGTCGCCTGCCTGGCGCCATCCGAGGTTGGTGTTACACCGGCCGAAGGCGGCCTTGGATCCGCGGGTTCTGTCCCGAAGGTCACGGTATGGTTTATCGAGGGGTCTAAACTCGCCCACTCAACCGTGTCGCCAACGCGCACCATGATCATCGGGCGCACAAAGCGCATCAAGGATATCGTCTGCGAACCTGCACCGCTCGTTGTTACAACCTCGCCGATACCGACGGCCACATCGTTGCTCTCCTCCCTATGAATCCCCCGATCGTCGACGCGGGGAGCATGCGCCAGCAAAAGAGCCTCTTCGCTCTGGGCTTCCCGATCATAAAAGTCCTGGTCATGCAGAAGAAGCTGGGAGGGGTCTACAACATGGACGACACCTGTCATGTCCGCGTGGACTAGGCAAACAAATTTGAAATTCCCAGCAGCCGGGAAAGTCACGGTATAAGTTGGCGCCGTGGTCGTAGTTTCACTCGCCAGGAGAACTCCTGTGGTGACACACGCCGAACCATCGAAGCTGGATCCGTCGGGCGTGAGCCCTGGACATCCGACCGGCACCCCGAAGGTGGGACCAAAGGCTGGCGGCCTGATCTGGCCCGGGGACAAGAACGTCAGCGTATGGCGCTCGTGTGTGGGAAACGTCCAACGTATGCTGTCTCCAGCATGGATCCAAACTTCGTTCGGCAGGAAGGCCAAGGCCTGCCTTCCAAGATCGGGGCTCTCTGCGCCGACCTGCATTTGCCAGGTATTCGCCAGAGCCGAACACGGTACGAGCAGTGCAACCAGCAAAGCGCAGTCCAAGGAAATGCGCTGAAGTTGTGATCTGATTAACTTCGTCATGGCTCCTCCCACTTCAGTGGTGCGGTGAGGATTGAGCAGAATGCTCTTATGGTCAATGCAATGCGAGTGAAACCTAGGTGACACCAGAAGTCATTGATAAGAGATGTTTTCCGATGTCTGGTGACATGCCCGCCGCATCCTGAGGAGCCGGTATATACTTCGCCGTAATGGCGGAGTCTGATCAGAGTGAGTAGCCCAACCAAACCGAACATCGTAAGTTTCGGCGCCTACGAGTTCAACGCCTACTCCGGGGAATTGCGAAAAGAAGGAATGCGTGTTCGCCTAGAGGGTCAGACACTAGCCATACTGCGGATGCTGCTGGACCGTCCAGGAGAGTTGGTCACGCGTGAGGAATTGCAAAAAAAGCTCTGGCCGGGGGACACGTTTGTCGATTTCGAACACAGCCTGAACGCCGCCGTCAAACGGTTGCGAGCTGTGCTGAGTGATTCGGCCGACCAGCCCCGGTTTATCGAGACTCTGACACAACGAGGTTACCGCTTCGTTGCTCCGATTAACAGCGTTGGCACCGTTCGGGAATACGAAGAGCACTTAGCGGTTACAGGTGAATCACAGGCTCGGCCTCGAGTCGCTTTTCATGGAAGGCGCGTTTGGCTAGTGGCAGCCAGCGCAGTATGTGTCATCGGGATAGCCTACTGGGGATGGCGGCTGGGGAGGAATCGTCCGACTGCTCCCGCCTTTCACCCAGTTCGTTCGTTGGTTGTGCTTCCTTTGCAGAACCTGAGCGGAGATCCCTCTCAGGAATACCTCGCTGACGGCATGACCGAGGAGCTTATCGGACGGCTTGCCAACATCCATGGCATGCGTGTGATCTCGCGCACCTCGGCGATGCACTTTAAGAACACGCAACTCTCCGTGCCCGAGATTGCCAAGACACTCGGCGTGGACGCCATCGTCGAAGGATCGGTGATACGCGAGGACGGTGAGGTTCGCGTCCATGCTCAGTTGATTCGCGGCGCGACGGACGAGCACATTTGGGCAGGCGAATACCAGCGAGAATATCGCAGCCTACTCGCGCTCCAAGACGAGGTCGCACGGAATATCGTCGAGCAAGTCGAGATCAGCCTGACACCCCGGGAGCGGATGACTCTGGCATCTACTCACCCGGTGGACCCTGAAGCTCACGAGGATTATCTGAAGGGCCGCTACTATTTCAACCAGCGAACGCAGGACGCGCTCAACAAAAGCATTGGGTTTTTCCAGCAGGCAATTATGCGCGACCCGAGCTACCCCCTGGCGTATAGCGGACTGGCCGATGCCTACTCCATGCTTGGATTCCGCGGGGCTTTTCCGTCGAAAGACGCGCTGTCGCGAGCCAAAACAGCAGCACTGAAAGCTATCGATTTGGATGACAATTTGGCCGAACCCCACGCATCTCTCGCGTTCATTGCAGAGACTCATGAGTGGGACTGGGCAACGGCCGAGCGGGAATACAAGCGCGCAGTGCAATTGAACCCGGGTGATGCCCGGACTCACAACTGGTATGCAGGTTATCTGATCTACGTAGGCCGATTTGAGGAAGGGGTTTCTGAGGCCAGGCGGGCGCGCGAACTCGACCCGCTGTCGTTGCCCGTCAACAACGCTTTGGCGGGCAGGCTACTCGCAGCCGGTCGTTACGACGAGGCGTTGGAACAGGTGCAGGAAACGCTACAACTGGGTCCTCATTTTGCGCCAGCTCACCAGACGCTGGGTTGGGCACACTTGCACGGGGGAAAAAGCGAGGATGCCATTCAAGATTTTCAGAAGGCTCTCCAACTCTCCGGAAGCGAGGATACGGACCTCATGCTGGATCTTGGTTTTGCTTATGCCACGGCGGGTAACCGAGAAGAAGCAGGAAGGATACTCGATAAACTGAAGAACCTGCGCAAGCGTGGCATTGTGCCATCTGGCTCCATTGGTATTCTCTATGGAGCCTTGGGCGACTTGAATGAGGCTTTCGGCTGGCTGGAAAAAGCCTACGAGGAGCGCGACCCTCAACTTACGTATCTCAAAGCAGGACGTAGATTCGAGCCCCTGCGGCAGGATCCACGGTTTCGAGAACTGATGCGCCGTGTCGGGTTACCGGAGTAAAAGATACAGCCGGACATAAAACACTGGTCCCCAACCGGCGCCAATCGGTTAGGGTGCTCACTTACGTCCAGGAAATCTCGGCATGCCAGAGTTCTGGTCGAATCACGAGCAATCCGGAGATTGAGGTTCAGCCGTGTCCGACAGCTTCAACGGGCTTTCATAGCGGCGTCCGAAGGGCAAGTTCCGCCGTTACACGTTATGTGCCCTTCAAAGAGGGCACCGCCAAGTTTGATACTCAGTTTGCTGTCTTCGGGCACAAAACGGCGAGCGACACAAAAGGCCGCCAGTTTCAAGACGCAAGGGATTCTAGCCCCTCTGCTGGTACGCGAACTGGAGGAAAGCAAGTACGAGGTGGTAGCCGGAGCACGTCGCCTCAGAGCGGCGAAACTGGCGGAACTCGAAAAACTTCCCGTCCGCGTAGTCAAGCTGACCGATGCCGATTTTCACCCGCTTTCGAGGCAGATCGTTTCAACCGCTCACGCACCTCTCCCCGTTGAAAAACCGGTCGCTGCCCGTTAGTCGCTGGTCGCTAGCAAATCCTCATTCGCGAAGCCTAACTGCATACACTACGAACCCGCGCGATTCCCAAGGTTCTTTCCATCCGCTTGCGACTGACGACTAGCGACTGTCTTTGCGCCGCTGGCGAAAGAAGGATTGAACCAGCTCTGCGCAACGCCCTCCTAGAACGCCTCCCCTAACCGCAATGCGATGGTTCACTTGCGGGTGGTTGAGCACCTGCATTGCCGAGTGGACCGCACCGGCCTTAGGGTCGTCCGCACCGTAAACCAGACGCTTGATGCGCGCGTGAATCACGGCGCCGGCGCACATGGCGCACGGTTCAATTGTAGAAAAGAGCTCACAATCTCCCAGACGGTGGTTGCCCACAACGGCACCCGCTTCGCGCAAAGCCACGATTTCGGCATGGGCCGTCGGGTCGTTGCCGGTGAGGTTACGATTCCAGCCGTTCGCGATCACCCGGCCGTCACAGACCACGACGGCGCCTACTGGAACTTCGCCCGCTTCCAGTGCGCGCTGGGCGGCACGGAGCGCTTCTTCCATGAAAAGCTCGTCGTTCGTCGGTAGTTGGTCGTTCGCCACGTCAGGTTCCAGGCTGCTTAGACGGTGTCTCCTCGGCATTGTAACGGGAGGGCAGCGGAGGCACTTCGCCCGGGAGATTTAGATAATCAGAGCAGCTGCAGGATGGTGCGCACACTGTCAGGCAGGAAGTGCGCAAGGCGCAAGCCGAGGGTCGTTAGAACCCAGTGCGCCACCAGAATCGTTGGAATCGCCGCTGCTGCCCAGCGGACTTCGGGCCGGGATGTCAGGATGGCCTTCATGGCTGCGTTCTGAAAGTAGATACGGATCAGAGGGGAGAAAAGTTCCCAGAAGACGAGCGGAGCCGAGCCTGGCTCGGCCGGGCGGACGGGGGCGTCTGCCCCTACGCGGGCCGTGGTATCCTTTTGAAGACATGGGGATGCCGAACCTGCTCCGCAAGGTGTTATTGCTAGACCTGATCCAGGGACTGAAGGTGACGTTCCGGTATCAGGATCCGAAAGAGAATTACACCGAGCAATATCCGCTGGAACGGCCACAGGTGGCCGAGCGCTACCGGGGCGCGCCGCGGCTGAACGTCAACCCCGACACCAACGAGACCATGTGCATCGCCTGCGACCTTTGCGCGCTGGCGTGCCCGGAGCACCTCATCGTGGTCTCGAGCGAACGCAACGAGAAAACCCGCCGCAAGGAGCTCACCAACTTCACCTACGACCTGAGCCGCTGCATGTTCTGCGGGCTGTGCGAGGACGCGTGTCCGACGGATGCGCTTGAACTGACCCAGGATTTCGAACTCGCCAACTATTCGCGCGAGGACATGATCTGGGATCGCGAGGCGCTCGAAAAGGGACCGCGGCCAACGGTGTACAAGAAGTAGGGAAGTCTCTCCGGTCAAACCTGTTGGCGCGACGCGTTCTCCCCTGGTCGGTGATCTGCCTGCGTGCATTTCCATTCTGCAGCGCACCGAGATGCTGAAAACCAACGTTGGGAGCTTGAAGCGGCTGGTGAGGTTATTGGTGGGTAAGATCACAGAAGCGTCGGCATGGCAGGATTGCAAGAGTCGCGTGTTAATCGTATCGCAGCGTGGCTTTACGGATTGAGCTCCGCAGCGCTAGCGACATTAGCGATACGCGAGTTTCTTCCAAGTCTCGGCATTCGTCCCTTCGCCTTGATCTTTTTCGGACTGTGGATCGTTTCTGTCTTTGCATGGCGATGGATCTTTTTCGATCGTCCACGAGAATTAGACAGGAAAATGCCAATCAGCAGCCGGGAATTACGCAAACGAAAGAAAGAGTTTTTCGATCGCCTGCCTCGATAATGAATCCGTTCCAGAGCCGCAGACTCGGCGTGCTGTGTTCGCTTGGTGAGTGGACGAAAAGCAGTACACCAGACCGCCGAAGTCGTAGCCCATGAAGCGGGCCCCTATTCTGAGTCCGCGGCCAGCTTCTTCTCGGGCAAGAAATAAATCGCTGGAATCAGCACGTAGATGGAATACGAAATGTAGACCGACACGTGTGCCAGGGCGACCGCGCTCAGGTAGAGGAAGCCGGAGAACAGGTTCTTCATCTGCACGCGGGAATGATATTCCCTCATCTCCGGATCGTGGCGATGCTGGCGGGCGATCTCGATGCGCAGTACCCAGAAAGCGAATCCACACATCGCCAGGTTCATACCATAGAGCGAGACCGGAAACGGGGTGCGGGGATTGCGGCCCATGAAATCCGTGACGAACGGGGTCAGCGACATCCAGAAGAGCAGGTTGATGTTGGACCAAAGCAGGGGGGCGCTGACTTCCCGGACGGCGTGGATGAGGTGGTGATGGTTCACCCACATGATGGCAACCACGAGGAAACTGAGCGCGTAGCTGAGAAAGATGGGGGCTTGTTTCAGCAGGGCGGGAAAAGTCGGCGGGGAAGGATTGGTCAGCTGCAGGACCATGATGGTCACGATGATGGCAATGACTCCGTCGCTGAAAGCCTCGATCCGCCCGGTCCCCATCTTCGCGTTCGTCATAAGGTCCTATCCTAGCCGAGAATGGTTGAATGTTGGGAAGCCCAAGGCTCATTCAGGCGCCGATGAATTCGAGGTTCAGCGAGCGACCAGCGACGAACGACTAGCGACTGACCTTCGGCTGTTGTTGCGTCATGCAGTGCAACGCGCCGAAGCCCCAGATCAGATCTCCGGAGTAGATGGGGACGATTTCGCGATCGGGGAAGAGGTCTGCGAGGATATTCAGCGCGATGCGGTCATTCGGGTCGTTGAACACCGGCACCAGCACGGCCCCGTTCGCGATATAGAAGTTTCCGTAGCTAGCGGGCAGGCGGCGGCCCTCGAAAACGACTGGCGACGGCATCGGCAGTTCGACGATGCGCAAGCGTCTGCCTTCCTGGTCGGTGGCGGACTTGAGGCGCTCGAGGTTCTCGAGCAGCGGCGCGTAGTTCCTGTCTTTCGGATTGGACTCGATCACAGTCACGACCGTGTCGGGGGCCACGAAACGACTGATGTCGTCGACGTGGCCGTGAGTGTCGTCCCCGGCGATGCCTCGGCCGAGCCAGATCACTTTCCTGATGCCCAGGTAAGTGGCAAAGATTTGCTCGTAGTCCTGACGACGAAACCTGGGATTGCGTTGCTGGATCTTGCTCAGGAGGCACTCTTCGGTAGTCAACAGGGTACCTTCGCCGTTGACGTCGATGGCGCCGCCTTCAAGCACCACGCGGGCGTCGCGGTGGTGTGCGCGAATCTCCTCGGCGTGGGCTGCCTCGGCCATGAGCGAACCGCTTTTTTCGTCGTGGCGGTAGTTGGAGTACTTGGCCCAGGCCGTGAAGCGCCACTTGATGGCCTGTAGAGTAGCCAAGCTGCGCTCGGCCGGACCCCTCGACTCCGCTCGGGGCGGGCTCACGGGGGCGTCCGTCCTCACGTGGGTGACGAAGGAGCAGCCGCTGTCGCGGGTCCAGACCCGGTTGGTGGGCCAGCGGTGGAAGCGGATGTTCTGGTTCAGCGCAGCAGCGAGCTTGAGCGTTTTGCGGGCGCGTTTTTCGGATTCGGCGTTGTTGACGATCAAGTCGACCCGCTCGTGGCGGGTAAGGTTCCGGATAATTTCGGCGTACACCCACGGTAAGGGATCGAACTTCCCGGGCCAGTCGCCACGGAAATGAGGCCAGGCGAGCCAGGTCGATTCGTGCGGGGCCCACTCGGCGGGCATGCGAGAGCCAGGCCGAGGAGTTGGAGTATTACTTGCAGTACTTGATTTGCTCGATTTCACGAGGGGATTCGGCGCTCCTGGCTCAATCGATCAACCGGCTGGTGATGGGGGCGTACGCGTCGATGCGGCGGTCGCGCAGAAACGGCCAGTTTCGCCGGATGTCTTCCAGTTTGTGCAGGTCGACCTCGGCGATGAGGATTTCCTCTTTGTTGTGCGAGGCTTGAGCGAGGACACGACCGAAGGGGTCGGCGATGAAGGAGCCTCCCCAGAATTCCAGACCGGCTCCCTTGGCCTCGTTTCCGCGAATGTTGCCGGTTTCAAAGCCAACGCGGTTGACCACTCCCACGTATACGCCGTTTGCGATGGCGTGCGCGCGCTGGATGGTGCGCCAGGCATCGTATTGCGCTTCCCCGAATTCGGCCTTCTCGGCAGGATGCCATCCGATGGCGGTTGGGTAGAGCAGAATCGTTGCGCCTTGCAGGGCGGTGAGACGCGCGCCCTCGGGGTACCACTGGTCCCAGCAGACCAGGGTTCCGATCTTGCCTGAGTCGGTGTCGAAAGCGCGGAAGCCCAGGTCCCCCGGAGTGAAGTAGAACTTCTCGTAGTAGAGCGGGTCGTCGGGGATGTGCATTTTGCGGTAGATGCCGCGCAGGGCACCGTCGTTGTCGAAGATGGCGGCCGTGTTGTGATAAAGGCCGAGGGCGCGTTTTTCGAACAGCGACGCGATCAGCACGACGTTGTGTTTCTTGGCGACAGCCGAGAGCTTCTCCGTCGTGGGTCCGGGGATCGATTCCGCTAGATCGAATAGGCCATGGTCTTCGCGCTGGCAAAAGTACTGCGTCTGAAACAGTTCAGGCAGGCAGACAACGTTCGCACCCTTTGCGGCTGCGTCGCCGACGCGGGCGAGAGCCTTCGCCAAATTGTCTTCCGGAACTGGCCCGCACGACATCTGTACCAGTCCGACCATGAATCTCTCTGGTGCCACGGAGAGCGCCTCCCTGAGTTGACCGGGGGATAGCATAACAAACGCTACGCAAGGATAGCGCGCATGGCTGATGGTTCAACCAACGTTAACGCCATAGGTGTATGCCGAGCACGGATCGAAAGCAAATCTCCGGCGCCGAAGCCGTCGTTGGCGACACGCCACCTGATTCTAGTAGAGTAGTTCTTTCACTCTATCGGGTTTGGCTGGGAGGTGTTGTGAAGCAGGGAAATCATGATAAGCACAATCATCCTGAAAAACACGGCAATGGGAGCCACAACGAGGGTTCAGGCATCGACCGCAAGCTGCACAACCCCATCGAAGACCGGTTAATTCCCCTGGAGCCCCTCGATCTCGGCAAGGTCCGCTCGATCGACGACCTGGTGCGCTCCATGTCGAAGACCGCGTTCACCGGACGTCAACTCGGAGAAGCGGCCGACGTGCTGGAGGCCATGGCTCGTGACGAAGAGTGCTTCGTGGTCATGACGCTGGCGGGCGCGATGACGGTCGCCAAGCAGGGCCTGATCATCTCCGAGTTGATCGATCGGGGAATCGTGAACGCCATCGTCTCGACCGGGGCGCTAATGGCCCACGGACTGGTCGAAGCGACCGGGCGGGCGCATTTCCGGGTAAATCCTGAGGTTTCTGACGAGGAACTTTACGAGCAGGGTTACAACCGCGTTTACGACACGCTCGAACCGGAACAGAACCTCGATGACGTCGAAGAAGTCATGTCGGAGGTTCTGGAGGGTTGGGACCACAGCGAACCAATGTGTTCGTACAAGCTGAACCACACTGTAGGAGCGTTCCTGGCGAAGACCGCCAAGGACCAGCGCGGCATTCTGAAGTCAGCGTTCGAGCAGGGTGTGCCCGTTTTTGTGCCCGCCTTCACTGACTCTGAACTGGGCCTGGACGTCGCCCTCAACAACCGGCTGCGGGAATCCACCGGGCGGCATAAGATCCGCTTTGACCCATTCCTCGATCTGGAGCACTTCGCAGCCACGCTACTGCGACAGAAGCGGCTGGGGATTCTGACGATTGGCGGCGGCGTGCCCCGGAACTGGTCGCAGCAGTTCGGTCCGTTCCTGGAATTGCGGCACCGGCGGCTGGGAGAGAATATCCCGCTAAAGCGCTATCACTACGGCGTGCGGATCTGCCCGGAACCCGTGTATTGGGGCGGCTTGTCGGGCAGCCCGTACAGCGAGGCCATCTCCTGGGGGAAGTTTGTACCTCCGTCGGAAGGCGGCAAGTTCGGAGAAGTGTTCGTGGACGCAACCGTCGGGCTGCCGATCATCGTCGCTGCCGTTCTAGAGAGGCTGGACAAAGACAAGACGCTCAAGGGGAAAGCTAAGAAGAAGATGGCGGCAAAGTAGCGATAAATCGGATTAGAAAGTTCGGCCCGCCCACTTTAGAGTGGCCGGGCCGTCGTATGGGTACCGTTTCTTAGTCGAAAATCAGCACTGCCGATGCGATCACCGTGGTCCACAGCCCGCGCTTATCGCCGACGGCGGACTGGGTGACGTTGGCTGTCCGGACGATTTTGTTCGAGAGCCGGTAGATCTGTTTTTTCTCGTCCCAGGACCGATCGGGATCGAATTCCACGTTGAGCGTGGTAGCCAGCATTTCCGCGGCGAGTTCTTCGGCGTAATCCCCGGCCGCGTCTTCGGATTCCCCAAAAGAGTGGTGCTCGCTCAGGTAGCCGTAGGTGTTGCGGTCCGAGGGGATGGCCACGCCGATGCTGGAAGCCAACAGGCGGTGAGGCTCGCGAGTGCTGTTCTCGGCTACAACGGAGAAGACGACTTCACCCGGGTGAAGAAACTTCAACCCCGTGGAGCGGGGTACAAGCTTGCAGTTGGGCGGGAAGATGGAGGAAACGCGCACCAGGTTCTGAGCAGCGATGCCGGCGTCCCGCAGGGCGAGTTCGAAGGAAGTGAGGCGTTCACGATGTTTACCGACCCCCTTGGTGAAGAAAATCCGCTTGGGGACCATGTCCTTGCTCAATTCATTTGCCTCCAGAGACCTGCAAGAGTGAAGGAAAACGCAAATCTAACATAGCGATTTGTGAACATTGGATAAAAATACGGGAGGTAACCAAAAAAATTGCGGGAGCCACGAAAGCTCCCGCAACGCGTCTGCTTTATTGGGGGAGGGCAGCAGAGGCGGTAAAACGACTACTTGGCGGCCGCGGCCGAAGCCACCTGAATGGTATCCCCGTTGAGAGTGCCGGAAATTTTGGCGTTGCTGCCCGCCAGCTTGTCGAGCGTACCCAAAGTCGCTTTGTCGCTGGCATCGAGCGTATAGACCTTGTCGCCCACCACGAGGGCGTACTTGGAACCCTTGCCGACGCAGGCGTGGGTGCAATCGGCTTCGGAGCCGGACATCATATGCGCTTTTCCGCACATTGCGTCGCTGACCTTGCCGGTGAAACTCTGGGGCTTGTCGGCTGCGGAGGCAAGGAGCGCGAAACCGACCACCAGAATTGCCACGGCAGCAAACTTCGAAGTGCGAGAATTCATGCAGCTTTCTCCTAAAGGATTGAAGTACCCCCCTGCCCGAGCGTCTTCGTCAGGGAAGAGCTGTCTCTAAGAGATTACCAGATGGCGGTTCAGGTTACCGGTGTTCCCGCAATTTTCGCCCTCATTGGCCTCAGGCGCTCAGGGCTTCTGTCCGTAGCGCAGAGTCACATCGACGGTTTTGTCCTTTTCGTTGACGCCCTCGTGGATGTTAACGGTCCAGTTCGGGTTGGAAGGCAACAGCTTCCAGGACTGGTCAACGAAGCGCTTGGCATAGCCGCTATCGTAAGGATCCTCTTGCTGGAGCCTCCAGGCATCGCGCACGCGATCCGTCAATTTTGAATCCAGTCCCTGAATGTCCAGATCCCCGAGGTGGAAGACCTCGCCCTCGTGCAATTGGAACTTGTAAGCGACGGAACCGGTCGCGTCGTCGAATTCAGCGTCGGGGGTGACGGTTGCGGTCATCCGGCCAACGGTTCCGTAGAGCTTGCGGATTGCCTCCAGGTCCGTCTTGAGCTGTACGGCGTTTGCGGGCTGGTTGGGCTGCAGGCGAATCAGGCTCTGGAGCTTTTCAGCCGGAAAGGCTGTGTTCCCGTCCCACGTGAGTTTGCCCGTCTTGTACTGAAGTCCAGGATTGACGCGCAGAGCAACATCCACCTGAGTGTCGCCCTGGTCTTCCTGGAACACCTTGGTCTGAGGGTCCGCGAAGGTCGCCTTCAGGAAGCCGCGCTCCTGGTATATCGGGAGCAGGGTGGCCTTTGCGAAAAGGGCGACCTGTGAATACAGGTATTCAGTGCCCTCAAGTTTCTTGGCGGCCGCCGCGAGCGCCGCCTGTTCTGCCGACGAGGCGTTTGGAAACGTTACCTCGTGTACCTGGATATTCACGCCGGTCACGCGGAAATTGATTGCCGATATCGGTCCGTCGTCGCTCTCCGCTTCCCGAATGTAGTCGGCTCGTGCCGCGAGGCTGTGCCGCAGGAGGAGAGCCTGGAGCGCGTCGGAAACCTGGTCGGAGAAGTTACCTCCCACGGGAACCTGGCCGCGAAAAAGGGGCAGAATCTCGTGAATCTTGGCGACCAGGTCCTGGTCGGAAAACCAAACGAAGTTCTCGAAGCGCGCGGGCACCAACTTGTCGCTGTCGGCGAGCTGAACATCGAGCTTGGTGCCGGCAGGGGAATAGGCAAAGCTGTACGAGATGTTGGCGAAGAGCCCGGTTTCGCCGAGTTCTTGAGTCGCCTTCTTGAAGTCATCCTCGCTCGCGGCGGAGCCGATCTTGAGCCCGCAGGCCGCGATGATCTCTTCCGGACTGTAGCGCTGGCTGCCGGTCACGCGAACCGAAGTCAGCTTATGGTCATTGGCAGAATCTTTGGGCGCTGGCTTTCGCGTTTGCGCGGCGGCGACCAGGCAGGCGAAGCAGACAACAACAGTGGCAGTGCAATTGAAATTCGTCACGCGTAAGGATTTTAGCCGACGCCGACATTTGGGGTCGATGCGCACTCGGTATTGAGGGAGCGAGAGCAGGAGAACGTCTAAGACGGCGCACACAAGATTAGCGGCGCTTGACGGGTTCCATGGCAGGATCGGCGGTCTTGTGCTTCACCGCGGTGTCGATGAAGGCCAGCGCGGCACGGCTTAGAGCCTTGTCCTTGCGAAAGATCAGAGCCAGGTCGCGGCGTACCTGGGCGTCGGAGATGGGGATCACCGACAGAACTCCCGCCCGGACGTCCTCAGCCACGTTGGAGCGGGCGATGAAGCCGACGCCGACGTCAGCTGCAACAAAGCGTTTGAGCAGTTCGCTCGAGTCGAGTTCCATGGAAATCTGTGGCTTCAAGCGACGTTCGTGAAACAAGTTTTCGAGCGCATCCCGGGTGTGGCCACTCTTGGGAACCAGGAGCGGGAAACTGGCGACTTCGCCGACCGTCGCTGCCTTCATAAGGGCGAGAGGATGACAGGGCGGCGCGATAATCACCAGTTCGTCCCCATGAATGGGGACCACCGTCAGACGCGCGTCGTTTACGGGCAGGGAGACCACGCCGAAATCCACCGAATTGTCGATGACCGAGTCGAGCGTCTTCGCGTAGTCGGCACGCTTGATGCCGACCGCCACTTCCGGGTACGTCTTTTTGAAGTCCGCAAATACCTCGGGAAGGACGTGGAGGCACGTCCCCTCATTCGCGCCGACCACCAGTTCGCCGCGAGGAATGCGCTCGGTTTCCGCGATGGCCACGCAGACAGCCTTGCGGGCTTCGATGGTCTCCTCGGCGTACTTCAAAAAGAGCTTTCCAGACTGGGTAATGGAGACTTTGCCGCCGGAGCGATCGAGAAGCTTTGCCCCAACTTCCTCCTCGAGCGCGCGGATCTGGGAAGAAACCGCGGGTTGAGTGCGGAAACGCCTCTCGGCCGCACGGGAGAAGGAGCACAGGCGCGCTACCTCGAGAAAGGTTTCTAGCTGGTCGAAATCCATGGTGTAGAGAATTGCCGCGCGGCGCCGAGAATCGGGGCTGCCCCGTCGCGAGGAACCTACTACCTTGCCGCCTCGCGGCACCCATCATAAACGGTTTGATTGGGCCCATCGAAAGATTCAATGGTCAAAGCGGCAGCGCTCGCAGGTACGATTGCCGGCATCGAGAAAGCGCGTGAGCAACAGGGTCGGATGGCTTGGCCCCTTTTTTCTTTCCCCGCCTCCGGCGACTTGGAAGTACATGAATCCGTGTAATTTAAGTCGCATAAGCCGCCCTTATCAAGCTCATAAAAACAATCAATTTAGGCGGCGCCGACCGCCCTTCTACACTCCACAGACGAGTAGTGGAGACCGCTCCTATGCCGGCGACCTGAGAAGGTCAAGGGAAGGCCTGCGGCGGATCCTCCGAACGTGCGGCTGGCGGTGACTTCGTTCTCGTTTCTAAGACCTCTGTCCCGTTTTTCCGCGGTTTGGTTCACCAGGCGACGCGCTCACAGGAGACGCACATGGCAGACGCGAAGACAGTGCTGGAGTTTGCGAAGAAGAACGAGGTTAAGATTCTGGATTTGCGGTTTACCGATCTGCCGGGCCTCTGGCACCACGTTTCCTATCCAATTGAGCAGCTGAGCGAAGCATCGTTCGAGGAGGGTTTTGGCATGGATGGCTCGTCCATTCGGGGCTGGGCAGCGATCCACGAGAGCGACATGCTACTGATCCCAGATCCAAGCTTCTACCTGCTCGATCCCTTCACCGAAGTCTCGACCCTGGTCATGATCGCGGACGTGCTGGATCCGGTAACCAAGCAGCGTTACGACCGTGATCCGCGCTACATCGCTCGCAAGGCCGAGCTCTATCTGAGCTCAACCGGAATTGCCGATACCGCCTATTTCGGCGCCGAAGCCGAGTTCTTCATCTTCGATAGCGTGCGCTTCGACCAGCGCGAGCAGCACGGTTTCTACTTCATCGACGCGGAGGAGGGCCGTTGGAATTCCGGCAGAGAAGGGAATAACCTGGGCTACCGGCCCCGTTATAAGGAAGGCTATTTCCCTGTGCCCCCGACCGACCACTACCAGGACGTGCGCAGCGAGATGGTCATCACCATGCAGAACGCCGGCCTCATCGTGGAGTGTCACCATCACGAAGTGGCCACTGGAGGCCAGACGGAGATCGATCTGCAATTCAACTCGCTGGTGAAGTCGGCCGACAGCATGCTGCTCTACAAGTACATCACGAAGAACGTTGCCAACCAATACGGCAAAACCGTGACTTTCATGCCGAAGCCTATCTACGGGGACAACGGGAGCGGCATGCACACGCACCAGTCGCTATGGAAGAGCGGAAAGCCTCTATTCGCGGGAGACGGATATGCTGGCCTGTCACAGACGGCGTTGTGGTACATCGGGGGATTGATCAAGCACGGCCCGGCGCTGGCGGCGCTGATCGCGCCTACTACCAATTCGTACAAGCGGCTGGTACCGGGATTCGAAGCGCCCGTGAACCTCGCCTACTCGCGGCGAAACCGGTCTGCGGCATGCCGTATCCCCATGTATTCCGCGTCGCCGAAGGCCAAGCGGGTGGAATTCCGCCCGCCGGACCCCAGCTGCAACCCTTACCTTGCGTTCGCAGCCATGATGATGGCCGGACTCGACGGTATTGAGAACAAGATCGACCCGGGCTCGCCGCTCGATAAGGACATTTATGACCTGGGCCCAGAAGAACTAGCGAATGTACCTTCCATGCCGGGGTCTCTGGAAGAAGCCCTGGAGGCGCTGGAGAGGGATTCCACGTTCCTCCTCAAGGGTGACGTGTTTACAGAAGAGTTGTTGCGCACCTACATCGAGTACAAGCGGGAGAAAGAAGTGGACGCGGTGCGGCTGCGGCCTCATCCCTACGAGTTCGCCCTCTACTACGACATTTAAGGAATGCCCCGGATCGGGTGGTCGCTCCCTGTCGGCGAATTAGGCTAGGGAGCAGTGAAAAGTTCAGGCTAAAATAGCCCGCTCTCTTCAAATTGGGCGGGTTCGCAGACTCCTTCACCCCAGCCGCGGGCAACGGTTCGTGGTACGTCGAGACCCGTCTCCCAACCAAGAGCGAGCTAAATTATCGGTCCCGACGGAGCCTTCATGAAATGTTCGTTGGTGGTTGTGTGCTTTCTGGCGGTGGCGTGTGGAGCAGTTGCGCAACAGAGTCCTACTCCCGCGGTGGATGGCGGGCGACTTTTCTTTCCCAGGAATTTCATCTGGGGATACAGCCAGTTCGATGTCGCGCCTCCGCACAACGAGCCCGACCCTAATCTGTGCGCGGCCAATGCGGGTCAGTATGGCGGAAAGGACGCGCCCTGCAATGCGTTTGCCCGCTACCTGCTCTCCGGGTACGTCGAGGTGCGACCCTTCGCGCGGACGCAGTTGCGACGCTTGTTTTTCTACGGTGAGCCTACGTTCGTGTTCGGCAAGAATATCCCGCAGACACTCTACACTTGGTCGCCAGCCGCGATCGGGTGGGAACGTTCCTGGGGCGCCGGAGTTGAAATCGGGCGCGGCTTTGAAATGCGCGTCGCGCAACATTTTTTGTTTCAGCGCTTCGGATCGCGCGACCGTTACCTGGGGCCAGCGGACCTCGGAACCAATGGCCCCTGGGGGCGGTACGCCGTAATCGGAGTGAGAAAGTATTTCGGACACAGAGACGCGCAATGATTCCAGGTGCTCCCCTTGAGGTAGGGTTCGCGCCGTGCTTTCGGAGTCAGCCGAGACGAGCACTCCGCGGCTCTGCCATTTTCATATCAGCTTGCACGGACGCGCCCCCGCGATGTTCGACGAACACCTGATCTCGGGCATCTCGTTCCACAGCCCCGACTACGCCCGGCAGCACTGGCATAGTTTGGCCGGGCGACTCTCCGATGAACTGACGGCGGCCGTCCCCGCTCTATTGCGCGATTCTCCCGATCCAGATGTGGCCCTGCTCATGCTTGCGCGGTTGCTGAACGAATGCGGCGAGCAAGTAGCCCGAGTGCTCGAGCGCCATTCTCCCCTGCTTCACTATGCTGTGCTGGTGTTTGGGCATAGCCGCTTCCTGGGTGAAACCCTTTTGCGCCACCCCGACCTCATGGAGACCTGGGTGAAGCACGGCAGCCTCGATCGAAGCTATTCGCGCGAGGAATTCCACGAAGGCCTGGAGGCCTTCCAGAGGCAGTCGCCGGAGACCGACATCGCGACCCTGCTGGCGCGATTCAAGCGCCGCGAATACGTACGTATCATGCTGCGCGACCTGCTGAAGATCGCGCCTCTAGCGGAAACCACGGCCGAAATTTCGTCTCTGACCGATGTGCTGATCGCGGAGGCTCTGCGCGAGGCACAGACAAGCTTGCCGCGCAAGCAACCGGAACATATCGGTTCTTCGAAGGCTCCCTTGTCTCTGCAATTCGCAGTTCTGTCCCTCGGCAAGCTGGGCGGAAATGAATTGAACTACAGCTCCGATGTGGACCTCATGTACCTGTTCCAAGGGGACCGGGAGGAAGGCGCTTCGACCCAAGCACGTTTTATCGGGCTAGCCCAGCAAGTGACCAACATCCTTTCCCGCGTGACACCGGAAGGCGCAGTCTTTCGAATTGACCTGCGCCTTCGGCCGCGCGGGCGGGACGGCGAGTTGGCGGTCAGTCTTGCCCAGGCGTTGCGCTACTACACCGAGTCTGCCGAAGACTGGGAGCGGCAAGCGCTGATCAAGGTCCGGCTCTCTGCCGGCGATGTTGCTCTTGCCCGCGCGTTTATTCGGGGCGTGCAGCCGCGCGTGTACACGGAAAAGATCAATTTTTCGGCGATCAAGACGGCACTGGTTCAACGGGAGCGGATGCACCTGCACACGCGGCGACTGCAATCCAGCCAGGGGTGGTCCACCATAAACATCAAAATCAATCACGGGGGCATTCGCGACATCGAGTTCCTCGTGCAATGTTTGCAGCGTGTGTATGGCGGGCGCGAGCCCTGGCTGCGCTCGCGCGGAACCCTGTTCGCTCTCCAGAAACTGCACGATAAAGGGCACCTTAGCGCTAGAGAGTTCCAGGACCTTACCAGTGCATACGAGTTTCTTCGTCACCTCGAACACCGCTTGCAGTTGCGCCATGGCAGGCAAACGCATGAACTTCCCTCCGCGCAGGAGGAATTGCGGATCATTCAGAACTCAATCCGCGCATATGTCGCCGCGGGGCCGAACTTCGATCTGATGGCGACGGTTCGATCCCGGATGGCAGCGGTCTCTGAAATCTACAAGCGGGTGATCTTGCAGCAGCAGGCGCGGGAGCGGGAGGCGATTCCAGACGCTGAATTTGCCCTGCGGGGTAGAGCCGAAGGAATCGCTTCCGATGAGTCTAACCAGCAGATCCTGGAGCGCCTGGCGGGCGATTCGCCCGCCCTGTACGAGATCGCAGGCCGTAAGGACCTGGCACCGGTGGCCAGGAGAAATCTTTTTCGCTTCCTGAGTTCCGCATTGACCAGTTCCGAGCGCTACGCGGAGGTCATTCGGCAACCCGACGCCGTGCGGCATGCCCTTCGTGTCTTTGACGCGAGTGAGTACCTCACGGAGGTCCTGGTCCGGCATCCGGAGGAGATCACGACGTTGGCCGAACTGCAGAATGTGGAGGCGCGCTCTGGAAGTGGCTATCTCTTTCAGATTCCGATGGGCGCTGCTCAGCCCTCGCGGGATCCCGTTTTTGACTATCTCATCGTCTCGGCACTCTCGCGCACCGAGAAACTGGCCCTGCTGCGCAGACATTTCCGCCACCGGGTTCTCGCCGAAGGGGCACGGGATCTCACCGGGTCGCGAGACGTGTACAGTTCACTCGGAGCGATGACAGCGGCAGCCGAGGACGCAATCGCGTCCGCTTTCGGATTCGCCGGGAACCCGCCGGGCGTAGCCGTGATGGCTTCAGGCCGGTTAGGCACGGGCGAATTCGACATTTATTCCGATGCCGACCTGCTTTTCGTCTGTGACGAGAACGCCGACATTGCTGGCCTTACCCGGTTCGTGGAGGGAATGACCGATACGTTGTCCTCCTATACACGCGACGGCATGGTGTTTGCCGTGGACACCCGCTTGCGTCCACGCGGTGCCGAGGGCGAGCTGCTGATCACCGTACCACAACTGCAGGCGTACTTTGCGGGCGAGGCCGAAGAGTGGGAGGCGTTGCTATACACCAAGCTCCGCTTCCTGGCGGGGACGAAAGAACTCGCGTTCCGGGCGGCGCAGGCGACGAACCTCCTCTTCCAGCGATTTGCGACAGACCCGGGTTTCCTGCCGGCGTTGCGCGTAATGCGGGAAAAGTTGGAAGACACGCATGCCGGTGGAAAAAACTTCAAAACCATACCGGGCGCTACCTACGACATTGATTTCATCACCGGCCACCTGCTGGTGAAGCACGGCATCCGGGAGAAAAATGGCACCCTGCGTGACCGACTGTGGCGCTGCGCGGCGGCTGGACTCTTGGAAAAGAAAGATGCGGCGCGACTGGACCACGCCGCGGAGCTGTTGCGGACTGCCGAGCATTTTGTTCGCCTGGTGGTTGGGCGCGGGGGCAAATGGCTTCCAGCCGCGGATCATGCACGACGCGTCATCGCGGATCTGACCGGACGTGCCCTGGAGCGATCATTTGGAGATAATCTGGAATCCGAATTGCACGGCGCCTGTATCGAAGTCCGCGGGATCTATGACCGGGTCCTGCGGGAGCCCGATTAGCGGCAAGCCCTAGGCGGCCCGCGCCAGCGACGGTGCTCGAGTTTTGCTGCGCTGAACGAGCCACACGATGAGCGCGATGATCCCGGCAATAAGGAGAACGGGGAAACCAAGAATCAGCCAGAACCACGACTGACCCTCTAGGGAAGTGACGTCGCCTGCGACCGTCGCTTCCGGCTGCCGGGAAACCTTGCCGCCGACTGCGGTGAGATCGCCGGCGACTTTGGTCCCCTTGTCAACACGGATGTCGCCTAGCACCGCGGTCACGTCCCCGGCAACAGAAGCGTCGCCGTCAACGACGACGTTCCCGTGAATGGCGGTGACATCGCCTGCCACCTGTCCGTGCACGTAGATGGAGCAATGGATGCAGGTGAGATCGTGGGTCTTCTGGTTCGCTCCGATGCGAATGTCGTGACCAAACTGGGTGTATTCGGAATTGTTTTTCGCGCTCGCGTAAGGAGCCACGCAGACCAGAAGCAGGACGGCAAGCAGCGGGGGACGGAAGAAAGCACTCTGCTTCATTGCTGGCAACAGCTCCTTTTCGCCCGATCGCCGACTGCCTCGCATAGTGCTCAAATTCTGGGGCCGGGACGGGGTAATGTCAAGGTCGGGAAGTCGAACTTCGCTCCCGGTCAAGCCTGATCCCAACGATGTGTCCGAACTCCGATCCATTCGAAAGCCGAAGGCGCTGGCGTAATCACTTCTCGCGATTCGCGTATTTTCTTTATAATGATTGGTTTTCCATCAAGTGCAAGAGGTGTTCTATGGCGGATTCCTTCAACGGCGTGGCCGTGCCCGCGGACGGCGCGCGGATTACCTACAAAGATGGCCGGTATCAGGTGCCGAACAATCCTATTGTGCCCTTCATCGAAGGCGACGGAACTGGCCGGGATATCTGGAAGGCGTCGGTGCGGGTATTCAATGCCGCGGTCGAAAAGGCCTACAAAGGCAAGCGGCGGGTAGCCTGGTACGAAGTATTCGCGGGCGAGAAAGCCAAGGCGAAGTTCGATAACTGGCTGCCCGACGACACCGTGAGCGCAGTGAAGGAATTCCGAGTGGCGATCAAAGGGCCTCTGACGACGCCGGTGGGGGGAGGAATCCGGTCGTTGAACGTTGCTCTACGACAAATTCTGGATCTCTATTCCTGCGTGCGCCCAGTGAAGTACTACAAGGGCGTGCCGTCGCCGGTCAAACATCCGGAGCGGATGGATTTGGTGATCTTCCGGGAAAACACAGAAGACGTCTACGCCGGGATCGAGTGGGAGCAGGGAACTCCCGAAGCCGCGAAGCTGATTGAGTTTCTCAACAAAGAGATGCTCAAAGGCGGCAAGAAACAGGTGCGGCTCGACTCGGGCGTAGGCATCAAGCCGATTTCCGTGACGGGAACCAAGCGCCTGGTCCGCATGGCGATCCAGCATGCGCTGGAGAGCGGACGTAAGAGCGTGACCCTGGTGCATAAAGGCAACATTCAGAAATTTACTGAGGGCGCCTTCCGCAAATGGGGATACGAGCTGGCCACCGAGGAGTTCCGCGACAAGGTCGTGACCGAGCGGGAGAGCTGGATCCTCGACAACAAGGACAAAAATCCCAATCTCTCCGTCGAAGAGAACGCTAACCTGATCGAGCCGGGCCTGGAGTATGCGACTCCGGACTTCCGGCAGTCGGTTCACAACGAAGTCAAGGACGTGCTGGCCACAATCTACGCCACGCACGGGCACGGCGCGTGGAAGAAAAACTTGATGATCAACGACCGCATTGCAGACTCGATCTTTCAGCAGGTCGTGACCCGGGCCGACGAATACACAGTGCTGGCGACCCCAAACCTGAACGGGGACTACATCTCGGATGCCTGTGCGGCGCAAGTGGGTGGATTGGGGATCGCACCTGGAGCCAACATCGGCGCCGGCTACGCGATCTTTGAAGCCACCCACGGAACCGCCCCGAAGTATGCGGACAAAGACGTGATAAACCCAGGATCGGTAATCCTTTCCGGAGTCATGATGTTCCGCTTCCTGGGATGGAACGAAGCGGCAGACCTGATCGAGCACGGCATGGAGCGCACCATCGAGCAGAAGAAGGTCACGTACGACTTCGAACGTCTGATGGAAGGGGCAACCAAGGTCAAGACCAGCGAGTTCGCCGGCTACATCATCGAAAACATGGATGCGAAGGTCCTCGCTGGCGTGCACTAGGGAAGTGGCCCTCGCAAGTTGAGCAGCGCTCGACGGGTATCGGATGCCATGCCATGCGCAAACGTGGCTTAGCTTTCCGAAGTCATGCGAAAGGATTCATTGATGCGAAAAAAAGTGACGATTGTAGGCTCCGGAAACGTGGGCGCGACCGCGGCTCACTGGATTGCGTCCAAGGAACTCGCCGACGTTGTGCTGATCGACATTGTCGAAGGCGTCCCGCAAGGCAAGGGCTTGGACCTGCTGGAGGCAATGCCGATCGAGAAGCGCGATTCCCACATCCTCGGAACCCAGGACTACAAAGATACGGCGAACTCCGACATCGTGGTCATCACAGCAGGCGTGCCGCGCAAGCCGGGCATGAGCCGTGACGACCTATTGAATATTAACCACAACATTATGAAGGCCGTGGTCGGTGAAGCCGTGAAGTATTCGCCTAACTGCATCCTGATCGTGGTTTCCAATCCCCTGGATGCGATGGCCCAGGCTGCTTTCAAGATGAGCGGGTTCCCGCGCGAGCGCGTTATCGGAATGGCCGGAGTGCTGGACTCGGCCCGCTTCCGGACGTTCATCGCAGCGGAGTTGAAGGTGAGTGTGGAGAACGTGACGGCATTCGTGCTGGGCGGGCATGGCGACACGATGGTCCCGCTGGCACGGTATTCCACCGTAGCCGGCATCCCCATCACCGAGTTGCTGGACGCCGCCACGCTCGAAAAACTGATCCAGCGCACCCGCGACGGCGGCGCTGAGATCGTGAAGTATCTGAAAACCGGATCCGCATACTACGCGCCTTCAGCGGCCGTCACGGAGATGGTCGAGGCGATCCTTAAGGACAAGAAAAAAATTCTGCCCTGCGCCGCTTACCTCGATGGCGAGTACGGGATCAAAGGCCTGTACGTGGGTGTTCCCGTGAAGCTGGGATGCAAGGGGATCGAGCAGATTATCGAAATCAAGCTGACCCCCCAAGAAAAGGCGGATCTCGAACGCAGCGCGGCCGCGGTGAAGGAACTGGTAGGAGTGATTGGAGTGTAGAGAACCAGGTGTCAGGTGTCAGGTCTCAGGTCTCAGGCGTTAGGTTTTAGGCGAACCAGAACCCAAGACTCAACACCCAAGACCCACACCCGAATTTCTACGTCCGTTCGATCGTGACCGACTGAAGCACGATGTCTTTCACCGGCCGGTCCTGCCGACCGCGGGGCGCGTTGGCAACTTTATCGACGATCTCTTGGCCTTCGATCACTTCGCCAAAAATCGTGTGCTTGCCCGTCAGCCAGGTAGTGGGGGCGACCGTGATAAAGAACTGCGAGCCGTTCGTGTTTGGCCCGGCATTCGCCATGGCGAGTTTGCCCTTCTTGTCGAACTTGTGCGGAGAGCCCCTGGTTTCATCTTCGAACTGGTAGCCCGGACCTCCCATTCCGTTCCCCGCAGGATCGCCACCCTGAATCATAAAGTCGGGAATCACGCGGTGAAAGATGGTGCCGTCATACAGTCGGTCCTTGCCTTTCTTGCCGCTCACCGGGTGGGTCCAATCGCGCTTACCTTCGGCAAGGTCGACAAAGTTGGCGACCGTCTTGGGCGCGTCTTTTTCAAAGAGACGGCAGACAATGGTGCCTTCGGAGGTATTGAACGTGGCATAGGTGCCGGGCTGACGAATCATAGGAATCCTTTCGCATGCACTGGGAATGAGAACTAAACAATTCCGCCCGCTCTCCGACGGAAACCGATCCAGCTTCTGACTCAGGGGCGGTTTCGCACCTTGTCGTCCTGATTCTGTGGCGCCGTCGCCTTCGGCGCAGTCGTCGTTGGCCCCATCGGCTTCTTCGCAGGGACGGCCGGCTTCGGCGTGGTTGCAGTGCCGCCGTTTGTGATGGTGATGTGATTGATCTTTACCGGGCGGAAGGGACGGTTATCGCGCGGATCGCTCGCCATGCGGGCGATATGCTTGACCAGTTCGACTGATTCGTCGTCGCATTGACCAAAAATCGTGTACCCGCCATTCAAACTGGGGTAGGGAACTTCGGTGATGAAAAACTGAGACCCGTTCGTGCCTGGACCCGCATTCGCATAGGCGAGACGCCCAGGCCGGTCGAAAGTGAGGTCGGGCGAGGTCTCGTTCTTGAACTTGTAGCCCGGGTCGCCGGCGCCACTGCCATCGGGCGAGCCGCCCTGGATCATGAATTCTGGAATCACGCGATGGAAAATGGTGCCATCGTAGAGTGGGACCCCATGTTTTCTGGTGTGCGTGACCGGGTTGGTCCAGTCTCGCGTACCGCTGGCCAAGCCAACAAAGTTCGCGACGCCGATGGGCGCTTGCGCTGGGAACAAAGTGCAGGTCATCTTTCCCGCAGTCGTGTCAATGACGGCCATTGGATGGCCTGAGACGGCGGAAGGCGCGGTGCCCGGCTTAGGCGTTGTGCTGGTGGTGTTTGTCTGGCACCAGACGGAAACAGCGAACAATCCGATGATGACCGAAAGCTCGACCCTGTGTCGCATACGGACTCCTTATTAGATTTGCTTTCTAAAGCCTTTGGGCGAAACAAAGATTGTACGACAGGGAAGTGCCCAGTTGCGTGTCACCGCGATCCCTCCGCTTACACACCTGGTCACCGCCGACAGCAGGTGCAAATCAGCCGAATCGGGTTTCAGAGAAGAGCCTGGAGCGCATCGCCCACGGATTCCTCTAGCAATTGGTCAGTGTCGATCACCGTTTTCAATAGAACGATCTCCTCGAAATGAGCTTTGACTTCGAGATACAGGTCGAAGTTCCGGTTGGCCGCGGGATGTTCCCCCAACACCGTTTGCGCTTCGATCCGCGTACCCGCGGTTTCTTCCGCACAAACACATTCTAGGATGCGCCAGGGCTGCTTCAGATCTTCAGCCGCAGCGATCACTCGATCAATCTGATACCGCCGGGAAAAAGTGCGTCCATCGAGAAAGACCGTGCGCTTGGGATCCTTCCGCAGAATCCAGGCCGCCGCCTCGAGCATGATCTGCATCACGAAATCATCCTGGACGGTGGAATACTCGACCTCCGCCGGCGAAAAGATGGCGTGGCGAATCTCGTCCTTGCTCAGAACGGTCCCGTTGAGGCGCGACGCTAGCGCTCCCGCAAGCGTGGACTTGCCCGTGCCTGGCAGTCCGGCTATGAGAACGATCATGAGTAGGGAAGAGTCGGTTTAGTTCTGGCTGAGTTCTTCGAACGGCTCGTTCTCCCAGTGGACAACGTCCTGGGTCTGCCGCCAGCTGGCGTAACGGTCCGAGACCATCACGTGGAAGACCCACTGGCGGCGCTCTTCCTCGGGCTCGACCAGGCCAAGAGCACGCAGGTAGAAAAGGTAGCGCTCGACGAAGTGAACCTGCTCTTTGGACATTCCACGACGCTGCAGGTCGACCGTGAGTCCGGCGAGATGCGACGATGCCGTGTCACCCTCGGCGGGAGCCGCGTTGCGATTATGGCGGCGGAGCTTCTTCTGCACCTTCACCGTGCGAACCGCAGAGTTTACCTGAATCTGGTCGTGAAACTGGTGATAGTACGCCTGGCTCAGATCTTCCATGAAGTCACGTGTCCACGGACGGCAGTAGCGGCGGTTGGGATCGAGCCGCGGATCGATGCGGAGCGTGTTCCCGGTTCGGATCGGTACCAGCGCCTGGCTCGCCTTCAGCGCGTCCAGTTCGTCGTCATCCTGAATTCGGGGTAGATCGAGGCGATCGATTTCTTCATTCTGCCGCAGCAGGGAGTCGTGGGACGGGCGGAACATCGGGTTCCAACGTAGATGGCGAACGTGATGTTTCTTGCCCTTGTGAGGAGTCGTGCTCTTGCCCGTGTAGGTGCTTAGGCCCAAGGCTTGGCTGCCCATGGCCAGTGACAGCAACGCAATCGACAGACTAACTCGCCGAGCTCCCATTCGCACGAAGTGGCCTCGAACTCTTGGGGAGAGGCTCTGGTAGCCCAGAGCAGAACGGTATTCTAACCTAGCTGTCAAGAAAGCCAACAAAAACCTTATAATCCGCCCGTTACTTAGGGGTGAATTCGTAACTATTACTGGTTAATTACCGCGGCTAAATTGTTGTTTTTCAGTGCAGGGTGCTGCACGGGGCGGACGGGGACAAGAGTGTCCGCGCCACAGGCTCACTTACGGAAAAGGTCGCCAATTGCCTGCAGCATCACATCCCCTCCGACCTCTGCGATGGACGTCGTGAGGGGGATGTCTTTCGGGCAAACCGCAACGCAGTTTTGCGCGTAGCCGCACTCCTGAATGCCGCCGTCCCCCATCAGTGCGGTCAGACGCTCACGCTTGAGGGCCTTGCCCGTGGGGTGAGAGTTGAATAAACGCACCTGCGAGATCGTGGCGGCGCCGACGAAACCGGTATCTTCATTGAACTGCGGGCACGCCTCCATACAGCAGCAGCACGAAATGCAGCGGGAGAGCGGGTACATCTGCTCCTGGTCTTCGGGAGAAACACGCGGGCCGGGGCCAAGGTCGTAGCTGCCATCCACCGGCACCCAGGATTTTGTGGCCTTGAGGTTTTCGAAGAGGACGCTGCGGTCCGTAGCCAGATCGCGCACGATCGGGAATTTTGAGAACGGCTCAAGCCGGACCGGCTGCTCCAGTTTGTCGAGCAGGGCCGAGCAGGCCATGCGGGCGCGTCCGTTAATAATCATCGCGCACGAGCCGCAGACCTCTTCCAGGCAGTTCGAGTCGTAGGTGATGGGTGTGGTCTTCGTGCCATCCCGGGTGACGGGGTTGGCCGCGATCTCCATAAGTGCGGAGATGACGTTGCGTCCGGGCTTGTAGGGGAGTTCGAACTCGTCCCAGTAAGGCTTGGAGGTGGGAGTGTCTTGCCGTTTGATTTTGATGTTTACGGGTTTAGCCATTAGCTCTTAGCCTTTAGCTGCTAGCTCAAATACTGATGTCATTCTGAGCGCAGCGAAGAACCTGTGCTTCACTTTGCCGCATCGTACTTCCGCGGCCGCGGCGGAAGCAACGAGACGTCCACCGGCTCGAATTCAAACCTAGGCTCGTCGGCGTCAGGTGCAAAGGTCGCCTTCGTGGTCTTCATCCAGTTCTTGTCATCGCGCTCGGGGAAGTCCGGTTTGTAGTGGGCGCCCCGGGATTCATTGCGCATGCCCGCACCTTGCGCAATCACACGCGCCAACTGCAGCATGTTGTAGAGCTGGCGGGTGAAGGCGACCGTCGTATTCGCCCACTGCTTGCGGTCGCTCAGATTGATCTTCCGCATCCGCTCCAGCAACTCCACCAGCTTCGCGTCGCACTCCTTGAGGTTCTTGTTGTAACGGATGACCGTACAGTTCTTGGTCATCTCGTCGCCCAGTTCCTGCCAGATCTTGAACGGGTTTTCGGATCCGTCGGCCTTCATCAGGCCGTCATTGACCTCCTGCTGGCGCTTCCTCTCCGCCTCGAAGTAGCCGTTGCCTTCCGACTTCTGCAAGCCGCGCGCGTACTGAACCGCATTTGGTCCGGAAATGAAGCCTCCGAAGATGCACGACACCAGCGAATTCGCGCCCAACCGGTTGGCGCCATGGTACTGGTACTCGGCCTCGCCCGCTGCATAGATGCCGGGGATGTTGGTCGCCTGCTTGTAATCCACCCACAGCCCGCCCATGGTGTAGTGCATGCCGGGAAAGATTTTCATCGGCGTGTCGCGCGGATCGTCGCCGACAAACTTCTCGTAAATCTCCAGGATGCCTTCGAGCTTCTTGTCGAGAATCTTGCGGTCGATGTGGGTGAGGTCGAGATACACCATCGGCTTACCGTCGATGCCGAGGTTGTGTTCATACACCACCTTGAAGATCGCCCGGGTAGCCACGTCCCGGGGCACCAGGTTGCCGTACTTCGGATACCACTGTTCGAGGAAATACCAGCGCTCAGCTTCAGGAATGCTCTTGGGGTCGCGGTTATCACCTTGCTTCTTTGGTACCCAGACACGGCCACCTTCCCCGCGCGCCGATTCCGACATCAAGCGCAGCTTGTCTTCTCCGGGAATTGACGTCGGGTGAACCTGGATAAATTCGCCGTTGGCGTAGTAGCAGCCCTGCTGGTAAAGCGCGGACTGTGCCGACCCGGTGCAAACGACCGAGTTCGTCGACTTCCCGAAGATGGCGCCAATGCCGCCCGTGGCCACGATGATCGCGTCGGCAGGGAAGGTGCGGATCTCCATGCTGCGCAAGTCCATCGCGCAGATCCCTCGGCAAACGCGGTTGCCGTCGAGCACAGCCGACAGGAATTCCCAGTGCTCGTATTTCTTTACTCTGCCTTCGGACTCGTACCGCCGGACTTGCTCGTCGAGCGCGTACAGGAGCTGTTGACCGGTGGTGGCACCTGCGAACGCGGTGCGATTGTAGAGCGTTCCACCAAAGCGCCGGAAATCGAGCAAGCCTTCGGGTGTCCGGTTGAAGGGAACGCCCATGCGATCGAGCAAGTCGATGATGCCCGGTGCGGCTTCGCACATGGCCTTCACGGGCGGCTGGTTCGCCAGGAAATCGCCGCCGTAGACGGTGTCGTCAAAGTGCTGCCAGGTGGAGTCGCCCTCGCCTTTCAGGTTCTTGGCCGCGTTAATGCCGCCCTGCGCGCAGACGGAGTGCGAACGTTTCACCGGCACGATCGAGAACAGGTCGACGTTGCCGCCCATCTCGGCAATCTTGATAACGGCCGCAAGACCGGCGAGACCGCCGCCGATCATGATTATTTTTGGATTCGATGCCATTCCGTTCTACCGGCTTTCTGCGAATCTGCTACTCCATGAGTCCCGGACGCATGTCCTCTACGGTCTGCGCGCCGGCGGGATCCGTGGGCTGCTGCGAGAAACGGGCGCGGAACGTGTACAGGCTCGCCAACCCCACGATACTCATCCCGAGAAATAGACCCAGGCACACCACCAGGAATCGCCGGCGCGCATCCTCACCGGAAGCGATTCCCCACTTGGCGGCAAACAACCACAGGCCGTAAGAGAAATGCCAGGACGCGCACACCAGGCCTACGACATAGAACGTCAGCAAAAGCGGGTTGTAGAGTTCAACTTGCACCTTGCCGAAAGAGGCACCAGCGTATACGTGCAGGTCAATGCCGGTGAAACGCATCGTCCACGTGTGCCACGAGATGTAAACAAAAGCGATCCCACCCGTCCAGCGCTGGGCCGTATACATCCAGTTGCCGGTCCAGGGATAGTCGCCCACGTTCGTCTCCCCGCGGTACCAGATGTAGAAGCCGTAGAGCGCGTGAAAAAGGATGGGGAGCCAGATCCCAAACAGCTCCAGCGCCGGAACCAGCGGCAGGCTGGCCAGAAAACGAACTTGCCGTGCATATGCTGTTGGCCCACCGATCGCCGCGGCGTTCGAAATCAGAATGTGCTCGAAAAGGAAGGCGCCGACCGGGATGATGCCGCTGAGTGAATGCACGCGGCGCAGGAAGAACGAGACCCCCTGGCCGCCACGCAGCGGAGCCACGCCGCGCTTAATCGTGACCGGAGCTGCAGGACTGGCCGTTGTCGCCACGATTACCGCTCCTTGTGAGTCCGGATATGAGATGCGAACCTTTTATTATCTTGGTGCGGTCGAAGCGAAGTCAAGGGAAGGGCAGTTAGAAGTCGAGAGACACCACCCTGCAATCTATTCTTGGACTCGCGTATTCATCCATTCCAGAAATTTTCGGAACGCCGCTCCGCGGTGACTGTAGCCGGCTTTTTCCTCCGGAGTGAGCTGAGCGAACGTCTTCTCGATCTGCGGGAAATAAAACATCGGGTCGTAGCCGAAGCCGCCCGTCCCCTGCAGGCGGTCGAGGATAATTCCTTCCGCGCTGCCTCGAAAAGTAGCCAGGGTCTCGCCATCCCGGGCTGCGGCGATCAAGCAGACAAATCGGCCAGTGCGCTTTTCCCTGGGTACGCCTGCCAGCTCCCGCAAGACGCGAGCGTTATTCGCATCGTCGTCGGTATTTTCGTCGGCCTTGTGAGGTTCATCCGCAGCGTAGCGAGCGGAATGTACGCCTGGGGCACCGTGTAGCGCGTCGATCTCCAGGCCCGAGTCGTCGGCCAGCACGATTTCGCCGGGGGCCGCCAGGCTGTGCTGCTCTGCTTTCTTGCGGGCGTTGTCCTCGAAGGTCAAGCCGTCTTCGCTGACCGAGCGTAAATTTGCGAAGTCTGCAATGGAGACGACTTCGATTCCGTGAGCCGCCGCGGCGCCGGCGAAATCGCGGAGCTTACCGGGGTTCGAAGTTGCGATGAGGATCTTTCTCATGCAGTAAATCTTTAATGAACCACTGCGGCGAGTCCTACCCTGAGATCAATGGCCTTTGCCGAATCACCCAAACAATCGCGACCAGTAATGCCAGCAACGAGATGATGTCCCCAACCAACCGGTCGCGCGTCTGAACAAAAGTGACTCGCACCGAGTTGACGCCCGCCTGCACCGGAACCACGATCTCACCCGTGACGTCCTGCGCCTCTGTGAATACTTTGCGACCGTTCACTTCCACCGCCCATGCAGGGTAGTCGAACAATCGCAAGCGCAGTTTCTCAGGCCGCAGCACGTCCACCGAAAAGACCTTCGCCTGCGGGCTCCATTCCTCCATATCAATCCGCGCACGGGCTCCGCTGAGCACGGTAACGGGTGCTGCGTCTTTGTTGAGTTCGGAGGGATCAACACCCGCCGGAACGTATTCGTCCGTGCCCTCGTAGCCACCGCCGTCGGCAATGGCGTCGTGCATCTCTTCGATGTCGGCCGACGTGTCCCACCAAGGCTGCTGCACTCGGTGCCCGGCTGCCCAGACCAGACCGAGCAGGACCCCGCACAGCACAAGCCGCGTTGCCCATCGCCGACAAGCCGCCGTCACGAGCAGAGCAAAAGCGACATTCAAACAGAGCAGCCATCGCCAGGGAAGCTGGACAAAGCGCAGTTTTGGCAAGTAGTCCCAGAAGATAAAGGTGAAGGGACACATCAACAGGACAGCAGCGCCGGCCCACGCGCTTAGCGTCCACCACAGAACCGGTTTTTCCCTGCGCCAGTCCCGGGACAGGTACGTCGTCCCACCCAGTACTAGTATCTCGACGGCCCCAATCATCGACACCAGCAGGTTGAAACGGTTGTGATCCAGGTCGGTGGTATTCGTGAAGAGGAAGTTGTCGAGCGGGCGCACGCCGGGCGCCAAAACTTCTGAAAGATTGACCCACTTGTCCTCGTAGGCTGTGGGAATGAGATAGAAACCCGCGAGGGCCGCCCCCAGCAAGACAGCCGCCGCTCCATACAACAGCACCCGCCCATTTCGCCGCACGATCGCGACCGTCACAACCAACAAGGCCAGCGAGTAGTTCACCATCACGGCCGAAGGGACGTTTGTCAGCCAGGCCGCCGCTACGATCAGGCCCAGAGGCAAAACCATGCGTCGCCCTTCTCCTTCGGCACGCAGTACGTAATGAAGCAAAAGCGGCAGGAGGCACCCAGCAAGCAGTTCGGCAAGGGCGCTGCGCCAGTACACGACGATCAAGTGGTAGGGGTTCACCGCGTACAAGACAGCCGCGAATATCGCATCGTTGCGATCGAGCCAGCGGCGTGCCAGGAGGAACATCGAGAATCCGGAAGCGCTTAGCGCGATCCAGACGTACGCGCCCGAGACCATCTTCCACGGCAAGAACGCTCCCAGCGCCGCCCCCAGATTCCAGGACGCCGGCGGATAGAACAGAAAGCGGGCCTCGCCGTAACCCCAGTGAGCCAGAGACGCCCACCGGGGATATAGAATGCCTTCTTTCCACTGATGGACGACCTCCATCCATGAGAAGACGTGGAACTCGAAATCATGCCCCGATGGGTTTCCCAGGAAGAAGAATGGCACGACCACCGCAAGGGCAGCCAAGGTGATGCTCACACCCGGTATGGGAAACAGGCGAGCCAGGGTGCAGGTACGGTCTAGTGGAGCCAGCGACCGCTTCGATTGGAGGTCTTGATCCAGGTGGGCTGAGTCTCCCGCTAATTATTCGCCAGCATGTAAATGTAACAGTTGTTCGCCGAATCACGGTTCGTCCCCCCAGGGTCTGATCCGGTGTATGCACTCCCTAAATCGCGGGCCAGATTTACTCGGATATACTCAGACCCAGCACTCGGCGCACCGGAGCTTCTATGCACTTTCCGATCCACCCGACAACACTGAGGACAGCAGTGTTCTTGATGCTTGCCAGCTGCGCTTGCCTGGGGCAGGGAACGGCCGCATCCCCGCCTTTGATTGCGAAGCCCTTCGCTCCTTTCGAACAGTGGAAGGAATTGGTTCTGAAGGGAGACGCCGATGCGCTAAAAACCCTTTACAGCACCCATCCGGTCGCACACATTAAGGCAGGCACGAGCGACTTGGATGCGGCGGGAGAAGTCCGCTTCTGGGTAGCCATAAAGGCCAAGAACATCAAGGCTGACATCCTGCAGAACGGTTCGCCGCAGGTGCAGCCCGGCTCCCAACAGGTCCTTTTCCAAGCCGAAATTCAATCCGCAGCCGGTCCCAAAGGGCAGACCTTCTACATCACCGAGGGCCAACTATGGCAGCAGCAGGATCAGCAGTGGCGCATCCTGGTGGTGAAACGCACCGATGCCAGCCGCCTGGAACAGCCGGCCTCCAACCAAAAGAACATCTATCCAGCAGGAGTGGACGCCCACGCGGAAATCAAAGAAGCATTACAGAAGGGCCAGAAGGAGCATAAGAGGGTTCTGGTCGTCTTTGGGGCCAACTGGTGTTACGACTGCCATGTGCTCGATCTCGCCTTCACCCGGCCCGACGTGGCTCCGGTTCTCGGATCCAATTTCGAAGTCGTGCACGTCGATATCGGCCAGGGCGACAAGAATCAAGATCTAATGAAGCAGTATGAAGTTCCGATGGATCGTGGTATTCCGGCGCTTGCCGTCCTCGACGGGCAAGGAAAACTGCTGTACAGCCAGAAGAATGGCGAGTTCGAAAAGGCCCGGGCCCTCGGCCCCGAGGATCTGCTGGCATTCCTCGATAAATGGAAGCCCAAAACCTAGGCGATCCCGCTTCGTCAGCGCAGACTACCCTCGAAAAACAAGGGCACGGCGTAGAAACGGCCGCACCTCATACCAGCAACGTTCTCAGCCGCGCCGTCAGAACCGGACAACGCGCGTGGCACACCATGCCGTAAGCAATGGCCCAGGGCAATGGGCCGAGGCCATGGCGCCCCTTTGCGTACTCCCATCACGATGAGGTCCGCGCCCTGCGACTCAGCGTCAGAATCCCTTTCGCCCGGGAACTTGAACCGAACCATGCATTCCGGATGGCACCAATCCGACGCTTCGGAGGAATCTACTCTCCCAGCCGATCTTGAGCGCTCGCAGCCACCGACTCCTGATGCTGCAGGGGCACTAACGCGATGACGAGGAGCAAGATTCAGCCTGGGGCGGTTCTCCTCCGCCAGCGATAGGTCAAGACAGGGCACGAAACCTGGCGAAAGATTTGCTCCGCCCCCGAACCGAGCACGAGCTTCTTCAAACCATGCTTGCGGTGCGTGCCGAGGACAATCAGTTCGATGGAATGCCGCGGCACGACATCCTCGAGCACGGTTCCAAAGGTCGCCCCGCTCGAGTACTCCGCTGCTAGCGAGTCGCGGTTGAGGAACTGGGCCAGAACGTTCTGGGACTCGTTCCACTCGGCGTCCAGATCGAGGGGGACCGGTTCCATTGGAATGAAAACAGGAGGAGCGGGCGTCAGCGCGTGGGCGACGAAGATCTTCGCTCCACAATGACGCGCCACGGCCTTGACGTAGGGCAGAGTTTTTCAAACGCACCGGAAAAATCGGTCGCGATGAGGACGTTGCTGAAAGAAAGACGGGGACTGAGGACCGTCCGTGAGGCGCGATGTTCCGAACGCCTACTGATCCACGCCACCCGGATGCCCTAACCGGCAGTGACCCAAATCACAACCGGGCGAGTGGAATCTCTGGCCCAGGCACAGATTCATAGAAAATTCACCATCCTGAAACCGGGTTGTAATCAACGTGCCCTAGTCTTCTCGGCAATCGAGGTGGAACAGACCACCCCGGCCATGACCTAAGTAACTGAAAACAGGCACTATACCGCTTACTTGTGCTTGATTGTTGCTTATAATCTAGGCCGGAGGTTTTCATGCCTAGAAAGAGGAAGCACCAGAAGGGGTCGATCTGGCTGAGGGGTTCGAGCTTCTTTATCAGGTGGTACGGGAGCGACCGGAGGCAGGTCACCGAGTTCCTCTGCGAGAAGTCGGAGAAGCACCACTCGAGGACCTGCAAGGCGGTCAGGGACCTGGCCAGTGTGGTGATGGTCCGGGTGAACTCCGAGGTCCAAGAGGTCGCAGCGAGCCCCAAGATCAAGGACTTCTACGCCGGGACCTTCCTCCCGTTCATCGGCCTGAACCACCGCCACAGCACGGTGGACTCCTACGACCGCATCTTCCGGGGGAGGCTCGCGAGGGAGTTCGGGGACAAGAGGCTCGACCAGTACCAGACCTCCGACGCCACGAGGTTCCTGACCGACTGTGCGAAGACCCTCAGCCGGAACTCGGTCGCTCACGTCAGGAACCTGATGTCCTCGATCTTCGCCCACGCGACGGCGACCGGCCTGCTGAGGCACAACCCGATCAGGGAGGCGAAGGTCCTGGGGAAGTACCGGCCGACGAAGCCGACCCAGGGGTACTCGCTAGGGGAGCTGGAGGACCTCGTGTCCTCGCTGAAGGACCACCCGGACATGCAGCTCGTGGTCCTGCTGACCGGGATAATGGGGCTAAGGCCGTCAGAGGTCGCCGGCCTGCAGTGGGCCGACGTGGAGGACCGGGCAATCCACATAAGGAGGGCCGTCGTGCTGGGGAGGGTCGGTGGGACGAAGACCGAGGCGTCGGTCGCCACGCTGCCCCTCATCGAGCCGCTGGCCAGTTTGATCCACTCCCGTCTTCGGGAGTCCCAGTGGGTGATCCCCGGCAGGGACGGGAGGCCATGCGACATGAACGAGCTGGCCAAGAAGATCAGGGCCGTGGCGGGCGACAGGTTCAAGGGGCTCTACGCGGGCAGGAGGGCAGCGGCGTCGATCCTCACGCAGCTCATGGGTTCGCCGATCGCAGCCAGTCAGCTGCTCAGGCACAAGACGGGACGCCTCACGTGGGAGCACTACATCAAGCTTGATCGGTCTGAGCTTCGATCCGGGATGAAACGGCTTGAAGAAACTCTGTCCACCAAGAGGTCGTGAACTCCCTGACGTCCACCTCGGTCATCGCAGTGGCAGGAACCTGAGGGACCGGAGTAGGAATAAACTCAGGTCCGTCCAGGCCCGTCGCCAGCCCCTGGACCATGAGCTTCTCTTGGATGGAGGTCCGAGGGTCATGCCTGGTCTTGTACCTCTCATGACCCATCTTCTTCTGGCACCTGGCACTGCAATACCTCGTCCTGGGGTTGGTCGCCTCGAATCCTAGGCCACACTGGGGACAGGTCATCGAAGTCCTCCTTACCGGCTGAGCCATTCTTTCGGGAAGACGACGGGGGTCTTCGGGGCGGTCTCCTTCTTCTCCAGCAGGGGGACCCTCTTGTAGTCCAGCTCCCTGCACCGGGCCAGCTCGGCCCACGCATCGTCGTGGGACATGCCCATGCACTCCATCAGTATCTCTGCGTTCAGGCTCATAGGTCCTCTCGGGAAAGGGAGGGGAGGGCGGGCAAGGTTCGCTCGGAACCAGGCAAGATTCCCGCCTCTCCCTTTTTACGTCCAGTGGAACGCTGGACGTCTGGCGGCTGGTTAGGCCATCAGAACTCTGCGGTCGACTTCGTCGCGGATGGCCTTCACGACCATCGCCTTCACCGATGCACGCATCATGAGGTCCAAGGTCTCGTCGGAGACCTCGCTGTACTCCGAGACCTCGTCCACCATCTTGACCAGCGCGTCCTCCGGGATGGCCTTCAGTCCCTGCCTCATGCCCTTCAGCAGCGAGTCCACAATCAGGTCGGAGTTCATCATGACCGCCTCGTGACGCGTCCGGAGTTCGAGCTCTCCAGGTGCGCCTGTCCGGCCTTGACCTTCTTGCTGATCTGCCCGATGACGCTGGTCAGCGTGTCCGAGGAGATGACCCCGCCCTTGACGTTCACGTGGATGTGTGTCCCCCCGCCGATCTTCGCGGCGAGCTTGTTCATGACCCTGTCGTCGTCCAGCGGCAGGATTGCCTCGTTCGCAGAGCCGCCAGAAGCGGAGTCCCCTACGATGGCCAGCGTGGGGGCGGTGACAAGTCCCCCTGTGGCGAACTTCTGGACGTGGACTCCGGTCCCTCCCGCAGGGCCTCCTCCGAAGGAGCTGCCGGTGAGCGATGCCGCAGAACCGTAGTTCTGGTTCGAGTAGTTCGGGCTTGAGCCTCCGCCGCCTGCCCCACCCGCCAATCCACCGGCCGCAGCAAGGCCTCCGCCGAGCGCGAACCACAGGCCCGCAGACTCCAAGTGGTGGGCCATGGACGCGAAGTCGTAGGAGCCCGCTGCGCCTGCCGCGAGGGCAAGCTGCTTTCCTCCCTGGACCGTGGCCTCCTGCGCGATCGAATCGAGGATGGCCTGCGTGATCTTGCCGAGGGCCTGGACCATGGTCTCGGAGCCGGTCACGACCGCGGCCACCGAGCTGGTCACTGCCTGAGCAGCCGCATTCGAGGTCTGGGCTATGAGCTGGTTCTGCTTGATGGTGGCCTGCTCGACCCTGGCCGCCGCCTGCTCGGTGATCTTGATCTTGTCGTTCTCGAACTTCCTGAGCTTGACCAGGTCTCCGGCATCGGCGTGGTTCAGGAGCGCCTCTTTCCTGTTGATGACGTCGACCAGCGCCTTCACCTCGTCGTCGTAGAGCTTCTTCACTTCCTGACCGTACTGCTTGTGGCTGATGACGCCCAACTGCAGCTCTCGTGCGAGCTCCCGTGCCTTGCGGGCGGTCGATCCTTCGAGCTCGTGCTCTTCCTCGTTCAACTCTTCGCTGTAGGCGGCCAGCGTCTCCTTGTAGAGCTTGAGCTTCAAGGCCGTAGCCTTCTCCTCGGCCTTGATCGAAGCTTCGAGTCTTGCGGTCTCGATCTTCGACACGTCGTCGGCCTGCTTCTCCTGCTCCTTGTTCAGCTTCTCGATGCTCGCTGCCTGCTCCTCGAAGGCTTTCTTCAGGAGCTTGTTGTACTTGTCGAGTGCTTCTGCCCGCTCTTCGGCCGCGACCTTGTCCTTGTTCCGGATTTGGTCCTTGGTGATTTCGTTCTGACCTCTGGCGACCTGCAGTTCGCCTTCTAGCTCGCCCTGCTTCTTGTAGTAGGCGACGGTGTCGGAGGTCTGGGCACCGAAGAACGCCTTCAGCACATCGCCAGCCTCTGAGAACACTCCCTGCGACTCCTTGAACTTCGCTATGAACTCGTCTTGGTGCTGGTTGAGGTGGTCGAGCTCCTTCTGTATGTCCTCGAACTTCCTCTTGCCCTCGCTGAGGGTCTCGTTGAGCAGCTCCAGCTCCTTGCGAGTCTTGGCCAGTCCCTTCAGTCCCAGAAGCTCGTATTCGAGGTTCAGCTTCGCGACCTCCTTCGCCTGTCCTTCTAGGGTCTTGTTGGTCTCCGCGATCTGCTCGTTGGAGTTCTTCATGGACTCGGTCATGATGAAGGTCTCGTCGATGAACTTCACGACCTTCTCGGTGACCTCGAACAGCGCCTGGACGAGGAACAGGACGGCGGTCGCCGAAAACGCGGCGGTCAGCGCCTCGCCTACGCCGGGGAGCTCTGCGACGAATGACCGGACATGCCTCGGGAGCTTCACGCCGAACTCCTCGCCCAGGAGCCCCAGCTCTCCACGAGCCTCGTACATCGATGCACGGACTTCTTCGCCCGCGAGGTTCGCGACCTCTCCCAGCTTGACGGCCCCATTCTGGCCTACGACGAACTTCTCGTTGAGCACATCCACTGACTGGCCAGCTGCCCCCATAGAGGCTGGGACTTCTGCAGACACCTTCTGCATGGCTATGTCCAGCTGCGTGGTGTCACCCAGGAACGTAAGAACCGCGTCACCCGCGTCGATCGCCATACTTCACCTCAGAAATTAAATAGTGGGGGACCGGAGGAGACTCCGTTCGGCGACGGATGCAAGACGTCACCGAACTTCTAGAACCTCGGTCCTCCCACTTCCCAATCCAGGTCTGGGGAACCTGGAAGCCCTACATCTTGATACGCATCCTCTTCAACCAGGCGGCGTCCCGCTCCACCACAGTCTGGTCGACGGTCGCCACCGCGTCCGAGAGGTCCTCTTGCTCGCACGCCTCGCGGATACTGGCCAGCTGGTCCGGCTTCATCTTCGAGCCGGCGACCTTGAGCAGCCGCAGGATGGCCGCGGTCCTCTGGTCAGCCTTCGAGGCCTCGTCCCTTGCGTGCCTTTCGTTTGCCTCCGCGACCCTGACCCGTCCTTCGAGCAGTCCGATCAGGGTGTCCTTCGCCGCGAGCAGCTCGTGGTTCTTCTCCAGTGCCTGCTCGTAGTTCCTGAGTGCCTGCTTCAGGTCCTCTTCGAGTTGCTTGCCTATGATCCGCATGCCAGTCAATCTCCCCTATGTCGTCCGGAAGCCACATGCACCTGAGCCTAGGCGTTCTTCGCCGCACGAAGGGCCTGCTCTAGCTTAAGGAGTTCGGCGACCTCTGCCCCGTGCCGTTCGACGAACGCCTGGAGCTTCTTGATGGCGTCGCCGTGGCTCTTGATCGCACCGTCGCGGCGGTCCTTGACCTTGGCGAGGTCCCTCTGCAGGTCGGCTATCTCGCCGGCCAGCCGGTTCGCCTGTGCGGCGGCCTCCGGGTGCCGGTGGGGCTTGACCAGCTCGTAGGCGGTCTTCTTGGCCTTCATCTGCTTGCGGATTTCGGAGAGCTGCGACTCCCAGGAGTTCAGCCAGCGGTCCGCGTCGGCGACGAAGTTCTTGAGGTCCCGCTGCTGGGTCTCAAGCTGCCCTAGCCTCTTGAATGGGTCGACGGGGGTTCGCTCTGCGTCGAGTGCCGCGAGCTTCTGGTTGTGGGCCTTGACTGCTTGGGCGACCTTGAGGTCGTCGCACGCTTGGATGGGGTCTGTGACTGACATGGTGTTACTCCTTTGGACTACTGGATTTGAACTACAAGTACTTCAATGCTTCAATGCACTTCTCACCGTTTGAGTCGGCCGCGAACTTGGCCGCCTGCTCTGCGGTGAGGTCCTCGGTGATCGACTCCTTGGACCCGAGTCGCTTGGTCGTGCGGTTCTGTGGCGTGCGCTTGCCCTCGCGTTCGTCCTTGAGGAAGGTGCGGATCTCCTCCAGGGACATCTCCGCCTCGGTGTCGCTCCAGATGAGTACCCCAGGCTTCGTGGGGTGGTGCAGCATCGTGCGTTCGCTGATGTCTTCCTGCATGGTGTTTACTCCTTAGTTATTATGCTGCGTCGGAGGGCTGGCGTAAGCGGCAAAACTCCGTGGCCAGGGTGGTATCGGGGAGGGGATTGTGCCGCAAGGACCTAGGCGGAACCGTGCTCGATCGGGCCGAGAACGGCCTGCTTACTTCCGTAACCTGTGCGGCCTGGAGGGACTCGGCTACGATGCCCGGATGACGACCAACAAGACCAAGGAATTGACGCCCGAGGAACGCGTGGACTTCTACATAGAGAAGGCACTCGACGAGATACAGGCCGAGTTCGAGATGACCCGCGAGCGAGCCGAGTGGCACCTGCTCGAGGCTGCCCTCGACAAGACAAGAGAAAGGTACGCCGAGAAGGAAGGCCAATGACGACCAAGACCGCGAAGCTGAGGACAAGGGAAGCCATCGACCGCGAAGAGGCCGCACGCGAACGGCTCGTGGCCGCTCTGGAGCAGTTCATCCGCCCCGACGAGGAGGACGCACTTAGCCTCGACCGGCCGGCTTTGCTCGTGGCCGAGGGCTTGTTGGCCATGCTCAATCCGTGAAAGAGCTCGGCTTCCCGAAGGCCGAACGGTAAGCCGTCGAAGCCGACCGTGGGCGTACAATCCCACCCATGAGCAAGGAAGAGGCGTGGCAGTTCATCCTGCAGTTCTTCAAGTCCAAGCTGGCCGACGACGAGGCCGAGCTGACTAGGCTTGAGGTCACGAGGCAGGCACCCGACTGGCTGAGGAAGTCCATAGAGCAGCGAAAGGCGAAGCTGAGGGAGTTCGAGGAGCAGGAGAAGGACAGGCGACCGTAAGGCCGGCTGTCGGAGTCCGGGCTCCCCACGGCCCCATTCTGTGCGACCGGGAAGCATCCTGGCCAGCCAGACCCCGTCGCCCGGTCCCGGTCGGCGACTCCTATAAGAATCAACGACTTGCGGGACGCGTTCTCGGCCTGTGCTCGATGGCCTGCGTCTAAGTGCTTGAGTCTGAAGGGTTTGCCTGTGGTCAGGGCTGCCGCGGGGGAACGGCCCACCTAGTTCTGCCTAGGGATGGCCAGCGAAACCGACCTCTGAATCCCGAGTTTATACATGTTTTCATTTGCGTTTTCGATTTTGAAAATGACTTTCACAATCTCAGCAGAGGACAAGAATCCCTAGTCCAAAAATGTTTTCATGTTTTCAGGGGTGTGTGTGTGTGTGTGTGTGTGTATAGGGGCATGAAAACATGAGAACATTTTCCTGGCTATGATTCTAAAGAACTTAAGCCATAAACAGTGAAAACGTTGTCGAAAACATTACGGCTCAAAATGGGCTTTTGTTTTCATGCGTGCTTTCTTGTCGCCAACTCCCTTTTAGAATAACGATTTTCTAACTTTCGCCGAAGTATGTGGTACTTTGTTTGCAATCTTTTACGGATGCTAAATCGATTTAGAAAATCGATGATTGTAAACCTGATGTTGCCTGTGGTTGAAGTCGGGGTAAAATTCAAAACGTTGTATGGTTTCGACCCCACCTCTCTGTAGTGGGTCGAAGCGACGAGGCCAAAAGCCTCAGGCGATAGGGGACTAACCAAGAGAGTCCCCCCTAAGCCTCAGAGAAGAGCAACTCTACTTTCTGAGGCTATCTCGTGGAAAACCAAGTCAAGGGGCCAGGTGTCATCGACGTCTATGGGGACGGGGGCTGGAAGAGCCTCGTCGACCACGTACAGGATGTCCTAGATGGCTACTACCCCTCGGGCGTCCTGCAGCTGGGCGACAACGACGCCATGGTCACGTTCCGCGACGAGATGAAGAAGGACAGCCTCTCGGAAAAGGGCGTCGGCCGCCTCAAGTCCAAGCACGGCGAGGAGAAAGAGGGCCATGGGGAGATCCCGTTCTCCCTGGCCAGTGAGGGTCAGGCTAAGGAGTTGGTGGACCATGTCCGGGCATTCCCCGGCCAAGTAAAGGTAGAGTGCAAGACCCTCCTGTGGTTCCACCCGAACCAGACCGACCAGACATTCCTTCCGGCCTTCCTCAAGCTGACCCGCGGTCTCACGGTCTACGTCGTCAATGGCCGACAACTGAATGAAGACGGCCAGTGGATGAACGGCTGGGTGAAGCGCCCCCTTGACTCAGAAGGCGAAGAGATAGCCGAAGGAATCGAGTTTAACCCCAAAGACAACGAGGTCGGCATCCCCACGATGCCCGAGACGGCGATGTACGGCAAGGCCGAGAAGCTGGCCAGGTCTCTCAAGAGCCCCCTAGGGTTCGCCTACCCCGCCATCCTCGCGTGTGCCGCGGGTTCCGGCATCAAGCAGATGGAGAGCACGAGACCCACGCTGAACGTGGCACTTCTTGGTGGAGCAGGCGACTCGAAGTCGATTGCATGTGCCAGAGCTGTGGCGTTGTTCTTCCAAGACCCAGAGGGCAGTCAAGTCGGGTCGCAAGACTTGGCGGAGATATACCACCGCCTGGTAATCAGCAGGACTCCCGGCTCAGACCAGGGGTTGTACAGGGTCTTGGAAGAGGCAAAGGGCGAACCCAGGCTCCTCGTTCTGGATGAGATGCGGAACTTGATGTGCAAGGGCAACATAGAGAACAGCTCCCTGATGTCGGTCCTGTGCGAGCTCTACTACAGGAACAAAGCTGGAGGCACGGACAAGAAGAACGACTGGAAAGTGGACGTGAGGCTATCCATGCTCGGGTGCGTGAAGATCGCGAGTCCAGCGGAGTTCCCAGAGGTCTTCGGCTTCGCCACCGCCCAGGGGTTCTACGACCGCACAATATTCGGGGTAGACCCGGAAGACAGCTTCAGGTGGAGCAGGTGGAGCATCCCTCCGTTCGCGTTCGAACCCTCTGAGCCGTTCATGCCCGAGGAGTTCGACGAGGCGATGGAGAACTGGAAGTCGCAGAACAAGAAGTTCAGGAAGCGGCTTGGCGAGCTGATCCTCAGAGTCGCACTGGTCTCAGCCGCCATAAACCAAGACAAGGTCGTGAGCCACGAGTGCTTCAGGGCCGCGACCGAGTTCATGGAATGGCAGGAGAAGGTCCGGGGGTTCTACCAGCCGGCGAAGGGCACGAACGACCACCAGGAAGCCGTCCTGACCATTGAGGAAGCATTGATGAAGGTCGGAGGTGCGGCAAGCTGGAGGCATCTCACGCTCAAGAACAACTGGTTCCGGCTTCCTTGGTACAGGCAGCTCATCCCCGCCAGAAAGACCATGCTCGAGAACGGGGACTTGGCGTTCGACCGCAACGAAAAAGTCTACCGGCTCACAAGGCCGATCAAGAAGGAGAAATAGGAATGTTCCACTTCAATCAGCACCGTGACGTGACCTACGAGCAGGCCACGATCGACCGCAAGATAGTCAAGAAGCTCTTCAGCTACGGCACCCAGACCGAAGGGCGACTCGGTGCCTTGGTCGGAGAAAGCCTCAGCTCACAACCCTTCAAGGAGTCCCTGGCCAGGCTGTTCGACTGGCAGATGGTCTCTATGAGTCCGGCGTTCCACGGGCTGAGCCGGAGCATATCGCTCACGTCCAAGGGCGAGCAGGAGGCACAGCCGCTGGTCGCGGCAGACAACGCCGCCGCACCGACCCCCGCCGAAAGAACCTGGGCGGCTAAGGCCGCACTGGACGAAGAGATCCAGAACGAGTTCAAAATAGACTAGCCCCATGCCAGAGATTCTCACAGTATCGGAACTGGCCAGTCTGCTGAAGATGACAGAGTCTCAGATCTTCACGATGACTAGAGCCAGAGGTCGGCAAAGGATGAGCCATCCCCTGCCCGTACTTCGCTTGAATGGGAATCTGCGTTTCCGGCTATCGGATGTTTTGCAGTGGCTAGACAGAATTTCAAAGGAGCAGCAATGAGTGAAGACTTGGAATGTGCGATAGCGGGACTTACGCAGGCCGTCAAGGAACAGCAGCAACCCGTCATCCCTGCCCCGGGCGTGAGGGTTGTCGAGGCATGGCTGGATGATGAAGATGGCTCCTGGAAGGTATCAGAGATGCTGGTGCTGGGGCACAGGCTGGTCGACTCCGAATGCGTTGAGCTCCTGTGCACCGACGCGGGCTCGGGGGAGTATTTCGACGCCTACAACCCAGACCGAGGCGACTATATGTACTTCGTCTTTAAACCTGGGCAGAAGGTGGACTTCGGCCAAGTAGCAGACCTAGCCAAGAAGTCCTTAGAGGCCGTGCTAGCCCGCAAGGAGAAGGCAAAGAAGTCTAGGTCCGAACGCAGAGACCTTGTGAAAAGGCTACTGGCTGAGGGCAAGACCGTCTCTCAAGTGGTGGAACTGGCAAACAAGGAGACCTGGCACTATAGCCTGGACAAACTCACATTCAGCGGCCTACAGAAGTGGGTCGACATGGGGATGCCTGCATGACAGCCAAGAAGGACAGCAGGTGGTGGCTACACGAGCTCCAGTCCCTCATCCAGCTGGACACGAAGCACTACCCCGAGGAGAGGTGGCTGGAGAGGTGCGTAGAGGAAGCCCGGTACATGTACCGGAAGACGTTCAAGGCCGAAGTCGACGGAGCAGGCAATGGAAAACAATGAAGAGCAGGAGATAGTCCGCAGGCGTTCGGAGATCCAGAACCTCTCGCGTCTCCGCCAGAACAAGGTCGCGGGGTTCCTGCTCCTGGGCATGAGGCCGCCGGAGATGGCGGAGAGGCTGGGTGTCTCCGTCAAGACGATATACCGGGACCTGGGGCAGCTCAGGCTAGAGGCTGGACCACTGGAGGAGTTCAACCTCTACAGGGCGGAGCAGCTCGCGTGGCTGGAGGAGCTTCGCGACCAGCTTGAGGACAACCTGATGCGGCCGGAGGCAAAGATTAACCTGGCCATCAAGCTCATCGAGACGCAGGCCGCACTGGTCGGGACCTTCGCCCCCGATAAGAAACTCGTGAAGGGGAAGTTCTCCGTCGAGGGCGAGCCAGTCCTCAAGATCGTCACCGAGATCGTCCACGGGGGCTGCAAGCTGCCTCCCCCGCCGGAGGGGGACCCGGGCGAACCTGCCATACCTACACCGAAACAGGCGGAACCCGCTGGCCAGGTGTTGGATGAGGATGACGACTTCGAACTGTAAATAAAAAAGGCCATCCGAAGATGGCCCTTTATTAGGTTTCCCCACCACAGAACCCTTTAGAGAGTGACTTCGATCGACCAGCAATTCCGCAACTCTGCCTCGAGAACGATCTGATAGATCGCGTCGATCATTCCTGTCAGAGCTACTTCACTGATGGCGATCGCAACTGGTCTCGCAAGAGCTTCAAGTGCAGACTGCTTCTTCTGTATCTCCTCGATCACCGCTTCGTGGTGGTGATGTTGGGCATAGGAGGAGACTGCTTCTTGAAGCTTCAGCCGTTCGCCGTTCGTTCCAGCGAACCTCTTGGAGTGCATCTGAAAAGTCTTCACAGTGCCTCCTTCGAAGCTTTCTTGAAGTTCTTCACTTGCTGAGGCGTGAGGTCGCCCACGACCAGCTTCACGACTTTCCTTTTCCCGACGAAGACGGGGTCCTTCGCTTTCACGTCGGTGGACTTGATGAACCCGGCCACGTGCAACTGACTGAGGTGCCATCGGATATTCGCCTCTGGAAACCTCTTGAGAGCTTTCAGAATCTCTGCAGTGGTGAGTGCCTTGTGTTTCTTGAGAAGGTCAGTCACGGCCTTCGACTGTCCGTTCCGCTTGTTCTCTTTCTTCGTGAGTTCGTAGATTCTCATTCCGCATCTCCTTAGGTAGTCTCCAATTGCTTGGAGCTATATAAATAATGATGCGAATCCCCTGGTTTGGGAGCCGACTAGGGAGACAGCGTGGGGGTCCCGTTAGGGGGCGTTACCTCGTGCTTGATTCCGTGCTTGGAAAGGTCCTACTGCGGCCTAACCCGGTCTAGACCTTGGGTTTCCGGTCTAGGGGTGTGTCATGCAACCTGCTGATTCTGCTTGGTTTGGGAGTGGAACAGACCACAGGGAGCGCGGTGGGGCTTGCACCAGAGACGGGGTACGGGCTTCCCCGCGGTCCCTGATAACCAGGCCATGTATCTCCCGCAAGCGGTTCTTGCCAGATAGAAAACTCTGCACCTTACAAAGGACAGGTGGTTCGCTCACGAGTGTCTCTGCAGATGTGCTCAGAGAGTCCAAGACAGGATCAGGTGTGGCTACTATGTAGCCACTACTTCGGGATTGCGCTGACGATGCAGTTCAGACAGAAACTGCTCGCGCGTGAGCTGTTGACCGCCGCGCAGGAGTTCGAGAAGAGGATCTTCCAACTGGTCCTCGGAATTGCCGTTCGTGTTCTGGAACTGTGATTCGTCGGCGACCAGCGATTTCGGAGAGATCAGCAACTCCGGCATCGTGCCGGGACGACTGGTCAGGAACTGAATAAAGTTCGCGACGGTTTCGCGCTGCTCGGTGGTGCGGGAAGGGAACTCCACGCCCATTCCGGCTTCCGGGTGCATTACCCGAACCATGCCGTCGGCGTGAATCTCGATGTCGGCGGCCTTCAGACAAAGATCGATCAAGGCGTTCTCAGGAAACGGCGATTCGGTGTCCACATAGCAGCCGCCCAGGCTGAGGTCGGTGAGTTTGCATAGAGAAACCGGGTCAGCCTCCTCCGGAGGAACTTCACGCGCATTGGCGAGCAGCCAGGCCCTGAGTTGCTCGACCTGGGTCGCAGGCAGATCGAGGAAGCGCACCCCGGATTGCCCGTTGGGATTCGCCCAAGCCACCTCTGCGTGGGCATCGATCTCGAGACTGCCGTCGGGCAGGCTGAAGCGCAGTCCAATCAGGGCCGCAGGCAGGAGCGGTTGCGCAGCCAGCACATCCATGCCGGTCTGGCTGAGATCGAGCATGATGCCTTCGATGGGGTCACCGCCCGCTAGGCTGAGCTGAACCGGCGCCTGCACCGCTACTCGAAAGGAACGACGCCGTTCCTTGCGGAGCAGAGCGGTTGCGGCGCGCAAGCTGGCGGCAGCTTTTTCCGCGGTCACCGGCTTGTACACAATGAACTTTGCGCCGGTGTTCAAGACTTGACGGACACTTCTCTCACTGGCCAGCAGGGCAATCGTGACCAGAGTTCCGGCTTCGGGCCGGGCAGCGGCCTGCAACACCGGGTTGGCGGTTTCGGGATCGTCAAAGTCTACGATCACCGTATCGAAGCGGTGCTCTCCCAGACGATGCAACGCGATCTCGCTTTCGCTGAAGCGCTCCAACGCCACACCGAAGCTTGCCAGCGCGCGGCTCAGAACCTCCGCCGCGTAGTCGTCTTTGGATACGAGCAATGCTTGAAGGGTCATGCTGCGTTACTCTCGCCGATGTCGGACCAGATGATCACGGCCAACGAGGAGCCACTGGACGCCCCGTTTTTGCGGGCGCAGGGGATCCCTGCGAAGCCGATGCCTTGGCTGCCATCGCGCTCGGTTGACTGGTTTCCTCGTCCATTTCCGCCAGGACGACGTTGTCATCTTCTTCGTTCTCAGCCAGCAGAGGAGCAACCTCCCGCAGTTTTTCTGCAGCTTGCTGCAGGGCTTCGATCTGCTTGGCGAGTTGTGCGTACTTCGCCTGCTTACGCCGCAGGACCTCATGGATGTCCTTCATACAACCCCCTAGGGCCGAATGTAAGTTTCAGCAGGGACAGGGTCAATACGAATCCCCCCTCGGCTGATTACGGGGGTAACCCTCCGACCAGTCAAGAAAGCCCAAAAGTCCTTGTTTCTCCGATGAATAGGGGTGGTGTGTGAGATCGGCCGAAGAGCCGCTCTGGGCGGACGAGTGGTTACCCGGCGGCGGAGACCGCATAGGCAGTTAAGAGGGCTGTCAGGGATAACGGAAAGAAAAAGGCCCCACCACGACGGGCGAGGCCTTCCTTCCTTAGGAGAATTAATGCGCTTCTAGCCGATGTGCAACTTGCGCCATAGGGCGCCTGCCACACCAACCAGTCCTGTTCCCAGCAGGCCCAAGGTTCCCGGCTCCGGAACCGTCAGGTTCGTATCCCCGCTAGAAAGATCGACGCTGCCGGTGAAAAAGCCCTTGCCGGTATTGACGGTGACCTGCACGGTGGCCGCAACCGAACCGTTGCTGCCCATCACTCCGCCGCTCAGAGTGTAGTTATTCGTGCCGTTGCTCAGCGTAACCAACGTCCAAGTCGCGGACGTAAACGTGCCCGAAAAGATCACTCCATTAGGAACGCCGTTAGTGCCGTTCCCCGTGATCGTGAAAGTGCCGCCCGGTTTGAGCGTTCCACCCATCTGGGCGTCGCCAGTGGCAAAGGCACCGGTCGTGAAGCTAACTGTGCCAAGGTCAGGAGCGATGATCGTGCCGTACTTGAACAACGTCGAGCCGGTAAGAGAGAGACCGGCCGAACTGCCGGTGATTGTCCCTCCAGCGTTTGAGATGTCAATACTGCTATCAGCCCAGGCTGCCAAGGGCAGAACCAGAGCCAACGTAGCCAATAGAACAACTCGCCTCATAACAACCCTCCTGAACCCACATCCAACCCACATCGTTTTCCAAGTCTCGGGGGATCGAGACCTTCCTAGGAAGCAGAAGTTAAAGGGTATTCTGCGTTACTAGTAACAGCATCTATGGTGCCAAAAGTAACCAAATTGATAAGGCTATATTTTTCTTGCGCTTATGGAGTTCAAACAATATCCGGCTGGGGAAATAGCTGCAAATATCTGCACAACTCAACCCAAAGGTTTGCGGTTCTGCATCCGTGAATACAAATTTGAGGATCTTGATCGTCGCTCAAACTCGGCGATTGGCAAGCCCTCCGCCCGCAAAGCGGTGCCCGACCAAGAGTGGCCTGCGATGCCCTGCCTTTCCGCTCGCAGGCATAGCCAACTAGTGCCATACCGATGGCACGGAAGTGTTATTTACAACCCGTTTTCGTGCCTCTATCGTGGGCGGCGAGCAGTTCTGGGGGAGGGCTGTTCGGGCGTCCTGCGACTCGACTGAGTCCGGGGCGCTCTTAAATTTTTAGGGGAAGTTCGAGCCCTGACACTGATCCCACTACGCGGTCGCGAAGAGTCTCTTGACGTTGGGGAGCATCAGGTAGGCGAGGATCACCAGGTCGACAACCGCCCGGACCACGTGCCAACTGGTTGGGTGACGCACCAGACCGATCAGCCCGACCAGAAACCATAAGGCTACAAAAAACAGAGTGAGCATCCTGGCCCAGTTTTTCAGTTCCCACAGACCGAAACCCACCACGACGTAGAGCACGGCAACCAACAGCGCGCCAATTCCGAGCGCCTTTCCTAGTCGAGCAATCAGGTTCTCGAGAAACGTATCGGTGGCAGCCGCCGCGATCAGCCTCGTACTCAAATGTACGATGCCAATCAGTGCCAACCCTCCCAGAGCATACATAGCTCCGCGCAGCCACGTCAGGACCGCAATTGCAGAAACGCCCAAAGGACGCATCCTGGGTTCGCTCCGTAAAGACCGGCAAGGTGTAACAGACTCGGCAACATGGGTCAAGAACTTCGCGCCAAGCCCGTAACCGTGTTTCGGGGCGTCTCTGCGCTTTCATTCCGTCGACGGCCTCACTAGGATTGAGTTGCCCGATGTTGTTGGTAGAATGACTTGACTCAAAACGTTGTCCCTGCAGACCTCAACACCGGACCGGAATCGCGCTGCAAAATAATTCGCTGATGGCGAGGCCTGCCCCCGAACGAAGAACGGTTTGCACACGTCGCTCCCAAAGGAGATACACCTGTGGCAGATGTCACTCGTCACGCTCTAGGCGAACAGGCTGCATTTCAACTGGCCAATGTCACCAAGACCCCGCCGCAATACGGGGCCATTACTCCGCGCTGGCTGGTTCGCCTGCTGGACTGGAAGCCGCTGGAAGCTGGAACGTTCCGCCTGAATCGTGTCGCGGAAGGCAAGGCCATCGAAGTCACCTGCGGCCAAACCGACGTGACCGCGCTGCCGCAGACCTACGTCGAGTACGAAGAAAAGCCTCGGGAGTATCGGTTAAGCAGCATCAACGCTGTGCTCGACGTGCACACCCGCATCTCCGATCTGTTCAGCAACCCGTACGACCAGGTACGGGAACAACTCCGGCTGGTGATCGAAAACGTCAAAGAGCGGCAGGAAACAGAACTCCTAAATAACGCCGATTACGGACTCTTGAACAACGTTCCGGCCGCGCAACATCTTCAGACGCGGAAAGGCGCTCCCACCCCGGACGACATGGACGAATTACTTACCAAGGTCTGGAAGGAGCCCTCCTTCTTTTTAGCTCATCCCCGGGCCATCGCCGCATTCGGAAGAGAATGCACACGCCGGGGCGTACCCCCACCGACCGTCACGCTATTCGGTACGCCTTTTCTTACCTGGCGGGGTGTGCCCATCGTTCCCACCGACAAGATCCACGTAAAGTCCAAGGAAGCCAAAACCAAGATTCTGTTGATGCGCGTTGGCGAGAAGAAGCAGGGCGTCCTCGGACTCTTCCAGGCCGGACTGCCGGGTGAGCAAAGCCCGGGCCTGTCGGTGCGTTTCATGGGCATCAGCGATAAGGCGCTGGCCTCATACCTGGTGTCACTGTACTGCTCGGCAGCTGTCCTCACCGACGATGCGATTGCCGTGCTCGAAGACGTAGCTGTGGAACACTACCATGAGTACAAATGAGCCCGGAGCGGGAGCGGGCGCGCCCGCGTCGCCCGGCAACTGGACCACGGTACCGAACGGTACAAGCACTCCTGCGGGTGTTCTGGATCCGGCGATCTTGGCGCGGATGGCGAACCAGGTTTTCAGCGCCCTGCCCGAGTTCTCGGCAATGCCTGCTGAGACCTTTCCTGCGGGGACGCAGGTTCCAGCTGGCCCGGCGACTCCCCCGCCTCAAATCCCCAACGTACTTACGTTGCAGCCGGATGTGTCGGCTACGGCGGAGCCGAGACTCGCCGCTCCGGCAACTTCTCAAAATCGGAATACCGCACCCGGCGCAGCCGCCCCGTCGTCCGCAACGATGCCGGCCATACCCGGAAGCCGAAGCGTGGCCAATGCCTCACCCGGACCCGGCTTCTCGTTCCTGGAAGAAGCTCGACCGCTGTTGGTAGAAAGTGTCTCCCGTCCAGGGATTCCAACCGGTTCGGCACAAGCCCCCGGCGAGTACGTCCCGGCCGAGGCGGATTTCCAGACGCTCCCCTTTGATCTGGATGACCCCTCTTTGCTGCCGGCGCTCGCCACCGATCTTCAGCCCTCCACGCCAACTATCCCCAGTGCGTTCGGGGCCGTGGATTCCTCGGCCTTCCCGACGTTCTCCTTCCTCGAAGAAGCTCGCCCCCTCCTCTTTTATCCGCCAAAAATTCCCGGCCCGGTTCCATCCTTTCCGACCGAAGCCGAGCTCGCTACTCCGGGGAATCCTCAGCCACCCAAGCTCCCGACAGTCGAGTCCTTCGGGGACGTGGCCGCGCCCCAAGTTCCGGGCGCCGTCGTCAGGCCAGCGATTGCCCCGACCATGGCGGCTCCGTTTGGATTTCTCGATCAAGTGCGCCCAATCTCGCGAGTAGACGCGGTTCCCCTACGGGAACCGATCGGCCTCGAATTGGACGTCCCGGCTGAACTGAACTTGTCGTCCTATCCGTTTGACGTCCAGGCCGTTCGACGCGATTTCCCGATCCTCGGCGAGCGCGTGAACGGACGCCCCTTGGTCTGGCTCGATAGTGCCGCCACCACCCAGAAGCCGCAGAGCGTCATCGATCGTCTGAGTTACTTCTACGAGCACGAAAACTCGAACGTGCACCGCGCCGCGCACGAGTTGGCCGCTCGGGCCACCGATGCGTACGAGTCCGCTCGTGACAAAGTCCGGCGTTTCCTCAACGCTGCGGCCGTTCGCGAAATCGTATTTGTGCGGGGTGCCACTGAGGGCATCAATCTGGTCGCCCAAAGCTGGGGACGACGGAACATCCAGAAAGACGATGAAATCGTAATTACCTGGCTCGAACATCACGCCAACATCGTCCCCTGGCAGATGTTGTGCGCCGAAAAGGGTGCGCGCCTGCGGGTGGCTCCGGTTGATGACAGCGGACAAGTGTTGCTCGACGAGTACGAGAAGCTGCTGAACCCGAAGACCCGCCTGGTGGCTCTACCGCAGGTATCAAATGCCCTGGGCACGGTCACACCCTTCAAAGAAATGATTGAGCCCGCGCACCGTCACGGCGCGCGGGTGCTGCTGGATGGCGCGCAGGCCGTTTCGCACATGCGTGTGGATGTCCAGGCTCTGAACTGCGATTTCTTCGTCCTGTCTGGACACAAGATGTTTGCGCCCACCGGCATTGGCGTCGTCTATGGAAAGTCTGAAGTTCTCGACAACACGCCTCCGTGGCAGGGGGGTGGCAGCATGATCCAGGACGTCACCTTCGAAAAGACCATCTACCAACCGCCTCCGCAGCGCTTTGAGGCCGGCACCGGCAACATTGCGGACGCGGTCGGCCTGGGTGCCGCGGTCGATTATCTCGACCGCATAGGTATGGTCAACGTAGCCCGGCACGAGCACGAACTCCTCGTCTACGCGACCAATGCCCTGGAACGCATCCCCGGCTTCCACATGATTGGCACGGCCCGCGAAAAAGCTGGCGTGCTGTCCTTCATTCTGGACGGATTCCGCCCGGAAGAGATCGGCGACTTTCTCAACCGCAACGGTATCGCCGTCCGGGCCGGACATCACTGCGCCCAACCGATTCTTCGGCGCTTCGGCCTGGAGAGTACCGTGCGCGCGTCCCTCGGCGTCTACAACACGTGCGAAGATATCGACGCCCTGGTCGCCGCATTGTGGAGCTTGAAACAGGGTCGCAACCCTGGGTTGCAGTGACCGCGCTCGCGGCTTGCTGCCGCAGGTTCCCGGACGTCTGAAGCCCGAATCGCTCGGCTGAATCGTTGCCTGATTTCAGTGGGCTTTTGATCGCCGCCATCCGAATTTCCTTCTTGACAGTCACAATCGAGCCTCGTTAACCTTCCGAAATTTCAGTAATGTTCTCGGGGTTCCCCGCATCCGAAGATTGAAGACTAAAGGTGGACACATATGATTGGACGACAGGCGTTGTCCTCTACGGCCGATAGTCGGCTGCATCGCTCCGCGGCCGCTTTCGCGACCTTGGTCTTGGCGTGCTGTGCGTTGCTGCCGAGCAGCCCCGCATGGGGGCAAGCCAGTACGTCTTTACGTGGAACGATCACTGACCCGAGCGGTAGCACCGTCGCCGGCGCCAGCGTCGTCCTGTCCAACAACGAGTCCAAGGTAGAACGGGCGGCAACCACCGGCGAACAAGGGGAGTACCAGTTCCTCTTCCTGCCTCCCGGAACGTACACGCTGATTGTGACCGCCTCCGGGTTCCAGCGGTACGAACTTACCGGCATCCAGTTGCTGGTGAACACTCCTGCCACCATCAACACCCAGCTCAAGGTCGGAGTCGCCACCGAAACGGTGAACGTCACCTCGGAGCAGCCGGCGTTAAATCTGGTGGATGCTTCCATCGGCAATTCGTTCGGAGAAGACCAGGTCAAACAAGTCCCGCTCGAGGGCCGCAACGTGCCCGACTTGCTCAGCCTGCAGGCCGGCGTGGCCTATACCGGAAATCGCACCGACATAGACAAAGACCAGGATACCCGCAATGGCGCCGTCAATGGCGCGCGCAGCGACCAGAGCAACATCACCCTCGATGGCGTCGACGTCAACGACCAGACCAACGGCTATGCCTTCACGTCTGTGTTGCCCGTTACCCTCGACTCGGTTCAGGAATTCCGCGTCACCACGACGAACTATGGCGCCGATCAGGGCCAGGGCTCGGGAGCGCAGGTCGCGCTCGTCACCAAGAGCGGCACCAACAGCTTTCACGGCTCGGTCTACGAATACATCCGCAACACCTTTACCAGCGCCAACGATTCTCTGGTGAAGGCCGCGGAAATTCGTGACGGGGAGCCCAACAAGGCGCTGAAGCTCAACCGGAACATCTTTGGCGCGTCTCTGGGCGGGCCGTTGCGCAAGGATCGGTTGTTCTTTTTCGCCAACTATGAAGGCACGCGGGAAAGGGAAGACCAGAGCATCGTGCGCTCCATCCCGACACCGTCAATGTGCCAGGGAAATCTCAGCTACGTGAATGTCCATGGGACGGTCACGACGCTCACGTCCACCGACATCAAGAACCTCGATCCTCTGAAAACCGGAATCAACCCGGTCATGCTCGACCCGATCAACCACACCGGTTACCTGGACAAGACCTATTGCACCGGACAGTTCACCACCAACGACACCTCGGTCGGGGACGGATTGAACTACTCCGGTTACCGTTTCCGCGCGCCGGTCAGCCTCGACAACAACGCGCTCATCGCGCGCTTGGACTATCACCTCGATGGTGCGGGCAAGCACACCGTTTTTTGGCGGGGCGCGATGCAGAATCTGAACAACCCGCAGGCGCCGTTGTTGCCCGGCGGTGCTCCGATTCAAACCGTCGTCGATCACAGTAAGGGATTCGCCTTCGGGTACACGACGGTGCTCAGTTCCGCGCTGGTCAATTCGTTTCACTGGGGCTTTACGCGGCAAAGCTACGGAATCGCCGGTAACTCGGGACAAGAGTGGAACACATTTATAAGTCTCGACCAGGGCATTGCCTACAGCCGGAATTTCCAGGTGCCGGTTCACAATCTGGCGGACGACCTGTCCTGGACCAAAGGTACACACACATTTCAGTTCGGCACCAACATCGGCCTGTCGCGCAGCGCGCACACCGGCTTTCAGCATTCCTTCAACTTCGGGCTGGGCACGTCGAGTTGGATGTCGCCCACTGCACTCGCCGATAGCGCCAGCCCGCTCGATCCCACCAACCTGGTGGATACCAATTTTCCCAGCGGAGCGCCCGAGGTCGATCTGGCCGACAAAGCCGGTTACGATCGGCCGATGATCGCCTTGCTCGGCATCGTCTCTGACGTTGTCGCGCAGTACAACTACAACAAGAACGGGACCGTCCAGAACTACAACGTGGATTCCGCTGGCAATCCGCTGTCCCCCACCGGCCTGCCGATGAAACGGAACTATGGCCTGAACTGGTACGAGTTCTACGCTCAGGATTCCTGGCGGCTGAAACCGAATCTCACCATCAACTATGGTTTTCGCTGGTCGCTGTTCCCGCCGCCCTGGGAGACCAACGGCTTGCAGGCAGCCACCGGGTTCAGCCTGGGCAAGCAGTTTAACGTCAACGAGCAGGCCATGAAGCAGGGGTTGGGCTACACATCAGAGCCGGTGCTGACCATGGCTCCGAGCGGTCCGGCCAACCACGCACCGGGCTTTTACCAACTCTCCAAGAGCGATTTCGCCCCGCGCATCTCATTGGCATACTCCCCGCGCCCGAGCACCGACTGGGGACGGAGGATTTTTGGGGATGCAGGGAAGACCTCGATCCGCGTAGGCTTCGGCGAAGTGTACGACCGCGCCGGTTTCCAGTTGCTGAATAGCTTCGACCAGAACGCTCCCGGCGGCTTTGCCTACACACTGCAGAATACCTGCTGCATCCCCGGCGTCGACGATGCCGCGGATGTGCCGCGGATCACCAACGTGAATGTCGTTCCTACCGTGAACCGCAACGGTGCCGTGTTCATGACACCTGCGCCTGCGGGAGCGTTTCCGCAGACCCTCGCGCTGAATGCGCAGGCGAACCTATGGGTGGCGGACGACACTCTGAAGACACCGCATTCCTACAGCGTGGACTTCTCCATCGGTCGCGAGTTGCCCAAGCGCTTCTCGCTGCAACTGTCGTACATCGGAAGGTTTGGGGGACACCTGCTCACGCAGCGGGATCTGAATCAGCCCCTCGACATCGTCGATCCCAAGAGTGGCATCGACTATTACGCGGCAGCCACAGCCCTGTCGAAGTTGGCGCGGGCCAATCCGCAGCAGTTCACCGACGCAGCGTCCTACCAGACCTTCCTGGCTACAGTCTCCGACGCGACCGTCGGACCGACGGCGGCTTATTGGCACAACATGCTCCCGGCGTTGTCGGGCGGAGCCAACGCCTACACCAGCTTTGGTGTAGCCATGCCCGCTACCGGAAACTCCAGCCTGATGCAGGCAGTCTACGACCTCTATTACGATCCGAGCTATTCGTACGTGGGCAACGAGATCGTCGGTCTCGCCGACGTCGACCTTTACGGGGGTCTGGGCACGAACACTGGCCAGACGCTCTACTTCAATGGCCCCGCCGGACCGAATGGAAACGGCTCCGGGAAGTATATGAATTCTCAGGCCATCTCTGCTTTTGGCTGGAGCTCGGTGGGCAACTCCAACTACAACGCCCTGCAGGTCTCTCTGCGCAAGCAGTTCAGCAGCGGGCTGCAATTCGATCTGAACTACTCCTTCTCGAAGTCGATCGACATCACTTCGACCGCTTCGCGCGTGGGCTTCGCGCTCGTGGGCTATCAGAACATTGGATTGCTGGGCAGCCGCCTGGAAAACGCCTTCCGTCCGAACAACCTGCGCGCGGTTTCCGATTTCGACAGCACCCACCAGTTCAATGCCAACTGGATCGCCGATCTGCCGCTCGGACGGGGCAAGCGTTTTGCCGCCAACGCAGGCTCGGTGGCGAACACCCTAATCGGCGGCTGGCAGCTTTCCGGCGTGGCGCGCTACACCAGCGGCCTGCCGGTGAGCATCGACGTCGGCCAGAACTGGCCTACCGATTGGCAGTACACCGGTCTGGCCCAGATGGTAGTCCCCACCAAGGCCGGCGCCTTCCGCCAGCCCAATGGTTCGGTGAGCCTGTTCCGCGATCCGGCGGCGGCGCAGGCGAACTTCGGCATCCCGTTCCCCGGCGGCAGCGGCTCGCGCAACGTGCTGCGCGGCCAGGGCTATGCAGGACTCGACATGGCGCTGAGCAAAAGCTTCAGAACTTTTGAGAATCAGAGCCTGATGTTTCGCTGGGAGACCTTCAACGTGCTGAACCAGGTGCGCTTCAACGCGCAAGGGGTCGGATCAGCTGTGCCTTCGCTGCTGCAGGCCCCAACGTCGTTCGGCACCTATTCGGGATTGCTGACCCAACCCCGCGTCATGCAGTTCGCGTTGAGGTACGAATTCTAGACATACGCACGGCGGAAAATTGCTGAGCGGCCAACCCACCTACGTGGGTCCAGCCAGGCTGGTGGACGCGAAGAACTCCGTTCGGCTGGGCGACTGCCGCCCTGCGGAGCAAACGCTGACCTGCAAGCTTCGACTCCGACCTCCTGGACAATCAAGCAAGAAGGAAGAAGGACCGTCCCCTCCTCTTAGCAGAACGGTACTAACTAGCTTTGACTGCCTGTCTAGGCCGTCCTAAAATGCGCCCCATCAGAACCCAAGCCGATTCCTAGATTTCAAGTACTTGAACAAGCGGCCGTGGTCGGGAAGTCGAGGGCAGCGGCTCGGATTCGATTGGAGGCGCAAAATGCGGCTGACTTACGTAATCGTTACTACTGGGATCTTATTCGCCGGATTGTGGGCTGCACCCTTCCGAGCCCAGGCTCAGCAGAGCCAGATTGCCACCGAGGACACGCGTCCCGATGGCAAGGGCAACCGAACCCGCCAGATGGCGCCGCGGACCAATAATGGAGCGGTAACAAACCAGAATCAGAACGGGAACATGCGTCCCGATGGCAAAGGAGACCAAACTCGCGGTGTGGCACCGCGCGCCGGCCGCGCAGCTGCAGCCGCCACGGGGAATGGCATCGACTATCATGGCGGACCGGTCATCCTGGGCACCACCAACGTCTACTACATCTGGTACGGAAACTGGAGCGGCAGCAACGGCGCTGCGGTCAGTATCCTTACCAATTTCGCGCAGCATATTGGAGGTTCTCCGTACTTCAACATCAACACCACCTACTTCAATGCTGCCGGTACAGCCGTTTCCAACTCGGTAGCCTTCGGAGGCAGCGCCAACGACAGCTACTCGCGTGGGACATCTCTCACGGACAACGACATTGCCACCATTGTGACCAGCGCCATCAGCACCGGCGGACTGCCCAAAGACCTGAATGGAGTGTACTTCGTGCTCACCTCACCCGACGTGCACGAGACCTCCGGCTTCTGCACCATCTACTGCGGTTGGCATTCGAATGGGACGATTTTGGGGGCGGATATCAAGTATTCGTTTGTAGGCGATGCCGACCAGTGTCCTTCGGCTTGCGCTGCGCAGAGCCCCGGGCCCAACAGCACGACCGGGCCCGATGCCATGGCTTCCATTGTTGCCCACGAACTGGAAGAGGCGGTTACTGATCCCGATCTCAACGCTTGGTATGACTCGGCGGGGAATGAGAATGCGGATAAGTGCGCGTGGACGTTCGGTTCGGTGTTTACCGCACCCAACGGCGCCGCTGCCAACATGACGCTCGGCACCCTGGACTACCTGATCCAGCAGAACTGGGTCAATGCCTCCGGCGGGTATTGCGCTCTGTCGTTTGCCAGTGCGACCCCGAACTTCGCGCTTTCGGTCGCGCCCAGTTCCCAGAGTGTCGCGCCCGGAGGCAGCACGCAGCCCTACACCGTGACGATCACCCCCTCGAATGGCTTTACGGGGGCCGTCAACCTCAGGGCGTCGGGCTTGCCCGCCGCAGCCGCGGCCACGTTCAACCCCAGTGCGGCCACGACCACGTCTTCATTGACGGTGAGCACGACGACTGCGATCGCCGCCGGCAGCTACCCGTTTACCATCACGGGCACCAACGGCTCGTTGACTCATTCGACCTCGGCCACCCTGGTGGTTTCTGCGTCGGGCGACTTTTCGATCACCGTAACGCCCACCTCGCAGACCGTGAGTCGAGGCTCTTCGGTGACGTACAAGGTGCAGGTGACCGCATCGGGTGGATTTCACTCCACCGTGAGCTTCAGCGTCAGCGGCCTGCCTTCGCGCACCACGGGCAGCTTTTCGCCGAGTTCGGTCACCGGCTCGGGAGCCTCCACCCTCACCGTGTCGACCCGGAGCAGGACGCGGACCGGAACGTACTCCCTGGTCATCTCGGGGACCGGCGGCAGTCGCACCCACACCGCCGCCGCAACTCTCGTGGTCCATTAGGAATGGCAACGTGTAGAAGACCCGGGACGGACTGAACCATAAACAGGAATACGGCGTGGAGAAGAGGCTACCATATGCTGGTCGCCCAATCTTCACGCCGATTTTTCATGGACAATACGCGCAGCATGAACGCTCTTATGTACCGGAGAATGCCGATGATCAAAACCTGTGCCGCAATTCTCGTCGTCTGCGCTTTGCTCGGCGCGGCGTCCGCCGCGTTCGCACAGCAGGGAATTGGGCCCCCGCTCCGCACCAGCGGCCACCAGATCGTCGACGCCGCTGGACACAGCGTGCGCTTGACCTCGGTCAACTGGTTCGGCTTCGATCAGAAGGAGTTTGTTGCCGGCGGTCTGGATCATGCGCCGCTCGAGACAATCATCGGTCAGATCGAAGCGATCGGCGTCAACTCGGTGCGGCTGCCCTGGGCGAACGAGACACTCGAGCGCAATCCCGCGATCGCCGCTTATGCAGTGAAAGCCAATCCGCAGTTCCGCGGCAAACACGCCCTCGACGTCATGGATGCCGTAATCGCAGCGCTCGCCCGCGCCCACGTCATGGTCATTCTCGACAATCACGTCAGTCGCGCCGACTGGTGTTGCAGCGAAAACGACGGCAACGGTCTCTGGTACAACGCCGAATACCCCGAAGCCAAGTGGCTGGCCGACTGGCAGACCATCGTGCGCCGTTACCAACACCAGCCTTGGGTGGTTGGCGCGGACTTGCGCAACGAACTTCGTAACGGAGCACAATGGGGCGGCTCGGACCCGAAACTGGACTGGCACGCCGCGGCGGAACGGTGCGGCAACGCAATTCTCGGAGTCAATTCCAACTTGCTCATCATGGTGGAGAGTCCGCAATACTCCACCGACTTCACCGGATTCGACAAGTTGCCGGTTGTGCTCAAAGTCGCCCATCGCGTGGTCCATTCACCCCACGCCTACGCTGTTTCCGAGCATCCTTTCCAGAGTTATGACGAACTCCGCCAGGCCTACGATGCGCGGGCCGGCTACCTCTTGCAAGCCGAACCCGCCGTGCCGCTGTGGGTCGGCGAATTCGGCACCTGCCAGACACTCGACTGCGGCGACGACGGCCAGTGGCTACGCTGGTTTATTCGCTATCTGAAGGAAAAAGGCCTGAGCTGGAGCTACTGGCCGCTGAACGGCACTCAATCCAGTGGGGAAGGCAGGAAGTACGACGCGGTGGAGACCTACGGCCTGTTGACGCCGGACTATCAGAACATCGCCGCCCCGAAGATCGTCAACCTGCTGCGGAGCGTCGGCGCCTCCGAGCGGAAGTCTGGGGTCCGGTAAGCGAAAGCAGCACGGCCCACCGTCTACGCAGACCCGCCGAATCGAACTGAGGTGCTGGGTACCCAGGGAGTGGTTGTAGAAGTTCAGGCAGAAGTTGAAGCAAGAGGAGCAAGCGCCGTGCTTTAAAAGGCACCAAGCAGCGGCGGGCGAAGCCAACGCCCGGTTCTGCATCAACCCCGGGAGGGACCACTGCATAGGGTTAACCATGCATGTGGTCAATCGATTCGATGGATAGCCTGAATCTTCACCTGAAGAACGCAAGATCAAAGCGGCAGATCCCCCTTAGTCAGACGCCTGGTTGAGATCAACCGCTGAAGTTCTTTGGGAGGACCCTTTCCACCTCTACTGCAGTCGCGGCCGTTTCTTTGTCCGGGACATCTGGCGCAACTTGAGGAGAGCCATCTCAAGTCCAGACCTAGCGATATCGGAGAGATCCAAATCAAATTCTTTAGCCAGGGACCGAAACTCCCGGTCCATACTTATCGGTATACGAAAGGTGTAGGGCAGCCCGCGTTCCTTTTCGGCCGCAGTCACGAGCTTGGTCAAGGGATCCGCGTCAAGATCAACGGTGCTTTCGGGAGCTACCGCCTCCCGGGTTTCGGCGTGGCCAACCGATGGCGCCCCATCCACTGGTAGGGCAGCCTCCATCGACGTTGGTAGATCGAGGTCGGCGCCCTTCAGAATTGGACGTTCACGGAGTTCGCTGAAGTCTGCTCCGAAGTCAATACCGCCGCTGCCCTCTCGCTTGTTGTTGCTAGACATTTCAGAATCTCCTCCCTCAGAGATATGTACTCGATTGCCCCTTTACTCTCCCGTGCAAGCTCAAAGACCGTCAGCCCTGCGTCGCCGGTGCGACGGATATCCTCCCGATGCACAATCTCGCTCTCCAAAACCCGGATCGGCAGGCCGGCGAGGCTCAGCACGAGTTGCGTCCTGGCGCCCTTGGCCGAGTTGGTCCGGACATCTCGATTGTTGATGAACGCCAGAAGATCGAGATCCGGTTTGGTGGTTTGGCGAATCGCCAGGAGCCACTGCAGAAACCCTACGAGCGCTCGCAGGTCGTGTCCGGATGGCATTACAGGGATCAGAACGGCGTTCGATACCAGGACCGCATTGCGGAGCACCTCGCCATCCCTTTCTCCCGGATCTCGAGGCGGGCAATCGATGAGCACTACATCGTAGGGCTCGACCGCCAACGCGGCTTTCAGGAAGCTCCTTACATTCGTAGACTGCAGGCCCAGGACCTCGTACGAACAGCCGGCACTTTCTCCAGTCCTGCGCCATGAGAAAGCACTCGCCTGGCTACCGTCGGCATCAACGATCAAGGTACGATACCCTCTAGCCACGAATGCACCCGCCAGATTGGTAGTGGTAGTGGTTTTCCCGCTGCCACCCTTCTTGTTTGCAACCGCTATGATCGTCGCCATGCCTCGCAGCCTACCTCTCGAGGTATCCGAGTGGAATAACTAATATGGTTCGGAGGTGAGCCGGGACGTAAGCATCAATGGCGCACGGGCACTCGACCGCTCTGTGACAAGCTCATGATTTAGAAAGGAAAGCATGTATGACACGCTGTCTGACAGACTGTCGGACAGACACGCTGTTAGACATTCGGACAGACCTATCAGCAGCCTGTCCCATCAACCCATTCGTATAACAGTCGTCGAGGCCGCTACAAGACCGACGCGTCGCATATCGAGCGCGCTCGAGGTGGCGACCACGGCCCGAAAGCTAGCGAGAGTCGGTACCACGACGGATACTCCTCGCACAGACGGCCCGGTCGATACGCCTCAGATCACCTCCGTCCTCGTCCGCTCGGTGTGAGCTGCTTGTCGGCATCCTGGTCTGACCTGCGCCGCGCTGCAGGAGGGGTTATCGATCTCCCTGCGAGCAGGCGCAGAGAGCGCGGCCCCGTAAATGCCAGATCGAGCTCCAGGGGGGGAGCCATCAACTCGCCACGCGCTTTCTTCAACTAACGCTTGAAGTTCTTCGCAACTGCGGGCTCTATTGGCTGTCGCCATCGGGTGAAGGGGCGAGCTGCAGGAGCCCATCGTTCAATTGTTAAAGTAGACCAGAGGGCCCGAAACGCCTGACCTATGGCAATCTAAGTATCCTAATATCAATTACATGAATGGTATTCCTTAAAGAGAGCGCGATCACTGGAAACTACATCTTGTGTTTACTCCTGAGTTATTACTCAAGCGCTGTTTACTCGATAGTTACTATCGCCGAATCCGGGCGCGTCTACATATTGTGGTCATCGTGGACCACAATATGTAGGGGTCGGGCGCTCTGAGAAGGGGCAGGTTCAAGCGTTACCTGAACGATGGAAAGGTGTAAGTAGTCCTTTAGGGAAGTCGGGATTTAAGCCGTTACTTGAACAGTGGCCTGCAGGCAGCGTCCTCGAGAAATGCCCGGCTTTGCGGTTGTGAGGTTTCTGCAGATGTCATAGCCCTAGGTCGAGGCCTCCTGTGCTAATGTCTCCCCACCGTGGCAGACACTGACATCCCTCAGTTCAGGACTTACGCGGAAGGTGAGCCGATTTCCCGGGTCGATCCCAGGGATTTCCCGCCCTTCTGGAAGCTGAAACCACCGTGGGTCCGGGAAATGATGACCGATCAGCGTGTAGCCCCGGAGCAGAATACGGCGGCCGTTTATCGAACGCTGGCGCCTGCTAACCAGGTCGACTACCTACAATCTTTTGACCCCGTGGAAGCATCTTGATGCGACCGCCAGACGAACTCAGGTCTCAACCTCTGACATGCCCGGGACACGTTTCAACATCTGGAAGTCGGGGGAACTGTTCGTTCCCGTCTCCATTGCGCCGGAACTCGTTATCGACGCACGAGGAATTGGATCTGAATGGGCCTACTCGCACCCTAGCGCCACCATGGGATCGCCTTTCGCGGCGCGGGGTGCGGGGATATAACCCGCAAGCAGTCTGGTAACCACTAAGACCGACGTGACTACAGTGAAGGTTGTGAAGTCGGTTGGCGCAGACATTTTTCTTTTTGCACGCACCTGTCGTTGGTGCTCTACAATCAAATAACGGTAAACCTGTTGATCACCCGGCAGCGAACATGAGTCGCATAGACATAGATCATCTGACCGAAGCTGAACTAATAGACTTGAATCATCGCATCGTGCAGCGTCTCCGACTCATGAGTCAGGTGCATGCTCACAAGGCCATGCTGGAGTTCCGCATCGGCGATCGCGTTACATTCGAACCCGAGGGTAGAACTCGCGTGTTCGGAATTCTGACTCGCTATAACCAAAAATCGGTCACCGTGGTCACAGACGACGGTCATCGGTGGAACGTGTCTCCGCGCTTCTTGCGTCTGGCTGAATCAACCCTTACGGCAGCACAAACACAAGAAGGCACCCATCCGAGCACCGTGATTCCGTTCAAGCAGAAATGAACCGAGTGGTCCACCGGGGCCTTGTCGACACGGAAGAGTCAGCCGGCGCTGCGTTTACAAATCAGTAGTTTTCGCTCTTGGAGCTTCTTGCAAAACGCGCGCGAGCTCAGCCCGGCTAACTGGCACTCCAGGACCCAGGCATTTACGAGAAGTGACCACGTACGATGGCGGATCGATGGTGCTGCGACCATGGCATCGCGTCGGGAGATCCTAACCTGCAGCCGGATTGGCAGCGCGATTATCTCGAGGCCGAGAACAGAGTAGCGAATTATGAGGTTAAACTGACCCGCGCTCTCGAACGGATCAGGGGGCTAGAAGCTGGGAAGGCCTGAGCGGTGATAGCCGACACTTTACCTTGCAGGCCATGTTGTCGGATGAGGTTGCCACGGCCAGCCGAACTAAAAGTGCCGTGGCCTGCACTTTTCTTACGCTCTTGAAACCGTATGCATGAATCGTGCATACTGATACATATGCGGACGACTCTGAACATTAACGATGACCTGCTCAAGCAAGCGGCACGGCTCAGCGGTATCACGGAGAAGACTGCTGTCGTGCACGCCGGACTGGAAGCCCTGGTCGCGCGTGAGAGTGCTAAGAGGCTGGCGGCGCTGGGCGGCAGCGAGCCGCGTCTGCGGAAAATTCGGCGACGCCGTCCTCAGGCCCGAGTGGCCAGCCGCTGATGCTTGTTGATACCTCGATCTGGGTGGAACATTTGCGCCATAGCCAGCGCGGGCTCGTCTCGCTTCTTCATCGCGCCGAAGTTCAGTGCCATCCATTTATTATCGGCGAATTGGCATGTGGCTCCATAAACCGCCGCTCTGAGATCCTGCAATTGCTCCGGAGCTTACCATCCGTGCCGGTCGTGGAGAATGAGGAGGTGATGACGTTCGTCGAGCGGCATCGCCTCATGGGTCGGGGTGTCGGCTGGGTCGATGTACATCTGCTAGCGTCGGCGGCATTGGAAAGCGTACTGCTCTGGAGCGCCGACCGACGCCTCGCTGTCATCGCGCGATCACTGGGAGTTTATGGTGAGCCGTGAGCCGTAGTTGAAGTCGATTTCATGATCGAGCTTGGAACCTTTAGCGCGATGGCAACGCGCAGAAGGCTGCAGTGCAGCGCCGGAACGGGCATCCTGATTGGCAGTGGCGACCTCGAAATGGTTCGAAGCGCTGGAACGTCCCTGCCGCAAGTGCTGAACGGACAGGGGGAAAATAAGGATTCTCGCAACCAAAATGTCAGTACCCGTCTAACAGAATGCGTGATGCGTTATCGCTGTCGCCTGAACACATAACATGTGTGCGTGTGTTCGTTCTCCGAGGACAGCGATTCGCTATCTCAAGGGCGTGCCTAGCCACCAAGTCATGAGCCCAGGGGCCAAAGCATCGACATGAATATTTCCACCCGGAGTGGTTTAGCGGCGGTATTCGTTCTCGCCATCGCGGGAGCGCTAGGATTAGCACAGTCGGATGAGTCAAGCGAAAATAGTTCGGCCTCAGCGCAGGCACAGAAGCAGGACGGTCAACGGGCACTTCGTACTCGGGAGTTTCTGGGATTGGGCAGGCAGCCCGATCACCAACTTGCCAGCAAAGGTGAGAAGATCTTCGGACCAACTTGCGGCTTTTGTCACGGCGCGGATGGGCGCGGAGGAACGGGACCCGATTTGTTGCGCTCGGCTCTGGTTCTCGATGACGACAAAGGCGAATTGATTGGACCGGTGGTTCAGAACGGCAGGCCGAGCCGAGGCATGCCCGCGTTTTCTGCGTTGACTGAGGAGCAGGTTCGCGCCATTGCGGAATTTCTTCATATGCAGGTCGAGTTGGCAGCGAACCGCGGGACTTATCGGGTCCAGAATATCTTGACTGGGAATGCGCAAGCAGGCGAAGCGTACTTCAAGGGTCAGGGCAAATGCTACACCTGTCACTCCGTGACCGGCGACCTCGCGCACATCGCATCGAAGCTGTCCCCTCTTGATCTGCAAGCCGTTGAACTCTATCCCGAGGCCCGCAGCTATGATTTCGGCGGCACGCACCCGCCGCGCCAAGTAACAGTGATTCTGGCGGATGGGAAGAAGTTTACCGGTTCGCTGAAACACCTCGACGACTTCTACGTTTCCCTTGAGGACGAGCAGGGTCAATATCATTCGATCGCGATAACCAAGGGCGTGAAGGCTGTGGTGGAAGACAGGTTGGTGTTTCATCGCAAAATGCTGGATCACTACTCGGACAAACAAATCCACGACCTCACGGCTTACCTGGTAACGCTCAAATGAAATCTCGTCCGTTGATGTTGTGGTCGCTGCTCGTATTGCTTCATGGCGCTTCGATTGCACAATTACTCGATCCGCACAAGCTGCTTGAAGCTGAGCCAACGGACACGTGGCCCACTTACAACGGAGATTATTCGGGCCGCCGTTTCAGCCCGCTCGCACAGATTCGCACTTCGAACGTCTCCGGTTTGGCGCTTACCTGGATGTATCGGGTCAAAGTTGCCGCACCAATGCGAGGCGTTACAAATCCGGAGATCAAGTCCACGCCGCTTATGGTGAAGGGAATTCTTTATTTCACCATTCCCGATCATGTTTTCGCCGTGGATGCGCGCACCGGCCGTGAACTTTGGCACTACGACTGGGTAGACCAGGGCGGCCACCTGGTAGGCAATCGCGGCGTCGGAATGTACGGTGATTGGTTGTACTTCATGGCGCCGGACGGATGGTTCATTTCGCTGGAGGCGCGCACGGGTAAAGAGCGCTGGAGAAAGAAAGTCGCAGACGAAAAGATGCAATACTTCACGACGATGGCGCCGATGGTCGTTGGCCATCACGTTCTAATCGGCGTGGGTGGGGATGCCATTGATGTTCCAGGCTTTCTTGAGGCCCGCGATCCGCAGACGGGAGAGTTGCAATGGCGATGGAACACCGAGCCGCGAAAAGGCGAACCCGGCTCCGAAACCTGGCCGAACGATGCTGCGATGGAACACGGCGGAGGCATGACCTGGCTGCCGGGAACCTACGATAAAGATCTTAATTTGCTCTATTGGGGAACTGGGAATCCGAATCCCGTCACGGCGGGCCAGGGGCGCGAGGGATCCAACCTTTGGACCTGCGCAATTGTTGCCTTGAATCCCGACACTGGGAAACTGGTCTGGTACTTCCAGGCGTCTCCGCACGACACCCATGATTGGGACAACGTGGAGACTCCCGTTCTGTTCGATGCAACCATCGATGGCAAACCGCGGAAGTTGCTGGCGCAGGCGGCGCGCAATGGATATTTCTTCGTGCTCGACCGGACCAACGGCAAGAATATTATCTCCAAACCGTTTGTCCCGCTGAACTGGTCGAAGGGCGTCGATGCCTCGGGCCAGCCCATCCCCGATAAGGCGAAAGAACCCACAGTGGATGGTTCCTACTTGACGATCAATTGGGGAGGCGGAACCAACTGGATGCCCCCGAGTTTCAACCCGCAGACCGGGCTGTTTTATGTGAATGCAACACGGGGTTACTCGATCGTTTATCTGACCGACGCGAGCGACGAGCCGGAAGGATATGGCGGTTTCGGTCAGCCGCTGTGGTCACAGCATGTTCTGGAAGCGATCGATTTTCGCACTGGCAACGTGAAATGGAGTCACGTCTATACCACCGCCGATGGCACGCAAGGTGGAAATAGTGGACCTGGAGTTTTGACCACCGCAAGCAATCTGTTATTCACCGGTGATTACAACGGCAACCTGATCGCGTTTAACGCTACCAACGGAGACATATTGTGGCACTTTCCGGCGTTGCACTCACTGAGCAATGGACCCGAGACCTACATCCTTGATGGGCAGCAGTATCTGGTCGCAGGCGCAGGCGATACGCTGTATGTGTTCTCCTTAGTTCAACGTCGGCCGTGATGCTTCGTCGATTGGAATTTCTTTCAAGAGGAAGAGTGTGAATACAAAATTGGCGCGTTTATGGTCCTCAGTTCTGAGCGCGGCTCTTGTCCTCTCCTACGCACCGACCCTCGCTCAGCAATCCGCACAGCAGGGCCCGCCGCTCTGGGGACAAAACCCCAACGGCATGCATATCTATCTGCGCGCCGGTCTGAAGACTCATGGCCCAGGTCTGCACGACTATCCTCAATTTCTTGCTGACTGGAGCAAGCTTCTCACGGACCACGGCGCCGTGGTCGATGGCTCTTTACATGCTCCGAGTGCAGTGGAACTCGAGCGTACTGACGTGCTTGTCGTCTATAAGGGAGACAGCGGCTACCTGACAGATGGTGACAAGGCTGCGCTCGAAGGATTCATCAAACGTGGAGGTGGAATAGTCAGCATTCATGACTCGCTGTGCGGTCCCGATCCGGAGTACCTCGCAACCCTGGTGGGTGGAGGCAAGAAGCACGGCCAGATCAACTACACACTGGAGGCGAAAATTCCCTACAAGATCGTGGACAAATCAGATCCAATCATCCAGGGAATGCCGGATATGACGATTTCGGACGAAGCTTTTTTCAGTATGACCTGGGCGAAAGATCCGCCCATCCATGTCCTGGCAACGACAGTAATTCCGGGAACTCCTTCCGCTGGAGTCCACAAAGGAGAAGTCGTGCCTCAAATCTGGAAGTATGAACACACTGTCCCGGGCGGCCAGCCGGCTCGAGCATTCGTGTGGATGCAAGGACATGTATATGCGAACTTTGCTGATTCTCAGATTCAAGCCATGTTGCTTCGCGCGATCGCCTGGGCGGGGAAAAAACAGATCACCGAGTTGGTAGATTATGTGCCTCCTCCACGATGAATGGTGGATATCAGCAACTGCAATGTCGATTATTTGATGCGGACCAACAAGAGAACAGATTTCGATTTCCTGGTCAGATGCCACAGTGGGGCGATTTCGGGGGAATCGCACTCATGCAAAGTCGTCGCGGAACGGGACCACGGGTGGCCGAGAGTTTACCTGTCCATTTCCGGGAGGGCATTTTAGGGGAGTGGAACAATAGTGAACATGATTACGATGAGACACCTGCCGAGCCATTACCTGGCGGTCCAGCCTCCATCGATCAGAATGTCGGTTCCGGTGATAAAGCCTGCGTGTTCGGAACAGAGATAACAGGCCAGGCTACCAATCTCTTCGACTTTGCCCCATCGCCCCACGGGCAGGCTGGCCAGAAATTGCGCATTGGCTTCGGGATTGTTCATGACCGCGGCATTCATCTCCGTTGCACACGGTCCGGGGCTGATGCCGTTCACGGTTATTCCCTGGCCTGCAAGTTCCAGCGCCAGAGCACGGGTCAGCCCGAGGACCGCGGTTTTCGCCGAGGAGTAGGCGGTTCGCCCGGGCAACGAAACATGGCTCATGATCGAGGCCATGTTCAAAATGCGACCGTATCCCGAGCCCGTCATTCCGGGCACAAATGCTCGACACATCAGGAAGGTCGAAATTAGACTGCTGTCGACCACACTGCGAAAATCTGCCAAAGAGAAATCCACCAGAGGCTTGCGAATGTTCATCCCGGCATTGTTAATCAGAATCTGCGCAGACCCGAACTGCTCTGTCACCGCGCGTGCCACAGCAGCGACGTCGTTTTCCTGGGTGACATCGCCAGTGAAGGCAACAGCTGTCCCGCCGTGTGCATTAATCGCATCGCGTACCGACTCCAGACGCTTTTCGTCTCGAGCCACAAGAACGATTCTCGCTCCGGCGTTTGCGAGCGCTTTCGCCATTGCCTCGCCGAGACCTCGGTTTCCCCCGGTAATAACAGCTGTTTTTCCAGTTAAATCAGTTTTCATATCCATTTCCTGGGTTAGCAATGATTGTGCCCGAATCTTTCACGCCTCCGGGTCTCGGCGCTGATGGGCGCCACTACGAAAACTTCGGTTCTCGCCAATCGAAGCGCGCCACCACCGTGTAGGTCGCCTTTGATCCCTAGGCAATGTTCGCAGCTCCCGGATGGTCTTCGGCGGCCCTTGGCGACACAATGAACCAATTTTTGATTAACATTGAGGTTATCTGGATTCCTTCATTATCCGCATCGACGTGCCAGATTCCGCGCTTCTGTATTTCGGCTTTGAAGGACGCTGCGGAGGGGCCGCGACCAACTTGGCGCCATTTTGTAGTCCGATGAATTCGAGCAAGTCATCAGGACTGGGCGTCAGTTTTCTAGCGCATGCCCATCGATATGAACGGAAAGGTTGTCTTCGCTCCGGGAACCAACCACTGTGCCTACAACGCTGTGCGAATAGATGTCGCCATAGCTCACGCAAGTGCCAGATTCATGTTGCTGATCGCCTCGTCGATCTCCTGCGCGTTCTTGAAGCCGACCGTGGCGGAATCCACTCCCGCGTTCTGGAAAGCGAACCTCATTGCTTTCACACGATCGTCATGACTTTGCTCGAACTGACCGCCACCGCAGAGCTTCATGCCGATCAAACCCAGCCCTTCCTTCTTCAACTGGCGGATATGATCGACCACTTCGCTCACATTGTCTGGGTGGTTGGTGTCCTCATAGGTCGGGCCGTCCATGCGTGCGCCGCTGTGGTTAATGCGGATCAGTCCCACGTCGAGCCAGTTAGTGCCCGGCATCTGTCGCAGCGCCGGCAGCCCGTGCACGGAGGCGCCATGCGTGCGGATGATCTTTCTCTGCTGCGCCTCGAGGATCCCGTCCTGCCAGCGTTTCGTAGTCTCTGGCCAGTCGGCCGTGTGCTGCCAATGCAGCAGCATAATGTCAAAGTACTCAGTCTGCGAGGTGCGCCGCAGCTCGTTGAACTTGGCCTGCGGGTCAATTCCCTGGTGGAAGGTAGTCACCTTGCTCATCAGCTGATAGCTGTCGCGCGGCAAACCTTTCAGCGCCTCTCCCAGCATTCCCGGCGTCTGGTAGGCCTCAGCCGTCTCAAAGAAGCGGATGCCGCGATCGTAAGCATAGCGCACCAGCCGCGTGAACTCCTGCTGCCCCAGCGCGGCCTGTACTGCACCGCTGTTCGTCCCGGTTCCGAAGGCCAGCCGCGTCACCTCCACTTTTGAGCGGCCAAGCACCACGGGATCGATTGCGGTGCGCTTGGCGGCGACCAGGGGGACAATTCCTGCGGTCGCCATGGCTCCGGCGGCCAGACCTGTTTTGAGGAAACTACGCCGTGTAATTGCTCTCATCTTGACCTCCGCGCTCAAGCCGGTGGGCGAGCCGAATGAGTGGATGTTAGCACGCATGCAGCTCAGGAGGCCAAGCCCGAACTTGGGCAGAAAGGGAGCACAGCCGCCAGAACCATTGGGGTTGACGGCCCTGCTTTAGGTTTAGGGCCTGGTCCCGCTCCGGCTTGTCACCCTTCGGAAGATGCGGTACTCACGGCAATGTCGAAGCTACCTGGGCACAATTCTGGGCACACCGACGAAATGCAGGCACAAGTGCAATCATCAAGGAGACTGTTCAATGGTTGGTGCTAGAAGGGAAAGATGGTGCGCCCTGAGAGATTCGAACTCCCGACCTTCTGGTTCGTAGCCAGACGCTCTATCCAACTGAGCTAAGGGCGCAAAATGGGTGGGTGACGACCCGAGAATTATATCGGAAACGACGGTTACTGAAAATCGCGCGGGCCGCCGCTGCTTCGTCCTGTCGTGCTTCGTACGCCGCCCCGCAAAAGCGACATTGGCCCAGAAAGGCTGCCAGTCGCTGGAAGTGCCGGGGCCGCGTGATCCCGGGATCCTGCGCAACTCGCGCACACCTTAGACGTAAAACTTGCCTTGCATCCTGAAATTCCTACCCTGTCGATTGGCGGCGGAGCGTCTAGTTTTCAGCAACTTACGAATGGCACGGAAGCTGCTACATAGCAGGGCAGACGAAGTGGCGCGCAACGGGGCGCTCTAGAGAATAACTTCGGCCAGAGGTTTTCTTGAGCGCCCCTTTGCATTTCCCCACTGGAGTACGTCGAGAGCGCATCTCAAAAGTACGCGGACGAGCAGCCCTCCGAGCCCTCCCCCAAAGGCTTACGTGAGGGCCAGCTTTTCGCGGACGTCAATGCCCGCCTGCCGCAGTAACTTGGCTACAGCATCTTCATTCAACCGGGAAGCGTCGAATTCCACCCGAACGTTTCGTTCCGTTTCATCGAACTCAATTTTGCGCACGCCGTATACTTCGCGCACGCCGTCGATCGCGCGCATCTCTCGTTCGCCAGGGCTGGCTCCGTAGCGGTAGGCGACATCCAAGTAGGTCATCGGTCTTCTTGCCTCCGCCTTCAAGATACAACAATCGCGCGACAACCGTGACGAATCTAACCTTGGAGAAGCAACCCGGGCGCGGTTGAGTCCTTTCCTGCCTCCGGTGAAATCGTGTAAGGTTGATTTCTACTCCGAAAATCTGGCGGATCGCAGGATTGAGCTGGCCGGTCTTCCTTTCGATTCACCGAAGGAGCACGTAGTGGCGGACGCCGTAGACACAGCTCAGACCGCGATCGACCCGGTGTGCGGCATGGCAGTCAACCCCGCCACCGCGCGCCACCAGCTCGAGCACGAGGGCCGGAACTTTTATTTCTGTTGCAGCGGTTGCCTGGAAAAGTTCCAGGCGGCCCCGGAAAAATTCCTCAACGCTCCACCGAAGGCGCACGGCATGGGGCGCCCGGAAGCAGGTGTCGTCAGTCTCGCCGGCATTTCTCCGGCCCCTTCGAAGTCTGAAACCGGCCAAGCAGATAAAGCCGGCCAGCGCCACTACGTCTGCCCGATGTGTACCGAAGTTCGACAGGTGGGGCCGGGACCATGCCCAAGTTGCGGGATGGCTCTTGAACCCGAGAGTCTGTTCCCGGCCACCAAGGTCGACTACACCTGTCCCATGCATCCGGAGGTCGTTCAGCCCGGGCCAGGAAGTTGCCCCATCTGCGGCATGGCCCTTGAGCCGCGCACCATCACCGCGCAGGAATCGGAGAACCCCGAACTCGAGGACATGAGCCGCCGTTTTTCGATCAGCCTGGCAATGACGGCGCCGCTGCTCATCATCGCGATGGCTGACATGGCGTCCGGAATGCCGATCCAGCGGGCCCTTCCGGAAGGCTGGCTGGCGTGGATCGAGCTGGTTCTGGCCACCCCGGTCGTTTTGTGGGGCGGCTGGCCGTTCTTTCAGCGCGGCTGGAGATCCGTCGTCAACCGCTCCACCAACATGTTCACGCTGATCGCGATGGGCACCGGCGTCGCTTACGTGTACAGCCTGGTCGCGACTGCATTCCCGCAGATCTTTCCTGAGTCGTTTCGGGGAATGAGCGGTCGCCCGGACGTGTACTTTGAAGCGGCAGCCGCGATCACGACCCTTGTCCTGCTGGGACAGGTACTTGAGCTGCGCGCCCGCAGCCGCACCAGCGCCGCCATCCGCGCGTTGCTCGACCTGAGCCCCAAGACTGCGCGCCTACTGAACGCCGACGGCACCGAGAAGGACATCCCCCTGGAGCTCGTCAAGCCCAGCGACCGCCTGCGCATCCGCCCGGGAGAGAAAATCCCCGTGGACGGCTTGGTCGTCGAAGGAACCAGCGCGGTCGACGAATCGATGATCACCGGCGAGTCGCTGCCGGTGGAGAAGACCACGGGCAGCAAGGTCATCGGTGCGTCTGTGAATGGCACGGGCTCTTTTCTGATGCGCGCCGAACGCGTCGGCCGCGACACCATGCTGGCGCAAATCGTGCAACTCGTCAGCCAGGCACAGCGGAGCCGCGCCCCCATCCAGCGCCTGGCCGACGAGGTTGCCGCCTGGTTCGTTCCCGCCGTCATCGCAGCCGCCGCTCTCACCTTCGTGATCTGGGGTCTGGTCGGTCCCCAGCCGCGACTGGCCCACGCGCTCGTGAACGCCGTGGCCGTGTTGATCATTGCGTGCCCCTGCGCGCTCGGCCTGGCGACGCCTATGTCGATCATGGTCGGCACGGGCCGGGGCGCAACCGCGGGTGTGCTGATCAAAAACGCCGCGGCACTAGAGACGCTCGAGAAAGTTGACACCCTGGTCGTCGACAAAACCGGCACGCTCACGGAAGGAAAGGCCAGTGTAACTTCGGTCGTCCCCGTGGGGCTGGAGAAGAACGAGCTCCTGAGATTTGCGGCAAGCCTGGAACAAGGCAGCGAACATTCGCTCGCCGCCACCATCCTCGCCGACACGGTAAGAAAAGGAATCACCTTAGCCGACGTGCGAAATTTCCAGTCGCATCCTGGAATGGGCGCCGAGGGCGTCGTCGAAGACCGGCACGTAGCCGCCGGAAACCGACAGTTCATGGAACAACTCCAGGTGACGATCCCGGAAGTACCCGATGCCTATCTTGGCGCCGGGGAAACCGAAATCTACGTGGCCCTGGACGACCGCTTCGCCGGATGGATCGTCGTCGCCGACCCCATCAAAGAGTCCAGTTACCAGGCCATTCGTGACCTCAAGGCGCAAGGCTTCCGCATCGTCATGCTGACCGGCGACAAGCAGAACACGGCCGCGATCGTCGCCGGCAAACTCGGCATCAATGAGTTCGAAGCAGAAGTCCTGCCCGCCACGAAATCAGAAGTGGTCAAGCGCCTGCAGGAACAGGGAAGAGTCGTCGCCATGGCCGGCGACGGCATCAACGACGCGCCTGCCCTCGCCCAGGCCGACGTCGGCATTGCCATGGGCACCGGCACCGATATCGCGATGGAAAGTGGAGGAGTCACGCTGGTGAAAGGAGATTTGGCCGGCATCGTGCGCGCCCGCAAACTCAGCCAGGCCACCATGCGCAATATCCGCCAGAACCTGTTCTTTGCCTTTATCTACAACGCGCTCGGCGTGCCCATCGCGGCCGGCGTGCTTTATCCGTTCTTCGGCCTGCTGCTGAGCCCGATCCTCGCCGCAGCGGCAATGAGTTTCAGTTCGGCGTCGGTGATCACGAATTCGCTGCGCTTGCGGAAGGCGAAGCTTTAGCCGCGCGATGTCTCCTTGATGCCGATGTGGATGTCGACCTGTGTATCCTCAGGATTCGCTGCCCGCTCGTCGTAGACCTCATAATCCCCCCGGTAAGCGCGATCACCGCCCGGGGAGGACCTGGGCACGGCCCAGATCTGTTGCCAGGTCTCCACCACGACTTTGGCCACCGGCCCTTTGTGTGAGGTGAAGATGGCGTACCGTCCGGCCGGCACCTTCTTCGCCACCATGCCCGGAGGCATTTCCCGAGCTGATTTCACTCGGGCGCCAATCAGAAACGAGTATTCCCCGTCTTTGTCACTGGCGTAATCGCTGTAGACCGCCAGAATCGAGGAGTCGGCCCTGTTCGGGATCCGCGCGGCCAGGTTTTCTTGCATGAAGCGCGCCCATTGTTTTGGGATTGCGCCATCGGAGGACATTTCTTTCGCGTTACTGGTGCGCACCTCAATTCCGATGACCGTAAAGCCAGCTTCCTCGACCACCTTCGGTTTCATGGCAGATTCTTTCCGGGGCGCAGCCGATTGTGCCCACGCCACTCCTACAGTGAGAAGCGTCAGACTTGCCAGCAGGTTCCTCCTGTGAAAAACCCTGGGGAGAGGTTCCGCGCAGCACTTACATCTTGGTCAGGAAATCCACAATCTCGGGCGTGTTCCAGTCCTGGGCGCTGACAAACTTGCGACGCAGAATCCCATTGCGGTCGATGACGTAAGTCTCCGGAATCATCACGGTCCCATAGAGGCCTTTGGTCTTTGCCGCGGGGTCCCGGACCGTAACGAGGTTCATGTTGTAAACCTTCAGGAAGCGACGATAGGCCGCTTCATCCACGTCCTCGCTGACCCCGAGCACCACAATGCCCTTGTCCTTCAATCGCTGCTGCATCTGGACCAGGGACGGAGTCTCTTCCACACACGGAGGGCACCAGGTGGCCCAGAAATTCAACACCACGACTTGCCCGCGATAGTCGCTGAGTTTCACGGTACGGTCGGCGTCCTGCACGGTGAAGTCCGGAGCAACCGCGCCGATCCGTGGTGGACGGCCACCGCTGTAACAACCGGACATGAACACAGCCGCTGCCAGGGCAAGAGGGAAGAAGATGCGTCGCACCTAGCTATAATAATAGATTCACCCTATGGGGACACCACCGCCAGTGCCGGAAGGGCCTTCTGTGTCGGTGATTGTGCCGGCCCGCAATGAAGAAGCCTGCCTGGGCGCCTGCCTCCAGTCCCTGATAGCCCAGACCGGCGTAACCTTTGAAGTTATCGTGGTCGACGACGGCTCCACCGATGGGACCCGCGCCATCGCCGAGTCACTTCCCGGCGTGAAGGTAATTGAGCCCGGCCCATTGCCGGCGGGTTGGACCGGCAAGAACAACGCGGTCGCCGCCGGAGCGAAACAAGCGACCGGCAACTGGCTGCTTTTCACAGACGCTGACACGGTTCATCAACCGGGCTCGCTGGCGCGCGCCGTGGCCGAGGCCACAGAACACGATGCGGATTTGCTTTCGTATTCCCCCGAACAAGAGGTTCACGGGTTTTGGGAGCAAGCAATCATGCCGGTGATCTTCGCCGAACTCGCGCGGAAATACCCGCCCTCACGAGTCAGCGACTTCTCCACCAACATGGCAGCCGCCAATGGACAGTACCTGTTGATTTCCCGCTCGGCCTACGACGCGGTGGGAGGACACGCGGCAGTCGCCCATTCGCTGCTCGAGGACGTGGCCTTGGCGCGAGCGGTGCGTAAAAACGGTCGCAGGATTTATTTCCGTTACGGCGCAGATGCCGTGCGCACTCGCATGTATCGTAGTTTCGATCAATTGCGAGAGGGTTGGACCAAGAACTTAAGCTTACTGTTTCCGTTCCCGGCGCTGTTGGCCGTCGGGCGGGCATTAGAGTTCTTGCTCGTGATCGGCTGTTTCGCGCTGGCAGCGATAGAGGTCTTCGCAGGCGAGTGGCCCGTCGCGGCTCTCATGCTGATCTTTCCGCTGATGACCATCCGGCGAATCGCAACGGCTCACTTTTCCTGGCAGTCAAACCTTTTAGGGATTCTGGGGTTACCTCTGTTTTCATATCTGCTGCTGCGGTCGAAACTGCTCTACAGGCGAGGGCAGGTATCCTGGAAAGGACGAACCTATACCGGGCATTCCGCCAACATCCTGCCGGTTTCCTGACGGAGCACCATGGTCTATCTGACTCGCAAAGCCGAATTCGCCGCCTCGCACTACTACCATAATCCTGCGTTCACCCCGGAGCAGAATCGCGCCATCTTCGGCAAGTGCAACAACCCCAACGGCCACGGGCATAACTACACGCTCGAGGTCACGGTGAAGGGCCAGGTCGACCCCAAATCCGGGTTCGTGGTCGATCTGAAACAGCTTAAAGAGATCATGAATCGCGAAGTCCTGGACGCGATGGACCATCGCTTCCTGAACAAAGAAGTGCCCGAGTTTTTCAATCAGATTCCGACCACCGAGAACCTGGCCATCGCGATCTGGCAGCGCCTCTCTCCTAAACTGAATGCGGCGCAACTACACCGGGTGCGGGTTTACGAAACACCCGACCTTTTCGTCGATTTCTACGGAGAACCGTGAAGGCTTATCTCACCCGCCGCTACCGTTTCTCGGCGTCTCACCGCCTGCACACAAACGAAATGCCCGAGGCGTGGAACCGCGACACCTACGGCAAGTGCAACAACCCCTATGGCCACGGACACAACTATCACCTGGAGGTGACGCTCAGCGGCCCAGTCGATCCGCAAACCGGCATGGTTTGCAACCTGGTCGACCTTGATGGCTTCGTGGCTAGTGAAATCCTGGATCGCTTCGGTCACCAGAACCTCAACACATTGCCGGAATTCGCCGACGAGGTGCCCACGACAGAGAACCTCTGCGTGACGATCTACGATATTTTGCAGCGAGGTTTCCGCCACGCTCATCTGGAAAAAGTGCGCATGGAAGAGACCATGATGAATTCCTTCGAATACGCGGGCGGCGCGGAAGTTCGCGTGTAGGACGAATCACGTAGGCACAGACGCCCTCGCCGGTGCGGCGGC
>Ga0210408_10000202_pt1 | contig 85906 bp, 79 predicted proteins | sample IncBWH4MmetaG_FD_155471 | JGI IMG/M metagenome (GOLD analysis project Ga0210408, IMG submission 155471) | Forest soil microbial communities from Barre Woods Harvard Forest LTER site, Petersham, Massachusetts, United States - Inc-BW-H-4-M | ecosystem: Environmental > Terrestrial > Soil >...
GCAGTTTCAGGAAAGTGTCGCGAAGGCACTTGTGTGGCCCGGGCGCCCTCGCCCGCGTTGCCTGCAGCTTCGTGCGCATCGGGCATAGGCAAAAGGTCAGAATCGGGATGCTGCACGTTCGCGAGACTCTCGGAAGCTGCGACCACCTGCCGCAAACTTTCCTCATCCAGCTTGTTGGTCGAAGCCCGTGCTGTACGCCCGCCAAAAACGGTGCGCACTGATACAACGCAATTCTCTTCCGCCACGTTCTGATGAATCGTGTTATTGGCAAAGCGGGTGAGCGCGAACTTGCCGCCTGAAAAAAGAACTTCGACTTCATCGGCAGCCGAGAACTTTCGGATACGGTCGAAGATGTCGCCGGCTTGATCTCTGGTGAGCATCTGAGATTTTTCTAGGTTTTCTAGGTCTTCTCGGTGCCTCTGTGACTCTGTGGTGAAATCATTTTTACTTGTAGGCCGACCCCACCTTGACCCCCCGAAACCGCGACGGCGCCGCTCCGTGTCCTGTCCCCATCACCTGCTGAGGCTGCCCCTTGCCGCAATTCGGAGTGCCCCACAACGTCCACTCATCCCGCGAACAAATCGCGTCCAGCGAATTCCAAAACTCCGTGGTGATGCCCGAATACGACGGATTCTTCACCATGCGCACGCGCTTGCCGTTCTTGATTTCCCAGCCAATCTCACAACCGAATTGGAAGTTGTACCGCTTATCGTCGATCGACCAGGAGCGATTGGTCTGCATGAGAATCCCATGATCGGTCGCGGCAATCAGCTGCTCCAGGCTCAGTGGTTTTGTCCCCGGAAGCAGGCTGATGTTGGTCATGCGGATCATCGGCAGCCGGTTCCATCCTTCCGCGCGCAGCGTGCCACCGGAGCGGCCTTCGCCGATGGTGTGCGCAGTCTCGCGCGAGCTCAAATATCCCGTGAATAGTCCGTTGGTAATAATCGGAGTGCACTGCGCCGCCACGCCTTCGTCGTCGAACGCAAACGTTCCTAGCCCCGGACCGTGTTCCTGCCGCGCGTCAGCAACTACGTTCACCAGTTCGCTGCCATAGCGCAATGTGCGCAGTTTGTCGAGCGTCAGAAACGACGTCCCCGCAAAATTCGCCTCCATGCCAAGCACGCGATCGAGTTCGATGGGGTGCCCCACGGACTCGTGAATCTGCAACCCCAGCTGAGAGCTGTCGAGAATCACGTCAAACGTCCCTTCGGGACACTGGTCGGCGTGATGCAGCGCCACCGCCTCCTCGGCGATACGTCGAGCGTTTCCCGCTAACTTTAATTCGTCGATTAGCTCATACCCTTTGTTCTGCCACTGCCCTCCGTAAGAATTCGGATACGATCGTTTCTGAATCTCATTCCCCGCGAAGGCATAGGCCGTGTATCCGGCGCCGGTTGAGTATTTGGTCTGATGAATGTCAGCGCCTTCTGACGACACGAACCACTGCTCTTCTCGATGGAAGTTCAGGTTCGCCTCGGCCAGCGTGATGCCGCTCACCGTACGCAGCTCGGCGTCCACCTTCAGGAGCAGATCGATATTTTGTTCGACGGAAACAGTAAAGGGATCGATCCTGCAGGGCGTCGCCCACTCCGCGGTGGCAGGCTTTTCCGCAGCGAGGCGCACATCTTCTTTTTTCACCCGAGCCGAAGCTCGCGCAATCGCGACCGCCTGGGCAGCGGTGGCTTCGACGGCGGAGCGCGACAAGTTATCGGAAGCCGCGAATCCCCACGCTCCGTCCGCGAGCACCCGCACGCTCATCCCCACCGATTCCGCGTCTGACGCGCTGCCTACCTTGCCGTTCTTCGTCGTAAGCGCCCGGCTGCGCCCCGCAACGATCCGCGCATCAGCGTAGCTCGCGCCCCGCATGGCGGCAACGTTCAGGGCCCAGTTGGCAATGTGCTTCATTAAGGAAAATCAATCTGCTCGGTGCTACTTGACCTGCCACGTACTCAAGTGAGCATCTGCCAACTTTTTCTTGCCTTCATCCTCGCTCATCGTTTCCAGCTTGTTGCGCGCTTTCATTACTCCCATGCGCACATGTTGCTGGAGGTAGTAGGTCTTGCCCGCCGCCACATCCAATTTCAGCACACTGTGATTCTCCGCCAGCGAGCAGAAATAGTGTTCGCCCGGATCGAGGGTAAAGGAAAAATAATTGTTGCCCCGATTCGTCCCCTTCCACTCGCCATCAACCGCCAGCTTGCTTTGGATCTTATTCCCCATCATCGAAGGGCGAATCACGTAGATGACCGCCTTATCAGCGGGCGGCTCCGGAGTTGGATGTTGCTTCTTGTCAGTATCAGCCTGGTAATTCACTTCTTTTTCTTTCGGGCCGCAGGCTTTTAGTTCTATCTCCTTCGAAGCTGACTCCTCCGAACCCTCTTTGTCGTCCGTGAGGGCCGGCAATACAAACGAGAGAACAACTACACCGACCATGCAATATCGAAGTAACGACATATCGCAGTCCTCCTTGGCACAACTCTTGCCGATGAAGCTAGGGCGTAACACGCGCCTCTGTCAACGCTTTCTTCACCGCCAGCAGTTCCTTCAGCAGGCCGCGCAGCTTGGTCGACTCCAGCGCGTTTGCCCCGTCGGACATCGCTTCCTTCGGATTGTCGTGGACTTCCATGAACACTCCGTCCACACCCGCGGCCACCGCGGCCCGCGCCAGCACCGGAATAAACTCTGGCTGTCCGCCGCTCACCGCTGGCCCCTTGTCGTCGCCCTGCGAGGACGGAAGCTGTACGGAGTGCGTCGCATCGAAGACCACCGGCGCAAACTTGCGCATGATCGCCAGCGAGCGCATGTCCACCACCAGATTGTTGTAGCCAAAGCTCGACCCGCGCTCGGTCAGAAAAACTTGCGTGTTCCCGGCGTCGCGGCATTTCTCCACCGCGTGTCGCATATCCCACGGCGAGGCGAACTGCCCTTTCTTAATATTCACAGGCCGCCCGCTGAGCGCCGCCGCAACCATAAGATCGGTCTGCCGGCTGAGAAATGCGGGGATCTGCAAAACGTCTGCGACTTCGGCAACACGGCCCACGTCGGCCACCTCGTGCACATCGGTCAGCACCGGCACCCGCACTTCGTCCTTGATTCTTTTCAGGATTCGCAGACCTTCCTTAATCCCCGGCCCCCGGAAGCTGCGAACCGACGTGCGATTGGCCTTGTCGTAGCTCGCTTTGAAAATAAGTGGAAGCTCCAACGACCGGGCCACGCCCTTGATGATCTCCGCCATGCGCAGCGCGTGTTCTTCGCTTTCAATCACGCAGGGGCCAGCGATAAGGAAGAGACTCCCACCGCCGATCTGAACATCGCCGACTTGGAATGAAGTAGTCAACGCCTCTACCGAAAAGAATCATTTCACCACAGAGGCACGGAGTCACCGAGGAAATCAAGAAATGCATTTCTCTGTGTCTCTGTGGTGAGTGTATCTGCTCTACCGGCGCGCGACCTTCTCCGGCCGGTGAAACATCTCCACCTCGGCCGTCGCCTTCTCGGCACGCCGCTTCGTTCCATGTTCATACGCCGCCGCAATAAACGTGCTGAACAGCGGATGCGGCTCCAGCGGCTTCGACTTGAACTCGGGATGGAACTGGCATCCGATGAAATGCGGATGATCCGGAAGTTCCACCATCTCGACGTAGGTCCCGTCCGGCGTCGATCCTGAGATGCGCAGCCCCGCGGCCGTCATCGGCTCCTCATATTCACGATTGAATTCGTAACGGTGGCGATGGCGTTCGCTGATTTCGAGCTTGCCATAAATCTTGTGTGCCAGCGTGCCCGGCTCAATCTTGCACGTCCACGCGCCCAGCCGCATGGTGCCCCCGAGTTCCTCCACACCACGCAACTCGCGCAGTTTGTAAATCACACGATGCGGCGTAGCCGGATCGAACTCGCTCGAATTGGCCTCCTGCAGCCCAACCACGTTGCGGGCAAACTCCACGCACGCGGTCTGCATTCCCAAGCAAATGCCGAAGTATGGGACTTTCTTTTCGCGAGCATAACGAATCGCGATCAGCATCCCCTCGATCCCGCGCTTGCCAAAACCGCCCGGTACCAGTATCCCGTCATAGCCTTCGAGCTGCGCCTCGAAGGTTTTGTCGGAAGGCTCGAGACCCTCCGCCTCAATCCAGTTGAGCTGCAGTTTCAGATTGTGCGCCAGGGCTCCGTGAATCAGCGCCTCCTTCAGCGACTTGTAAGAATCTTCGTACTCCACATACTTGCCGACAATCCCGATGGTGACCGTGTCCTTCGGGTTGTAGACGCGATGCACAATGTCTTCCCACTTCGAAAGATCGCGGTCTTTCGCTTCCATGTGCAGGTACTTCAGGACCAGCGTGTCCACACCTTCATTGGCAAACACCAGCGGCACTTCGTACACCGAAGCCACGTCCTTGGCAGTAATGACAGCCTCTTCCGCCACGTTGCAGAACAACGCAATCTTCGACTTCATTTCTTTCGACAGAAAACGGTCGGTGCGGCACAGCAGCATGTCGGGCTGAATCCCAATGCTGAGCAGCTCCTTCACCGAGTGCTGTGTGGGCTTAGTCTTGAGCTCCTGCGCCGCCGCAATAAACGGAACCAGCGTGACGTGCACGAACAACGTGTGCTCGCGCCCCAACTCCTGCCGCATCTGCCGGATCGCTTCCATGAAGGGCAGCGACTCGATGTCGCCGACTGTGCCGCCAATCTCCACGATCGCGACGTCGACGTCCTGCGCCACTTTTTTCATCGCGGCTTTGATTTCGTTGGTCACGTGCGGAATCACCTGCACGGTTTTGCCGAGGTAGTCGCCCCGCCGCTCCTTGGCGATGATCTGTTCGTAGATGCGGCCGGTCGTCCAGTTGTTGTCGCGAGAAAGTTTCGCGTGAGTGAAGCGCTCGTAGTGGCCCAGGTCGAGGTCGGTCTCGGCGCCGTCGTCGGTCACGAATACCTCACCGTGCTGAAACGGCGACATGGTCCCCGGATCGACGTTCAAGTAAGGGTCAAACTTCATCAGGTTGACCTTGAGCCCGCGGCTCTCCAGCAGGCAGCCCATGCAGGCCGCCGCCAGTCCCTTGCCTAGAGAAGACACAACTCCGCCCGTTACAAAGATGTACTTCGCTGGCATCTCTTCCTCGCTCTAAATTGTGTTGGAGAATTTGTGCAGGTGGCGTGCACAATCAATTATGGCAGAAAAGCCTGTGGAAAGAAATCCAAAAACTGCCGCGCGTTGACTATCTGCGCGGGGTCAGCGAGAATACTTAAGGTTCTTCCCGAAATTCCGAGTCGAAGCTCCGAACCAGGGAATTTCTCTCCGCAAGTGGGCCTGTGGCGCAGCTGGGAGCGCGCTTCCATGGCATGGAAGAGGTCGTCGGTTCGATCCCGACCAGGTCCACCATATTTTCAATCACTTACAAATTTCCCGACCAATCGGTTGGTGTCATTTGGTGTCAAAACGCTCTGACTTCTTCCAAATTGAGAAGCGGTCAGCCGCTCATTCACCACGCTTGCTTTCTGCTTCCGCACAGACTTTGATCTCTTCCTCAACTCCGCGTTGATGGCATCGACCGTCGCCTGCACGCTCTTCGGAATCTCCTGCATATACACATCCGTCGTGGTTGCTGTGCGAGAGTGCCGGAGCACGCCTTGCACGTCCTTCACCGTACCCTTCTTTTGGGCCAGCGTCGCGATTGTGCGCCGGATGACCTGGAAGGTGAGCTTCGGGAGTTCCAGCTCTGCCGCGAGCTTGTGCAACACGCGCTTGCGGTAGTTGCCAGTGTCCATAAGGTCGCCGTCCTTGTTGGGGAAGATGAAGGCTTCTGGCGCGGGATCGGGGCACTGCTGTTTCCAGACCCGGAGGTCAGCCGTCAGTTTCGTGGGAATGTGAATAACCCCCAGACTCTTTCGGGTTTTGCCCCACGGGCGGATCTTGCCCATGTAGGCGGTTTCGCTCACGCTCATGCTGGATTCTGCCAGGTTGAAGGATTTCCATCTGAGCGCGAACAGTTCGCTGGGACGGAGGGCATTCGTCATGTCGAGTTCCAAGAGGACCCGGTCCCGAAGATGCAAACGGGAAAGCGCCTTTCGGAGTTGTTCCCAACTCAACGTTGTTTTGTCGGTCTCGCGTAGTTGGGTTGGAACTCTGACCTTGCGCGCCGGATCCTTCGAAAGGAAGTCCTGGTCAACCGCCTCAACAAAGATGTCCCGCAGGTATGCCCTCATCTGAAGCACTCTGTCCCTGGACCTCGTTTGCGCCAATTTGTTCAGGTGGAGCTGCAGGGTGAACTTGTCAAAATTCTCCAGCGGAATCTTGTCGAATGGATCGATAAGGTCCCTCTGGATAAGCAGATTCTTCACCTTGCTGGTTTCCTCCTTCCAGTTGGCTTCTTTCAAGGGCAGAAAGCGATTGCGAACGAACCAGCCGAAGCTCACAGAACCATCGTTCATCACCCTGCCAGCATCGCTGGTCTGCCCGTTCTGTTTAGTGATTTCACGTTCCAGTGCCTCTCGAGCTTCAGATCTCTTCATCTGGGATCTGGACCCGAGAATCACCGTGACCCTGACGGTCTTCTGCTCGGCCGTTGTCGGGTCATTTACGGTCTTGCGAAAATACCCGTACCATTTCTTGCCGCGAGGGGTCACGTAACCCCTCTGACTCGATGTACCCATTCATTCCTCAGTTTCTGTGGCGGGAACAATTGGGCCTGCACTTAATTTTACGCGCGCTTGCGACGGATTTGAGTGAGGCGTTCCTGCTGGTCGATGAACTCTTCAATTTTGCTCGCACGGTAGCGGAGAGTCCCGTCCCCCATGCGGATGACAGGAAGAGATGGGGCCTTGCGAGACGAGTGGTCCCACACCCAGTCCTTCGTGACATTTAAACGCTCAGCGACATCCTGCGCCGTAAGGAGAGGGTCTCTCTCACGGCCATTGGACGGTTCTTGTTGCTGGTCCCCGGCTATCCTCCCGAATTGGTGGATCGTTAGAGGACTGCTACGGTCGCGTTGTTCAATGCCTTTCCGGGCGGCCGAAACAGCATTCAACCCGGGCGTGAACACACTTTGAGGTTTGGCGGGCGGCTGGCTTGACATATCAACTCCAAATTCAGGACTTGGCGGCCCGTCCGAGGGTCAGACGGACTAACCGGTGGACTTGATGTAATCCTGAAGCTGAAGTTCGTCAAATAGAGAGGCAACAGAGCTGCGTAAGCCGGAAATAGCTCTGCTTAGATCTGGCGCGGCTGTGGCGATCGTCGATTCGCTAAGAAATGCTTGGAGATCTATACCCCGGCTCAGCTTCGCGCCGTGTCACTGGACGAAAAGGATGCAAAACCGCTTACCTGCTCCGCCGGAGGAAGGAATGAAGGCCATTTGTCTTTCTCGCGGCAACAGAATATCTTGCGAGCATTGAGGTGCTCATGATGTCGAGCGGGAACCCGACGGAAACTGCGAAAAAGGAAGCCATCCTGATTGCCGCTATTGAAGAGATGCTCCCAGACTTTGCGAGGACATGCCGCAGCCAGGAGACGCCGGTTGTCATCATGCACCAGGACGCTTTCGCCGCCGATTATCAAGAAGACGAATTTCGGCTCATGGGCATGGCGATAAAGTTTGCTGGTATCTGCGGCAAAGAAGTCCGCATCATTGGAACGAACCGGCAGACTGTCGAGCGAAGCCCAACCACTCACTGAGCGTTGGCGAGCCACTCTCCCAGCGTGCCTTGGTCAGCACCCAGATTTTCCGGGAGACGAAAACTACTGATCACATTGTGACTGACCGGGAACCTGCATCTTGCCTCAGGGAACAATTCGCCGAAAGACCAGGTGCCAAGCAGTAAAGCCGGGGAGCATGGGACTCGATCGAATCACGACTCTGTCACGACTCCTGTTTCTGCAGAGTAGCTCTTCTCATCCATCGGTCGTCTGATCTCCTGCAGCCAAAGCCTTGGATTCGTGTCGTGAACGAGTCGTCTCAGGAATCCCAACCTCTCGCCGATATTGTCCCGGTTGCGCCTGATATCGTCCTTCGTGACCTTGGTGTACAGGGTAAGAAAGGTCTCCATACTCCTTGGCTTTGCGAATACGTAGGTGGCATGGCCCAGTTGCGGCGTCTCGACGATGACCGCTTTCTCGAGGTCGAAAATGTATTCGCAACGGAACAGGTGGATTCGGCGGGCTCGACGCGAGAGCTCTCTGTAGAAGAGTGGGTCATAATCGGGGCGCCAACTGATCTGAGCGATATCGAAATCCCCCGGAATACGCAGCTCAGAACACATTCGTTCCAACTCCACTCTTTCGATAGCCCGGTGCTCCAGATAGGACCGGATCTGATCCAAAGCGCGTGAGTACCGTCCGAAGCGATGATAAGCGGTTCGGGCGGTCTCTAATTGCTGCGGAAAATCCGCAGGAAGCCTAACTGCGAGCCGGCTCGGTAAGGCAGTCTCCCAACTGACCAACTCCCATTCGCCGCCGCGCTTGCGGTACTTACCGCTGCGGACGAAGGTGCCGTCCACCTCCAGCTTGGCACCCAGTAAATGCTTCCACCGGTTCCAGCTTGCGTCCCATATGGTGTGCAGGACGGCGGGATCAAGCCAGAACTCCAGCTTGCGGCGCGCATCGCGGCACAGTGCCCGGTCGGCATAGAAATCGCAGTTGCGCAGCGGCAGGTGGAACCGGCGGCGACGATTCTCTGGTAAGAACTTCAGGATGCTACGGGCGAAAAAGGTTTGACCGTCGCGCGAATGCTCACCACTTACGAGAATTGAGCCGAATCCACCGTAGGGAAACACCGCTGGAGCCTGCGGATCGACGAGCAGCGTGTCGTAGCAAGCTCGTAGTTCCGGCTGCCCGAGAATGTTAAAAGCGCGTTCTACTGCCACTTGCTCGGGATGGGGCGCGCAGGCCGCTGTGAGTTCCAGATGGCGAAGCTTGAAAGCGAGCCGGACTTCGGCGGGAGCAGCGCGGGAAGAAACTCCCAGAATCTCGTATAGACTTTGGCGCTTGGCGTGGGCATCGGCCTGGGGCAGACGATAGAAGTACTCGCGCAAGGCTTCGCAGGGCAGAAAGATGGCAGAAATGCCCAAGTTGCCGTGCTCAACCTGGGCGGAAACGAAGTGCTGTTGTCTTTTGTCCAACTTGGGCTGGGTGACGTATCCGATCGGCGCCTGGTAGACGCAACGGTTTGTCCCCGCGGAATAAGCCTTTGTAATGCAGATTTCGGGCGCTGCCGAATCTCCCGTGGGAATGCGAAATGCGATCTCGTCCCCCACTGTGATTTGACTAGCGAGTAGGCGCGACAAGAGGACCTTGCTGCGGTTCACGAGTACGCAGAAAGCCGGGTTATATCGCCTCTCGACGCTCGCTACTCGCTGGCAAAGAGTCGTTGAGGGTTTGCTAAAGGATGCCGAAGCCATACTCTCGGGCGCATTCTAGGCCGCTTCTAACACGCGGTCGAACGCGCCAGGAATATAAAGGCGTTCGCATTGATCGTGTATTCAGGGTTGATAACACCGCGGAGGTCGTGTCGCAGCCGCAATCTTATAGCTTCAGCAGGCGGTAACACTCCATGCGCAACTGTGTGGCGGTGTTGAAGCTGAAGACGGTGTCAACGGTCGAGTCGGGCCCACCATCATCCGAGTCTCCCGTCGAGTATCGTCACGACGGATTCGGGCGCGCCGGCGCCGCGGGATTCCCCACCCGGGGGAAGTGCGCCATCGTACTCAAGGTAGCGGAGGTGCTTTCGTCGAGCTTTCACGCACTCCCGCAATGCGCATCGTGACCGCCGTGACTCGGCCGACGATCGTAGCATCACCGGGGTAGCGGACATGCCGTGCCTGCTCTTGTGACTGTGGGGTCGGGACGAGAATCAACTGACTGCCATGCAATTCGCACCAGCTACAAACATAGCGATCGCGAAGCTCGAAGAAGAAGATCGGACGATCAAAATCGCTATGCCAATTCACTGGCGGGACCGTCCTCTGCCGGGAATCGATTTGCACAAAAGATCCGGGACGAATGATGGGGTCCAGTGTGTAATCTTGCATCCCGATGTAGGCGTAAAGGGAATCGCGCCAGTCCATCTGCTGTAACAAAGCGGGGGGAACATCTTTCCAATGTTCGAATATCTTTGACAAGAGGTTGGTTCGTTCGCGCCGCAACCGCTCCCGGAGTTCAAGCGTTGACAAGGTGGTGCACTCGCCAAGTTCCGAGGCTGCGCCTACCAGATACGTTTGCGGAAAAACCAACGCCTTGTGGTCTTTTTCGGCCTCACCAACGGGAACATCAAAGAAGGTCGCGAGTTTCTCATACTGGCGTCCGTAGATGACGCTCAGGCTGTAAAGCTTGTAAATGTTGGTTGTTAGCTTGCCCTTCTCGATGTCTGCTAGCGAAGAATGGGCAATATAGTATTCGGAATTCTTCCTGTGCTCGGCTATGCCGCGACTCAACTCCTGCACCTGCCGAAGGGACAGGCGCAAATGCTCCCGTTCAGCTCTCAGCCGCTTTCCGAACTCCAGGCTGGATAAGGCCGACATCGCACTGCCAATCGCAACAGAATTTCGGCTATGTTACCGCAAATGGTCCCTTGATCCACAAGCATAATTGATTGTTTACGAAAACACGACTAACCGGAGATAGTTGCGATTTATCCCTGTTCGGGGCTCCGACCACGGTTCCGACGGTGCGTTCGACCTTAGAAGTTCGTATGTATCGAGTGTCGTTAGGGAATTGCCTCTGCCTGGTCGCAGTTCCGGACAGGCCACAAATAGTTGTGCCACCGAGGACACATCCGGTTTATAGAGGATTGAATCTCTGCGAGCAGATGTCCCCGAAAGCGCCTCGGGGGAAGGTCCGGATCCAGGGGCGCCTACTTGTCTGGTATTGGCACGTTCCTCCAATGATCGGCGCAGACCAGAAATTCTCGCAGGAAGAGAGCAGCGAGCGAACGTGCCAGCACGCCCCAGGCAGAAGTCACGACCTAATGCGGACCTTACGGAGAGAATTCAATCCATTCTCGCAAGTAGGGGTCTCACGCTCTACCAGGCATCGCAACGGTCGGAAACATTGTACGGTCGCTCTTCCCCGTATTTCGTTCCACACAATCTCTACTACGATCTCCGCGGCGGAACGTTCAGCCCCAGCATCTACCAGTTCGTTGCTTTCAGTCACATTACCGGCTATCGCCTGTCAGACTGGCTGCGCGTCTTCGGGGCTGACCTCGAAAATATTGCGCGCTTGCAGGTCTCGCTGCCATCATCCCGCACGATTCTTCTGGATTCTTCCCTAATCGACCCCTATGCCTGGGTTCCATGGTTCCGAAACAGAGTAGGCAATGTTCCTGCGCCCCCGATCGCGCCGCTCGGGCAGTTGCTGGAATTGTCTCGTCCCCAGCGAATTCGTTCCCTGTCAGAAACCGACAAACGAGGTTTCCTCTATGCAAAGATCGGATACCAAGATGCACTGGCTTTTCCAGATCTGCTTCCGGGAAGCATCGTACGCGTGAACCCAAACATTCCGGACGAACTTGTCCTCCGAGCGAACGGTATATCCAGCCGCATATTCCTCATCGAGCACCACAAGGGTTTCTTTTGTTGCCGCCTGCGTGCCATTGGAGACAGTGTCATTGTGCCGGTCAGTACACAACCCTCTTACGCTGAGGTCGAGCTACGGCGTCCACGCGAGGCTAGGCGCCTAGGCATAGTGGATCTCGAGATCCGGCCTTTGCTCAAGGCCGAGCAGCCTGAAGTTCCAGAGGAGCTGGCAAGGCAGTGGAAACCGCGCCCATTGTCTCAGGAAGGAAGGGTTGGCCCACTGCTGCGCAGCGCCCGTGTCACCATGCGCTTATCGCTGCGCAAAGCATCGGGAGCGAGTCGCAAGATAGCGGATATTCTCGGGGATGACCGATACTTCATCTCTCCCAGTTCTCTCTGCGACTACGAGCTTCTCAACACGGCACCGCGTCACTTTCAGACGGTGATTAGTCTTTGTTCGCTCTACGGTTTGTCACTGCAGACACTTTTGCAGGCAATTGGGATTGGTCCAGAAGAAGCTGGCAGCGAGCCGATGCCCGATCATTTCGTTTCCAGATTCCTGCACATGGAGTCCGCCGATAAACCGGTTAGCGAGTTGGAGGGTGGAGGATTCCTTGAGCAGCTACTTGAACGATGCGAGGAAGTACCGTTCTTCCTCCGTGAATCAATCGGGCGAATCTCTGGACTCGAAGACGCTTCTCTGGACGACTTCTTCTGGATCGGCGGCAAACACGATGTTCTCCATCCTTACCTGGCAAACGGGCTGCTGGCGCTAGTGAATCGCCGTCGGAGGAGGCCCTTCCATTTCACGTCCAAGCAGTTATGGCAACAGCCACTGTATGTGCTTCTGAAGCGTGACGGAACATATCTGTGCGCGTGCTGTGGCATTGAGAACGGCACCCTGATTGTCCATCCGTACTCCCAACATTTCCATCGTCCGGAACAGTTCCGTTACCACCACGATGTCGAAGTGGTCGGGCAAATTGTCATGATCGCAAGACACCTCGCGTAAGTTGTCGAGTTACCGGACGAATCGAATCGTCGCTTGGCTTCAAGATCCTGCTAGTTGTTGGGGAAATCCGCCGAATTGATCGAAAAGCGAACACATCACTCATTTTCTGGACAAGCCTAACCACTGCTGCATACTCTCGCTTCAAGGTGGAGTTGTTGTCCTTTCTCTCGCATGAGCGAAGCCGCTGGTCGTCCTGGCTCCCGAGCGAACTCCGCTGGCTCTCAAAACAGATCCGGCCACTTCTGCACTGGCACGTGGCCAGTTTCCTGTGCATCACAGCCGGGAGTCTTCTGGCACTTCTCACTCCGCTCGTGCTCAAGTGGTTGATCGATCAAATTATTCCGCAGAAAAATGCAGGGCTGCTTCTATTGGCGGTCGCGCTGATCTTCCTGGGATATCAGGGCAGGATGGCACTCTCCAACTTGGGCAACTACTTGATGTTGACCGCAGCCCAAAGAATGGGCCTCACATTGCGAGTGAGCCTCCTGCGGCACCTCGACACGCTCTCAGCCGAATACTACGAGAACACGCCGGTAGGCAGCGTAATGTATCTCCTCAAAGAACCGATCGAGGAAGTCTCCTATTTCGGGTCCGACCTCTTACCGGCAATGCTCCGCATGCTCCTGACGACAGGCTTCACCCTGGCGACCATGTTCTTGCTCAGTCCAATGTTGACGCTGGCTGTTGTTCCGCTTGTACCAGTGTTTTTATCAACGCGGCACCACTTCCGAAGGCGACTCGCAGCTGATGCCGACAAGGTGCAGGGGGATCGACTCGCATGGGACAGTTTTCTCGAAGAACATCTTTCATCGGCGATTGCCATACAACTATTGGGGCAAGAAATACGGCAGGAACGAAGGGCCTTCCGCTTCATGGCCCGTTCTGTCCGATCACAACAAAAGCTATTCACCACCGGTGTCTGGTTTGGCGTATGCAGTTCCCTAGCCGTCGTCCTGGGCATGTGCGCAGTCATTGGCTACGGTGGCGAGCGCGTCCTCGCAGGAACCTTGAGCGTCGGAAGTCTGGTAGCGTTCTATGGATTCGTCACGCAACTCTTTGAGCCCCTGAGTGGGGCCGCTGACCTTTACGCGAGAGCCCAGAAAACCTTTGCCAGCATCCGGCAAGTGCAGTCTGCTTTTACGCTGTGCCCGAGCGTGGCAAATGCCACTGCCGCCGTCCACCTTTCGAAGGAACACCCTCCGCAGATCGAATTCGCCGCTGTTGAGTTTGGTTATAAGAGACAGAAGGACATGCTTCACATTCCCTCTCTTCGAATACAGCTAGGCGAACACATTGCCATCGCGGGCGAGAATGGGGCTGGCAAGAGCACACTGGCAAAAATGATGGCGCGGCTTTACGACCCAGTTCGCGGATCGATTCTCCTTGGAGGCGAAGATATCCGGAACATTCAACTGGAGAGTCTGCGCCAGCACGTCTGTTACTTGCCCCGCGAACCCGTTTTGTTTGACGGAACGCTCATGTCCAACCTTCGCTTTGCGCAGCCGGCGGCTACTGACCACAATTTGCTGGAAGCCATTCAGAGGGTCGGACTGTCATCTTTTGTTGCGACGCTGCCCGATGGCCTCCGCCAACGGATCGGGCCAGGTGGTTGCCAGCTTTCCGGTGGCCAGCGTCAACGGCTTGCCATCGCGAGGGCCATTCTGCAACAACCACGGGTTCTGATCCTCGACGAAGCAACTTCTTGTCTTGATCCGTCTGCTGAAGCATTTGTTCTTCAGAACATTCGGCACGACCTCAATGGCTCGACGTTGATTGTCATCTCCCATCGCCTTTCCACATTCTCGGCCTTCGCAAGAGTTCTGACTCTCGCGGGTGGGCGGATCGTCAAGGACGGTCCGCCTGATTCGCTGATGATTCCTAGGGGCGCTTACTCCGAGCTCGTTATCTCCACAGCTTCGACAACGGGCGCAGGTCCCAGCGAACTCTCGTCGTAAGTAAAGGCCATTCGCGACCTTACTTCCTCCCGGCGCCTGTCTTGGGGTGCACTTACTGCGGCGAATAGGGCCCAAAAGTGAACAGATTGACTTTTCCCAGGCGAGAAACACGAGAAGTATCTTGTTGACCCACAGCAAGATACTTCCAGCTATGTTGCTTTACCGAAAGTTCTCGACTTTTACTGGCTTTCAACTGGCCAGGAGTGTCAGAGTGCATTCCAGACATCCGACTTGTTGGCTGACTGACGTGTAAGGGGTGATCCCACACGGTTTGGGTAGAACTGATGCACGAACCTTCCTATCTCGCGATCACAACAGACGGTGGTGTTGTGCTGGATCTGAAACACGATCGGTTGTTGAAGTTAAACACCGTCGGCACCGAGATGTGGACTCTGCTGAGCCGCGGGATGTCGGAGACTCAGGTTGTCGGGGAGATCGCGCACCGCTATGGCGTCGACCAGTTGCGTGTGGGGGACGACTTGCGTGCGCTCCTTCGCAGGGGCGAGGAACTAGGACTATCCCCCGAGTCGGCGTTGATTGCGGAGCCTACGGAACAAGGTCCTCCGAAACAAGAGAAGCAGTCGTTCGTTGCAAGCGAGCAAGATCAAGTTGTGCTGAACGCCGTACCGACGTCGGCTGTCCTTAAGGCCATCTTCGGACTCGCGTTGTTCGACATCATCCTTTCATGTCGCCCTGTGGAAAGTCTCTTTTCAGTCGTCAAGTCGTGGCCCCTAAGACGTCTGCGCGCCGCGAGTGAATCCACTGTCATCGGCCAAATATCAAGCGCCGTCGAAAGAGCCTCCGTCTGGTACCCAAAGAAGGCCCTCTGCTTACAACGCTCCGCAGTGACAACCTGCTTGCTACGGGACCGCGGCATTCGCGCAAGCATGGTTGTTGGGGTTCGTCCCATGCCATTTCTTGCTCACGCCTGGGTCGAGGTCCAGGGCAGAGTCGTGAACGATTTTCCGCGCGTGAAGATCTTCTACCAATCACTCAGCTCGTACTAGGGGCGACGGGGACAGCATTATGAGCATTCAGACCGGGATTCGCTACTTCGACGGTCGCGCAGCATTTCGGTCTGAGATTGAGTTCCTTCTGCAGGGGCTGGAGTATTTGGGCCCGGACTACGCTCACGTTCACCTATCAAAGTCCGTCGCCATGGGGTTTGGGGGACTTCTGATCTCACCGGAGGACGGGAAAGACCAACCTCTTATAGGACGCAGCGGATCGGTAATCACCTTCGACGGCAGACTCGACAACCGGGATGAAGTGGCTTCCCGACTCGGTCTGATCGTGACCACAGCGCTCAGCGATGCGATGCTCGCACTCCTCTGCTACGAACGTTGGGGTCGCGATAGCTTTGATCTTCTCAGAGGCGAAATCGCCTGTGCCCTGTGGGATGAACGAAGTAACTCCGTTTTTCTATTCCGATCGCTCTGTGGCACACGCCCCCTGTTCTATGTAGTCACGCAAAAGCGGATTGTTTGGTCTTCAGAGTTGGATGATTTGGTAATCAAGTCTGGGATCGACCCTGTGGTCAACGATGCCTATGCGATCGGCTATGCATACTACCAGCCTGATCTCGATGAATCACCCTTTCAGAATGTATGCATCGTTCCATCCGGGACGTACGTCGAGGTTAACAGTGCAGGAGTGATTGGCGCTCCGATTCCCGTCTGGCATCCGGAGAGAATTTCCACGTTGCGAATGCGATCAGATGAAGAGTACGAGGACGCGTGGAGGGGTCAGGTGGAGACTGCCATAACGAAGAAGCTTCGTATCAAAGGCCCGATATTTTGTGAACTGAGTGGCGGACTGGATTCGACTACCTTGGTTCTGCTGTCGGACAAGGTTCTACGGAAGTTGGGCCGCGATCCAAACGAACTTACTACCACATCGATCACCTTTGAGGTATCAACTACCTGCGACGAGAGCTACTTCATCCGGTTAGCCGAGACCGCGCGGGGACGCGCAGGAATTCACATTCCTGAGAGCATGCAGCAACCCACTTTCGGCCTCAGGGACACCACTTTCACGGGAGCGCCCAACGCGCATCGCTTCACCCCGGGAAGATATCAAGCCATTGCACAAGCCATGAAGGGTGCGGGGGCGCGAGTATTGCTCACTGGCATAGGCGGCGACCACCTGTTCTGGTCGGACCAAGGCGGCAGCCCAGAACTAGCAGACTTTTTGGTCAGAGGGCAATTCCTATCTCTGATGTCTCAGGGTCGCGAGTGGAGTAGGGTTGCGGCCGCACCGTTGTGGCAGATCTTGCTGTCGCACGCTGTGTCTCCGGTTGCGGTGATGAGCAGGTTCGTCCGTTGGCTGCCGTCCGACCTTGCTATGTTTCCTTGGATTACGACGAAGGCACGCAAATGGCTTGTACAGCCAGGCCGGGATCAGGGAATGCGGGTAGATGAACGTATCGAACTGCCCAGCCGGCGTGTTCGAGAGACCATGATTCGATCCTTCCGCGCTCTCCTCTCGGCCGGCTATTTCCAAGGATCTCAACAGATCTATTTCTGCCATCCCTACTCAAACCAGGACCTGATCGATTTCGTCCTCGCTTTGCCGATGAACCAACTGGTGCGCCCTGGGCAGGACCGATCTCTCATGAGACGCGCAACCCGGGGGATTCTCCCAGAGCCGATCAGAACACGAAGAAGCAAGGCCACCATCAACGAAGCCCCCTGCCGCGTGCTGGAACGCGAGCACGGAGAGATCGGAAACACCAACGCGCTCGAGGTGTGCCAGAGGGGTTATGCCGAGCCAGGCCCATTGGCGAATGCGATGGCCGGAATTGCGATGGGCAGGATTGACCACAGCTACGCCTTTCTTCGGCTCATGAATATCGAACAGTGGCTGCGGTCACTCAGAACCGTCGAAGCGCGCCGCCGCGCACTCCGACGAAGCGAAAGCACGTCGCTTCAACTGCAATCGAACTCCCTCACAAGTTCGTCGAGTGATTCCATCCGGCACTCGAGCGAGGCAGATTCAGAGGATGGAGAAAAGGAGGGCACATGTACTCGACACCTCAGATATACAGCGTCGGGAACGCCAGCGTCCTGATTCAGGGCAACCTGGGACACATCGGCGAGTCTGGCGTAAGCGGCAAAACGAAGGCTCCGATGCAGACAGCACTGGAAGCGAAGTAGGCCAACTTGGCGTACGGGGTGGATCGCGACCTTCCCCGTACGTCTTCTTATGTTCAGGAAGCGATGGCGACGATTAAGGTAATTCTCGTTCGAGCCTGTGGCGAGCAGCTTGCGGTGGTTCGCGTTCCCCGGCGGCATTTGGAAGTAGTGCTCGATGTGGCGCCGGATACAGCCTTGGAGGCAGTCAGGCATCACTTCCGAGAGCGGTGGTGTGCAAAAGTCCACGCCCTCCGGTGGCTCTTTCCAGAGGATTTCCTGCGACCGCGAATCCAGAAGCAGACTCCGTTTCTTGTCGTGTGGGCGGAGACACTTGGTTGCGTCCCGGTGGACAGCGTTGAGGAACGAGCAGAAACCCGGTTTGAGGATCGCGGAATCAACACCCTCGAGCCGTTCCTGACAACTGCCGTGAGTCCGTGCCCTGCAGAGCCGTGGAGTCTGCCGAATTGGCTGCCCAGCGTGTCGAGTTGGACGAGGGCCCACTTTCCCAAGACTAGACGGATTGCACAGGTACGGGTCTGCCCGAACGGTGCCGTGGTTAGGATCGAATGTTTGGATGGCACTTACTATCTCAAGAGACAATCGGTGCCTCTTGCTTACGAATCAGTGCTCCTCAGGATCTTGAATCGGCACATCCCGGGAGCTTGCCCGCCGATTCTCTCCATCTGTCCGGATGTCTACACTCACGTCACAGGGGCCATCGCCGGCCTTCCAATAGAGGAGAGCGGCCCACATTCGTGGAGAGCGGCCTTACGTGACGTAGCGAAAATCCAAGTGGAATCGATAAACCTGGTCAGCGAGTTCTGTCATGGAGGGATTCCCCATCACAACTTCTTCTCCTTGGAGCGCCGTCTGGAAGAGATGTTGGACGATCTCGTTGTTGCGCAAGATGGCTCACCCAACGAGCTGACTCCGGTGGAATTGAGAGAAATCGCTAGACTCGCGCCGAGAGTCGCACCCGACTTTGACGCTCTTTATCGGTGCAACCTCCCCGAGACTCTGGTTCACGGTGACTTGAATCAAAGCAACGCATTCAGGACCGAAGCAGGAGGAACCATCTTGATCGATTGGGCTTTGTCGAGAATTACCCATCCCTTTTTTGTGCTGGGTTCAGCGCTTTTCGCTCCGTATGGTTCCGGTCGGCGAAAACAACAACGGGACTACCGAGACCTATGTGGCGCTTACTTGGAGCCGTGGCATGATTTCGCTTCGGACGATCGTCTTCGAGCCGGTCTGGACGCAGCGTCACGCCTCTTCTGGATTGATTCCACCATCGCCGTATCCTCACTATGCCAACCAGATCACATACGCAATCTAGTTAACCTCCCGCGGTTCTTGCGCGCAACAATCAGGGCATACGAGCTGGACAGTTGATGCTGCTCTGGCCCCTGCGATACAGCCGAGCTTGAGGGTGGCCTCACTGCGCCCGTTGCTTGTGATCGTCTCCCAAATGACGCATTGCACGCCAACGAGTGTACTGCTCTCGCTTCTCCGGGTCAGGGTCCTGCTCCCCTTTAAGCCAAAAGCAAAACCAGTCAACCGCAGCTTGTTGGGACGTCAGTCGCTCCCAGGGCTTCACGAGATTATGGGTGCCGTCGGGGAGAATAATGAACTCCTCTGCCTTTCCCAGCATTCTCAGGTTCTCGTGGATTTCCCACATCAGCGGTACGTATCGAAGCCCGTCCGGTTCCTGGCTCATGATCGGCGTTGTCACTTGCTCCAAGTGAAAGGGGAGTGCGTTGCGCCGAAATGTCTCAAAGCTCTTTCCAACCGGTCGGCCTCCGTTGCCCTCCGAACTCCAGAAACGTCCATATGCCGTCGTGAGGTAGCCAAGATACCCTAAGTCTGCCCTGGCCGTGCTGAGGGCAGCCGCGTAGTGGTAGGCGGATTTTGGATGGGCCAGGGCGTAGATGACAATCCACGAGGTTGCGCTGTGCCCTTGCAAGCCGACTCGGTTCCGGTCAACGATGCCTTTCTTGTCGAGCAGGTCAATCGCCGATTCGTAGCCGCGCATTTCATGCTCAGCGCTCTGGGCAGAATAGTAGGGACGTGAAGCAGGTGGTGGATTCTCGCTTGCGTCGCCGCAGTGACCCTCTTGTAGAACCACGATGCCGTTGTTTGCTAGAACCTGAGCGGCATAGCCGGTCGCACCGCCTGGACCAAAACCCGTGATGTCGAATTTGTCTGTCGTACACCCGTGTGTCTGGATGACGAGCGGATACCGTGACCCCGGTTTCGCGTCCGGTGGAGAATAGAGGTCACCCGACCATTTTGTTCCGTCAGCGGCCGTCCACGTGATCAGAGTGACCGGGGCCAATCTTAGCGCTCGAAATTGAGGGTTGAAGTCCGTGAAGATCGTGGTGCGGCCAGTCCGGTGATCGACTGCCATCAGGTTAGGAGGCGTGTTGAGTCCTTGATCTATCGAAATTGTGACGCGGCCATCCGGTGTCGACCTCAGAGCAGATTTCGCATCGGCAACACCGAGTTCACGCCACCCCGAGTCGGTTTTCTGATAGGTTGCGACTTCGTCGACATCACAGGTGCCTCCGCGGCTGTCGGGGAGTCTGCTGACGGCAATCGCGAGCAAATTATTGTCTCGGTTCCAGTCGATAGCCTGCGCACACACTACCCCTTGCGCAATGGACACATCAAGGGCGGGCCCATGGATCGTGGTGGCGACGCGATTGGAAAGTTCGACCTCTGCTACGACAGTTTGCCGAACTGTTAGGTTGCGATCGTCGCTGCCTTTTGCAGTTCCCGGTTCGAAGGTGTTGACCAGCACCACCGACTGACTATCGGGAGCCCACACAACCGAAATGAGGTAGGGACTTGCGGGCGCATCGATTAACCGTGATGCAACCCCAGAAGTGAGATCAACAAGAACAAACGTAGTCATCCGGTTCAACCCGGCAACCGTTGATGGGAACGGATTCTGGAAGATCCGCCAGTTGTCCGGGACTCCTACCAATCCCTGCACAACGGCAAATCGCCCGTTGGGGGAAATTGGGTTCTTCGAGTACGGGAACAATCCATTCGGAACAACGACGATCTGGTCGCTGTTCGATACTCGAATAAGCGCGCCGGATGACAATTGCTGAATGAACGTCTCTTGCGGAACTTCGTAGTCGAGATCTCTCCACGCGAGGCGACGGTCCGTCAGGTTTCCCATCACAATATCCGTTAGGGACTGATCCGTGACCGTGAATCCGTGCCTCCGACGAGATTGGTTCTCGGCGGTGAGATCTGCGTCCGCCGTGTATATGAGCCGATCGAGTCCGGGGGCGACGGCGTAGGCGTTTATGTTTGTGGGATGTCCTGTAAGCTGTCGCAGCCTTTTCGTTCTAATATCGACGGCGTACACCTGGGAACCACCGTGTTGCCCGGCTCCCAAGAACGTCAGAGTGCCATTGTCCAGCCAGCGGACGTCGACAATCGCATCTTCATTCGACGACGAACTCAACACAGCCGCAGTTTCTGGCGGCTCGTCGAACACTGCGGCTGCACGGAAAACCAGCAGTGAAAAGATTCGCTCGTCAGCTGCAACATCGCCCCGTTCCACAACCACGGCGAAATGCTCGCCGTCGGGCGATAACTGCATAAAATCATGAAGGCCGAGCCCCTGATTCACCACTTCCGTCATAGCAATCGTATCCGCCACTGTTATCGGCGATTGCGCGTTCAAGTGCAAAACAGTGAGGACGAAGGCAAGGCCAGCACCGACACATGATCTGTGCCATCGTAGTCGCAGCCTGACAGACATTTTCGCGTCCTCGGCTCCTTTGTCGGGTTAACAGATTGAGAAGCCGAGAATCAGAACTCGAGTTTCAAGGCGAATTGGATTGAGCGTGGCCCGCCGATCTGGTAAAGCGGATTGAACCCTCCGCCTCCGAGATTGTTGGCGCTGAGGCTCTGGGCGAGCGTCTGATTTGATAGTCCGAAGACGGCGGTGCCGAATGATCCATTCGGCTGCCCAAAGCTCGGATGATTCAGGACGTTGAACATTTCGGCGCGGAACTGCAACTTCACAGGTTCACGGATGGAGAGAGTACGGTGAACCGCAAAGTCCCACTGAGCAGCTCCAAAACCGCGAAAAAAGTTTCTCGGCACGTCGCCTTGGCGCAGGGCAAGCCCCGTGTTGGGATCTACAGGTGGGCTCGTAAACGCACCTGGATTGAATGCTTTTCCGCCCGGGTACTGGGATCCATAGAGATAGATGGCTTTGGCCGGAACGAAGTCCGGCCTAGTATCTCCAATGACGCCGCTGTCAAACTCCCCCAGGAGCACATCGCTGATGTCCACCGGGGGAGCGGTTCGAACCTGAATGATGTTCTCGGTCGACCAGCCACGAAAAAGGGCATTCAGGAGAGGGCTGACTTTCGGCGCGGGGATGTCATAGGTGAGGCCTGCAGAAAACGCATGCCGAATGTCGAAGCCGGAAGCGGCTCGGTTTGCGCTAATGGCCGAGGGGATCAAGCTGTTCGACGCGACTGCGGTGGATCCGGCCGAACCCGTATCGATCGAATGCGACCATGTGTAGGAGGCAAGTACCTGAAGGCCGCTCGACATGCGCCGCTGAAACTGGAGTTGGAGTGCGTTGTAGTTGGAGGTCCCTACGTTCAGTACCAGGTCGGCCCCACCAAGGCTCGGAGTGGGTGAGGCCAGGAAGGCTGTCTGCAGAAGGCGTCGTCCGGCCGCGCCAACGTACGACACGGTGAACCTCTGTTGTGCTCCCAATGCTTGCTCAAGGGCCGCATTCCATTCAAGCGTGTACGGTTGCCTGAGATTGGGGTCCAAAGCAAGCAGAATTCCTGAAGTCAGTCCTGCAGGCGTAATCGGTGGGGGCTGGGCGGCAGCCGGACTCAAAGGAAACGAACCGCCAGCGGTGAATGCGGTGCTCCCGAAGGGGTATGTTCCGGTACCGATGTTGTTGCCAACTTCCGAAGTGGCGAGGTCATAAAATACGCCGAATCCTCCGCGCACCACTGTCTGCCAAACGGGGCTGTGGGAGAGGAGAAAGGCTACGCCTAGCCGCGGTGCGAAATCACCATAGCTGGTTTGATACGGTGTTGTTCCGACTGGCGCCAGCGCCAAGTGGGAGAAGTCGCTTAAGCTGAAGCCGGTGACTGCCGGAAGGCCGGGTCCAGCTAAAGAGCGCGGCACGAAGTCGACATCCCAGCGAACCCCGTACGTAAGCGTTAGTCGTGGGCTGGCGCGCCATGTGTCCTGCGCATAGATGCCGAGATTCCGGAAAAGTAAGGTCGACGTCAGATTCGTCCCGACGACACTCTCCAAGAGATTTCCGTTTTCGGCATTTGGCACATCCGCTAGGTACGCGATTTGCTCGTAGGCGTTGGGTCCATTGATGGGCGACAATCTGCGAAAGTCCGCCCCGAACTTCAGGCTATGGGCGCCCTTTTGCCAGGACAGACTGTCTACGAAATTAAGTTGCCGCTGCACATTTCGGCCAAACGGGCCACTCGCCAGGGAACCGTTCTGCAACGAAAAGATCTGGAGATTCAGCAGCGAGTTCTCGGACGTAAACGGGCTCGGAAACGGTAGCGAGGTTGGCGGAATTGAACCCCCGAAGTTGTCCAAGGAACCGTTGCTACGCCCACTGGTCCTGCTGTAGTTGAAGCGAAAATCGTTTGCCAGTGTGGAAGAAAGCTCCCAAGTGGCGCCCAATGTTGCGGTCTGCGTCGTGATCCGGGTGGAACTGACCGTGCTGAGAGAATAGAAGGGGGACTGTCCGCGTTGCGCAATACTTGAGGGAGAGTAATTGTATCGTCCAAAGATGTTCAGCTTGTCGGTCAGTTTGTGATCTAGCCGAATGCTGTAGGCATCGAGCCCGGAAGGATTGGAAAAGCTGGCGTTGAACTGCGCAACGCCTGCAACAGGGTCGTCCGGCCCGTTCGGCAGTGGAAAGGCGTTCAGGTAAGGCGCCATCGCAGGCGTTGCCGAGTTCCTTGCGGCTACATCGGGAACCGTCGTAAGTTCGGTCTCCGGCAGTCGTAGTCGCAGCCCTTCATAGGAGAAGAAAAAGAAAGTTCGGTCTTTGAAGATGGGTCCGCCAATCGTGCCACCGAAATCGTTCTGCCGCTCCTTGGCTTTGGGAAGGGGTGGGTTATTGGTGTAACCGTTGAACCAGTTGCTGGCGTCAAGCGCGTCGTTTCGTAGGTAGTCGAACACCGTTCCGTGGAAATGGTTCGTGCCAGAGCGGGTGACAATAGAGATCTGCCCTCCGGGGGTTCTACCAAACTCGGGTGCATACGTGGATGTCTGAATACGAAACTCCTGCATGGCGTCGACAGAAACGAGGCTATTGGTGCCACCCATTGCACTGAAGGACCCCAGGGCTCCGGCTAGGCCGTTGCCTGCCAGACCGAACGGTGACGAGCTAGCTCCGATGCCGATGTTTGCGCTTACACCGTCCACCATCCAGTAGTTCGAAGCCGCACGCTGGCCATTGATACTGAATTGCCCGCCATCCGACGGATTGCTAGTTGTCAAAACCACTCCCGGAGTCAACTCGATCAAACTTTGGAAACTCCTGCCGTTCATTGGCAAGTTGTCGGCAAATTGCCGGTCTACTACCGTGCTCACGGCGCCATTTTCCGTGTTGACCAGCGGAGCGCCACTCGTGACCGTCATCGTCTCGTAGAGCGCACCAACCGGCAACGTGAAGTTGATGGACAGCGCGTCTTGAACGTTGAGGACTATATCGGGCTTGATGAGTGTCTTAAATCCCACCTTCGAGACTTGCAGCCGGTACGGACCCGGCGGGAGACTCGGGACAACGTAGATGCCTTCGCCATTGGTCTTGGTGGTGTACTGCAGGCCGGTGACATCGTTAGCAACTACCACGTCGGCGCCAACGATTACCCGGTTGGAAGGGTCGTTAACGAGGCCATTGATTACCCCGTTGGGTGATTGCGCCAGAAGTGGCGAGGCCAACATCAAAGCGCAAGCGGAAAGCAGGACAATACAGGGGAAGCGCATTTAGACTCTCCAGCGACCAACGGGGTTCCAGCCCCCTCTTCCTATTGTTCGCAGGACATTCCGCGCTGGTACCACGTTGCTTCATTCTAGGACGAATTAACAACGTGGCGGGGACAGAACAACAGAGTTACGGATGATTGGGGTCAATTCTGAGATAAGCGAAGAGGAGTGACTTGCCACTGGGCTTGTGACTACCGCCGTTTGGTTCCACGGTCACGAATACGCCATCGATTTGTGCCAGGGTCTTCGGGTCGTCACACTTCAAAATCCATCGTTTTCTGGAAGCATTGTCTTCATAGAAAATGCCCAGGTTGAGCGCCTGTTGCTGGTCCGGCCCCCGTCGGCCCCAGGCTTGAAAGGTATTCGCCTTCTTCGCTTCCGTCTGCTGGTCCAGGTCGTAGGCGTAGAAGATCAGCGACTTCCCCCGCGTGTAGAACACCCGTCCATAAGGTTTCTGGGTCTTGCCGGTACGGACGACGTCGTAGACTTCGGCGATGTAAAGATCGCGGGCGCCCATGAGGTCCCGGATGTCACGGTCGTGAGCGAGGAGTTGGTCCTGCTGCTCGAGTGCCGCCTCGCGGTCTTGAAGCAGGTGGGTAAGATCGTTAGCTTTGGCCTCTGACGCTTTGGCGCGAGCTGCATCTTGAGCAGACTGTTGCGCCAAGACATCCAGCTTTTCCTGGAGCATGTTGGAATTGGTTTGGGCGGCGTCCAACCTCCGCGCCAGATCAGTTTGCTGCTGAGTGAGATCCTGTCTGCTTGCGTCGCCGGCGCGCTGATCGTTCTCCAATCGCGCCGGCGTCGATTTCATGTGGTTGATTTCGGCCGATTGCTCGGCCAATTGGCGGCGGAGATCCGCGATCGTTTTGTCTCGCTGTTCGATCTGGGCGCGTACGATTTCGCGATCGTGACCCGCATCGCTCAGCTGTTCTTCCAGAGAGACCTGATTTTGTACGCTTGGTTGGGGTGGGGCGTGCTGGGCAACCTCAGTTGGGTGGTGGACGTTAACGCGATAAGCGTAGAAGCCAATGGTTAGGAAAAGCAGAACTCCCGCAGCGTAGAGCATCCACACCTGCCGCCAAGGTAACGAGTTCGAGAACGGGGGAAGGCGATGGGGGTTAGTTGGAAGATCGCTCGAGCTGCGGAACTTCTTGGGCTCGTGCTTTTCCTCCTGCGCCAGGCGCTGGAAGAAAGCCTTCTCAGCCTGTTCCTGTGACCAGGATGGGCCGGGTTGTGGGCTCTCAGATTCTTCGTTGGCTGCAATCGCGGGGATCGCCTGGTCGACGACCGCTTCGAACTGCCGAAGGGATTCCCGGCAAGACTGGCAGACAGCAAGATGCTCCTGCAGCCTCTTCTGTTCTTCCCCAGTCAGCTGGCCCGAGGTAGAAACGGCGCAGAGTTCTAGGAACTCGTCATGGGGTTCGGTTGGCAACAACGCCCCTGCTCCTAGTTTGGACAAGACTTTTTATCATACTGCTCGCTCACCCGGCAATTTACCACCAAAAAACTCCTTGCGCAGCCGATCCAGCCCGCGGAAGTAGTGGTGTTTGACATTCCCTCGGGATTGACCAAGCTTCGCGGCAATTTCATCAAGAGTATAACCCTCGATAAAGAAGAGCCGCAGCGTCTGACGCTGGTTTTCCGCAAGCGCCTCAAATGCCTGCTGAAGACCGCCATTTCCGAGCGCTCCGTCGATTGAGTCCTCAAGCTGGCCAACACTCATCCTCGGGTCTGCAAGTTGGCTTGCCGCGTCGTCGAGATCGAGGTGTGTGTAGAAGTGGCGGGAGGTCAAGTAACGGCGCCGTGAGATGGCACGACGGTAAGCCATTTGCAGAATCCAGAACCGTGCCGGGCCTTTGGAGCTGTCAAACGTCTGGCAGTCGCGATGGATGAGCAGGAAGATTTCTTGGACCATGTCGTCTGCCTCGGAAGTGTCTCGCAGAACTCGGTAGACTACGCCCCGCACGATTCGTGCGCAGCGGCGAAACAGCAATGCGAGGGCTTCTTTGTCACCATTGCAGATGGAAGACATCAGGGCCTCGTCGGACGGCAAATATAGTGGCTCGGGGCGCTCTACTCTTGTTGCCTCGGTCGACGACGATTGGGAGGCCTCGGCCTCCGCAGGGGACGGAGTCCCTTTTCCAAATGCACCGGGAAAATAACGGGCGGTCGATGAACTCATGCCGCCCTCCGGTCAATAGAAATGTTGGTTATGATCCGTTGGTTTATGACCATCACTGGCCGAACAATGATATCGAGATGGCCAAGCGTCGAAGACAAGTTCAGCCTCGATCTGGACCAGAAAGGGCGTTTGGTGAAGCACTGCGGAACGTTCGCAAGAGCCGCGGGATGTCGCAGATGGAACTATTCATGGAGAGCGGGATCGACAGGACGTATATCAGTGCCGTGGAACGTGGCATTCAGAGCCCTACCATTCGCATGATTGTGCGGTTTGCAAACTGCCTGAAGGTTCGCCCCTCGGAGCTTGTGCGACGCATGGAGAAGTCTCCGCGCTACTCGACATAAAAAGGTTTTGCGGAATTGCTCCTCAGATAGTAGCTAATAACCTAATCCGTACTAAATATCAACAATAAAGTACGCATAACGTACTTCAGTTCAGTTCGCGGGGCCAGTAACGTCCGGTGAGGATGAGTTCAGACGAAGCCAAGTTGTTTCGGGAACACTTGCGAATGCTCAGGGAAGCCAAAGGCTTGAGCCAGAGCCAGTTGGAAGAAAAAATTGGGAAGGAAGAGAACTACATCACCCGCGTCGAGACGGGTCGCATCGATACTCCTCCCATCGATTTGACGGCTCGGATTGCCCACGCATTGGATGTGTCGATGAGCGACCTCTATTTCTTCGAGGGAGTCGACGATAGCGCCGAAACGCTACGAGCGAAAATCCAGAGTCTCATCGAGACAGATGACCCAAAGCAGTTACGAAGATACTACCGGCTGCTGCTTGTAGCTCACGAAGAGTAACCCATCAGGCCCACATCAAATACACAAATGAACGTTGGTTGCGTTGGTCCCCACAAGAACGACGCGACCGGCCCTCCGACAGGCAGTCGACTTGATTCGCCAGAGTGCTAGCGTGTGGCGGCTGCTTGATGTTCGCGCTGCGTTACCCAGGTAAAATAACAGCAGCTATGGGCGGAGTCGCAGCTGCGCTGGTTCGTATTCCTCATCTCTATCACTTTACGAACGTAAACAATCTTCCGGGGATTCGACGACTTGGTGGTCTGTTCTCTACGGCGAGACTTGGCGAGATGGGGGAAGTTTTCTGCGCGGGTGGAGATGAGGCAAGCCTGCTCCTCGATAGGCAATGCGGAATGGATCAATTCGTGCATCTCTGTTTTACCGCTGGTCATCCAATGGCGTTCCGCGTGAGAGAAAGGAATCCGAACGCGAACTTGACATATTTGAGAATTGACAGAACGATCCTTGGTCAACCCGATGTGATGTTCGCTACGGGCGTGGGTTACGCGAATAACGCGGAAACGACCACGCTTGCCGACGCGGTCGAAAGGAATCTGATCGACTATCATGCTTTGTATGACTGGACCGACTGGAACGATCCCGAGGCCCAAGAAAAAAGACACGCTGCGGAGATGTGCGAAATTCTAGTCCCCGGCCATGTAGCGGTAGCGTTCATCAGGAACATGCCCAATGGCTGAACGCCCTATCTTCGTGCCGAATCCTGACAGCGACGAACTCGTGAAAGAGGTTTTTTTGCAATTGGTCTGGAGTCCGGGTTTTGCGCTCGTGCAGAAAGAGAAGAACATCGAGGCGCTACACAGGGCTGCGGAAGCTGCCGGATACCACAATATTCTGGAGGTGTCCACGAAATCCGAACACAAACGCGGACAACATCTCAGCGCGTTTCACCTGCAAGTTAAGACAAGGCGGCTGGGTGAAGTTCCTTTGGAAAGCGTCTTTCAAGGAAGCAAGGTTTTTCAAAAAGGTGGTCCGTTTGTAGATCTGTACGAGATGGAGCCCAGAGACGCAAAAAAAGACGTTCGTCTAAAAGAATCCGGAAATTTGATCGGGTTCGAGTTTGAGGGCACTGATTGGCCGTTGGAACCCAAGACAGCATTTTACGATTGGCTCTATGTGGGGAGCCTCTATCCTCACCGTGATTGGATTCAGAAGCTCGCCTTCCACGACGGCTTCAGCGATATCGAATTCAATCCGTTCCGTTCAATCAATTGCCAAGCCAGATCTATTGCGTTGTTCCTCAGTCTGATGAAGCGAAAAGATCTGGACAATGTTATCGAATCTTCGGCGAGCTTTCTGCAAGCGCTTCAGAACTCCTCATACAGACCCCAACTCCGTTCCGACGATTTTGCGTCGCAAAAACTATTCGTTCAAAAAAGCATATAGGCGAACATAAGGCGAAGATATAGTTTACAATCCCCTGCATGAGCGGGGAGCGTGCGTCTTCGACCCGGATGCGGCGGTCCGGGGAGATATGTTGCGAGTGCGGTGCCATGTTGCCTGCGCCCCACGTTCCTGAAAACGCCCGTGCGAACGGCGTCTCAAGAAACGCAATCCGCCACATCGGGTCTATATGCACTTCATACTAATGCGCGGGTGGTTTTGCCAATTTCCTCGAAGCTGATCTGAAAACACCGCTTCCCCGTAAAGTCACAGATCGGGATCAAGAGAAGCTTTTCGAAATGGCGGAGTGTGGCGGTTTCAAATTGAGCCAGGCCGGACGTCATGCAATTCAGAAAGGTATAGACGACAGCAGAGGCGGCGTATGGCTGGAACTGACGGATGAGCAATACGAAAAGCTGAAACAGCAGTGAGAGTTTATGTAGAAAGGACCACGACAGCTTAATATGTCTGTGACCCCATGGCGCGGATCGACGATCTACTCACACAAATAACAGATAAGGCGTTAAGAAAAAAACTTGAGACGGCGCTGACAGACATGAAGCGGCGTCAGCGATTTGGTTTGGTATTTGAAGAGCATGTTCCGGAAACAACGGCCCTTTTGCATTTTCCGGTGCACGTTGGCGCGACGGTTCAGCGGCGCAGCGATGTGAATGGGGACAAACTGTATCAGGTCAAGTCGCTCGTTAGCGGATCGAAGGTGGTAATAGAGGCATCGGAAGGCGGCGACTCTGAAGCGGCTGCCATCAAGGAATTGATGGTCGTGAAAAGGTTCGGCGACCCGATTTTCCCTGCGTTGACATCTCTCGGCTCCATCGTTAAAGGCCCTAAAGATAAGCCTCATCATGCGGTCATTAGCGGCGAGAATTTCCACGTCCTTCAGCTTTTCGTTTTTCTCTATGAAGGTCAGGCCGACTGCATTTACGTTGATCCGCCATATAACACAGGGTCGAAAGACTGGAAATACAACAACCATTACGTGGATAGCAAAGACGCGTGGCGGCACAGCAAATGGCTTAGCTTCATGGAAAAACGTTTGCGGTTAGCGCGACGGCTATTGAAGACCGATGGCGTACTCATCGTAACAATCGACGAACATGAAGTTCACCATCTCGGAATGCTTTTGGAGCGATTATTCCCGGACGCTTACCGTCAAGTCGTTACGATTGTGATCAATCCAAAAGGGGTCACTCAGGGTCGGTTCTCACGCGTTGACGAATACGCGTTCTTTTGCTTTTTCGGAGGATCTGCGACTGTCGGAGGGGCCGATGATCTACTTTCACCTGGCTTCGATGAGGAGGAGGCGGCCGACGAGGAGGAGGGCGTTCGTCGTCCAAGATGGAAGGGGCTGCTCCGTTCCGGGACTAATGCCAGAAGGCAAGACCGCAAAAAGATGTTCTATCCGGTTTTGATCGACCGTAAAAGGGGTGCCGTGGTGGGTGCCGGAGATACTTTACCCTTCGATAAAGAGCCTAATTTCGATTCGAAGATAAAGGGCTTCACGACTGTTTGGCCGGTTCGTCGGGACGGGTCGCTTGGCAATTGGGGTGTTGGAGCGCCTACGCTCCGGCAACTGATCGCAAAGGGATATGTGGCGCTCGGAGAATTCGATGATAAGCGAAACACCTGGGCGGTGAGCTATCTCAGCAAAGAGCCACAGGAACAGATTCTGAGTGGGGTTCTCGAAATAGCAGCGCGGGATGAGGCGCGCAACGTTGTTGATGTTCGCTATACCTCAGCCGCCAGCCGCCGCATGAAAACCGTGTGGCATCGCTCGCGACATGATGCAGGGGTTGGCGGTACGGACGTTCTTCGGGATCTTCTTGGCGGTCGGGCCTTCTCTTTCCCAAAATCGGTTTATGCCGTTTACGACTGCCTAGCTGCCGTGCTGCGTGATCGGCCCGATGCCTTGATTATGGATTTCTTCGCCGGATCAGGCACCACGCTTCATTCCACGGCGATGCTGAACGCAAGTGACAACGGAAGAAGGCGCTGTGTACTTGTAACAAACAATGAAGTAGAGGCTGAGATTGCCGCAAAGCTTCATAAGAGCGGCGTGTTCCGAGGTGTCCCAGCTTATGAAAAGAATGGAGTCTTTGAAATGGTGACGCGTCCAAGAATCGAGGCTGTGATAACGGGCCGCCGCGCCGATGGTACAAAAGCACCGGGCGAACATATCGACGGCCGCCCTTACGCTCAAGGGTTCCCTGAAAATGTCGAGTTTTTTCGCGTCGATTATCTCGACGCCGATGATGTGGATCTTGGAAATCAATTCAGCGCGATTCTTCCGTCGCTTTGGCTGGCCGCTGGTGGAGTGGGTCGGCGCGAGTCAAAGATTACTGAAGAAGGCTTCTACATTCCCCAGGATGCCCATTACGCCGTACTATTCGAGGAAAAGTCGTTTCGAAAGCTTAGGAGGACGCTCGAAGAAAGGAAGGATGTTACCCATGTGTGGATCGTCACGGATTCCGAGGACGCGTTTGCGGAGATGCGATCAGCGATCCCATCGCGCATAGCGACATCGATGCTTTATCGTGACTACCTCCGGAATTTCCGGATCAACACCAGACATAATTTATGAAGATCACGCTGAAAGAATTCCAAGATGACGCCGTAATAAAGCTGGTCCGGTATTTGAGGGGCGCGGCTAAAGATTCTAAGTCTGGCGACAGGCAATCCGTTTGCCTTTCATCGCCGACCGGCTCCGGAAAGACTGTGATGTTGACCAGCGCCATAGAGTTAATGCTGCGCGGTGATGAGGAACATGCGCCTGCGGGTGACGCGTCTTTTCTTTGGATTACAGACCAGCCCGAACTGAATATCCAGACCCGTAAAAAGATGCTCTCTACAAGCTCGGTCCTTGATAACGACCGCCTGATTATTATCGATGCGGGGTTTGACCAGGAAACGTTAACGCCTGGCGCAGTTCATTTCCTCAATACTCAGAAGCTCGGCAAAGATAAGGGATTGGTAACGACGAGCGATAAGCGCACCTACAGTATCTGGGAAACCATCAGAAATACGATTGATTCAAGACCGGGAAAATTCTTCCTCATCGTCGATGAAGCTCATAGAGGAATGGCTGAGGGCAACGAGCAGGCAGAGGCGACGACAATTATCCAGAAGTTTATTAAGGGATCGCCGGGTGAGCTTGAGCCTGTACCTGTAATCGTGGGAATATCCGCGACGCCGGAGCGTTTCAATCGTCTTATCGTCGGTACTGGCCGGATGAGCCGGCCAGTCGATGTTGCTGTGGAGGATGTGAGGCTTTCGGGGCTTATCAAAGAAACGATCATTCTCCACCATCCCAAGAAAGAGCAGCCTACGGACATGACGATGTTGCGAGAGGCTGCGCGCTCTCTGAAGGCATTTACAACGAATTGGTCCACATATTGCTCCGCGCAAGAAGAATTCGAAGTTCGGCCGTTGCTAGTGGTCCAGGTCGAGGACGCCAATGGTGTGGGCAAGATTTCGGAGACGGACATTCCGCAAGCCATGCGGATGCTGCGTGATGTTCTCGGCACCCTTCCAAACGATGCGTTCGCGCATTCCTTCCAGCAGCAAGCGGCAATTAATATCGAAGGCGACACGATACGCTATATCGCTCCCTCGGATATTCAAACGGATTCAGATGTGAGAATTGTTTTTTTCAAAACCAGTCTCAATACGGGATGGGACTGCCCGCGTGCGGAAGTGATGATGTCATTCCGAGCCGCCACCGATTCGACCTACATCGCGCAGTTGGTGGGTCGCATGGTTCGCACTCCGCTGGCTCGAAGGATTATCGATAACGAGATTCTGAACACGGTCGCGCTTTATCTTCCGCATTATGATGCCAAGGGGCTGAAGCAGGTGGTGTCGAAGCTCTCGAAGCCAGATGATGATTTGCTCCCCGTGATCGATGTGCAGGAAAGCGATGAAGTCGTCGATCTTCAACGAGCGGACGGTGCTGAGAAATATTTCGAAGTGCTTGCTGCGCTTCCATCCTATGTTGTGCCGCGGAAGCGAAAAGCAAGCCAGGTGCGCCGATTGATGAAGCTGGCGCGCCTGCTGACAAACGATGAAATCTATGAAGACGCTCTGGCTAAGGCAAAAGATGAGTTACTTGGCGTTTTGAATGCCGAGTATAAGCGCGTCAAAGGAAGCCAGCGATTTAAGCAGATCGTGGAAGAGCGGGGTCAAATCGAGATCGAGGCCGTGAACTGGGACGTGGGGACGGAGGGCACAAGAGAGGGAGAGACGATTAAGGTGGATATTGCCTCTGAGAACGTCGAAGACTTGTTCGAGGCGACCGGACGGAAGCTTAACGAGGGATTACATAAATTCTGGTGGCGTGAGCGGGTCGCGGCCGATGCTTCCGCGCGCGAGACTGCGAAGCTGGAGCTTTTCGCGCTCTGTATTAACCCGGATCTTATCCGCAAGATTGAAAAGCTAGCGCAGGAAATCGTTCAGAAATGGCTTAAAGCATACGCAGTCGAGATTTCGAAACTGGATGAGGCCAGCCGGGCGTCGTACAGCGAAGTTCGTAACCTGGCTGCGAATCCTGAGTTGGCCCCTATATCCTACCCGGCGACGATCCAGGGCAAAGAAGCAGATGACAAATGGGAAAAGCATCTTTATGTGGCTGATGATGGTTTATTTCATGCTGGATTCAACGAACCCGAGCGGCGTGTTCTAAATCTTGAAATCCCGAAGAAAGATGTTGTTGCATGGCTGCGCAATATTGACCGCAAGTCATGGGCGCTCTGCGTTCCCTACGAGGTCGACGGCGAATTTAGGGCTATGTACCCTGATTTTCTCGTTATTCGAAAGGAAAAAGGGCGGCTCACGGTGGACCTGATTGATCCACATACAATCAGTTTGGCAGATGCCCCAGCTAAAGCTGCTGGACTAGCAAAGTTTGCAGCACAACATGCGGACAAGTTCGGCAGAATCGATTTAATCCTGCTTGAAGGAACGGGGGCGAAGACCCTCGACCTTACGGATGAAGTGGTGAGAAATCGTGTACGGGGGATCAAACTAGTAGAGCAGATGAAGCAGTTGTTCAATGAGGGCTAAGCGGCCAAAAACCATATGCTCGCCCGGACTAGATCAGTGACGCAAAGGAATCAAACTTCATTTTGAACCGTCTCTGTTCCAGCTTGGTTTTGATCTCGTCGGCGGTGGCCACGGTAAGCGCTCCTCTCCGAATCGCTGCCAGAAGAATTCCCGGCGTGTTGATGATGGCGTAGCCTGCGCCGGAAATCACCTTTTTCCACTTCGGGTCTTTCGATTCGTCGGTGGCGATGGCCCAGCTGCGCGCTTTTCCGAGCGCCAGGCACGCGCTCTCGCCTTTTCCGAGGGTCGCATTGAAATTGACGTATAGGCCGAGTTCACCGGGTTGATCTAATTTGACTTCATCCAGATGTCCCGCGGCAATCGCTTGGTCAACCGCAGTCCTCTGATCAGGGTCTTCAATTTCGCCCACGACTTCGCTGGCAGCGTGGAAGATGTATGGCGGGATAAGCTTGAGCAGATCGAGGCGACCGACCACCGCGAGATTGATCAGGATACAGGTGTCGGTCGCAACGTCCATGCATTTTAGTTAGGGAGCAACGGTCCTTCGGCCGTTTCGGCAGGCTCGGAGCTTCGCGCAAAAGCATCGATCTGGTGGGGAGGGACGTCTAGAGTCGCACCGATCTCCCGCAATTTGGCTTTGCTTATTTCTCCCAGCCGATGAGCCTCCAGCGCAAGCATCAACAGCTTGTGTTGAAAGTTTCCACCTTGGATTCGCTCCTGCCTCCCACTCTGCCGCCACAGCAGGCTTCGAAATTCCCGGGCGGCATCTTCCCTGGACGACAAATCCTCCCGCTCTTCTTCTGAGATGATCTTCAGGGATTTCAAACGCCAGAGAGCGGACTCGTAACTTACACCGAAATAAAAAGCCAGATGCACGACGTCATAGAACTGCACCGAGAAAGGTTCCGCCGCGGAGCGACGCTGTGCACGCACCGATTCGCCTTCTTCGTCGTAGATCTCCTGGATCTGAAACAGATCCCGGCTCTTGCCCACACGCATCAGGAACTCTCGCACTCCTTCCTCGGGCAGAAGAAGGGCTGCAGCAAACGAATTGGCCCGAATCTCGTTCAATTTTTCACGTTCGGCCCGGCGGCTGATGGTGGCCTTTTCCTTCCGGTCAAATAGCAAGTGTCCATATTCGTGAGCACACGAGAATAGTTGGCGCTGTTCGCTGTGCTCTGCGTTAACAAGTATCGCCAATCCATTCTTGTCGTCGGCCAGGAACAATCCGGATATGCAATCTTCCAGTGGTAATCGTCCTACGCGCACACCCTGACCCTCGATAATCTCGGGCAGATCGGGTAACGGCGCCGTACCGAGCTTCAGTCGACCCCGTTCGTAATCCGCGATGATATTGCCCTGTTGGATTGCCTCCCATTTGCTCCCGGGAGCCACAAGTTCATACACGGCGGGACTGATGAACTTGCGGTCTGCTCCTACCAGCTTTTCGAGCTCCGTAAATTGACGGCAGAGTACTGACCAACGAGAAACGGCTTGGTTGAGTTGGTGATTCGTTGCCATTTCAGAGTCGGACCGGAATAGCACCGTCACGGAATCCTGATCCTCGTTGAAAACCTCGGCGAAGAGGTCCTTCGGGTCAAAGCCTAGTTCCTTGGATAGCTTCATGAGTTCGACGCTGTCGAGGGAGCGATTGCCAGCCTCGATCTGCACCATGGCAGGCCTGGGGATACCAAGCAAGTCCGCCAGATCTTGCTGCGTGAACCCACGATTCTCGCGAATCCTGCGGATTCGGCGACCCAGCTCGGTTGCCTCGATAGACATGGCGACTCCTTTCTATCCAATAACTTACAGCGCAATGATGACATATAATCAAACTCTTGTCAATTTTATATATTCGATGATAGTATCTTAATCATACATTCGCCGTGGGCTCAAAAAGCCAGCCGCAGAAAGTTCGAGGATCGCCATTTGACTTCAACCACCGAACCAACCGGCACCTGTGCCAGCCATATTGTCTCTCCAGGAGAATTCTCATCGCTCTGGGACGCGATCATCGTCGACCAGCAGATCAAGGACTCGCTGCTCTCCCAAGCAATTCTCAACTTTACGCTGCGTCCAAAAGTCGACCGCGCCGTGGTCCCCCTGCACGGAATCATTCTCCTTACGGGAAAGCCCGGAACGGGAAAAACTTCTCTGGCGAGGGGACTGGCGTCGCGCACGGCCGAGAGTCTCAATGGCAAGGGTTTGCGCTATACGGAAGTGGAACCTCACTCTCTCGCCAGCGCGGCGCATGGGAAAACTCAGAAGGCAGTCACCGAGTTGTTTAGCGTGACCATCGCGGAACTTGCCATGCAAGGGCCGACATTCGTCCTGCTGGACGAGGTCGAAACCATCCTCGCGGATCGCGCGAAACTCAGTCTCCAGGCTAACCCAATCGATGTTCATCGTGCGACGGATGCGGCTCTCGTGCAACTTGACCGGTTGGCCGCAGACTACAACAACCTGCTGCTGGTTGCTACCAGTAACTTTCCCGAGGCCATCGATTCGGCGTTCCTGTCGCGCACCGACCTGATCCTGAATATGCCGTTGCCCGATGCCAACGCTTGCAGACAGATCCTGATGGATACGGTTCGGGGCATGGCGGAAGCGTTCCCACCCCTGAAGAAATTGCTGAATGACCCGGAACTTGATGCGGCCGCCCGCGCCTGCGCGGGACTAGATGGACGCCAAATCCGGAAGCTCGTCGCCGCTGCATGCACATTCGATAAGCGAGTCGCTGGCGATCCCTCAAAATTGACGGCCAAACACATTCTGATGGCCGCGGAGCGAGCTCAGAAAGGAATGAAGCTATGACGGTTGTGGCGCGCACATTCTGCTCGATCCCGAAGCGGTCGGCACTCGAGACCTGGGCTGCGATCGTGGATCTGCTTGCTCCCCGGACCGGCTGTGACGCCCGCCGCGAACTAGAGTCGGTGGCGGGGATTGCCAGTTCCCTGATCACGCGAGAAGCGATGAACTCGCCGATTGTCGTGTATGGTTGCGGCCCCCGGGCTCGAATCTACTGCGTCTACAACGAAGACGCGATAACGGGCGACGCCGCCAATGAGAACAAGTTGGCGTTCGATGCCACCGATGGCGATTGGCACATGTCGCTGCCGTGTCCAGAAGATGATCTGGATTGGGTTGTCGGCGCCCTGACAAAGAAGACAAAAAGGATCACCGCCCGTGACCAAGGAGAGGCGGTTGAGTCGGAAGACAGTTCGCAGGCCTCGAAGGCGGCCGTTAATGATGGAACCACCAGCATCGACATGGAGGCCTTTCTTAAACCATGAGCGTCTCAGTCGCGGTCAACACATATACCTACTCGGTCACATATCTAGTGGACAACATCTTGCGCAGTCTGCAGGATGTCGTGCGGCTGAGCGGCCTCAATCCTGAGAAAATTGCGGATCAATGGGCCAGCATTCAGAGAGCTCTGACTGCGTGGATGGAATCGAAGCACCTCGAAAAAGTCATCCTCGAGGTCTACAACCCGACAACGCAAGATCTGGTAATTCGTTGGGATTTGGAGATCGAGTACGGATGGAGCGATGGCAATGGTCGATTCTGGGTAGACACCGAGCAGTTGAAGAACGCGATCAAGAAGGCCGGCGTCTGGCCCTCCGATTGTAAGTACGACATCATCCTCAGCAACAAGCCCGGTCGGCCCGATGTCGAGGGCTGGCGACCGTGCACGTTGCGTTCGACGGACGGATTCATTAAGCAGAGCCTGGGCACAACGATCGAGCACAGCGGTCTTGGCGCCGCGGCAAGCTACTACCGAAAGAGATCCTGATGCTGACCATCGATGAAGCTTTTCGAAAATTTAAATCTCGCCTAGAACTGAACGACAAGGAACAGAAAAATGCCTCGAGTCGCCACCAGGAGATCCGCGAGCATATGCGGTGTCGCTTCGACATCAAGGATGACTTTCTGAGCGGCTCGTATCGTCGCTATACGAAAACCAAGCCGCTCAAAGATGTCGACATCTTTTGCGTGCTTGGCAAAGAAGAGGCGCATTACCGGAAGGAGCACCCGTCGAAAGTCCTGGTAGCCTTTGAAGAAGCGCTGGTCGAGAAATATGGCGCCGAGGCTGTAAGCCGGCAGAGGCGTTCTGCGACGGTCGATTTTGGAGTCTTCGTGGATGCGGACGACAACACAGACTACCGGGTTGTGAGCATGGATGTAATCCCCGCCTTTGAGGATGGGGACAACTATGAGATTCCTGACGGAACATCGGGCAAGTGGATCAAAACGAATCCGAAAATCCACGAACAAAAAGCGACCAACGCTCACCAGGCCTACAACAACGAGTGGAAGGGATTGGTACGCATGGTGAAATATTGGAACAATCACCATAACAAGCCAATCAAGCCTTCGTTCCTGCTCGAAGTCATGGCCATGGAGTGTTTGGCCCCTCCATTTGGCGGCCGGTTCGATTATGAGTTCCAGTCTATGTTTGCCACGCTCGCTGAACGGATCCGTGATACCTGGAACGATCCAGCGGGTCTCGGACCACCCGTCAGCGACATGATGGACGCCGGACAAAAAACTGCCGCACGGACTGCGCTGGGGCAGGCGGCCCGCCAGTGCACTCTAGCAATTGACCTCGCGCGCCAGGGGAAGAACGGGGACGCAGTGAAAGCGTGGCGTAATCTGTTCGGACCTAGGTTTCCGCTTTCGTGATTTTTGATCAGCCGGTCTGGATGACAAGCGATTTCTGGTAGCCACCGGACACTCGTCTCTCAAACGCGATGATTTCCCCCAGGGCATTCAACCGCTGGCCGAGGAACAAGGCCAGCGATGCGGGACAATAGAGGACAACTCCGATCCGTTCCGCGTTTGATCGCACGCGGTAATCCCGCATGAGATCCTTGCATTGGACGGCAATGGACACGGCATCGCCGGCAGACTTCAAGACGGTGCTTGTTGCTCCCTGTTTCGGTCTGATGTCCACCCACAACTTGAACCGCGAATCCTCGCTTAAGAGGCGATGGACATCGTTCGAGGCGGCGCCCGTAATGGACAGGGAAAACAGAAGATCTGTTCCGTTTCCTGGCACTGGAGTCGCTGAAACGTCCAGATCGAAAACACCGGCCGGTACGTCGGACCGCCACAAGAACGTCTCGCCGGCAGTCGGTTGCTCAACTCGGAATCGAAAACCTCCAGCTTCGGGAAACGATCGCCCCACCATCAGGAGCGCCGAGAGCGGAAGCTTGCCGCGGAATTCCAGAAGGTTTGGTCCCGCGAGGCGGGCAAGCTTCGCCTTGGCCTTCTTGAGTTGTGGAACCAGAGTATCCGTCCAGGTCTCCTGACCCGGCACCTTCCGGGAATCAAAATCGAAAAATTTTGTCCAGTCGAGTTCGATGGTCGGCTGGATATCGAAATGCCTTCGGTCCCAACCATGAATGGTAAGGTTGGCTTTCGGATGCTCGTCCGGATCGCTTCTCAGGCTTCGTTCCGCGATTGCCTGTTCAAGCTCCTTGCGGGTAATCCGTTTGTTCTTGCCGCCCGCCTGGATCCATTCCCGGACAATGCCAATCGCCAAGTCCTGAGGCGCTTTCCCCAGTCGCAGGCCGTTGACTTTCATGCGCTCGTTGACCCGCTCAGTCAATTCCTCGAGGCCTGAGAAGCCCAGGCGCAGCCGCAGGGCGCGACAAAAACCCGACAGTTCTTCGGCCGTGGCTCCCAGTTCCTTTGCCCACAAGCTGCGAATCTTGCCAGCTCGGCTTTTCGGTCCGCCGGTGTAGAAGTCGCGTGATAGACAGTAACTTTCGAGCAAGAAGCAGCCGAGGTCCTCGGTCGACGCCCAGTTGCTCACCAGCCAGATTTCCACTCCTCCAGGTTCTTGCACCTTCAACAGCCGCCAGCTGTCAAACAGCTTGTGCAGGACCGAACGCGCGTCGGCGGCCTGGGTTTCGACGAGTTTTTCGCCGGAATAGGCTGCTCGGTGATCGACATGGAACTTGACCTGGACATACTTGGCTGCCCGTCCCTGATCTTCGGGATGCAGGGTAACATCGTCCGCCGACCCGGCGTTAGGATGCTCCACGAACCCGTGACTATAGGGCGACTCCGGCGGCAGTAATCGCAGCAACTCAAACCAGCTGTAGAGGTGTTGATAGTCATCTCCCGCCAAGCGGGCCGCACTCTGCTCTCCCATACGGACAGTTTAGTTCCGCGCCTCAATGACCGCTGAAGAAATCGGAATCCACAACCTGAATCTTGTACTGGTCCTTTTTCTGCTTCATGAGCGTCTGCTTTTCCTCTTCCGTCGACCCCTGACTGAAATAGGCATTCCAGAGAATATGCCGGCGAGCGTACCGGGGCAGACGGTACGGTTTATCTAGCCCGTATGGAGAAAAAACCCATGCTAAGCGAAAGACTACGAGAACCATCGTCCAAGGATTTAGGACAAGATAATTCTGAAGATTACCGTCGGTGGCGGTCGCGGGCTGCGTTCAACATTATTTGTTGATTGTTGGCTTCTGTGCGACAGCGGGAGCATACTTGGCTCGAATCCTCTCCTCTATATGCAGCAGGCAGTCGATAAACTGATGACGATAGAAGTCGAGATGATTCGGCCAGAGCTCAAGGGTTTCTAGTCCCTTCGTAGCCACATACGCATCTTTCTTTTTAAGGGCTGGCGACACTTTACCCCGACGATGAATAATGCAGTTACGCATCTCGAAGTACAGATCGAGTTTGGAAAACCACGGCAGTACATTATCTTTCTCACTAAGGCCGATATCCAGCCGGCGCAGTTGCTTCCATTGCTCTTCCCAGGGTTGGCGCGTGAGACCAGCCGCGAAACGCGCGGCCATTTCATCCTTAATCTCCACGACAGACACTAATCTGTCCGTGATAACGTCGCGCACGATGTCTGCCATGAACTCCTTCTCACAGAACGGCTCAAACAGTTTGGTATCCTTATGGCGTAACTCCTTCACCAACTCCTCAAGATATTCCTCCCACAACGTCTCAAGAAACACGAATCGCGTTGACCAGAGATTCTTGAGAAGTTCCTTTGTGCGCGCGCTCAAAGTGGCAGCGCCAATTGTGAATTCCTTCAGGGGAGGAAAGCCCTCTTGCTTTTTCGGTGGTTTTGGCCACGAGGCCAACGAGAAATTCACATTGTTGGTTTTGGTGTAGTCGTTGAAGAGTCGGTAGACCGCCTCACTCATGAGCCGAGTATCTTGAAGCCACTCAGTTAATGCCGAGAGATATGCCTGACCCGCAACCGTGAAAGGTGGCTTCTTGTTGGGGGATATCGTCATGACGACTCCTCACAGAACGGCGACAATTATCGCACGGCACGGCGACGAGGCAACGGTACAATGCTGCTGACTTACTGGAAGCACAGAAGGCCACCAGATTCTCAAGCCGTGGACAGGAAAAGCTCCACCTTTTGCTGCATGTGAGGTTTATCAATGACCAACGGTTCCGCTCTTCAGTTAAAAGCCGATGAATTGTTAGATTTAATAGCACGCGACCTCCGCCGCGAACACATGCGAGCGAGGGCGAATCATTGGATTGGAATGATTCTGATGGTGCTGGCAATTCTGGCGAGCGCCTGTGCAGGCCTTGGTGGGCTGACCGCAAAGTTCGGGCCGCAACTGACAGGAGGGATTGCGCTGATTCCCGGTGCTTTTGCTCTGCTTTCGACCACGATCAAGTTTGATGGTCGAGCAATGTGGCACTACCGCAAAAAAAGAGAGCTGGATGCTCTTTGGAGGAGGCTCAGATTCGAATTGCCCACGCCTCCGACAGCCGATCAAATTGCTCGAATTTCCACCGATCGCACTGCGGTGGACAGGAAGCTAGACGTTGAGTGGGAAAGAGAATTCGCTCTCGGCTGGGGATGGTTTCAGGCGAAGCAAAAGAAATGATCGCGGCACAAACTGTGCCGTCAAGCGTTTGTTTAAACGCGATAATGTATTTTATAGCGTTAGAAGTCAACGCCAGTTTTTGAACGGTTCCATGATGGAAGATCGAATAGTCTGGGTTCGGAGTAATGAATCCTTATGCCGGAATATCTCGCAGCACTGACGATCATTCTGTTGGTCGGGATGGTGTTGACCCGTGCCTTTTTAATGAAACGGCAAGGCATAAAGGCACTGAAATTCGGGAACATCGATAAAAAAGACTTCCTGATTCCGCCCTTTGCGCTGTTTTATTTCTATATCGTGTTTGCCGAGGCGTTCCATCTGCCCGCCGTGAGTCGGCAGGAATTCTTCCGGTCGGAATTTACGCCTTGGATCGGAGTGGCCTTTTGCACCGCTGGTCTAGGGCTACTACTCTGGAGCCTCATTTCGTTCGGGCGGAGTTTCCGCGTCGGTATCGATACTGACCGACCCGACATGCTTGTAACGTCCGGAATATTCGCCCTGAGCCGCAATCCGATTTACGTGGCTTTTGCGTCCGTACTGTTAGGCCAATTCCTAATATTCCCGAACTGGATATTATTGGTTTACATGGGTGCGGCCACATGGCTGTTCCATCGTCAGGTATTACGCGAGGAAGAGTATCTGAAGAAACATTATGGCGAGGAATACGCGGACTACTGCGGGCGGGTACGACGCTATTTGTGAACGTTACGTGCCGTCGTCTGTTCCGGCCTGGTCTTCGCCCATTGGCGATACGCAAGAAGTCCAAAAAACAGTCCGATCACCACCCAAGCCCAGCAACCCTCTTCACCCGACGACTCCCGCAGATGCCACGCCCCGTACGGCCCGCTCAGCATATCCATCTCCACCAGCTTGTTGTTGTACGCGACGTACCGCACCCGCGCCCGTTCTCCCTGTACAAAACCCGGCCCTCTGTGACTGCACAAGATCATAACGGCTTGGCCAGTCGCGTCCGTAATCATGAATCGGGTCGAACCGTTTTTAAACTCCTCCCGGATGTCCCATAAATTCCCTTCGACCATGGGGCGTGGCGAGGTGTGGATGAGCTGAAAGCTCACCAACCCAAACACAACGAGAGCAACACTGATCAGGCTTAGTCCCCAGCCTCGCCAAGCTGCCTGCTGTCTTGGCGTAAGGATGGTTCTTGACCCGCAGAGAGTCACGACAACGGCACAAAACAACAATGCAAAAAAGCTGATGCCGACGATATCTTCCGCTCGCACAGCTCACCTCTCGATACGACCTTACCCGCCCAGCGAATGGTTCAGACAGGTGCTTTTTTGGCCGACGTGCCCATTGAACCAACCATAGCAGTCGATAGCCTTTCGCGAATGATAACGTCCTTTATCGTTCATCATCCAGGCAGAGCAGAGTGCCGGCTTGCGAATGCCTGAGGGTGAAATCCGGCACATAACTGACACGCAGCCAATCAAACACGATCATTATTTGTGCAACTCTTTCCTGTTTTGCTGCTAATCCGCGGTCAGTCGGCCGTTCTGGTTGATCCTTTTTCTCCATTGCACCACCAGTGCGTTGCTTGGATATTGTCCGGGTGATCGTCCCTCCAGGCTCCGCCTATTCCTTTCGGCTCCTTGTGGTCCGGAACAATGTCGGCGTAGTCGGTAAACTCTTTCTCGCAGATTGGGCATATCCCATTCTGCTCAGCAATTTTTCGGTTCATCAGCTTCCGCATCTCCGCCGGTGAACGGAGTTCCCGGTATCCTCTCGGGTGATGAGGGTCGTCGACTCGCTGCACCCCGAGCCTGATCAGCCTCGGCTTGGGAATAAGTTCTCGACCACAGCAACTGTGGGATTTGTGTACGGGACAGTATTCATTGCGACGGAGCCTCATGTCATTCCTCCTGTAGTGCCTGGCAAAAATCTGGTGTAGTAGGCGCACAGTCAGGCAAGTACCAAAGTCACGTTTCAGCGCTGGGGCGGCCTTCTCTAGAATGGAACTTGCCGGTTCCTCCCCCTTCGCAACCGCGTAGTCAATGCATTCTTTCGTCGGCACAGCCCCGGCGCCGAGTGCGAGGGACTAGCGATACGCCTAGTCCTCACCGTCCATGCATGAAAAGCTCTGGCTGGAGGCGCTGTGGAACGAATGGGAAGTGCGAGGTCTAATTTTGGATTGGGCGTTGTTTGCCTGATCGGCCGCGTGGGATCCATACCGAGGGAGTTGGCAACCGCCAATGAGAAGTTGAGCCGTACTCGTTGGGGCCTGCGAACATGGCAGATCCTTCTGTTGTCGATTTCGTTTCTGGCTTCGCCTGCTCGGAGCGGAGCGGCCGATCAGGAGCCTGCGCCCCCAGCGGTGCCCGTTGTCGAGTTCACTGTGCAATCCGGACACACCGCCGAGATTCAAGGCCTCGAGTACGCAGCCAACGGTAAGTTTTTCGTGAGTGCGGGCAAAGATTCCACCATCAAGCTCTGGTCTCCCGGCGGCACGCTCATACGTACAATTCGCACTGGCTTCTGGCCCAGCTATCTTGCCCTTTCCCATGACAGCCAGCTGCTCCTGGCAGCCTCACGCACGGGCAACATCTTCCTGCTGTCCCTGGATGGTCGACTAGTTCACCGATTTCCCGATATACCGATGAAGGATGGGTTTGTCTCAGCCGTTGCCTTGTCCGATGACAACCATCATGTTGCGATTGCCACAACCAAAGGGCTCGTTCTCTACCGCCTGGAAGGCACTGTGGAAACGCGACTGCAACCAGTAGGCGATGCTTCTGAAGTTGAAAGTCTGCTGTACGCACGCGACGGACGCCTGATCAGCGGACATCCCGATGGTAGGCTCCGTTTCTGGACGGACGAAGGAAAGCTCGTTCGGACCGTTGTGGCGCACGACTATTCGATCAAGACGCTGGCGCTCAGTCCAGACGGCAAGACCCTGGCAACGGCGGGAAGCCCGATCTTCTTTGGCGAGGCCCCCAAGAACATAAAACCGGTCACCAAGTTGTGGGATCTCGATGGCAACCCCCTCGGACAGTTTTCCTCGCAATTCACCCAGTGCCTCCGGTTCAGCGCCGATGGCGCAAACCTCATAAGTGGTGGACGCTCCGACAATCGGGTGATCATTTACGGAAGATCTGGCGGGCTGTTACGCACAATCGCGGTTGGCGCCGGGGATCGTCGCTCGCCCTATCTCATCGCGCTCGCGCCCGACGGGCGCACGCTGATTACTGCCGATGACAATATAGATCCACCGGGACTTGAGATCTGGAACTTAGACGGCACCTTTGAACGCGCTCTGGTCGGCTTGAGTGGCCCGATGACGAACGTGGTCACATCGCCCGATGGAAACTTTATCGTGACCCTATCGGCCGATCGACTGGTGCGGATCTGGTCGTTAAACGGGCGGCTGATCGCCAGCTTGCCCGGTCACAAAGAATATCCAACCGGCCTCGTCTATGCGCCGAACGGCAAGTATTTCGCGAGCGGTGGCGACGAGGTCATTCTATGGGACCCTCTTGGCCAGAAACTCGACGAGTACACCGGCTTTAAGAATGGTGCCGGCGCACTCGCCTTCTCGCCAGACAGCCGGTTTTTGTTCTGCGGCGATGGTGGAGGCTCGGTTCACATCTACGATCTGGAGCAGAAGACCGTACGGCACCTGAAGGCAAGCGACGGCCGCATCTATGCGCTGGCGATCACCCCATCGGGAAAATATTTCGCTACCGGGAGCTATCGGGAAGAAGTTCGCATCTGGGACCTCGCCGGAAAACTGCAAGGCGAGAGCAGGTTCGATCCGAAAATCATTAAACCCGTCGGCCCGGCCTATTCGCTCGCATTCACTCCGGATGGAGACAAGCTGGTCGCCGCAACCAACAACCCAGAGAAGAGCCTGCAAGTCTTCGATCTCAAAGCGCAACTCGTGGATTCGATTAAGGTCAATAATTCTTTCCAGGGTGGTGCGATCCAATTTTCGAAGTCAGGCCGTTGGCTGGCGGCGACAGCGAACAGCACGGTCACTCTCTGGGATTGGCCATCGCGCAAGCTCGTCCGCGTGCTCAAGGGCCATGCAGACTTCATCAATGGGCTCGCGTTCACGCCCGACGAGCAACACATCGTCAGCGCCGGTCATGATGCAACCACAAGGGTGTGGCGCGTCGATAACGGCTACTCCATGGCGCTGTTGGCTCACGGCGGCGACTGGATCGTCTACACGCCCGACGGTTACTTTGACAGTTCGCACTATGGCGGGGACCTCGTCGGCATTACGCGAGGCCTCGACACCTTCGCAGTCGATCAATTCGCGCTTCAACTCAATCGGCCAGATTTGATCTTGAGCCGCATGGGGATTGGCTCGCCTGAGTTCATCGAGCATCTTCACTCCAGGTACGAAAGGCGGCTTGAGCGCAGCGGATTTCACGCGAGCGCTCCAGGACTCAAACTGGAGGCTCCCGAAGTACATCTCGTGGAAGCCAAACAGGACGGCAAGTTCGCCCAGATCGAAGCCGAGCTCAGCGATCAACAGTATCCCCTCACGAGCTACCAAATCTATGCCAATAACGTTCCCATCTTTCGAGGACAAGGAAAGCCTGTCACCGGCCTGAAGGCACGCGTGAGCGAGCGGGTCGAGCTTGTGCAGGGAGAAAACAAGGTCGAAATCAGCGGCTTTAATAGTCAGGGAGTCGAGGCGTTGCGAGCCCATTGGTCCACGATCTATCGGCCGGAATCGAAGGATCTGAAGCACGATCTCTACTACATTGGTTTCGGAGTCTCGCGTTACCGGACTCCGGCCCTCAATCTGCAGTTTGCCCACAAGGACGTGCTGGATTTAGGGGCGGCTCTTGCGCGCTATTCCGGCTCATATGGTCATGTCATCGTAAAGACGTACGTCGACGATGCCGCAACTCGCGACAACATCCTAAAGGCCGGTGAAGTTCTGAAGAACGCCGGCGTGGACGACACCGTGGTCATACTGGTTTCTGGGCATGGTGCCTACGATCTTTCCAAGGAAGCAACGTACTACTACGGGACCTACAACATCGATGTCAAGAATCTCGCCACAACAGCAGTGAGCTTTGATGAAATCGAGTCTCTTCTCCGCGATGTAGCTCCCCGCCGTAAACTGTTGCTCTTGGACACTTGCGAATCGGGTGAAATGGATGAAACGACGCGAGTGGCACTGACCGCAAAAATGCGAGAGGCGGGATTGGCCGCTCGCACTAGCCCGGTCTTCCAGCAGGCGCACTCCGCCGAACCTAAAAGAGTATTTCTCTACGAGCGGGATCGTTACATCTACAACGACCTTGCAAGGCGCACCGGTTCGATCATCTTTTCAGCGTCGCACGCAGGCGAAATGTCCTTCGAGTCGCCGAAGATTCAGAACGGCTTCTTTACCCACGAGATTCTAGAGGCACTCGCATCGAGCCAGGCGGACAGCAACCAGGACGGGAAGATTTCGATCGATGAGTTGGAGGCCTTCGTTTCATTGAAAGTCGCACTCATGACCGGCGGTTTACAACGGCCTACCGTGGACCGAGACAACATCAATCAGCGTTTTGCCTTTCCGCTGCTGCACTGAATTGGAAAACCCTAGTGTGCCGGCCATGTCAGGCATTGGAAACAGCGTGAGAGGACTCAGACCTTGACTCCAGCAGAGGCACAGATACGAGTGCAATCGGAATTGCACGTCGGCGAGAATCTGGTTTGGAGCGGCGTGCCAGATGCACGGCGTGCGGCCGTTGCCGCCATTCCCGAGACGCTCTTGCCCGGAATTCTCTTCGGAGGAGTCGGACTTTTCGTAATGATCTATGAATATGTCGGTAGCAGCACCATGCCGAAGACATCCTCGCGTTCGCTATCCCCGATGCTGGCGGCGCTCGTGATGGGATTGCCGTTTGTGATAGCCGGGCTCATCAACCTGCTGAGGCCATTGTGGATCTACTGGAGACGGCTGAACACATCGTACGGGGTCACGAATCAACGAGTCATGATGATTAGCGGGGGATCGGTGCGATCCATAAAACCCGGAGACATCTTTGATGTCAAGTATCGCGAACGACCAAATGGATCGGGCGAAGTGATGATCCGCACCGATTTTAGCGTGCGTACAAAGAATGTTCTGGCGCGAAAGCAGGGATGGCTCTACGGCGTGCCCAACGCGAAGGAAGTCGCAGCGCAGGTTTCCGCGCTGACAGGCAGGCAGACAGCCGAACCGGCGGGTTTCTGGGACCGGTAAGTCCAGGTCGACAGTGGCGGTCACTCGAAAAGAAATGGCTGGCCTTTAGACGGTTCGGCCTCCCTAAACTTGCTCAGGCCGACACCGACCAGTCGATAGCGTTGGTGTGGACAGAGATTCACCCGCTCCCGGAGCTTCAGAGCGATGTCCGTCAATTCTTCAATCGAGTTGTCGCGCTCGCTGGGCAACTCAAAGGATATTGCCGATGGCGTCTGAAACTCTCACCGCCCGGCCCGTCTGGGAAACAGGATTAATATTGCTGTCAGATGACCGTACGCAAAATCGTTCATATCGATATGGACGCTTTCTACGCCTCCGTCGAACAGCGCGATGACCCGCAACTGCGGGGGAAGCCTGTCGTTGTCGCTTGGCGCGGCAACCGTTCTGTTGTCTGTGCTGCCTCGTATGAAGCGAGACGCTTCGGGGTCCGATCGGCTATGCCAGCGGTTCATGCGGAACGCTTGTGCCCCGATGGAATCTTTCTTCCTCCAGATTTCGTACGATATCGGGCGGTCTCGCGTAGCGTGCGCGAGATCTTCAAACGGCACACCGATCTGGTGGAGCCGCTGTCGCTTGACGAAGCGTATCTCGACGTTACCGAGAACAAGACTGGTTTGCCGACCGCTACTCGTGTTGCGTCGGCAATTCGCGAGCAAATCCGTCAGGAGTTGCACCTGACAGCCTCCGCTGGCGTGGCGCCTAACAAATTCTTGGCAAAAATCGCCTCTGACTGGCGCAAACCTGACGGACTCTTCGTCATCCAGCCTGGCGACGTGGACACATTTCTGTCGCCGCTGCCTGTGGGACGCCTCCCTGGTGTAGGCAAAGTGACAGGAGAAAAGCTCGACAAACTGGGAATGCGGACGGTGAGCGACCTGCGAAGTCTGGATTTACCGACTCTCGAAGGCCACTTCGGTCGCTATGGTCTGCGTCTTCACGAACTCGCCCGAGGTCTCGACAATAGCGAGGTCGTCCCGGACCGGCCCACACAATCCATGTCCGCAGAGGATACATTTGAGCAGGACGTACCCCTGGCAGAAACGGAGCCAATGATCCGTCTTCTTGCGGAAAAGATTTGGTCTGCTTCGCGCAAGGAATCACGCATCGCACGTACGGTAGTCCTCAAACTGAAGACCAGCGAATTCGATATTCTCACCCGCAGCCACACGCCCGTCTCTCCTCCCTCTTCCTGTGAAGAATTGACCAACATCGCCTTGTCGCTCCGGGAGCGAGTGGATCTGGGCCCGCACCAACGCTTTCGCCTCGTCGGCGTTGGCTTAAGCAACTTTTCCGAACCCCAAGAAAAGGACGATATGCCCCCACAGCCAGCCCTTTTCGAGTAGCACACATTTTTGACAGGAGATTCTTATGGGAGGATGTGGTGATGAGAATGTCCGGCTTGCGGGTCAATGCACACTCGATTCGAGATGATGCTTTATCTCGCTCGGCGACTACGAAACTGCTAAACTCTGCTCAATTGACACGCATTAAGCGCAGAAGAATGAATCCGCTTTTCAACAAGGTTGATGTATTCGCCGTCATCGAACATCAGAAACAGGGACTCAAGGACGCCTTTCAGAGCATTACGAATACTGAACTCGATACCGACCCGGTTGCTGTTGCCGCGAAGTTAATCGAACAGTTCGGTGTCAATGTTCCTGTCCTTGAGGAGGACAAGAAGTATGCGGTGACGAAGGAAACACAGGTAGATGTCAGCCGCGACCCGACGCGATTTATCCGGGACCGCTCTCAGCCGTTTTACGTCGGTGGAACAGAAGTCAAAATCGTCATCCCGTTTCGAGGGGATGCCCCCCTCTTTGATGTGCGACCTACGATGTTCACGCTCAATCCGCCATTCGGCGAGATTCACGGCAATGAACTTCATCTCGTCTACGTCTTGGCACGTTCAGATTTCGATGTCGAAGCTGCGGCGAACCGAACGGTCGGACAAGTCAACCAGTATCTGCAGAGTCTTCAGGGGTCGGCGGAACAACTGAAAGGCGAGCTTCAGCAGCTTGTCAATTCTTTAATCCAGAAGCGCAAGCAGGAACGTGGGACGCACTCTCAGATTGTCGCTGGGCTGAGAATACCCGTCAGGCAAGCGCCGACGACTGAGACGCCAGTTACAGAACCAACTCGGAGCAACACTCCAGACAAGAACGACGAATGGGATGTCTTCATCTCACATGCGAGTGAAGACAAGAATGAAATCGCGCGTCCGCTGGCCGAGGCACTCCGAGCCAAAGGTTTGCGTGTCTGGTACGACGATTTCTCTCTTCAACTCGGAGACAGTCTTCGACAGTCCATCGACAGGGGTCTAGGGCGGTCGCGATTCGGAGTGGTGATTCTCAGCCCCCGCTTTTTCGAGAAGCACTGGCCTCAACAAGAACTCAACGGCTTGGTGACGCGGGAGGTCAACGCGACGAAGGTCATACTTCCGGTGTGGCACGGAGTGACGTTCGATGATGTTCGTAGATACTCTGTGACTCTCGCTGACCGACTTGCAGTTCAGACCAGTCAAGGTCTAGCGGTGGTAGTGGAGAAAATAATGGCAGTCGTCTTGGGCAACGGCGCACAGACGCCGACTGGTAAGACCGTAGACAATTCCTTCGACGGAGAAAGGGTACGGCATGTCCGCCAAGTCGTGCTCTATGCGATGACCTTCAGCGGCCAGCAGTTGTTGCGCTGGCTACTCCTACAGGGTCAAGTTGAATGCGTCCGCCAGTTCGTGCCGGAAATCTCCATCGAAACGCAGAACCATGAGATTGAAATCGCAGTCAACGCTGGGATTGTGCGTCGGGTCGAGGGACGCGGCGCTTTGTCTCACACTTACTACGTCGTGAACCCAGAACTCAAGGCAGCTCTCGAAAGCGTTCTGGCGGAGATATTGGCGGAAGGAAAATGACGCCCACCAGCACCGTCCGAGCGTATCACCTTCTCAGTTCTCATCATGCGTTAGACAATTTGCGTCATCGTCGATTGAAGATGGCACAGCTAGACGATTTGAATGACCCGTTCGACCTCTGGGCACTCGCACAGCCTGACCGAAAGCTGCGGATGGCTCTGCGTCTCTTTCGACGAGAAGTCGCACAAACATTCGGGATGGTCTGTTTCAGCTTGGCGTGGCACAATCCTCTCCTCTGGAGTCACTACGGAGACCGGCATCGCGGGATAGCACTCGGATTCGACCTCAATGTGACAAAGTGCAAGAAGGTCAAATATGTCGAGGAGAGACCGGAACTGCGTACGATTGACTTGACAGTCGCCCACGAACTCCTGTTCACCAAGTATGTCGATTGGAAATACGAGGAGGAAATACGCACGTTCACGAATCTCAACGATATCGACGCGGAGACGAAACTTTACTTCGCAGACTTCGGGGAGGATTGCGCCTTGCGGGAGGTCATCCTTGGCCCACTTAGCGACGTGACCGGGCATACCTTGCGTGAAGCACTAGGAGACATGAATCTGGGCCACGTGAGGTTGACAAAAGCGAGACTGGCGTTCAACAGCTTTCGGGTTGTCACTGACCAGCGCGGGTTGCATTCAGAGTTCACACGCGACGAATAGGAGGAGCGATGTGAACGATTCGCAATGTCGGTGTGGCACAGACGAAGCTGATCGGAGCCGCATGGATGTGTACTTAATTGACGGGACGTATGAATTGTTCCGGCACTTTTTTGCCGTGCCCGCTGCGAAAGATGTGAACGGCCAAGAGGTTGGCGCGGTACGCGGCGTCCTGGCTTCCGTTTTGTCCATGATGGAAGGCGCAGCAACCCACATCGGGGTTGCAACCGATCACGTCGTGGAGTCGTTTCGCAACGATCTGTATCCCGGGTACAAGACCAGCGAAGGCGTACCTCCGGAGTTGCTCTCTCAGTTTCCCGTTCTCGAGGAAGCACTGGAGGCAATGGGAGTGATGGTATGGCCCATGGTCCGCTTCGAGGCGGATGATGCGCTTGCTTCCGCGGCCGCCAAGGCAGCACAGGATGACCGTGTAAAGCAGGTGTTCATTTGCACGCCCGACAAGGACCTCAGTCAGTGTGTCGTGGGCACGCGGGTCGTTCAGATGGACCGCAGACAAAATATCGTGCGCGATGAGGCCGGCGTTGTGGCCAAGTTCGGGGTGAAGCCTCAATCGATTCCGGACTACCTGGCCGTGGTCGGGGATAGCGCAGACGGCTTCCCAGGTGTGCCGGGATGGGGAGTAAAGGCTGCAGCGCTTACGTTATCTCAGTATCCCCATCTTGAAGACATTCCGAAGAATTGGGAGGAATGGCATCCATCAATCAAAAGGGCCCGCGTTCTGTCCGAAGCTCTATTCACCTCATGGAGCGACGCCCTGTTGTTTCGCACTCTCGCAACCCTGCGGCTCGATGTGCCCGTTTTTGACACGGTCGAGCACCTTCGTTGGAAGGGACCACGTCCGGACTTTGAGGACTGCTGCCGTCGAATGAAATCACCCAATCTGTTGGGTCGCGTGACATCGGCAAAATCGACGATCACGGAACGCGTAGGTCGGTCTTGAGAGTCGGTGGCATTGGTCATACGCTGGAGCATATTCAGCCTGTGTTTCGCAGCAGCAACTCTCACTCCCCACGGCACAGGTACTCCATTTCCTTGGTACGGGTTCAACGCGAAAGACAGGAGTAGACTTTGCTGCATGCAGTAGTGGTGAAGTTGCACAATACCGGCAATCCAGAGGCGTAAGTACGGTCTCATGGGGGGAAACGTGACAGCCACGAGTCCGGAAGTTCATGCTTGGTAAAGCCAATGGATCAAGTCGACCCACTCCGCCGTGAGCCTTTTTCTAAATGGGCGCCGCGACGCGCTTGGCAGGTCGCTTCGATCACCCTCATGGCGGTCTCGGTCGTCCTCTTCGTTGCCGTATTGATTTCGAATCTTCAAAACCCAAAAGTGTCCATCCTGCTGTTGGTTGCGATGACCGCAGCTTTCTCCATGTTCAGTCTTCTTTTGGCGAGGGTCTTTCTGCACCTGCACCGTGACCAACGCAACGCAGCCAGTGTCGTCCAAACTACCGAGCAGGAATTCCACCAGATGGCGAGCAATATCCAGGAGGTCTTCTGGATGATTGATGCCGAGAGCAAGAAGGCTCTTTACGTCAACCAGGCCTATGAGACCATCAGCGGGCGTTCGTGCCAGTCTTTGATGGAGAATCCCTCTTCTTATGAAGAAGTCATTCACCCCGACGACCGTGGTCACGTGCTTCGAAAACTGGACGAAGCGTCACAGAACGGACAGTTTGATGAGCAGTTCCGGATCGTAAGGCCCAACGGCGAGGTGCGCTGGGTTTGGGCGCATGGCTTTCCGGTACGCGATGCCGGAGGCAAGATTGGCCGCCTCGTCGGCACAGTTCTTGAGATTACGGCGCAAAAGGAAGCGGAGGAACAAGGCGCAACCAATCTTGCCCTGGCCCAATCCTCATCGGCCGAAGCCGAGGCTTTGCGCAAGGCGACTCTTGGCCTGACCCAGGATCTCCGCATGGACGTCGTTCTTGATGCGCTCCTCCAATCACTGGCAGACCTTGTACCGTACACGTGCGCTCGGGTCTTGATCCCTGAAGGCGGTCCCCATGTGCTGTCGCTCGGAGAGAAACTCCGCCACGAGACTCCAAAGCCCCGTTCGGAATCCCCTCTGACTCTCAATGCCGACGACTCTCCGTTCCTGCAGCGCATCTTGGCTGGACAGAGAAGTGTCTTGATTGCAGATACCAGACAAGAAGAGTCGTGGCAAACCTTCGAGGGACATGCACATCTGCGCTCCTGGCTGAGCGTTCCGCTGGTCGCGTCCGAGCGGTACTTGGGATTTCTTTCCGTCGGCCACACGGAGCCCAACCGCTTCACTCAAGACCATGTCCGGCGGGCAGAATTATTGGCAATTCCCGCGGCGGCAGCAATTCAGAATTCCCGCTTTTACGAGCGCGCAGAGATTTATGGCGAGGAACTGGAAAGACGCATCGAGGACCTTCGCCAGGCCCAGGCGGCCTTGCTGCAATCGGAGGAAGGACGCAGGGCCTCTGAGGAGAAGTTCCAGAAGGTGTTTCGCTCGAGCCCAATTCCGTTCTCCATCACAACGTTGGCGGAGGGGCGGTTCCTGGATGTAAACGCGGCATTCGAGCACCGGTACGGCTATTCCCGGGCAGAAGTGCTCGGCCGCACCGTCCATGAATTAAGAATGTGGGAAGATCCGTCAGACCGCACACTGATGGTCACACAGCTCCAGCGCGGTCCAATCCGCAACGTCATCACCCGGCTTCGCACGAAGTCCGGCGAGATCAAGACCACGGCTTATTCCGCGGACAAGTTCCAGTTCGACGGCCAACTATGCGTTCTGGCCGTATCAGAAGACCTGCCGGAATATAAGCAGTCCTTAACCAACTGAGACATTTCCAGGTGTGATCGGAAACGAGCAGGTGCAGATTCCGCCCTCGATTTGCAGCAACTTCCTGACTCCAACCTTTGACGTTTCTCTCATGACGCTTCTGCTGTCCGGAATTCCGACCGTGGAAGAGAAAAATCACCACCTCCAAACAAAAGTGCGGCACGATGGTTCTCATCGTTTGACGTCAGATGGCGGTGTCGCAGCAAGCATGGGGTAGGTCGGGAGACAGCAACCGCGAGACGACGGCGGCTCGTATTAAGGGTACTGTACAGGCCGCTCTTGGCAAGTCCATAAGAATGCGCCATTTCGTTGGACGGCCAAACACGGCATTGGGCCAGGAGTTTCGCGATGGATGGGCAATTGAACAGCAAGCCTACAGTTTGCAAACGAGATCGCGGGCTGCACGCGACCTTCTCTAGCCGGCAGAAATTCCCTCTACCCAGGTGGGAGAGTGTCATATTGTCCGGTTTCCCGACCGCTGGAGAACCGTCTCTTTCACGCCGCATCTGCCCCGGAACAGACCCCCGCGATCTGGCTTCAGATTGGAAGGGAAACCAACTACCGCTGCCACGGGACGGCATCCCGCCGCAGTCTCGCTAGTCACGTTCAGAGTTTTCTGCCTCCGCCTGGCCCGGATGTGCTCTGAGAGTTTTGTATGTCCAGTGCCGGCGAAGAAACGCGTAATCAAGCCACCATCAACCCTCGATTGCTGCCTGCGATCGATCGTTTGCTGATCGCTGGGATCAAGCTCGGACCAGCGAGAAAGCACAAGGCGATCAATAAGATCCTGCAACTGGTGCCGACCTGGACACGCGGGGATTGCTGGCGGCGCATTCGTCAGTTGCGAAGGACTTCTGAGCTTGCGGGTCTTGCGCAGACCCCGTTGCGCGACAAGTTGGAAGAGTCCGCTGGCGTCGCCGCCGTTCGACGGGCGCCTTCCCGGCCATGGATCCCGGCAGATGATGACAAGCTTTTGAATTGGGCTGGGTACGAACCGGTGAAGAAGATTGCCCAGCGGCTCGGCCGTTCCGTCCGAGCTGTCCGCTTCCGGCTTGGAGCGCTGGGCATGAGCGCAAAAGTCACTGACGGGTGGTCGCAGCGCGGGTTGCGGACGCTGTTACGCGTAAGCCCCGCCAGGCTCCGGTATCTCATCGGAAACGCTATGCTGAGAGTTCGCGACTCACGCATTACTGCGAGCTCTTTGACGGCGTTGTGCGGGAAGAGCCGTCCATCAACGAATCCCTCCACCATCGAAAGAGTCAGGGCTGCGATTGCCAAGGATGACGCACACTCCTGGGAGCGGGCAGCCGGTCTCTTGGGCGTTACGGTCGCGGAGGTGCAGAATCTGATTTCCGGCAGTCAGCTGAAGCTCGTCGATATGTTTGTCACAGACAGGTCGTTTGAGGAGTTCTGCAGGAAGCATGGAGGCGAAATCAATACCTCGCTGATGGATCCCGCGACGGCAAAATGGCTGGCGAGCGAATACGGCGTATCAGGATCTGGCAACGGCAGGACTGTTTCGCGCGCTCAAAAGCACGCGTTGGTGACCAGAAGGTGCAAGTGCGGAAAGAAAATAGCTGGCAATGTCTATTTCAAACACGTGAAGCACTGCCGTCCGGCGGAAGGGCCGGCGATGCGTAAGGCCGGTTGAAAATACGAACATCTATGCAGGATTGACACGGCGGACCAATCTGCAGGCGTCGACGTGAGTCCCAGGTTTGTCGCGTTTGACATCAATATGGGCTGGAATAGAACTAACGGCAGAATGATGGGCTTAGTTTTACGTAGATGAGGGCGGAGATAAGGTGGTCCGGTTTTCAATCAGCAAGAGTGCTTCCAACGAACTCATCGGCACCGGGGCTTGCGTATCGGTCTCAAGCCGTACAAAATCGAAGATCACGCGGCATTTTCGGGTACCCGAGTCATGGCAGAGTCAATCATGTTCACAAAGTCAGGAATCATCGAATTACACACCACCATGCATGAACGGTTGGACCTTCTATTACTCCATGTTGCAACCGTCCCTGATGACCTCCGCCACAAGCAGATTTCAGGATTCGGCCATCCCTCCATTCGGAAACAGCTTGTACATATCCTGACCTGCGAGGAAGGCTGGGTCCATGATCTGCAGAACAAAACGTTTGCCGGTTGGCACGAAGAAGACTGCCCAACCATGGCGGACTTGCTGGCGGCCAAAGACCGAATACGAAAGGCGACAGGAATCTACGTCGGCGATCTCACGGAGGAGCAACTCAACACGACCCTGGCCAAGCGCCCCGTGGATTGGGGCGGCGAACTCCGAAGTCCCGCTTTTATCCTATTGCACGTCATAACCCACGCATTTCACCACAAGGGCCAGGTCGTCGCGATGCTGCGAATTCTCGGATATCCAGCTCCGGACACAGACCTGCAGGCGGTGTAGGTTTCACGACCCTTCGGCGGTTGCCAGTACAAATAGTGAGACCAACCGACCTCTTCTAGCGTTTCGGGCGCTGCCGATGATTTATTTTGATTTGCCTTGCTTGCGAGGATCCTCTGTGGCATCGACGTACTCGGTCGAAGATGGACCGAATCCAGTAATCTGAACGACGACAGCTTCATTACCGGTCTCTGCGAAGTGATTCCGAGAGGGTGGTTCGGTATAAAAACTGCCTGCTGGCAGGGACTTTAGCTTTGCCTCGTCAAACTTGTCGCCGTAACCGATATGCCATGTGCCGGAGACTACGGTCGCAACCCTGTCATCGCGATGAGAGTGCGCGGCGATCCGTGTGTGTGCTGGCACGCGAAGCATGATGGTATATACGCCTGCTTCTTTAGGATTACCTTTCAGAACAACGGTCTCGATACCGGCGATGCCGGAGCTTCCAGTACCCGGATTGCCCACTTGCGGAAACTTATACTCCGCAGGAGTGAAGCGTTCTTCACCCAAGTCGCCGCCGGCACTGCTTGCAACGGTACCAGCGCTAGCGGGACCATCCAGAAATTTACGAATCAGCGCCACCGTGTAATCCGGTCGTTCTTCCATCAGCCAATGTCCCGAACCTTCGACGACCTCCTCCTGCACGTGGGTCGCTACATGACGCATGATCACAGCTTGTAGGGGACCGAAGGACTTCTCTCCACCCACCGCCATCACAGGCATCGTCAGCTTCGTTTGTTCGAAGACCTTATTATCCTTCGCATCCTGCGAGAACGCTGCAAACTGCGCGAATCCGGCTCGCATTCCTCCTGGTTGCGCATACGTGGCGGCAAAAAAATTCCTGGTGTCCTCGTCAGGCTTACTCGGGTCACCGGTAAAGTCGTTCCATATCCTGTCAAAGTAAATGCGCTCCCGGCCGGCCACCAGCCGTTCCGCATCCGGTCCATGAAAGTTGAAGTGCCAAACTCCAGGATTTTGGAGAATCTCGCTCCAGGGATCGATCCCAGGAATTGGTGCGTCCATGACGACCAGCCTCTCAACCTTATCGGGGTACGTCGCGGCATAAGCGTATGCGACCATGTTCCCGATGTCGTGAGCAACCACAAATGTCTTGTCGTATCCCAACGAGGTCACCACCGCACGAATATCCCTGGCCTGAGTCTTTTTGTCGTAGCCGTCGGCGGGCTTGGAGGAGCGCCCAATGCCGCGGAGGTCCGGCACGACCACCGTATGGTCCTTCATGAGATCTGCGGCCAGAGGGGCCCACGAATCGCTATTTTCCGCGTACCCATGGATGAGTACCACGACAGGGCCGCTCCCTCCCCAACGCACAAAAATGTCTGCCCCCTCCGGGCTGTGTATGGTCTTCGCTTGAAAGCTAGACGGCAAGGAAGGCTGAGCTTGGCTTGAAACTGTTGCCAAGGTGAAAAGGGTTACGGCGAGAAAACGTCGAATCATTGACACCTCCGTACACGGGAGCGATTGGCGTTACGAATTGTAGACCATCGAATGCATCCGAGGATTCGCCGCTGCTGCACGGAGAACGACCGACGCGCTTGGTGTCGATCTTCTCCGTGTCGGTAGTCGCCGCAAAAGCGTCGCTCCAGGGCGCGGCAAATCAGCGGAGCCATTTAAGGCTGCGGGCAGCGGCTGAGGCCTTCAAGCACAAGGTATGAACCTTTTAAGATGCTCTGGGCAATTGTGTTCGGAAGCGGATTCTGCTTATCCGGTCCATCTCTTGGTACAGTGCCGCGAGTTTCTCAGAACGCAGGTGATAGCCAAGAAGGTCGGAGGATGTCAGCGATGATTCTTGTCGCAGCGTTTGAATTTGCAGGTCAACTAATTGGTGGACTTCGTGTTTGATGGCGGAGGCTGGGTGTGTCATCACGGATTCTCCTGCCCGAATTGTAGCGGACGCTAGGAACACCTGCCCAGACCCCGCTTTTACGGACGGTAAGCTTCGGCTCAAGAATTAGGAATTGATCTATGCCCGACTGGCGCGTAGGGAGGAATCGACGGCTCGCTCGACATAGGCGTCTGCATCTCTCCGCCAATCTTCAAATGATGGGTAGGGGTTTGGCAGGTGCGCCGCCCACGCCTGATCGCGATGATCCGCATATTCCATGGTGCGAATCGCTCGCGGGTGGCTTTGTACTTGGATAAGCATGGCGTCGAACCATCCTTCAGCTTTTGCGTGCTGGAAGGAGTGGTCAGCGATCCAGCACATGAGTTGCTGCCAGCCTTGCGAAGTCGCCTTGCTTTCATGTCCACGTGCACTGCCGATTAAGTACAAGAATCCGGGACAACGGGACTCTAGCTCGTTTCGGACTTCGGCGGGAAGTTGGGATGGGCATTCCAGTGCTGGGCGAGCCCAATATGCGAAAGCCTCCCAGTCCATGTATTGAGATGCCGCCGCAGCCAGGCGATCCGGATCGACGAGCTTAGAAGTCGCTCTGGCCCTTCTCTCGTGGGGCATAAGATGGGCCGTGTCGTCACATTGCGACGCCATGCCTTTCCATTCTTCGAATGACGGATAGGGGGTCGGCTTGGCCCTTCTCCACTTCTCCACGCACTCCGACCAGAAGACTTCGGCTCGCTGGTAACGCGAATCTCGCACAGCGTAATACGTAATCGCGTTGAACCAGCCTTCGTGCTTGGCAAAACCAAAGACGTGCTCATCAATCCAATCCTCGAGACGAAGAGCAAGAGGCTTCTCTTTCACGGCCTTCGCCGTGAGTGTCTTGTCGCGTTCGAGAAATCCTGGACAACGCTCCTTCAGAATATCAACGAGCCAATCCGGGGTTTGTCCTTCGACTTCCAAGATCGAGCGGGCCCACAGGTAGAACTCCTGCCAGTCGATGTACTGGGTACGAGTATCTAGCAGGCGTTGCCAAGGGATACGCCGGGCTTGTTCGTCTGCACGCTCCCTGGCTAGGCGCTGCAGTTGGACGGCAGTGTTGCGCATCGGGGGAAGTTTCGCCTTCTTCAACCGCAATCTCCAGGGGACAGGATACCTGCCCGTAACTGTCCGCTCTGACTCCGCTGTCTTCTGCGTCGAGTCTACTCAAATCTGCCGGACGCGCAACCGACGCATCCATGTTGGCAGAATAGGCAGTTCGAAGTTTACGAGTTCTCGTTATGCGTTATGCGTTCGACGGCAGCAGTTGAAGAAGGAGATGGCGGATGGCGTCGGGCTGGTGCTGGCCGGCGCCGCCGATGAGCGTGAATGACCGCTCGAATCCTTTCGGTCCCTCGATTTTCAATTCCCAGCTGTCACTCTCCCGCGAGCCGACAATTGAAACTCGCCATTCCCCTGGTCGATCGCTCAGCACATGCTCGATCACGAGCGCAATCTCTGCACGAGTGTTGGAATCGCCGGTATTCTGCATCTCGACCACGACCGCCATAGTGTCTCCTATATTGTAGTGACGCAGACGCAGGTGGCACCTTCGTTTTGGCGATTTTGGCTTTCTCGAAATGCTGGGTACCGGAAGGTCAATTCTGTGTCGGCGAGAAGAAGGTTGGGAACAGCTGCTCCTCCTTGTGTTTTGCTAGACTGAGAGTCCATGTGCGGACGATACCGCCTCACTGCGAAGGAGCGCTACCTTCGCGACCATTTTGGTCTCGACGAGGATCTGTCTTGGGCGCCACGTTGGAACATTGCACCGACGCAGCCGGTTCCTATCATCCGTCAACACCCCAAGGAACCGAAGCGCACGTTTGGTTTGGTCCGTTGGGGGCTGATCCCCTATTGGGCCAAAGACCCGTCCATCGGATTCAAGACCATCAACGGCATGTCGGAGACTGCAGCGGAGAAGCCCGCCTTCCGTGACGCCATGAAACGCCGCCGATGCGTGATTCCCGCAGACGGCTTTTATGAGTGGATGCGAATCAGTTCCAAAGAGAAACAGCCATACAATTTCGGCTTGGCAGACGACTCACTGTTTGCCTTCGCTGGGTTATGGGAACGCTGGCGGGATCCGGCCGGCGAATTCCTCGAAACATGCACGATCCTCACCACCAAACCGAACTCGCTGGTTGCCGATGTGCATGATCGGATGCCCGCTATCCTGAAGCCAGAGGATTACGACCTGTGGTTAGACCCTGGCGTGACAGATGCAGCACTCGTGGTCGACACACTTAGGCCGTTCGACTCCAGATTGATGAAGAAATATCCGGTCAGTACGCGGGTCAACCGGGCCGAGAACGACGACCAGCAGTGTTCGCAAGAGGTTCCGATCGCGAATACAGCCCAGTTGTTGTTCTGAAACTCACGGACCGTCGAACAATCTGCAACCTGTCGCTCGCGAGAATGTGACCCATTCAAAGCTGACGGGCAAATCAGTCGCAGTGCCTCTGTTGGAATGTTGGAATTTAACCATAGGAGGAGATCCAATCAATGACGCTCGAATGCATCAATCCCAAGGATCTGCCTACTCCGCAAACGTACACCCAGGTCGTCGTTGCGACGGGAAGCAAGATGGTGTTCGTCTCGGGCCAGGAACCGGAAGACATACATGGCAAGCTTGTTGGCCCTGGTGATCTTGCTACTCAGGCGCGCCAGGTGTTTGGTAATCTCGGTCGAGCACTTGCTGCTGCCGGTGCGCGGCCTGCGCAGGTCACCAGGATCACAATCTACGTCGTCAATTACAAACGCGACGAATGCTTGCCGATTATTGAAAAGGCCCGGATAGCGCTGTTCGGAGATCACAAGCCAGCGGACGTGGTGCTTGGCGTAGCGACGCTGTCCCCCGGCTACCTGATCGAAGTTGACGCGATCGCGGTCATGGATTGACGGCCACCGCGAGCCACACAAGGACGCGGTAGAGCATCTGTCGTTGGAATCGGTCGATAAAGCTTAACTTAACCAGGACGCGGTTCAGACCGTGGGGATCGATCTAATGCGAGACTCCCTCAGCAGGTCCAATTCCTGTGGGACTTTACGTACCTTTGTTGGAATTTAACCAAAAAGGGGTGTTTACGGGCTGTTATAATAATGCACAAAACCCCCTCCATGAGGGGGTTTTGTGCAATAGCATATTGCCATTTGGCGCTTTAAGGCGTACTATTTGTACCGAAACCCCCTTACGGAGGGGGTTTAGTGTAGGAGAATAAGATGGAGTTTCTCGCCCGGTCCTTGTCCCCTCAGGAAAGCCGGGTCGTGCTTGCCCTCAGCGAGCGCGGCCTCCGAGGCGTCGCGCGCGAAGAGATTATTGAACTGCTCGGCGCGAGTTCCAAAGCTGTCGACAACGTCATCGAGTCGTTGCGCCGCAAGGGCTGGCTCGAACGCGCCAGCTGGGGCAAATACCTGCTCATCCCACCCGACCAGGGCCCTGAGGCTCTCGGCAACAGCAATCTTCTGGCACAAGCTAGTCTTATTGCCGAGCCTTATTACATCGGCTACGGCACCGCCGCCACCCATTATGGGCTGACGACGCAGCACCGCAATGTGATCTTCCTGGTAACGCCCGTGCATGCGCGCGCGCGCCGGGTGGGCGACGCAAAAGTCCGGATCGTCAACCCCTCCGCAAACAAATTCTTCGGTTTTGAACCCATCGACGTGCTCGGCTACAAGGTCATGATCTCCGACCGTGAAAAGACAGCCATCGACTGCGCCGACCGCCCGGCGCTGGCCGGCGGCGTCGGGGAGGCAGCCATCATTCTGGCCACCGCCAGCCGGCGGTTCGACTGGACGAAAGCGGCTGACTATCTCAAACGGATCGAATCCGGTGCGCTCGTGCGACGCTTTGGCTGGCTCGCCGATCACGTCAACGCCGATATGCCGGCGGACGTGCGCGAACGCCTGCTCATCCTCACCGGCCGCAGCACCCGGGCATGGCTCGGTCCCGCTCCCGACCATATCGTGCCGCGCGCCATCGGCTATAACAAGACTTGGCGCCTTTTCGTTAACGTGCCCCGCGAGGAAGTCCACGGCAGCGCTGGACTGGGCCGGCGGAAAACCGTCACCAAGGAGAGTTAGGGATGCTGACCCAGCCGCAGGTCCAACGCTACTCGAATGAATCCGGACTGCGGGACATCATGATCGCGGAGAAGGAGGTGATTCTGACCTTCCTTCTGCAGCTGCTGTCGGAACGCGGCATTCTGGACAGACTGGCCTTCAAGGGCGGCACGTGTCTTCGGAAAATGTTCCTCGGCACCCAGGGACGATTCTCTACCGATCTCGACTTTACCGGTATCGAGGATCACGATCATGAGGAGGTCGTCCTCGACATCATGGCGGCGTTCGAGCAACCCTATTACGGAATCCAGTTCGCCATTCCCGACGAAGGTTACTACGAAACGCAGGACAGCATGTCCTGGGGCGCCAATCCCACCTACTCTCATGACTGGAATCAGGGCGAGAGCGAAATCAAGCTGCAGATCAGTCGCCGCGAAACGCCGACGTTGCCGACGGAAAGGCGGGCACAGATATTGCAGAATTATTTTAGGTTCCTGCCGTTCGCACCGGGGGACATTGTCTGCCTTGCGCTGCCCGAAATCGTCGCCGAGAAAATCCGTGCCTGCTATCAGCGCAACAAGGCGCGTGACATCTACGATCTCGCGATGTTCGCCGCGCGACCGCTCAACCAGGCGCTCATCCGCCGCCTCGTGGTATTGAAGCTCTGGCAGGCGCGGGATACTTTTGATCCAGCTCTCCTGATGCAGAAATTTGAGGATGGCCGGGATTTCGATTGGGAGGATCTCCGCCAGCTCCTCAACCGTGCCGTCGTGATTGACCGCGAGAAAATCACAGCTGACTGCATCAAGGGATATGGATTTCTGGCGGAGCTGACCGAACACGAGAGAGTCGTCGCGAATGATCGGTATCAGCGCGAGCAAGTTACAGTGGAAAGACTTCGAGTGGAGCTGTAGTGGACGCTGGATAAATACCAGGCTTCGGTTCGGAAGCCAGAACGATTACTCAGCCTTCCGTCATGTTTGTGGTGCAGCGCGATGATTGTGATTTTTCTCATCCGATCCCCATTGTCCTTCCTATTTTCCGCACGATGCCATATTTCACGTTGAGGAATTCCTGTAAGGCCGATGGCAGACAAGTCGCCAGATCCTGCCAGGTGAGAACCCTGCACCTGCTTCTGAGCTCGGAAGGTCTTATACATCGCAGAATCTCGTACCAGTCTTCAATCAGGTCCGGCCGCCGGGCATCAAGCAGCAGGCAGAAAGACAGATCGAGAGCGTGCGCCGCGAGCACATTGCGCAAGAGCTGATAAGAGACGTACTTCTGGCCACGGCGTGGTAGATCGCCGACTTCAAAGACCTCCTCCAGATCGCGATATCCTTCGACGATCGCGGCGCTCTGGGTTTGAAAATCCGCCTCGGTGAGTTTTGCCTCGATCAAGACAGAGCCGAGTTTCATGTCAATTTCGGTCCTCTCGACATGGCCGCTGGTCAGAGGAACGCGTGGCTTGAATCCAAACTCAGGACGATCGCCAATCTCAGTTCCTAACAGCAAGCTGAGCTCTCTTCTTTTCGTCACGCCGGGATAGCAAAATATGTTCATCAGCAGGGCGTCCGAGCTCATCGAGGAGTCGAGTTCCTTCCAAACGCAATCGCTCTTCGGCAACGCGCGATCCGCACTGCTGTGCACTTTATCAAGTCTTTTTCTCCACTCCGGCCGTCTCAGAAGAGCCTGGTAGCTGGCCGAGATGAAGTTGCCATGCTTCTCACCGCATGGAGATGCCTGGTACACCACGACTGGCATTTCTCCGTAGCTGGTCACATGAGGCACCTGTTCGAGAGCCGCGTACGAAGCGTTCCGAGCGCTTAGCTCACGGCGAAGAAAGGCGGCGTGTCGGATTGGTCGGTTGGACACTCGAGTATTTCCCGAATCAATGAAAATCATGCGACTGAGTAGCGGCGGCACTGACAGAGAGCGGCGAGATGCGTTCGGCTCTAAGATGAACAACACCGTCCTGATTCTGAACGCGACCTTTCACCTGAATAAAGCGTTCGTGCAGCACGACCATCGGATCGAGACTGTAGACGTCGGGCATCACAATCACGTTGGCATGGCCCGTCTCATCTTCCAGGGTCAGAAAAATGAGGCCCTTGGCAGTTCCGGGCCGTTGACGAGTGATGACGCAACCGGCCGCCACGGCGGACCGGTTGTGCGGAAGTTTCCTGAGTTCGCTCGCTGACACGATGCCCATTTGCCGCAGTCGTTCGCGCCGGTATGCCATGGGATGCGGACCAACGGTTAGGCCAGTACCGTGGAAATCCGCCACCAGCCGTTCCTCAACTTCCATTGGCTTCAGTGGCAATGACTTGTCCTGCTCGACAAGACCTTCCAGCAGCCGCGGTACGCGAGAGCCGTATTTCTCAACCTGCCATAAGGCGTCACGGCGATGAGGTTTGACTTCGCTATCGGTTGCAATCGTGTTCAAGGCCCCGATCGCAGCCAACATCCGCAGATCAGGCCTCGTTAATTGGGGCGCTCGCACGGTCAGATCGGGAATGGAGGCAAAAGGTCGGGCATTGCGGCTGGCGACCGCCGCTTCCGCGACGCTTTGCCGAAGTCCCCGCACGTAGCGCAACCCAACGCGTAGAACGATTTCGCCGGCTTCATGTTCGAGCGTGCACTCCCAATTCGAGCGACTAATATCAACCGGTCGAATTTTCAGCCTATGCCGCTGGGCATCCTTAACGATCGTCGCCGGACTGTAAAAGCCCATGGGTTGGCAATTCAACAGTGCGCACGTAAACGCCGCGAGATAACGCACTTTCAAATATGCGCTCGCGTAAGCCAGCAGCCCGAAGCTGGCCGCATGCGACTCGGGAAATCCATAGGCCGCAAAAGAGCTGACGAATTTTACGATCTTATCCTGTGTCTCAGTAGGGATCGCGTTTTCAGTCATGCCCTCGCGCAATTCGGTCTCAATTTGTTGCATGCGCTGCTCCGAGCGCTTGTGGCTGAGCGCCCGTCGCAGCTCTTCCGCTTGACCTCCCGTGAAATTGGCGCAGACCATGGCCATCCGCAGCAGTTGCTCCTGAAATAGCGGAACTCCCAGTGTCCGTTCGAGTACGGGCACAAGCGACGGATGGGGATAGGTCACGGGTTCCTTGCCCTGCCTGCGCCGGAGATAGGGGTTGGTCATCTCTCCGACGATAGGACCAGGACGAATGAGCGCGACCTGGGTAACGAGATCGTAAAACCTTCGCGGACTATTCCGCGGCAACGAAGACATCTGCGCGCGAGATTCGATTTGGAACATTCCAACCGTGTCAGCTCTGCGTATGACGTCATAGACGTCGGGTTGGTCGGGAGGCAGACGAGCGAGATCGACCTCTTCGTGATAGTGATCACCGATCAAGTCAATCGATTCCTTAAGCGCCGCCATCATGCCCAGTCCCAAAAGATCGACTTTGACAATGCCCAGATCGGCGCAATCGTCTTTGTCCCACTGCACAACGACCCTGCCGGGCATGGACGCCGGCTCCAGTGGAACCACCGAATCGAGCGTCCCCTGGCAGATGACCATGCCGCCCGAGTGCTGCCCGAGGTGTCGCGGTAGATCCACCACGCGCTTACATAGGCCCAGAAAGCAGGCGATCCGGGAATGATTCACGTCAAATCCCGCTTTGCGAAAATATTCGTCAAAGGTATCGTCCGCCCCCTTCCACTCCCAGGAGCCTGCGGTTGCAGACAGCCGTGCCAGCGAGTCCGGCTCGAAACCCAATACCTTACCCATCTCGCGTGCCGCGAGCTTAGAGCGGTAAGTGATGACATTGGCGGTCATCGCTGCCCCGCGCTCGCCGTATCGCCGGTACACGTACTGGATCACCCGCTCACGCTCATCGCCGCTCGGTAAATCAAGATCAATGTCCGGCCATTCCCCTCGCTCTTCAGAAAGAAAACGCTCGAAGAGCAAGTCCATGGCAATCGGATCGACGGCGGTGATGCCAAGGGAGTAGCAAACCGCGCTATTGGCGGCCGAGCCTCGGCCCTGCACCAGGATGTGATTGTCCCGGCAAAACTGGACCAGATCCCACACAATCAGGAAATAGCCGGCCAGCTTCAGTTTCTCGATAAGCCTGAGCTCGCGCTCCAATTGGCGGCGTACCCGGTCGGACACAGGCTGGTAGCGCTCGTGCGCCCCCTTCGCGACTTGAGCGCGGAGAAAGCTGATCTCCGTTTCTCCGGCCGGTGCCGGGTAGCGAGGGAATTCGTATCCTAGATTTTCCAGCGTGAATTCCAGGCGTGACGACAACTCGCAAGTATTACCGATGGCGGCAGGAAGGTCGGCGAAGATTTTACCCATGTCCACACTGTTACGGACATGGCGCTGGGAATTGATCTGCAGGCGATCTCCGGCCTCGTCGAGCGTGCATTTGTGTTTGACACAGGTGAGAGCGTCGAGTACCTGGCGGTCGTCCGGCGTCGCATAGCGGACACCGTTGCTGGCGAGAAGGGACAGTCCGAATTCTCGTGCCAACTCGATCGCGGTGTGGTTTCGGTGTTCTTGCTCCGGACGGAAATGCCGTTGCAGTTCTGCATAGACATTTCCTCGGCCGAAAATCGATGTGAGTCGATCCAGCAAACGCCGGCCTTCATCTTTGCCTCCGGACTTCAATGCCGCTGCCAGCGGGCCATCTTCGTCCCCGGTCAGGCAAATTAAACCTGCGGCATGTTCCTCCAACTCCGCCAGTGTGGCCACAGTAGGTTTGTTCTTGCTTGCCCGCAGTTTGGTCTTGGTGATTAGACGGCAGAGGTTCTGATATCCGACGCGGCTTTCAACGAGCAACGGGTAGTAGGACGATCTCGACGCCAGGGTCTCCCCGACAGACAATTCCGCTCCTACATGTGATTGGATCCCTTTCGACTTGGCGATCAGATGAAACCGCGGAGAACCATAAAGACCATTGCGATCAAGCACCGCCATCGCTGGGAGCTGCTGCCTGGCACAGGCGTAGGCCAAGGCCTCGGGTACAGATGCGCCCTCGAGAAAACTGAACGCGCTCCGGGCATGCAACTCCACAAACTGCATCAGTCGTAGAGGCCCTCCACAAACCAGGCGTTCTGCCGGAGGTCGCGAAAGATTCGATACAGGCCCACGCCACTCGCGAGTTGCACCGCAACGTCCCATTCTTCACGGCGCCATTCTTCACTTTTCCACCAATTGCCCGACGTCCTCCAGGGACCGCCCGCACAGACAATTGCTGAGGACACTTCCGCAAAAGAGATATGGATGGGCTTACCGGTCTGGCAACGAACGTTTGCCGGCAACGGAGGCCGAAACATGCTCATGGTCACGGACGGGCCGCCGGTGTCGTCTCCAGCTTTCACTCGCTTGTTGTCCGACGGCGTAAAAGCAGTCATTCGGAAGTCGTCCGATTGATGCGACTTCAGCACTTCCGCTGCGCCGACTTTCCCTCGGCCCTGGTCATCCATTTCGCCAACGACGCCCCGAATGCGGGCCAGCGTTATTTCCAGCCTCTCAGGCTCCGGAGCGTCTGGAGCAAACAACGCCGCTTGTGTGTAACGGCGCCTGGCCGGCCGCGCCTCGATTGCTACGCTCTTTACCGCTGCACCTGGGCGATGCTGTTCCAGGTCAAGGTGCAAGAGCTTCAGCAACACTTTGGTGTTCTGCATCGACACCGGCAAGCGAAGGGTGCGAACCCAGCAATCCGGAACCACCGTCCTTTGTTCTTTCGTGGTATCTCGGTCTTCATGCACGTCGAGTTGAAGGCGCAAAGTAATCTCATCGGTGGCAAGCGAACGCGCCATCAAACGCGCCGCGAGTTGCTCCAGCAGCCGGTTTAGGATGAAGACCAGCGACTCCAGGTCCTCGACCGGGTCTTCCAACTCCAGGCTTTCTTCAAATCTCACCGGAGGATCGACGGGAACGAGCATCCCAGTCCCTTCTCCGCGAGCGAGCCGTTGCAGATGAAGACCAGCCTGCCCGAGCCGTTCGACCAGCGGTACCGGTGGCAGCAGAGCCAAGTCCCGGCATCTGCGAATCCCCCAGGCATCGAGAATTTCCGCTTGAGCCTGGCTCAGCGGCAGGACATCAATCGGCAACTGTGCCAGGCAGTCAGCTTCATTCCCTTTCTGGATCACCGTAGTGCCCGTAAAGCCTTTGGCAGCCAGCAAAGTCGTGTCGCGATTCGTCGCTGCGGCGACGTTCACCTCCAAGCCCACACGGGCCGCATGATGGGCCAGTGTGCGAATGAGCTTCTGCGGTGGACCGAAGATGCCTTCCGTTCCCTCAATATCGAGACTCACGACGCCTTGCGAAGTAGATTCCACCTTGGGAGAAAACTCGGCAGCGCAATCAAGTAGGGCGTCTTGCGCGGCCTGCTCTTGCTTGCGCATTCGCTTCCGCAGAATGATGTCAGGGCATTGGGCCGCTTGGGCCTTGGTTATTCCCGGCTCTATCCCTGCAAGTTGCGCGCGCTCGTTACAAGCAAATACCCGTGGCAACGACTCCGGGCCGTCAAGGATCGCAACCGGCCGATTGCTCCATGCCGCGCGCTTCTCCTCGGGTTCGCAACGGAGAGATGCTTGGACAACAAAGCGCGGCACGAAGACGCAGGCAAAAAGCATGACTAAGCCCATCGCCTCTGCGCCGAAAAGCTGTGAACTGGTTGAGCAGGTTTCTTGAACGAGCGCCGTGCCGCAACCTCGACTTGAAAATCCAGACCTGCCGGGAGGCGCGCGTGAGCAGGAGATCCCGCTGCCGGCACCGACCAGCGAATCTGCCCAGCGGACAAAGTCAGGGTCAGACTTGAGCAGGTACCCAAGACTGAGCAGGGCGCTATGAAAACGAGTGGCGCATCGAGTTTTTCCGCGACACTGCGGAAACGAAACCAGGTGGTCAGAGGTATCTTGCGAACAAATCGCTCAGATATTCCCGCGAGATCGACCATGATGAGCCCAAACCCACCGCTCCCCTGAAGCAACACGTCCGATGCTTTGAATGCCTGCTCCAGGGCCTTCACGCCACGACCTCCGCCGCGTATCCATAAGACTCGATCGAGGCTGACGCCGGCGGTCTGAGCAGATCGCGGATCGAACGAATCTGTCGCATCGACCAAGGCGCAGAATTGCTCTCGGGTAGCGCCGGCGAGCAGTTGCGCTTGCAAACTCTTGCGGCCCGCAGAACAGAGGGCTGGTCCCACAATCTCTGTGATTCCCCCACAAGGAATCCCGCCAATCGCATCGTCGATGACACTCACACCGGTCGGCGTCGTCCGTATCTCAATTTGTGGCCGCTGTTCAAATGCACCCGGGACTCGATCGGCGAGTCGTGCTTCTACCTGTGCGCGAATTAGGGCCGGGGAGACCATATAAACTTAAGGAGTGGACTAGTTTCGTATTTTGTTCGCCTACACAGGTTAAGCTGCAAATCCGGGTAGTGTCAACGCGTTGACTCGGTATAGCGTCCTAAGTTATTGAAGGGAATATGAATCTTCTTGTTGAGACCTTAGGGTTTTCCTGCAAAGACTGGAGTTCAGGGGCCAAATGCTTCTCGGTTGGAATGATGGAGGCTTGGGACAGAGTTTAACTGCCAACCTTTTCTCAGAGAAAAGATAAACAGTGATTAGAACAACTTCGTGGCACGGGTGGCGCTAGAAGTTGTTGATAGTTCGTGGTGGAAACAGTAACTGCGGGTAAAAAGTGCGGGTAGCAGAACAACACCTCCTTCACGTTCGGCACGATCACGAGTTCGTAGTTTTCTCACTCCCGTTGCAGTTCACACGGTGGCTACGTCTCGACGAGCGCGCCAAGCACCTCGGGCCAGCGATTCTCGAAGTCGCTGTCTCGTTGGAGTCCGCGCTGTAACAGATTCTGGATTCGCTGCTGCGCCTCAGGCCACGTCAGCGCGGTCTCAAAGGAGGTGATGGCGTCAAGGAGCTGGTCGGCGGACGGCAACGAGACCTGGTTGACGAGATTCTTCGCGGCTGCGATGGCACGCCGGTCGAAGGAGGCGATCCTGCGCGCGAGTGTGTCGACGAAGCCGTCCAGTTCGGCGTCTGGAAGTGCCCGGTTGACGTATCCGTATCGTTCCGCTGTGTCGCCGTCGAAATCGTTTGCACCGAGAATGATTTCGAGCGCCCGGCCGCGGCCGACCAGATGTGGAAGACGTTCCGCACCGCCGCCTCCGGGATGCAGTCCCACCCCGACTTCGGGTTGGCCGAGTCGCGTATTTTCGCGCGATGCGAAGCGCATGTCGCAGGCGAGGACGAACTCGCTGCTTACACCCCGGACACAGCCTCGGACCTTCGCGATGCTGACCACCGGGGACTTGGTGAGACGCACGAACGTATCCATCAGGATCGGGAGGCCCGTAGTCCCGACAGCAGTCATGATGTTCCCTATCTTGCCGGTCAAATCAAAATGGGCAAGGTAAAAGTCGGCGATTGCACTTTCGAATACGACGACCCGCAGGCTTGGGCTGGTGTCCATTCGCGCGAGCAGATCCTGTAGGGCTTCGAATATGCTAGCGTCTACGATGTTGAAAGGTGGGTAGTCGAACACAACCCTCCAGCACGCAGGAGTTTCCTCGATGACGCGCACAGGCGCTGCTGATTCAGTCATGATTAACGCTCCTAACCCCGACTTCGATAGCGCGGCGTGAAAGGCAGTGAGATTTTTGGCTGTCATTCATGACGTTCTCCCTTCTCGAACAAATCTCGCCCTGCGAGAGGGCCACCCGCTTGCTGAAAAAGTCCACCATCGCGAAGGTTTCCAAGATCGATAACTGAATAGCCAAAACCTTCGAGTAAGGTTTCAACTCGCTTCTTCGCGTCCTCATCGTCTGCCGAAATAAATGCAACCCGTCTCGCCCCGTTGACGACCGGATCCGCTTCCAAGTTAGCAACGATCATGTTATTCAGCGCCTTAACCACTCGCGCTCCAGGAGCCAGCGCCGCAACAAGCTGGCTAGTGGATAGATTTCCAACATTCGCTGGCGTGAAATTTCTGGCCTTACCATGAAAAGGATTCGTCCCATCGATCAGAATCTGATTTTTCCATTGAAGATTTGCGAGTGTCTCGGGCACGTTGTCCCAAGGCACAGCAAGAAGTACGATTTCGCAAGCTGCCGCCTCCTCTTTGGTGGCAGCCATTGCTCCAGGACCAAGTCGATTCACAATTTCTCGAAGGCTGTCGGGGCCGCGATTATTACCAAGCTTTACTTTGTGGCCGCCCTTCAATGCCCGTTTTGCGAACGCTTGTGCGAAATCGCCTGCTCCAATGGTTCCAATTTCCATAAGCACTTTTGTCCACTCAACCTGCTGCTTGCTTCGAAAGATCCTCTACTTTTTTGTCCAGATTATGCGCAACCTGGAGCGCATGCAATATAGGCAGCGAACGCGCCGTCATGTCCTTCTATGGTGATGTGATCTTTCATTGGATTCTCCTCAGACGACCACGTTCCTCCGGGCCTCCGCCGATGCCCTCGGGATCGGCGGAGGAATACTCTCGAGTTGTAACTGTTCAGCCTAATCGGATGCCCTCAAGTCACGCCAAGTCATTCACACCCGACTGAATGGGCACCGAGAACTAGCGCAGCGTTGCCAAAAGGATCCGATCACCGACGCACTTTACGCCGCTGCCGTGGCTGGCACGGAGGTGGCAGCCTCTTCGATGAGCTTGGCTGTTTCCTTCGGGCGAGACATGTAGGCTACATGGCTCGCTTTCACTTCGACCGTTTTGGCCTTGGCGCGCTTCGCCATCATGCGCTCCTGATCTGGATTGATCGACCGGTCTTCGGTGGCCACCATGTACCAGGTGGGCTTGTTCTTCCACGCGGGATTCGTAACCTTATGGGTGAACGAATCGGTGGAGATCGGCACCTGCGATATAGCCATGAATGCCGCCTTCTCTGGTGGAATGTCCGCTGCGAAGTCGGCCGCGAAATGCGCCTCGTCTATCCACCAGTTGTCATTGCTGTCCGGCTTGAACGCCTTGGACGCTTGCGGCAGAGCCTGTTCGATCGACGCACAGCTCTCACCTTCATCGAGAGCAAATGCAGCAATGTAGACAAGGGCCGCAACGTTTGGATGATTGCCGGCCTCGGTGATGATGGACCCGCCATAACTGTGGCCCACGAGAACCACTGGCCCGCCCATGGCGTCGATGGCGGCCTTCGTATACTTTTGGTCGTCGGCGTACGAGGTCTCGGGGGGTTGCGCCACTGACACCTTGTACCCATCATTCTTGAGGATGTTAGCGACGGCTTCCCAGCCGGAGCCGTCGGCGAATGCTCCATGCACCAAAACCACATTTTTGACACGCTGATTCATGACAATTCTCCTTTTTTCCTTACATTTTTCTTACGGCACATCTGCGTTTGTTAGCCGATCCTCGTTTCGTGTGACATAAGCCCTTACCACGGTTCTGGGTGCTCTTTCGGCCGACCTCGCTCCTGCAGCATCCATTCCCGGATGTAAGGCGAACAGTGCAGGATCGACACACCTGCCGACTCACACGCGTTGAGAAAACGAACACCTTCTAGATCGATAAGATCCAATTCCTCCAAATCCAAAACGACTGGCGATTCGCACCGCTCGATTTCCGTCTTGACTTGATCCAGCTGACCAACTCGAAATTCGCCACTGAGCCGAATCCCGCCTTTGACCTGTTCAATCCGCAGCGTCATTTTCTAATGGCTCCGGAAGGCAGTGACGGCAGTGCAAGTCGCAGACCATTTGCAAAAGCCTGTCGCAGTTGAAGTTAGACTGGCACATCGTCCTGATTTTTCAGGAATTCACTTTTGATCAGGAAAAGCCGGGCTTATAATCCCCCGATGGCTTCGGTGACACGGCAGCGATCGCAAGAGGCACTCAGCAGAGCGCTGGACGAACTAAAGAACTCGGAAAGAAAACTTCGGCAGGTGATCGACACGATCCCCACACTGGCTTGGTCCATTCTGCCGGATGGCTCGAACGAATTCCTCAACAAACGCTGGCACGAGTACACCGGGCTTTCGCCGGAAGAGTCCCATGGTTCAGGTTGGCAGGCTGCGATCCACCCAGAGGATCGAGCCTCGTTGCTGGAGAAATGGCAGGGGCTTTTGTCGTCGGGTGAACCAGGCGAAATGGAGGCACGTCTCCGCCGCTATGACGGAGTGTTTCGCTGGTTTCTCATGCGGGTTGAGCCACTTCGGGACGAGACTGGCAAGATCGTCAGGTGGTATGGAACATGCACCGATATCGAAACGCTCAAGGAAACAGAAGCAAAACTTCGGGAAGATGAACGCGAACTCCGTCGTATCACCGATGCAATCCCGCAGGCGATTGTCGTCCAGGATCCATCGGGCGTCCCCATCTACGCCAACCAAACGACGCTCGACTACACGGGTCTGAAAGCCGAAGATGTGATTGCCCCGCTTTTTCGGGAACGAATCTTTCACCCCGATGACCTGGAGAGGTTGCGTGAAGTACGTAAGGCGGCTCTTGCTCGCGGGCTTCCGTTCGAAATTGAGCAGCGGGCGCGTCGAAATGACGGTCAATACCGTTGGTTCCTTATTCGCTACAATCCATTCCGAAACGACCAAGGGCAAGTGATTCGCTGGTACGCAACGGGAACCGATATCGATGACCGCGTCCGAGCGGAGGAAAGAACCCGCAATGAGAACCTGGCGTTGCGAGAACAAATCGATCGTGACTCGATGTTTGAGGACATCGTCGGCTCTTCGGACGCGCTACGGAAAGTGTTACGCCAAATCGCGAAGCTGGCTTCTTCGGATTCGACAGTCTTGATTCTCGGCGAAACCGGTACGGGAAAAGAGTTGATAGCTCGCAGCATTCACAAGCGATCGAATCGCGTGGATCGGGCATTCATCGGCGTGAATTGCGCTGCCATCCCACAATCGCTGATTGCGTCCGAGCTTTTCGGTCACGAGAAGGGCGCTTTCACCGGTGCAACGCATCGACGCCTTGGACGTTTCGAATCGGCAAACGGCGGGACAATTTTTCTGGACGAAGTTGGTGACTTGCCTCCCGAGATTCAAGTCGCATTGTTACGGGTGCTGCAGGAGCGTGAAATCGAACGCGTGGGTAGTAATAAGGCCATTCCCATCGACGTCAGGATCATTGCAGCTACTCATCGTGATTTGAATGCGCTCGTAGCCGACGGCAAATTTCGTGAAGATCTTTTATATCGACTGAATGTAGTTCCTATCGATGTGCCGCCGTTACGAGCACGCGCAGCTGACGTTCCCCTGCTGGTGGAGTATTTCATTGACCGCTTCGGCAAGAAAGCTGGAAAGAAATTCAGAACGATCGAAAAGAAAAGTCTTAGATTATTACAAGCGTACGACTGGCCTGGGAATATTCGTGAACTACAAAACGTAATTGAGCGCGCAGTCATCCTGTGCGAGGGCGAAACCTTTTCGGTGGACGAGACTTGGCTTCGGCGGGAACTCCCAGTTGCCCGTAGCCGACCGAGTACGCTTAGTGGTGTCCTCGTGCGGCAGGAGAAGGAAATGATTGAAGCCGCACTGGCGGAGTCTTACGGACGGATCTCAGGCCCGTCGGGCGCAGCAACAAAATTAGGGCTGCCCGCGCGAACGCTTGATTCTAAGATCAAGCGTTTCAAAATCAACAAATATCGATTCAACGTGCAACGCGCTAGCTGAGTCAGTTCCGGCGCCTTGCTGGCGCTTCCGAGCTGTGATCTCCTTGATCGGATCTACAAGAAGGTCGGGGCCATTGAATCATCTGGCCCGATTGCATAAGGTCGCGCTTAGTCCGTACAACAGTGGAAGATAGACAATCGAGGCGGTCAGCAGCCCGCGCGTAGCAACTCTGGAACGCTCGAATACGAACTCCCATCCGCGGTAGGTGAATCCTGTCCCGGAAGAGCCGCTGCACAATGAAAAGCCGACGAAATGCCACGGAGGCGCGTTGAGGTTGAGAGCGGCAACTCCATAGTCGCTTTTGCTAAGATGCAGTCCCGAGTTTTAGTAGGGTCTTCTTCGAGACACGAGCCACCAACTCGTCCAATCTCGAGAGCAAAAGCTTCAGGATGGGTGACTGGTTCGACTTTCTGTAGCCGAGGACCAGATCGACGGTTGGGGTATATCCCTTCAGAGGGCGACTCGTGACAGATGAAGGGAGAAAGTTCTGCGCGTAAGCAGGTAACAGCCCTACGCCGCCCGTCGACACTATTAAGGACATTCCCATGGTGACATGGTCCGCCTCGTGAGCTGGTGTGATTTTGATTCCGGACCGCTTTAGGTAATTGTCGATCACCCCACGCAGCACAGGAGCCGTGCTCGACACGGTCACGAATGTCTCGCCCACTAGATCCTTAGGACTGACGGCTTTGAGCGCGGCGAGACGGTGGTCACTAGGCAAGATCACAGTCAAAGGCTCTTTTACGAGAAGACGGAACGCCAGGTCTGGCAGCGCTCGTTCCTTTCGAAGAAAAGCGGCATCGATTTTTCCCTTCGAAAGGCCCTCCGCAAGTAGCGGGGAATATTGACTCGATATCATCACGTCGATGTTAGGCAGCTCGTCGCGCAAGACCTGTAAGGCTTCGGGCATCCAGGTTAATTCGTGTCCGGTCAGAAAGCCCATCGAGAAGCATGGCTTGGCGGGATGAGCGGCCCGGCGTGCAGCTTCACCTGCCGCTTCAACCTGCGATAGCACCACGCGGGCGTGATCAAGGAAAGCTCGACCCGCAGGTGTCAGCTCGATGCCGCGAGCTTTTCGCGTCAGGAGTTGGGCACCCACCTCGTCCTCAAGATCTCGAATCTGCCGACTCAGCGAAGGTTGCGACGTGTGCAGCATTAGCTGGGCTGCCACCGTTAGGTTTCCCGCTTCGGCAACTGCGACGAAGTAGCGAAGATGTCGTAATTCCATTCCCACTCCCATGCTCGGGAAGCATCGCTGCCAGCTTAACAAAGTATGCTTCAACCGCGCTACCGCAAGCGGCGTTCGCAATCTAACGTAGTGATCTGAGCTATACGGAACGACCTGGCGGGGGCGTGTTAGCCATGCATACTCTATATGGCTCTGAATCAAAGGAGGTAACGATATGAGTTCACCAGTTGTTTTGATCACCGGCGCGCTGACCGGCATCGGTCGCGCTGCCGCACTAATCTTTGCGCAAGAAGGAGCACGCGTTGTGGTTTCTGGGCGTCGAGATAAACAAGGACAAGAGTTAGTTGCCGAGCTACAGGGGCTCGGAGCAGAGGCCATTTTTGTCCGTAGTGATGTCCGCAAGGATGAGGATGTTCGCAACCTTGTGGACCAAGCGGTCAAGCGTTTCGGACGCCTGGATATTGCTGTCAATAACGCTGGGACAGAAGGCGTGCCCGGCCCTGTGACGGAGCAAACCGCCGAGAGCTTCGCAGCGACGTTCGACACGAATGTGCTCGGCACGTTGTTAAGCATGAAGCACGAACTCCGCGCGATGCTCCCACAGGGGAGTGGAAGCATCGTCAATGTTTCGTCGGCCTATGGAAGTGTCGGCGCTGCAGGGGCGTCCGTTTATGTGGCCAGCAAACATGCGGTGGAGGGACTGACAAAATCCACTGCACTGGAAGTCGCTGGGACTGGAGTTCGGGTAAACGTTGTCGCTCCGGGTACTACGGATACGGGCATGCTCACACGCTTCACCCATACAGATGAAAACAAGGCGGCGCTCGTCTCGACTGTACCGCTGAAACGTCTGGCAACATCGGAGGAGATCGCTCACGTGATCGCTTTTGTCGCTTCGGCAAATGCGTCTTATATGACCGGCGCTTCCATACCAGTGGATGGAGGGATGATCGCGGACTAATTCTGGGGGACAGATCGGCGGGCTGGACCTGGTACTTGACAGAAGAACTGTTCGTTCGAATGGGAGGTAATAGAAATGACTGGTCGTAATAAAAGTGCTTTAGTGACAGGAGCGTCACGGGGAATTGGACGAGCCACTGCGTCGGCGCTTGCTGAGACGGGGGCACATGTATTGGTTCACTACGGCCGCTCCGCGCAGGAGGCGGAATCTCTAGTTTCCGAGATCCAAACGAAAGGCGGAACCGCAAATGCAATCTCGGCGGATCTGGGAACTGCGAACGGCGCTGCGCTGCTAGCCAAACAGGTGCGCTCCATCGTCGGTGATCGATTGGATGTGCTTGTGCTGAACGCCGGAATCAGCAAGGCGGCACGCCTCGCGGATTACACGGTAGAGGATTTTGACAACCTCTTTGCCACAAACGTCCGAAGCCCGTTCTTCCTGGTGCAGCAACTGCTGCCCATTCTTGGTGACGGCTCGAACATCATCGTGATCTCCTCGATCGGGTCCCACGCCGTAGTTGGCAATCCCGGCGTGGACAACCCCTCGATCCTTGCCTACACCTCGACCAAAGGAGCATTAGAGACTTTGGTCAAGAACTGGGCTGCCATTCTTGGGCCGCAAGCTATTCGCGTAAATGCAGTCGCGCCCGGTGTGATCGATACGGACATGTCGAATTTTGCGAAGACTGAAGCAGGTCGCGAGGCCACTCTTGGGATGCAGGCACTAAAGCGAATCGGCAAGCCGGAGGACGTGGCAGATGTAGTCGCGTTTTTAGCCTCGGACAAGGCGCGCTGGATCACCGGTGCCAGTATTCCCGTCGATGGCGGCTCGAAGCTGTAGCGAAACACCGAGAGGAGGGCAATGGAGACTACGCCGAGCAAAGGGAAGGAGATCAGAATTCCTGGGCCCGACCATCCCATCACGGTTTCTCCTGCTGAGGGCAGGGTGCGTGTAACGGTTGCCGGCACGATAGTTGCTGAATCGAGGCGAGCGCTTCGCCTGGAGGAGAAGGGATATCCGCCGGTTTACTACTTGCCACGCGACGATGCGGACATGTCGTTGCTGGTTCGGACCAAGCATTACACCTATTGTCCGTACAAGGGTGATTGTACGTACTACAGCATTGCCATCGGCGGATCGAAATCGGAATACGCCGTTTGGACGTACGAACAACCTTATGAGACAGTCGCCAGTATCAAGGAGTACCTGGCGTTTTATCCCTCACGGGTCGATGCAATCGAGGTGATCTCGTAAGCATCCACTGATGAGTTGGGTCAACACTCCGAGTGACAGAAAGGAATCACGATGCCGAAAACTACATCCGAACAAAACAAATCTCTCGTCTTGGAGGCGTTCGATACCCTCTTCAACAAGCGCGACTACACTGCGGCTGAGCGCTATTGGTCGCCGGACTACATTCAACACAGCGCTCATATCGCACCTGGTCGTGAGGGTCTGTTCAATCTCATCAAGAGCGTCCCGCGAACGTTGAAGTACGAACCCGGAACGATTGTGGCCGAGGGAGACCTCGTGATCGTGCACGGGCGATTTTCGAACCTCGGCCTCCCTGTGAACTGGATTGCCGCAGATATCGTGCGCATTCAAAACGGAATCCTTGTGGAACATTGGGATGTTATCCAGGACGAAGCCACCCAGGAGCAGTCAAAGAGCGGCCGTCCCATGTTCGGAAACGAGTTCCCGAAGTGAAAACGAAACCTAACCTAACCATCGAGGAAAAACAAAATGGCGGTTCGGTGGATCGAATCGAACACCCACCGTACTGCCTTAGTCGCTAGGGCGAGCGATTGTCCGGGAGCACAGTGTTCAAGAGACACGGAGCCCTGCCCGGCGCTTATCCGAGATGCATCAGCCCTCTAAGACGTTTTCGCGGGTTTGTTCAAACTGATTAACTGATCACGAGTCTGTTGGAGAATCTCTCGTGAAAGCTTTGGGTCCGACACGGCACGAGAGAGGTTGATCGCTCCTAGCATTGCGCTAATCATGAGAATGGCCCGGGCGCGCCGATCAGAGGTTCCATTCGGCGGAACAAGGCCCGTCGAGAATGCCAACGTGCGCTTGTATCGGGCGGTGTACACGGCCTTCGCCGATCGACTCGCCCGAGACATGTCACCGACCAAAGCGCCCAAGGCACAGCCTGTTCCCGGAGCATCCCGGTGTTCTTCGGACAAATAGGTCGCCAGAAGTTTCGTTAGTGTGTCAGTGTGTTCCTCCCAGCGGTCGAGGTCTTGAAATGCGGTGGCCAGCGCCTCAACCACCAGTTCATCGCGCGAATCGAAGTGTTTGTAAAAACCACCGACAGTAACACCGGCCTGCTTCATCACATCGGCGACGCCAATGCCTTCGAGACCGAGTTCGCGAAACCTCCTGGCCGCAACGCTTACGATCCGAGCGTGTGTCCCTGCCTTATCACTTTTCGAATATCCCATCTGTCATACCCACTCTCCCCCGAACGTGCAGGGCTCACTCCAATCGTTGCCCTGCTGCTAGAGCATTATCGTAATCTACATTATCTAGATGTAACCCGCTTCTTCTGGGCGCACAAATCTTAAATAGTTTATCGGCGAATGGGCAACGAACGGGTATCCACACCGAAGGCTCCAAAAATACTTTGCGACTTCTGGAGTATGGTCATAATCTTACCTAGTGCAAGCGCAGATCAATATCTTACAAGCATAGGAGAAGCAATGACCAACTCGTTCCCAAAACGGAGTAAGACAGCGGTGCTCGAAGCGTTCGAGACACTCTTCAACAAGGGTGACTACGCGGGCGGAAGGCGCCTGGGCACCGACATACAGTCAGCGCAGCACAAACATACCAGCGGGCCGAGATGGTCTACGATGCGCTTCGCCGCTGCTCTTCTGGTAGCGTTGGCCACCTTTGTCGCCGTTCCAAACGAGGCTCTGGCTGCCGAACCCCAGCATCATGATCAAGTGCCTGGCTTCTACCGACTGAAAGTCGGCGATCTCGAAGTGACGGCCCTATTCGACGGGCCAGGCGTATTCAATGCGAACTGGCTAAACGGACAGAAGACGAAGGATGGTGTCCTAAAGGCACTGCAAGACGACCCGCATCTGCTCGATGTCGCCGATGCAGGCTACCTCGTCAACACTGGCAAGCGGCTGATCCTAGTCGATGCGGGATGCGGTACCTGGTTTGGTGGGGGAAAATTCGGGCACTTGGTAGCCAACCTCCGCAGCGCTGGGTACACGCCCGAAGAGGTCGACATTGTCTTGGTCACGCACCTCCACTCCGACCACATCGGCGGCCTTACGACTCAGGATGGAAAGATCGTCTTTCCAAATGCCGACATCTACGTGGCAAAGGCAGATAACGACTTTTGGCTATCGCAGGAAATGGCCGCCAAGGCGCCGAAGGAAGCACAAGAGTTCTTCCAGAGTGCACAAGGCATCGCACCGCCCTACATCAAGGCCGGAAAGTGGCACACGTTTACCGACTCCGATCAAATCGTTGACGGCATGCAAATCGTACCTCTGCGTGGTCATACCCCGGGACATACCGGTTATGAATTTTCGTCCCAAGGAAAGAAGATTCTATTTTGGGGCGACGTCATGCACGTACAGCGCCTTCAGCTGCCAGACCCCAAGGTCACAGTGGTATTTGACGTTGACCCGACTGCAGCCGCGGTCACGCGGGATCAATTGCTGCGTAAGCTCGCGAGCGAGGACGTCTTGATCGCGGGGCCACACATGATCTTTCCTGGGCTCGGTCGCCTGCACAGGGAGGGGAGTGCCTATCATTGGGCGCCAGTGGCATTTACCGATCAATGGGACGAGAGATAGTAACGTTGCGAGGCAAGCCGCCAGGTCAATTGTTACCCATTCTGCGCGATGGCAGAATCCCTATCGGCTCGCCCGCCTTCAACAGTTCCCCTGGCGCCCAATGGCCTACGTATTTGTGGGCTCCAGACTCTGTATTCCTAAATCACTGAGCTCGGGAAAGGAGAACTTATGGAGCGGTCCACAATAGAGAGATTTCATCGGAAAGTGAGGCCTAGGTTTGGAAGATATCTAGCCGTTTGTTCAATGGCTGCCAGCCTCTTGTTTCTAAGTTTATGTCCATCTGCTTTTGCGGCTGGTCGGCAGGCTTTTTCAATCAAAGTGGTCACCTCCATCGACGATCAGTTCTGGGTCAACTCCGTCATTATCGAGGGAACACACGAAGTGATGCTAGTCGATGCACAGTTGACAAAGACCAACGCGGAAAGAGTACTGCAGGAAATCAAAGAAACTAAGAAGCCACTGTCGATTATCTACATCACTCATGAGCACGCCGATCATTTTCTTGGCCTCGAGGTTTTTAAGGACGCATACCCGGGCGTGAGGATCATTGCCGATTCCACGGTAGTAGACCGAGCCGACAAGGCCTATCAACAGAAAATCGATAAATGGAAACAGATTTTGGGCTCGGGTGCAACCTCTCGCGTTGTTGCCATCGAAAAATTCGATGGCAACTTCATTGCATTTGATGGCTCACAAATCGAAGTCCTTAAACGCATCCAAGGCGACACAGATGAAAACACGATGCTTTGGATTCCTGGGCAGAGAACCCTCATTTCCGGCGATGTCGTGGTCAATAACATGCACCTTTACACCGCCGAAACGGACAGTAAGGCTAGAGAGAAATGGTTGGACTCACTACAGGAAATCAGAAAGTTAAAGCCTTCGGTTGTCATCCCCGGACACAGCAAGGTTGGAGATCCTCTTGACGCGAATACCGCCGTAGATTTCACGGAAAACTACCTAATGGCTTTTGAAGAAGAACTCAAAAAAGCCAAGGATCCGGATAGCCTGATCAACGCCATGAAGGGAAGATTTCCATCCGCAGACTTCACCTTGGCGCTTGAGCGCGGCGCAAAGGCCAATCTTAATGCGTTGAAGCAGTAGTCACAACAAAACCTAAGGTGAAATGGGACAACGATCATGCGTGCAATGAGAGCAGAAGCATTTAGCGGGTACAAGGATTTGAAGCTAGTGGACATTCCGAAGCCGTCGGTCTCGGATGGACGAGTCGTGATAAAAATCACGGCGGCCGGGGTCACGCCACTGGAGCACACCATTCTGTCGGGGGGATACCCACGAGCGAAAGCGCCGCTGGTGTTGGGGGGAGAAGGTGCAGGCGTGGTAGAGGACGGAGGAGGAACAGCGTTTCCTGTCGGCTCACGTGTGATGTTTACCGGTCCTTGCGGCGTTTCGGAGAATGGAAGCTACAGTGAGTGGCTTGCCGTCCGAAGCGAGAATCTTTGCTTAATTCCCGAGAATATCGCCGACGTTTCGGCTGCCGGTGTTCCTGTCGCATATCTCACGGCCCAAATGGCGCTGAGCCTTGCCGGATTCGTAAAAGGCAAGACAGTGCTGTCGCCTGCGATTGGAGGGTCGGTCGGAAATGCAGTCACTCAGTTGGCTAGAGCGCAGGAGGCAAAGCATGCCATATCAACGACAACCAATCATGCAAAGGCGCAACAAGCACGCTATTTGGGCTTCGATGAAGTGATCGACCTTTCCGAGGAGAAGCTCAGCGACGGCGTTCGCCGGATCACAAAAGGTTATGGTGCCGACATCGTGATCGACGCAATCGGCGGAGAAATCCTGAGCGAGGCTCTCAGCACGCTCGCGACCGGAGGAAGCCTGACGACATTGGGCTACTCCGCAGGGCGCAAGACAACCATCGACGTGACGGATCTAATCTGGAAGCGTGCGAGTATGAAGAGCTTCTCGCTGTTCGCACAACCTGCCGAAGCATGGGGCACCGCATGGAGCGTGATTTTTTCGTTGCTTCACTCCGGCGCGGTCAAGCCGATCGTGGCAAAGACCTTCCCGCTCTCTGAGGCCGCAGATGCTCTGCGCTACCTCGTTGAGGGCCGCCCCTTCGGCAGGGTAGTTCTTACAGTCTGACGACAATTGATGGGGGGAAAACATAACAGGTATCCCGTTGCAGCGTATCACTCGCCCGGGCATGGCTGATCCACGGCCGAGTGATGCGTTGCAACGGCTTGCCCGGCGCGATGTAATGCCACTCGCACCGATCTCCCCACACCATACGACTACGGCGTTGACGTGAAATTCCGTGCCGTTGTCGCTGACGATCGTCTTACATGTGGCTGTCGATGAAGCGCAGGGTGCGGCCCCAAGCGATTTGAGCTGCTTCGGGGGCAAAGCTATCGCGTTCGTCGCACTGGAAGCCGTGATCAGCGTTATAGGTGTAGACCTCGACCGACGGCTGCTTCGACTTGATCGCCTCGACGTCGCTCATCGGGATGTGCGTATCCAACTCACCGAAATGCAGCATGGTCGGGGCTTTCGGGGACTGATCGGCCATCCTGACGATGTGACCGCCGTAATAGCCGACTGCCACCGAGAAGCCCGGCAGATTGGTCGCCGCGCCATAGCTCAGCGTTCCGCCGAGGCAGAAGCCGGTGACCGCGATCTTGCCGACGTCAGCGATCGCCTCGCGTGCGGCAGCGACGTCCAACATCCAGGCCTGCATTGGTGGATTGGCGACAAAGCGCCTTGCGCTCTGCACTTCTTCCGGCGAATAGCCGCTTTCGAACCCCGCTTCAATGCGATCGAACAGGGCCGGCGCAATCGCGACGTAGCCGAGCGCAGCAAAACGGTCAGCGACTGAGCGGATGTGACGATTAACGCCGAAGATTTCCTGAATGACGACGATTCCGCCCTTGGGCGTCCCCGCTGGATCGACACGATAGGCATCGAAGTTGTGGCCGTCGCTGGCAGTCAATTTGAGGTGCGTTCCCATGGATGGAATCCTTTCGTTTTGAGGAAAACAGGAAGTCGAAGCGCACAACCCAGCACAGGCAAGAGTGCTTGTGCTACTAAAACTTTAGTGCGCCGGGAGCGGTTGCAGGGGCGGCGTCTTGCCTCCCGGAGTGGCGTCCTCAGCCGTATTGCTCAACATGGCTAAGGTAATGTAGACGCCGCTGACCGTGATCAGATCGACGATTTGCTGGTCGCTGAAAAGTCCGCGCGCTTTCTTGAATGTGGCGTCGCTTACCACGTGATCCTTCGCAAGGTCCATGCAGAGATCGTAGACGGCGGCTTCGTCCGGTTGCATGGACGCCGGGCGCTTTCCTGCCTTTAAATCATCCGCAACCGCTTGCGGCAGCCCGGCCTTCAGCGCGAGCGGGTAGTGAGCGGTCCACGCCACTTGCGAAGTCCACAGCCGCGCCTGGATCAGGATCGCAAACTCATTCAGCTTGCTCGGGACGGAAGTCTTGAAACGCACGTAATCGAGCATGGCAAACAGGCGCTGGCCCATGACCGGGCTGCGCAACATCATATTGAAGGGACCCGAAATCCCGATGTCCGCGACTTTCAGGATCTCATCCGCAAGTGGGCGCTGTTGATCGTTCAATTGCTCCAATTTCAAGAACGGGAACCGCTGTTCCTTTTCTGCGGAATGCACCTGCACCTCCGTCATCACGAGCGTTGACCCAATTCCAACCGCTACGCACAACCCAAACAGGATCCGTCGTTTCATATCCGTCTCCTCCGTGCCTTGAGTCTTCTCCGGCATTTGTCTCTGCGCGGCAACATATATCCGGCCGCGCCGGAATGCTATCTCCCGGCATATTTCAATTGTTCAGCTTTAAAATGTTCCGTGCTGAACTGAGTAGTTCGTCGGAAAGTGTCGGATCACTTTTTTTCACGGCACGGGACAGCATCATTGCGCCCACTAAGCCACTAAACAAAGCTATAGCTTGTTCCCTTGCCTCCTGCTCGTCTCCACCCATGTGCGCGGCGATTATATCGAGATAGGTTTCAATGCCTTTGACGAAAGCAGTTTGAACGGTTTTTCCATTTCGCGCGGCATCGACCGACAAGGCTGCTGCTGGGCATCCTCCAGATTTAGTGTCGCGATGCGGAGGACTAAGATATCGCGCGACGAACGCTGAAAGCGATTCTTGTGGATGTTTTCCGGATGCAAGCTTTTCCGATAAATCACTTGCGACAACATCGAATGCAGAAGCAATAGCTTCAGCCGCCAACTCATCTTTGGATTTAAAGTGGTTGTAGAATCCGCCATGTGTAAAGCCGGATTCCTTCATGATGTCGGCGACGGTGACATTTTCCATGCCATGCAATCTGAACATCCGCGATGC